>ENA-OSJC01000062-OSJC01000062.1-marine-metagenome-genome-assembly--contig:-NODE-62-length-104394-cov-6.538359_pt1 | contig 104394 bp, 99 predicted proteins | sample MGYA00237885_ERZ534234 | MGnify/ENA primary metagenome ERZ534234 (study PRJEB26413, sample SAMN06343907) | marine metagenome | isolation source: coastal waters | place: Atlantic Ocean: West Antarctic...
GTGCCTTTTTGGCGGGTGATTTCTTCACAGGTGCCTTTTTGGCCGGTGATTTCTTCACAGGTGCCTTTTTGGCAGGTGATTTCTTCACAGGTGCCTTTTTGGCAGGTGATTTCTTCACAGGTGCCTTTTTGGCAGGTGTTTTCTTCACAGGTGCCTTTTTCGCGGGTGATTTCTTCACAGGTGCCTTTTTTGCAGGCGCTTTCTTAGCGAGGGCTGTTCTTGTCTTTAAGCGTGAAGCTTTTCCGTCCTTGGTGTTTGTAGCCATAATTTGCATCCCACATTATCTATCTCATGGTCTTTATCTTGAATAATTAAGGCACACGAGTTTGTTTAAAAGCGGTTTTTTGCCCGCGACACATTAATCATTTTTAGTCCGGATCGCAATGGGATAAACCAAATTACTTCATTTCTTTTTAGTATCTTGCCAAGTTTTGGCGAAATATCACTTCCATGATGCTATTTAACGGAGGTAATTGGCTTATCCCGCCTGATTTAATCATCTATTTTGTATGAGTTACGAGTTCCATGATAAAAAGTCCTTCCTTTATAGCAGAAGAGCTAGTTTTTTCACGCACTTCTAGTCGGATCAAGCCAACATCTTCTGCGTACCAGGCTTGACGCCGCTGTTCAATGATAGTTTCACCTAGATAATCACCTAAGTAGACAGTCGCTTTTCCTATGCTAGTTACTAGCAAGCAGTTAATAAATTTGCCAGCGGGTGTTGTTGTCGACGCACTGATGGAAGCAATCTGATTTTTCACGCTTAAATTGGCTTCAATTGTGAATAGTTTTTCCCATGGAGCGCTAGAGCTTTCTAAGGCATAGGTTGGGCTAAACGAGTGCCATAGGTCTCCGACCGTCGGCTGAGCAGGCAGGATCATATTCATGCCACTGATTTTTCCGGCAGGGTCAGCTTGAGCATTTGTCATGTTCGAGTTTAGGAATACCCCAGCGTTGTCTTTTTTGTAGACGGATACTTTGCCGGTAAGGTCTTCTAATAGTGCTGTTGTTGTGTCGGCATTGCTAACGGTATTAGTGATTCGAAGTCCATGACGTAGATATTCATTGGCATCAGTGGTGGTTTTTTCTATTGTGTATAACCAGAATCGGCCTTCTTCCATTGGCTGGAAGCTGTTGTTTTGGTCTGGTGTCTTACAGCTGGCTGTGGAAAGAACGACCAAGACGACATATATAGCATGTAGTGACTTTTTCATATAAATTAGCGTTATGGTTAAATAATAAGCTTCCAACTGTTATATCAGATCCACCGGTCATATTATAAATTAGTGAAGACCTCTTCCCCTAAGCAGGCGGGTTTAGTAATATTTGCGCTTCAAGCAGCTATAAACTCGTAGTTTAGAGCTTATAGAATCAAATCAAGAGAGGATTTAAATGGTTTTTCGAATATTCTTTGCCTCATTGTTGCTGATGTTTCTTTCCTTCGGCTCTTTAGCTGATGGAGATGTGGCGCAAGGAGAGATTAAGGCAGAAACTTGTTTAGGGTGTCATGCTGTGACTGGATACAATAACGTTTATCCGACTTATCATGTGCCAAAACTCGGTGGGCAAAGCGCTGGATATATAGCGAGCGCTCTTAATGCTTATAAAAACGGTACGCGCGTGCATGGCACTATGCATGCGAATGTGGCAAATCTGACTGATACAGATATCGCAGACATTGCCGCTTTTATGTCTTCGTATAAAAAATAAATACTAGTTTTAGGAGCTAATGAAGATAATGTATAGATTGATTCTGATCGCATCGGTTTTGCTTTCTAATAGCTTGATGGCGAGTCACCACGAGCAAGTTGAAGATGTAGGCTTAACATTTGAGGATAAATTAGCTGCTTGTTCGGCTTGTCATGGAGTGAATGGTGACCAGCCTTTAATGCCAGATTACCCAATACTTTCTGGACAGTATCAAGATTATCTTGAGGTCGCTTTGAAGGCGTATAAGACCGGGAGACGGCAGCATATGATAATGAATATGCAGGTTCAAGCTTTGGCCTTAACCGACGCTGATATTTCTAAGCTCGCAGCCTATTTTGCTTCGAAGCCGGGCTTAATAGGTCTAGGCGAGTAACGCCGACTGTTGCCCCTCAGTTATCGTATAGCCTCTAAGTGGGCTTATTAGGCTTGGTGCGCGTATGATTAGTTCAGGTACACTAAAGCTTACACAAACTTAATTAGTTTTCTCACTGGTTTGAGAGCATTGTGTTTCAATAAGTGACTAATTTGGTATCCCATGCGCAATATTCTTGGAAACATTTCTCAGCTTTCGGTTGCGACTACTGTATTCGCACTCAGCTTGCTTTGCGCCGGCTGGTTCTTCTTTTCCCAGCCACAGGCGGAATCTAAGCCGATTGCGGAAAGAATTTTCTATGTGGAAACTTTGCGTCCGCAGCCGCAAGATGTACAACCTATAATCAAAACGTTTGGCTCTGTACGTGCCTCTAGGACTGCTGAAATTCGGTCCATGGTTCAGGGCCGTGTGATTTTTTTGAGTGAGAGATTTCAGAATGGTCATTTTGTTGAAAAAGGAACAAAGCTTGTCGGGATTGATTCGAGTGATTTTGAATCTGTGTTGTCAGACCGAAGAGCCGAGCTAGATCGTGACGAAGCGATTTTTAGAGAATTGGAAGGTGAGCTAGTATGGGAGAGGCGTCTGAAGGTAGGCGTGGGACATCAATTGGAGTTGGTTGATCAAGAGCGTATCCGTGCAAGAGAATTGCTAGGTCAGGGACTTTTAAGTAAGAAGGCTTTTGATGATGCAGAGTCAGAATTTTTAAAAATTGAACAAGCGCGTATGCAGCACGAGCAAACTATCTCTCGTCTCGATTCTCGAATTGAGCAACAAACCGCTGCAGTGGTTATAGCAAAAACAGCAGTCAGAGATGCGCAGCGAGACTTGGAAGACACCAATATTTACGCCCCTTTCTCAGGACATATTTCCGGAGTTGGGCTCGGTTTAGGGCAGAGAGTTGCGATTGGCGAGGGCGTTGGGCGGCTGATATCCTCGACTGAATTGGAGGTAGTGTTTGATTTGCCCGAGTCAGACTTTTCGCGAATTTTAAGTGAGCCATCTACTGGGAGTAATTTATCAACAGAAAGCTTAATTGGAAAGCCGTTAAAAATTTTGTGGCGCTTGGGTGGCTTAGTGAGGACATTTGGAGCAGAGCTTTCACGCATTGGTTCCGAAATCGATCCGTCGGTAGGAGGTATCCAGATTTATGCGGCGTTGGAGTCTGGGGCTTATCTGGAGGGAATTAGAGCGGGCGCATTCGTCGAAGTAGAAATGGTCGGTCAAATCTACAAAAATGTTTTTAAATTGCCTGTTAGTGCTCTGTCCAACGAGGATACGCTTTATCTTATTGTGGATGGCCGGTTGAAAAAATTTAACGTCAAGGTGTTACGTATAGTTGATGGTGATATGTTGATAAATGCCATGCTGCCTAATGATGCAGTTGTCGTTAGTAGAGTGTTCTCAGAAATAGGCGAAGGTTTGAAAGCCGAGACCCTATAAGCGGGGGCATCATATTCTATGATCAGATTTTTCGCTCAACATCGCACAGCTGCTAACTTATTGTTAGCTCTTATGGTGGTTTGTGGCATTACTGCTATCGGAAAAATAAATAGACAGTTTTTCCCAGATTTTGGTATTGATATTGTCACGGTTTCTGTCACATGGCCCGGAGCTTCTGCGTCCGACGTTGAAAAAAATATTATTCAGTCTATAGAACCTGAGCTTCGTTTTTTAAATGGGGTTAAGAACATAGTGTCGACGGCCTACGAAGGGCGGGCATCGGTGAGCATCGAATTTCATCCAGGGCACAGCATGCAGGAAGCTCTTTCAGACATTGAGTCTGCCGTAGGGCAAGTCACGACCCTACCCGATAATTCTGAGCGGCCAGAAATTAAACGGATAGTGAGATACGAAAGTATTTCAAAATTGGTTGTTTCTGGAGATTTTACGGAGCGGTCTTTGAGGGAAAGAGCGCGTCATATAAGAGACGACTTGCTTCAAAGAGGAATCGATCGAGTTGATCTCTCTGGTATCAGACGCGATGAAATATGGGTTGAAATGAAGCCTGAGGCGCTGCATCAGTATGATCTTGAGTTGAAGGATGTCGCTGATACGATACGCGCAACGTCGCAGGACATTCCGGCGGGAGAATTAGGAGGCGGGGAAAGCCAAGTGCGAAGCCTTGGGTTGCTTACTAAAGCTCGTGAGGTAGCCCAAGTAGAAATTAAGGCATTGCCAGATGGCCGTAGGATTCTACTGGGAGACATTGCTAGTGTGTCAGAATCTTACCGCGAAGAAGATAATCGGGTGTACAGGCATGGAAAAAATGCGATCGAGTTAGACATAAAAAGATCCGTCAATACAGATGCCTTAGACTCTTCTGAAACGGTCAGCAATTATGTAGAGGAACTCAATAGTAGGCTTCCGCCACAGATCCAAGTTGAGCAATATGATGTTCGTGCGAAATCTATTCGAGAGAGAATCGATTTGCTGCTTCGAAACGGTATTGGTGGGTTAATTTTAGTTTTGGCAGTTTTGTTCTTGTTTTTAAACGCTCGAGTTGCAATCTGGGTTGCCATAGGCATTCCAGCTTCACTGCTGGCTACAGTTGCTGTTATGTGGGTGAGTGGCCAGACAATTAATATGATCAGTCTTTTTGGAATGATTATGGCCATAGGTATTGTAGTTGACGATGCTATCGTAGTTGGAGAGCATGCAGAATACCAATTTCGTCAAGGGTTGTCGTCATTAGAGGCTGCTGTGACCGGCGCTACTAGAATGGCAGCTCCTGTGCTTGCTTCGACAATGACAACAGTGGCAGCTTTCTTACCGTTGTTTGTCATTTCGGGGATCATGGGTCAAATAATCTCAGCGATTCCGTTTGTAGTAGTTGCGGTGCTCGTCGCCAGTTTAATAGAGTGTTTTTTGGTATTGCCAGCCCACCTAGCGCACTCATTAAAGCGAGAGAATACGACATCCGAAAAAGCTGGTTTTCGTGTCTGGTTCGATAATGGTTTTGAGCAATTTAAAGAGCTGAAATTCAAACGTTTTACTCGTTTTGCGGTACGTAATAGATATGGAACTGTGGTCTTTGCTGTTGCTGCTTTAATTATATCAGTCGGCGCTGTTTTGGGAGGAAGAGTGGGTTACCAGTTTTTCCCGTCTCCTGAGGCAGAAACCATATATGCCAAATTAGAAATGAGGAAAGGAACTTCCAGAGAGGAAACCAAGCGCGCCATTTTGGCTGTTGAGGAAAGTTTATACAGCGCGCTTGCTGAAATGGATGTTGACCCAAATGACTTGATTGTTATGACGCTTGCGAAGACTGGTGTTTCTGTTGGGACAGGAGGTCAAATGTCTTTAGGCAGTGATAGCACTTTAGCGGGAGTCCATGCTGAGTTGGTTTCTTCAGAGGAACGAGACATGAAGGCCTCAGAAGTTATTCAAGCCTGGCGCAAAGCAGTTTCTATTCCTAATAATGCCTCTTCTTTGACATTTGAGTCACAAAGAAGCGGCCCGCCTGGCGGAGACTTAGACGTGCGGCTTTCAGGTGGATCGGTGGCGAAATTGAAGGAGGCAGCACAGGAAGTAGCATTGCTTCTAGCCAAGTATAGTGGAGTCAGCGACATTGAGGACAATTTACCATATGGAAAACCAGAAACGCACATACAGCTTAACAGTCGAGGAAGAGCTTTAGGTTTTTCTACAGTTTCTTTGGCAAATCAAGTGCGTGACGCAGTAGATGGGGTCGTCGCTAAGCGGTTTCCAAGAGGAGAGGAGGAAGTCTGGATACGGGTCCAATATGATAGGGATTTGGTGAGAGCAGGATTGCTAAATAAATTATATGTTCGCGCTCCTGATGGATCTAGAGTAAAGCTGATGGGAGTTGCTGATTTTAAAAAAGAAACAGGCTTTTCGATTATTCGACGGGAGGACGGTCAGCGAGAGGTCTCAATTAGAGCTGAAGTCGACATGACAATGACTAGGCCACAGTATCTAAGACAGGGCTTAGTTCGTGATGGGTTAGAAGATATATGTAACCGGCACGGGTTGACTTACAAGTTTGGTGGTCGCGCGCAAGAGGAAAAAGAAACGACTTCAGACATGCTTGTCGGAACGGTTCTGGGTCTTGTTTTTATTTACATCATTTTGGCTTGGGTTTTTTCTAGCTATGTCAGACCATTCGTCATTATGGCTGTGATACCTACAGGATTTGTGGGCGCAGTTTTAGGACATGCCGTTTGGGGGTTTGATCTAACTATCCTGAGTATTTTTGCTATTCTCGGACTATCTGGAATTGTGATTAATGATTCAATAGTTTTGGTTAAAACGGTTGATGAAAGAACAGTCAAGGAGGGTTTGCTAGACGCTGTTGTTAATGGGAGTGGAGATCGATTACGGGCCGTTATTTTGACTTCCGCGACTACGATAGGGGGGCTTTTGCCTTTGCTTTTCGAAACAAGTTTACAAGCACAATTTTTAATACCTATGGCACTGACGCTTGTATTTGGTCTTGCGCTAACGACTTTTATTGTTTTAATTCTAATTCCTGCACTGATCTTGATTGAAGATGATATGTGCCGATTTTTCAGTAATAAAATGTTCAAGAAAGAACTATAGCTGAATTTTGGTCCACTTCCTTCCGATCCAAAAGTTAATCCAGATCCCGGTTTGTACCATTCGATAGACTAATTGGGTTAACCAAATTGCGGTAAGACCGTAACCTAGAACGGGCCCTATTAAATAAGCTATAGGTAAGAAAACAACCCATTGACCTAAGACTACAACAGTCATTACACGACGCGTATCACCCGCCCCCAGCAATGCACCTTGGAGGACAACGCCTGTTGCCTCATATAAAATGCTAATACCTATTAGTCGCATGGGCCAGATAGCGAGGTCAAAAGTGTCGGGGGCTAACTTGTACAGGGACATCAGGATGATTTCAGGTGCCACTACAAATGGTAGTCCAATCAGAAACATTCCGAAAAAGGCTACTTTAGACACATCCCAACCCCACTCCACCGCATCTTCGGGATTGCCTTTCCCTAAAGCTTGTCCGACCAACGTTGCGGCGGCCAAACCCATTCCCATTCCGGGTAGTAAGGTTATAAGCCACATAGTAATTAGAACATTAGCTGCAGCGACTTCTGCTACACCAATTTTTCCGATAATCCAAAACATTACGATGAATCCTGCGGCAAAAAACATCTGTTGTACGCCATTAGGTAGCGATAATTTGATTAGCTGGTAAATTTCATTTGGTCTTGGGAGTCTAATTAAGAAACCGTGTTGTCGAGCATGCCTAAATCCCAGAATGAAATAAGTTAATGTGCCAAAGCCGATTGCAATTACTGACGCGATAGCAGCGCCATCAACTCCAAGTTTAGGGGCTCCCAGGTTGCCGAAGATGAGAACATAATTTAAGAAGATGTTGACGGCGTGCATTGAAACCAGTGATTTCAAGTAAAGCCATGTCATGTCTACTGCATTCCAATACCCACGGAACGCAAAATTTGCCGCCACAAAGACGATGCCAAGTGCCCTGATCTGTAGGTAAGGAATTCCAAGTTCAGCCACGTTTGGATCACTACTCAGAACGGGGAAGAACTTTGGTGCTAACCAAATAAGTCCGAGTGTTAAGAATGGGCTTGCGATTAATATGACTACCAGCGCCGTATTAAGACAATGAGCTGTAGTGTCGCTTCTTCCTTGTCCTTTTTGTCGTGACGCAGATGCCTGTACCCCAGTAGATAGACCGAGGAGTAAAGCTTGGGAAAAAAAAAGTATGAACCCGCCAAATCCTACTGCTGCTAATGCTGCGTTACTCTCGCTCAATCGGCTGACCATAGCCGTATCCACCAAGTTTAAGATATTTTGAGAGACCATGGCGCCGATAATAGGGAGCGCTAATATTGTTATGCGACGCACGCGTTGTGATTCAAGCAATATTTTGGGCTTTATGGTTGGTAAATTGTAAGGTCAGTCGAAGTCGGTAATTTTTCGACAAGTTGTGGTCACAGCATATATCCTTAGTTAACAAGAAGCCATGGAAGCTTCGGCGTGTGACGACATTTAGGAGCAGAGCGGCAATGCATTATAAGAATGAGCTTGATGATTTAGATGCTACTGCAATGGCAGACTTAGTTCGGGCCGGCGAGATCTCTGCCCTGGAGCTGGTCGATAATTCGATTTATCGATGCGAGCAAGTGAACGGACTGTTGAATGCGGTAATAACCGAAATGTTTGACGATGCCCGTCAGAAAGCAAGTAAAAAGATCCCGGATGGTCCTTTTGCAGGTGTCCCTTTTTTAATGAAGGACTTTGCAGCGGAGGTAGCGGGCGTCGCCTTTCAAGAAGGGAGTTGTTTTCTAAAAGATTATATTCCCTCTCAGGACTCAGAGATTTATACACGATTTTGCAGGTCAGGGCTCATTACCATTGGTAAAACAAATCTGCCCGAATTTGCTATCGGAGTGACAACAGAGCCAAAACTGTTTGGCCCTACTCATAACCCCTGGGATTTGACGAGAACACCAGGAGGGTCCAGTGGAGGCGCGGGGGCAGCAGTGGCAGCTAGAGTCGTGCCAATGGCACATGGAAATGATGTTGGAGGCTCCATACGAATTCCTGCTTCCGCTTGCGGTTTGGTAGGTTTGAAGCCTACGAGAGGTCGTTCTACTTTAGCTCCACATTATGGTGATTTACTTGGAGGTTTTTTTGTCGAGAATGGCTTGACCCGAAGTGTACGGGACTGCGCTGGTTTGTTGGATGTGATTTCAGGGCCAGGTATTGGAGAGCCCTATATGGCACCTCCTCGTGCAGGTTTATATGCGGACGATGTTGGTAAAGACCCCGGGAATTTAAAAATTGCTTATTCGACAGTCACTCCCCTCGGAGATCCGCTAGATGAAGAGTGCATCAAAGCCATTTTAGCTACTGCTAAAACTTGTGAAGAACTTGGCTTTCAAGTGTCAGAAGCAGCTCCTTCCTTTGATGCGATGGAACTTTGGACGAAATTTACAACGCTTCTTGCCTCTGGCGTTGCCTGGGCAATGTCAGATTGGAGTCGGCGGCTCGGACGAGACCTTTCAGAGAGTGATTTTGAGGAATTCGTTTGGGCTTTTGGTCAGCGTGGATTTGCGCTCAGCGCACCTGAATACCTTCTGGCTATGCAAGATGTACAGGCTCAGGTTAGGGCAATAAGCTCATTCTATGAAGAGCATGATATTTGGCTCACTACGACTTTGGGTCAGCCTCCTGTAGAGCTGGGCACCTTGGTTTATCAAGGTGACCCTTTTGAGTTGCGCAGAAGGATGGCTAGATTTTCTCCTTACACTTACTTGAGCAACGCTACAGGACAGCCGTCTATTTCTCTTCCTTTGCATTGGACAGAAGATAATTTACCTGTGGGTTTGCATTTTACCGCTCGTATAGGTTGTGAGGATGTTCTGATTCGCTTGGCGTCAAAGCTTGAAGAGGCGGTGCCTTGGGCGCATCGAAAGCCATCAATATGCGAGGTACTATGAACGATATTACTCGTGAATCTTTCAGCCTAGTTGTAAGTACTGATCTTTAGTAGATTCGTCACCGGAGGTGAAAAAAAGATTACTTTCTTTCTGTTAGAGGTATTGACTTGGATCACTGGCAGCGGTGACTGAAAGTAAGACCTCTGGAGTGAGGTAATGTGCGGCCTTAGCTTGCGCATCGGGATCCTCGCTTTGTGGCCCGAGATAACTGCCCAAATCCCGGCCCCAATTGACTACTGCTGCCCCATATTTAAGTCGTTCTTTCTCCCATTCATGTAAAGCCGAGCTTTCAGAAGATCCAAGCGCGTGGGCTAAAGATGCACCATCATCAGCTGCCTTCGAAACCCCCATGCCCACATGTGGCCGTGCTGTGAATGCTGCATCGCCAACTAAAATTGCGCGGTCGAAGATTAACCTCTCAGAGAAGAAGTCATACATTGGCTGTAGGAAAGGTGCGCGCGTGGCAGCGATAATTTTTTGAATTTGTGGGGCAAGATGGTCTGTCGATTCCTTTCTCATCTTGTTTATAAGCTCCTCGCGAATCAAGTGCCGAGGAATTCCTCCCTCACAATACTTCCCAGATTCATCAGTAAGGTAATCCCGCAGTTCTTCTGAGTCGGCGGTGCGGTACCAACCCCAGTTGTACCAGCGATCTCCGGAGGTTAATTCATCATTTGGTCCAGCTACAAGGTATCCTAGCCAGTGACCTCCAGGTGCCATCCCGAAAGTTACCTGTAGGGCGATTTGCTCTAGTATTTTAGGAGAGATTAAGCGCTCATCTATCAGTCCTCGCCAACCTAGGTACCCCGCATAAATAGGATTGACATCTGGTGCGGCTATTTTCCTCACTTGCGATTGGCTACCGTCTGCGCCAATTAACCAGTCAGCTTCAACCGAATGTCCATTACTAAAAGTAGCAGTAATCGAGTTGCTGTTAGATTTTATGCTTATTAAATTATGGTCACTATGGTAGTTGTCCTCATCTATTTGTGCCCTTAAAAACCGATAGATTAGACCCCAAGACGTCATTATTTGAGCCATGTCGCGCGTATGTGTAATTTGCCCTTTTTGATTTAGCATTAGCCTGCCTTTCGACGGCACGCCCATTTCTTCTCTTAGTTCTATCCCAGCTGTCCTCAGCGCGTCATATAACTGATCGTGCGTCGCAATACCTGCACCGCCATTAGTCAAGGCTCCGGTAGAGCGTTCAAAAATATGTACTTTGAAACCTCGTGATTTAAGCGCTATGGCAGTAAAAAGGCCCGCCATCGAGCCACCTATGATAGCTACTTCGCCTCTGTTTTTCACAACCAACTCTCCCACAAACATTGATTTATTTCTACTGTAATTAGTTGATTAAAGTCGCTTTTTCTTGGCCAAGAGATTTTAGGCGGACACCGCCTTTTTCATCGATTAACAGATGTGTTATGGATACGTTATCAGGCTGGAATAACACTAATCGATCGTCATTCTTTAGCTGTCCTATCAAGGAGTTTATGACCATGAAATGAGTGAAAATAACAGTATCATGGCTAATTGTGGCAAGAGCGTTCCAAGAGTTTGCTCTCCAATCTCTGAGTTTTGGACTAACCTCTGTCCACCTAAGACTTGCAATTCCTTGAAGCCATTTTCGCCTATCTTTTTGTTCTACTTCAGTGGGAATTTCTTTAAAACGGTCGTCTATAAAAATAGACTCCCCCCATTCTTTTGCCAGCGGTGCTGCAGTTTCGCGTGCTCTAAGTAAAGGACTTGAGTAGATTTTGAGTGGGCCTTGATCTTTGAAGCGTCTTATCACTGATTGTGATTGTTGGTGACCACGCGCGCTTAGCTCTGAATCAGTCGAGTCCGCCCATGAATGCTCAGCTTCCCCATGACGCACGAGATATATGTTTACCATTACTTTTTAACCTTTATTTATCGCTCGTTTTTCTACCCCGTTGCACCAAGAGATCGGAACTATGCCATCTGTTGGTATTTCCAGTCATCATGAAGCTCATTAAACCGTTCTTCAAGGCTTTGCTAGAATTAGATCTAGGGTGTTAATCGTAAAAAGGTAAACGTGTGTGCTACATTAAGATGTCTTAAATAAACTTGGGTTGAGCGAGTTTTCGTTGTTACCAAAGTAAGTGGTGCAGATATGGCAAAGTTACAATTAGGTGAACTGCAGTTTAACTACTCTATGGTGGGTCCCGCAAACGCACCAGTTATAGTCTTTTCTAATTCCTTAGGTGCGAATTTGACAATGTGGGAGCCTCAAATCGAATTTTTCCAAAAGAAATTTCGAGTTTTGACTTATGACCAAAGGGGGCACGGACAGACTGATGTCCCTGAGCAAAGCTTCCAGTTCGATGACCTGGCCTATGATGTTGTTAGATTGATAAATGCGTTAGATATAGAGAAAGTGCATTTTGTCGGTTTGTCTATGGGAGGGATGACAGCTTTAGGGCTTGCTATTAAATATCCGGAGCGGTTACTCAGTGTGACCGCAAGCAATTGTGTGGCTAGTTTTTCGCCTGAAGCAAGACAGGCTTGGACTGAGAGGGCATCGAGCGTTTCTGCTAATGGCTTGGAACCAATCTTGGATGCCACCATACAAAGATGGTTTACTGAGACGATGATTTCAAATCGACCGGATGATATTGCTGGCGTACGAGCAATGATTTTAAATACTACTATTGATGGTTATGTGGGATGCTGTGGCGCTATACGCGATCTAGATTATATGGAAGGAATGGCCTCTATTGGGGTGAAAACCCTTTTGATTGGTGGGACCTATGACCTGGGTACACCGCCAACCGAGATGAAAAAAATGTCCTCACTCATTCCCGGTTCCAAATACGTTGAGCTAGATGCTGCACATGTCTCAAATTTAGAGGCACCCACCGAGTTTAACCAAACGCTGGATCAGTTTTTATCTGAAGTTTGATTCGCAACGGTAATTAATTTTCATGAGTGTGAATCCAAAAAGCGTAGTACTTCATCATTATGATTTCTCAAACTACTCGGAGAAAGTTCGCTTAATTTTTGGGCTTAAGAGTATCTCTTGGCAGTCGGTGGTGATCCCGTCATTCGGTACGAAGCCTTCTTATACTGCGCTTACTGGGGGTTATCGTCGGACGCCCGCATTACAAATCGGTGCTGATGTGTATTGCGACACATCGTTAATTATTAGTACTTTAGAAGAGTGTTTCCCCGTACCAAGCATTTACCCTGGTTCAAACAAGCTGCGCACAAAAATGTTATGCGAGTCCTTAGTTTACTGGGCAGAAAAGAATCTTATGCGCTCGATTGCGCTTTACATTACTGGGCTTCATGCGGAAGATTTTCCTGATGAATTCCATGAAGATAGAGCAAGACTTCACTATAGGGCTCCTCCTACGTTGAGCGCTGTAAAAAATGCAGCTAGTCGTTACCTGCCTCAAGTTTTATCACAACTGCCTTTGATTGAAGAACTGCTGATCCCTGGGCAGGATTACATTTTCAAGGAGGGTCTTTCTTTGGCAGATGTCTCGCTTTATCAGTGCCCTTGGTTTCTCAATATTATTGGCGGTGACTCTCACTTACTTAAAGGTATGCCTAAGGTATTGGCTTGGATGAAAAATATTGAGATGCTGGGCCACGGTAGTTTCCAAAAAATCAGTCAGACTAGGGCTCTTGAAATTGCTAGTGCCTGTGTCCCTGTCCAGATACATGCAGCCTGTGCATTAGATTGTGAACAGATAACCTTAGGATCTCAGGTTATGGTAGGCCCTTTTGGCGAGCGTTCAGCCGCGAGTGGTACTTTGGTGCATGCGGACGACAAGCTGATTACTTTATCGCACACAGGTAAAGAGTGTGGGTTGGTTCATGTGCATTTCCCTAGGCACGGATATTGGGTTAAAGACGCTTTTTAGCCTAAATTCGCATATATTTTAATCACGCTTTGTGTATAAAAAATAAATCCATTTGTAGTCCTAAGTATTTGTTTATCCGCTATTATCAGCTTACGCGCGGCTTGGGTATTCTACGTATTTTCAATGGGTTAGTGAACTTTTAGTCAATTTATTTTATACTAGCTGCTGGCTAGGCATTAGCCTTCTCGTCGACATCCGGGCTGATGAGCGAAGCTCAAGAGTATCTTGTGAATGTCAGCCTGTCAGAGAGTTGTTGAGATGCAACGGGAAATAGGACCGAGTAGGCGTTGAGTATTTAGAGGCATTAAAAATGAGCGAAATAAAGAACGAAGTTGCGACATTAGATCTAATGGATTCAAAACATGAATTTCCGATAATGGAGGGGAGTGTCGGTCCCAGTGTCGTTAACATATCGAAGTTGTACGCAGCTACAGGCCAGTTTACTTACGATCCGGGTTTTACTTCTACTGCTAGTTGCGAGTCGACAATCACCTACATTGATGGCGACGAAGGTATTCTTTTATACCGAGGTTATCCGATAGGACAGCTGGCAGAGAAAAGTAGCTTTTTGGAGACGGCTTTTCTGTTATTGGAGGGTGAGTTGCCCTCAAACTCAGAGTATAAGGAGTTCTCAAACGCCATCACACAACACACGATGGTTCATGAACAGCTGAGAAACTTTTTTGCAGGCTTTCGGCGGGATGCGCACCCTATGGCCATTTTATGTGGCGTTGTAGGTGCACTATCTTCTTTTTATCATGATTCGACTGATATAAACGATCCATACCAAAGGATGGTCGCAAGTAGACGACTTATCGCAAAAATGCCCACGCTGGCTGCGATGGCCTACAAGTACTCTGTTGGCCAGCCATTCGTTTACCCGAACAACGAACTTAGCTATCCTGAAAATTTTCTCAATATGTGTTTTGCCGTACCAGCAGAAAAGTTGATTATTAGCCCGACTTTAATAAAAGCAATGGATCGTATTTTTATCTTGCATGCAGATCATGAGCAAAATGCCTCCACATCTACCGTAAGATTAGCTAGTTCTTCTGGTGCCAATCCCTTTGCCTGTATTGCGGCTGGGATAGCTTGCTTGTGGGGACCGGCTCACGGCGGCGCAAACGAGGCGGCCCTAAAAATGCTTGCTGAGATCGGTTCGGTAGACAAGATCCCCGAATACATTAAGAAGGCTAAAGATAAAAACGATCCTTTCAGGTTGATGGGATTTGGTCACCGTGTTTACAAAAACTATGATCCGCGAGCACGCGTCATGCAAGAGACCTGTCATGAAGTACTGGCCGAGTTGGGTATCAAGGATGACCCATTACTCGATGTTGCTATGGAGCTTGAGAGAATTGCACTTTCTGATGATTATTTCATTGAGAAAAAACTCTACCCTAATATCGACTTTTATTCGGGTATCACATTGAAAGCCATGGGCTTTCCTACCAGCATGTTTACAGTACTATTTGCCTTGGCTCGGACTGTTGGTTGGGTTGCGCAATGGAATGAAATGATTGAAGATCCTAGTCAGAAAATAGGCCGTCCTCGACAGTTATACACAGGCTACACTGAGCGGGACTATAAACCCGCCGATCAACGCTAGACTACCTGGATGACTCTTGCCTCCGCAACCTTTGAGCGGCCGGTTTTCTTCGATGACTATGTCGAAGGACAGGTGTACGTTTTCGGTAAAACTGTGGTCAGTCAGGATGAGATCATAGAATTTGCGAGAAAGTACGATCCTCAGTCTTTCCATATCGATCCTGAGCTGGCAAAATCGCATGCTTATGGAGGTCTTATTGCTAGCGGATGGCATAGTTGTGCAATGGTTATGCGCATGATGACAGATGACTTTATTTCTGAATCAGCAAGCTTAGGATCGCCTGGGGTTGATGAGATTCGCTGGAAAAAACCTGTTCGGCCAGGGGATACATTGCGAGTCAGAGTTGAAATTTTAAAGACGAGATTGTCTCAGACAAAAAGCGATCGCGGGATTGTTATCTCACAGGTCGACGTAGAGAATCAGGATTTAGAGACCATAATGTCGATGAAAACTACTGGGTTGTTTTTAGTCAAGGACCTTTAGTAGGGTAAATAGCACCCCTCTTTCTTAAGGTACCTATTTCTCTATGCAATAGCCTTCAAATGCTGCATGAACGCATTCCGTCCCCTCATCACAGTCGCTTTGTACCACGCATTTTTTTCCGATGGCTTTTCCAGGGAAATATTTGCGCAGTATGATGTGTGGATCGCCCATTAGTGATATAGCCTGATCGCGCGGAGTTTCAGATTTCTTATCGCTCTTTTCTTTCTTTACAGGGACCTCCAATCCGTAGCAAACTCCGCTAGCCCGTTTCTCTCTTTTGATGCAAACTCCTACCCCGCAATCCCGATCGATTTCACAGCTTTGGCTGGAAAAGCTCAGCAAAGAGAGGCTAATTACAGCAGTTAATATGAGTTTAGAGATACCAAGCTCCTTAGTGAGTGTCGTTTTTTATTCTGATGGCACCATGCATGGAGAGTCGATCACCGCCATCTTTAACCGCATATAGATAGTTTGCCCACGCTTGCATCATACTCTTTCTTTCAAGTAATAAGTTGTTGTGTGTATATGCAACATCTTTTTGTAAGCTGTCCCCGACTCCGTGGTCGGCCTGTAGTTGTGCCTTTAGGGATAGCTTGCTCCATCCCATTTCAGTCAGATGTTGTCGTGCCATAAGCTGGAAGCCCCAAACGGTTATTTGAGTGACGTTTTTGGTGATGCTTTTTAAGGCGTGATTAAGAGTGTTTGCACTAAGCGTCAAGTGTCGGTTTTTTCTGTTGTGAAAAATGAACCCTTCTGGATTAGTCGGGGGCTTGGCTTGCATCAGGATTTTCAACGTTTGCATAGCCAGAGGGACAACGTGTCTGGTTCCATTAAGCTCAATGTTCCATTCTTTTTCTTCAAAATCAATCTCTGACCATTTGGCATGGACTAGCTGCGTTGGTCGGACAAACACTAAGGCACCGAACTCTAAGGCCAACCGTGTTTTTATATATCCTCTATAAGTGGAGATTCCCCGCATTAACTGAGCCACGCCTTCTGGCGCCTCTACATATTTATAGGGTCGCGTTACAAGAGATAGCTGAGAATTACGCAGGTTGATAGTTGGGTTATGTCGAATAATTCCCACTTTCAATGCGTAGTCGAAGATTTTTTGGATTGTTTGTCGTGTGCGGTGAGCTTTGTCAACTTGACCTTTATTTTCAATAGCTTTAATGAGTTCTAAAATAATGGTTCTTGAGATATTTTTTATTGGTCTATTGCCTAGCGCCGGGAATATATCATTCTTGAGACGTACGGTTGTTTTCGCTTTCAATTGCTCGCTCATAGTTTTGGAGCGAGATGCCAACCACTCGTTGCTAACATAGGTGAACGTGTCAATTTTGTCATTTTTTGCCGGCCAGTACTCGCGGTGTGCGGCAGGATCAATATTCTTATCCATTAGACCCTCAAAGACCTTCCTTTGTTGTCTGACTTTATTAAGGTCTATTATCGGATAAGACCCAAGAGAGATGGATTTATTTTTGCCCACCCATTGGTAGTCGTATCGCCACCATTTTTCTCCTGATGTTGATATGACGAGTTGGATCCCACGCCCATCCGTTTTTTTGTAATCCGTCTGCTGAGGTAGAAGTTTTTCTATTGCAAGAGCAGTAAGTTTTCCTTCATCCATTAAGCTGCACTCCGAAAAAGGACTGTTTGGTAATTAATTATTGATTCTTTACGCATGATTTATTATGGGATCATACTAATTAGATAATAATGCCTATTATGTCTTTTTGCTGATAGGTTAGCCAATTATTTATCCATATAATAAGGCAATGAATTGGATCTTTGGATATGGCTCTATTATGTGGAATCCTGCGATATCTTATTCGGAGGTGCGAAAGGCGAAATTGTCAGGTTGGGCCCGCAGATTTTGGCAGCTTTCGCCTGATCATCGGGGCACTCCAGTTTTTCCTGGCCGCGTAGTGACTCTAGTAGAGAAAGCTGATTGCGATTGTTGGGGTCTTGCCTTTCGTATAGAGGAAAGCCAGTGGGAGAAAACTCTAGATATCCTTGATGAGCGAGAAAAAAATGGCTATACACGTCATTTTTTAGAGATAAATTTAGCAACAGGATCTGAGGAGCTTTGTGTGACGTATATTGCACGAGACACAAATATTTCCTTCTCTCCCTTGCCTTCTGCGAAAGAGACAGCGCTGAATATTACGCAAGCGACTGGTCCCAGTGGCAGTAATACAGATTATTTTTTGAGATTGCGAGAAACACTTGAATCTCTTGAGGTTTATGATGAGGAAATCGAGCGTTTAAACAAAGCATTTGTCGAAATAGAGCACTAAAAGGTTATAACTACATTATTTTTTTTACTGTCTTTTAAATATGACTACATTTTCTAAATATGTTGGAATTCACTATTCGGGTTTAAAAGCTCCGGTGTCTAGGTTACCTCAGCTTCAAGTGTTTGAGTGTTTGACCGGTTCTGAGCCTGCAAAGGTCGAGCCGTATGATGCCGCAGCTCGGCACTGGTGTCGCAAAGAAGTCGGTAAATACATCCGTCAACTTTTGCTTTCGGAGGATGAAGTCATAATAGCTGTTGACCACAGTTTTTCTTTTCCAGAGTCCTATTTTTTAGATCACACATTGCCTGATTGGACGACGTTTCTGGAGTACTTTACTGATCGTTGGCCGGCGCATTACGATCATATGTACGTTGATTTTTTACGGAAAAAAAATCAAATTCTTGGCGATGCTAGGGATCTGAGATTGTGTGAGAAATGGAGCAGTAACGTTAAAAGTATTTTTTCCGCTGCTGTTTGTCCGGATGAATCGAGGTCGGCATTGGCAGGACTGCCATGGCTGAAAGAACTGCGCTGTGATCCTAAGCTCTCAGGGAGAGTCCAATTTTGGCCTTTTGATGGTTTTTTCATAGAGCCACAGCATTCGGTTATCGCGGAAGTTAATTCCTCTCTTTTTCGTAACAGATATAGTATTGAAGGGAGAGCGTCGCATGACCATGATGCTTACTCTATTGCCAGATGGCTGCAAGAAATGGATTGTCGTGGAGCTTTGTCGGCTTATTTTAATCCTCCTTTGACATTGCCTGAAAGGAGAATAGCAGCATTAGAGGGATGGATGCTAGGCGTGAGATAATGCTAAACTGTAAGTGAATACTTACTATAAAAATATAAATTATATTTGTTGCATTGCACTATTGATAAGATATTATGCCTCAAATGGACAAGTTAGGACACATGCGCACTTTAGTGACCGTAGCAAAGCTCGGGTCATTCTCTCTTGCTGCTAAAGAGTTTAACGTCACGCCTGGAATGATGTCTAAGCAGGTTAAACAGCTTGAGGACAGTCTGGATGTGCGATTACTTAATCGGACAACGAGAGGGGTTTCTCTCACCCACGCGGGTGAAATTTACATAGAAAAAGCCGTTACTATCCTTCAAAGCGTTGAGGATATAGAAGGCGCTGTTGCTGAGCTGTCGACCGGCGCGAAAGGAATTTTACGGATTAGTTGCCCTCCTTCTTTCGGTCGTACTGTATTAACTCCAATTATTTCGACCTTTATCCTCGAGAATCCTGAGCTGAGAATTGAGTTGGGTTTGCAAAATGACGAACCAAACGTTGTAGCCTCTCGGTTAGACTTATTATTTCGCTTGGGTCATATGAGAGATAGTTCCTTGGTAGGAAAACAGGTTGCGACTGCTCCGTTTGTATTGTGCGCTTCACCTCACTACATCGAACAGGCTGGAGTACCGAAGCATCTGGAGGACTTATCCGGTCACAATTGCGTTGTAGATGGGTCTATGCACGAAGAAGCTGACTCTTGGGAGTTTCTTGATAGCCAAAGATCTATAATTGCACAATCGGTTGGGGGAAATTTTTTCTCTTTTAACACAGGTGCAGTAGTGCAAGCTGTAATCCAAGACTTAGGAGTTGCATACGTACCTCGCTATGCTGTTGTCGAGGAGTTATTCACCAAAAAACTGGTCGAAATTGATTTTCCGGATTGCAAGCCTAAAGTTGAGCCTCTTTATGCGCTCTATGCAAGTCGACAGCACATCGCAGTAAAGATTAGAGATTTTGTCAGTTACTTTACATCAAATGTGGGTACTGAGAGCGGCATGCTGGGTGTCATTGTTCCAAGCTTGTAGGTATCATTTCTGCTTACCCATCTGATTCTGCTCCTTCAACTTACTGATAACTTCATCAGACGAATAAAGGTCGGCATACTTTTGCTGCATATCAAAAAGATTAGCTTCGTGAGGGCCTAGGGCCCGATCCCCTACACAATCGGTAACCACTATGGTTCTGTAGTTATAGCTCATTGAATCGACTACTGATGCCCTAACACACCCCGATGTGGTACAGCCTGTTATGACGAGAGTTTCGATATTCTTTGCTATCAACCATTGTACTAGGCCAGTGCCGAAGAATGCCGAGGCTTGAGTCTTCCTAACAACATACTCGTTAGACTCTGGTGTGAGTTCGTCGACTATTTGACTGATATGGGCATTCTCAGTCAGTCGTTCCAACCCAGGTACTTTCTCGCAGAAAATACCTGTATTTGATCCATCACTCTCATATACAACTCGCGTGTGAGCGATAGGAATTTTAAGTTCCCTGGCGGCCTGCAGAAGAATTTTCGTTCGCTTTATCGCATCTATAATATTTCCACCACCGTAATACTCAGGGTCACAAAACCCATTTACGAAATCAACCATTAAGAGAGCCGACTTTCCTTTAAAGCCAGATTTTTGACCAAATCCTTGTTGCTTGTAGATGTTTAGGTCTGTCACTGTGTATTCTCCAAGATTGTTACGTTTTTTGATGCTAGCACAACTAATTGTCTGACGATTCGAGTAAAGCGGCGGTCAGGCCGGCGTGACCAAACGAAGCTCCTGCTGCCATCTCGATCGACACCCATACTGACTCTGTGATCTGGGCTTTTGAAAACGCCGCTTTCAGCGCCATTTTAGTTAATCTCTTTATAGAATGCGGATCACGAGTGTTGTGTGCACAAGCAAGAGCAATAAGGTACTTAAACGAACCTTGCAGAGCCTTATCTTCAAAAACTTTATTTTCAAGATATTCAAGGCTTTTCAAAGGCCCTTCTTTCATTTCACTTAACTGTTTTAGTTGCTCTACCGAGTTTTCAGTTTGATAGTCCATTAGATCGTCGTTAAGAGCATCTATCGTGATAGGAAACTGCGATACAGAGGACGTGGTCTCAGATATGATCCCGACCCAGGCAGCTTCGACAATTTCTTCATTACTGGCGCCTGCTTTGAGCGCGAGACTTGTATGATAATCTATGCAGTAAGGACATCTTAGAGTATGTGCACATCCGATAGCTATTAACTCTTTTTCATGTGTTGAGAGGGCCGCATCATTGAAGGTGCTTGCCGCTAGCGCTGCAAATGCGTTTGCAGGTTTTGGAGCCCATTTGGTAAGTAATTGTGTTTTTGCGAGTAGCGAAGGATGTAAAATTTGGTCTAGTGGCATTGTCCAAGCTCCATGATTGTGTCTGGATTTCGGTGGCAATGAATGTCGCAATTGCCCCGGTTTAAATGAGATACGTCTTAGTCTGTCTGCTTCTATAAACACCTATACCCTGAAGGGGCGGTTAGCTAGACATGTTCTATAGAATAACTAAATCCCGTCTAAAACTTCGAACCCTTCAAATTGTGGATGTCCTAAATATAAGCCTCTATGGTTCCCTGCGTTGGCATGTGCTTTTTTAAACGCATCAGACTTGGTCCAAGCTTCAAAGCTATCATAGTCCTGCCAAGTAGTGTGTGATGAATAAAGCGTACTACTCTCTTCTTTCGGTCCACGAAGAAGGTGGAATTCTATGAAACCTCTCACTCCAGTTAGATTCTTGTCTCTATTTTTCCAAATCAGTTCAAATTTTTTCTCAGAACCTTCAGTTACAGAGAATCTATTCATGGCGATAAACATATACGGCTCCTTATTTGTAATAATGAGGGTTATTGTATTAGTAATATGGTTCGATATAGTTAAACTTTTCAATATGCATAAAACAATCAGCTAGGGGCAAAATATGACGCTACTAAATGAAAAAATTATTCTGGTTACCGGAGGCAGCACTGGTATAGGCAGGGCCACTTCAGAAATACTCGCCAGAGAAGGTGCGACAGTAATTATTGGTGATATCCAGGACAAAGAAGGTGAAGAAACTGTTGCTGCCATTATTAAAGCAGGTGGGGCGGCTGAGTATTACCATATGGATGTAGTGAATTTTGAGCAAGTTGAGCACGTCATTACCGATATTGTGAGTCGGCACGGATCTTTGGACGGTGCTCACAACAACGCCGGAATAGAAGGCCCTGCATCAAAAGTTCTCGATTATCCTGCCGATGAATGGGATCGAGTGATGCGCGTCAATCTTACTGGAGTTTTCAACTGTATGAAATGTGAGGTAAAGCAAATGATAGCGCAAGAGAATGGAGGCAGCATTGTAAGTACGGCATCAGTTGCGGGTCTGGTTGGCGTTGCAGGTTCAGCTAGTTATAACGCCTCTAAGCATGGGGTAGTTGGTCTCACTAAAACAGTGGCGCTTGAGTATGCGACTAGAAAAATACGAGTGAATGCCATATGTCCCGGTTTCATAGAGACGCCTATGCTTAATAGGTTGACGGGCGACGAGAATAATAAAATCAAGGAAAAAATGTTGGGACAAGTTCCGATGAAGCGTATTGCAGCGCCTAGCGAGATTGGAGAAGCCGTTGCATGGCTCTTATCTGCGAAAGCTAGCTATATGACTGGTGTTGCTTTACCTGTGGATGGTGGTTGGATAGCTCAATAGTGGGTTTTTAAGCTTAGGCGAGAGATTCGAAAACTAAGCTTTCGAAAATTATTATTTAGCAATATACTAAAACTTTAAATATTTCAAAAAGGAGGTGATCTTGATGTCTAGTGATATGGAAAACGCGTCGCAGCTTGTTGGTGCTAATTATGGGCGAGAGATCTTTCTGCAGTTAAAGGTTGCTAGCTTATAAGAGTGACCAAGGTTGTTGATGCAACCAGTCACAAAGGAGGGGTGTACTGCATCCCTCCTTTTTTTATGTTCAGAATATATCTACACGAGCTGCTATTTATAAAATAGGCGAGTATCTTTTGCTATAAATTACCGTACTGCTTTATTAGGCGATCTTTCGCTGGCGGAAATACATTGATTTTTTCCAAGTCGCCGCCTGCTAGGTGTAATACGCGTTTGTCCATAATGGAATAAAACAGAGGAGGGAACATGGCAGCTATGAACATAAGAGGATAGCAGTAAGGTAGTGTGGGTGTCCCATCCAAATCTGTGTCACGAAGAGCTTGGTACCAACGGGTTGAGCGCATGTGATGACCTGAGTGGCGGACAAAATTTAGCAGTAAGTTATTAGAAGCGATCATATTAGTATTCCAGGAAATATGTGCAGTCGGGCGACCACTGGAATCGTTCCAACTATAATCCCCGTTTACTTTTTCCTGTCTTAGTAGACCATAGTGCTGACAGTATTCTATTAATGTCAGATACCACCAACAGACATACATTTGAAGCAGTAACATCGGCAGGACAATCCAACCGAAAGTTAATGTTAAGACTGAAAAAATGAACGTCGTGCCAAGGTACTGCTGCAAGGTTTCATTCTGTAAGCTCCAGGCACTCAGTTTTTTTCTGGCTAGGCGCTCTTTTTCATGGGTCCAAGAACGTTTGAAAAATCCAGGTTGCTCTCTCATAAAGCCGAAATGGTATAAAGATTCCCCCATTTGGGAACTTGCAAAGTCTTTAGGAGTTGAGACGTGCACATGGTGGCCTTTTAAATGGCCGATCAGGAACTGCCCCACTCCGCCGACAGCAAGGAAATATTTACCCATCCTGCGGCAAAAACGAGAAGTCTTATGCCCAAATTCATGACCGACGGCTAGAGCCAGCCCCGAGACTATTCCCATAGAGATTGAGATTCCAACATAAGAAGCCAGTGAGATTTCGTGGTTCGCTATAAACCAAGCAACGTAGCCATAGTTAACAAGATAAGCCGGTGCTCCACAAACTATCACCCTCATATAGTAAGGGTCGTCTTCAATTGAATGCTGTAAATTTTCAGGTGGGTTGTTGCTATCTTTAGGAGCCGCTTGGTCCAGAAAAGCTACTAGTCCAAACCAGAATATTACTGTTAGCCAGTAAAATATAGGGGCGTCATATAAGAATGCAGCATAGCAGCTGAGACTGGGAAGAAGGGGAAGAAACGGTTGGCTTAGCCAAAGGTGGCGACGTTTGTCTACGTACCCTTTCAAGCTAATAGCTGCGTCCATAGTTATTGTCTCCCCAAGTTTATTTATAATGATACAATTGTCATTAGTAAAGATAGAGTACACGGTTTTTGGTTAGGATAGCAAGACAGGTAAGTTTATAAGGGTTATTCTATCTGCTGACACTTAGAAACTAATTCACGCAAATGGTTATTCATGGGTATAGAAATTGCAAATAACAAACGTAAACGGGCGGCTCGAATGGATCCTATGGGCCGTCAGCGTCAGTTGCTTTCTACTGCTATGCAGCTCTGCTCTCAGGAGGGTATTGCAAACACTAATCACGCGAAAGTCGCAACAGCAGCCGGTGTGTCAACGCCAACTGTATTTCTTTATTTCCCTACGCGTTTAGATCTTTTGAACGCGGTCCTAGATGAGGTGGAGCTGTATTTATTAGAACTTGTAGATCGATCGTCCGAAGGAGAAAAAACCGCTAATGATAAGCTTCTATCTATAGTGCGTGCTTACTCAAATGCTATTGATAATGACTCAGCTTATGCAAGAATTTTCCTGAATTGGGGAGCTGCGGCTACTGACCAAGCTTGGCAGAAATTTTTATTATTTCAGGATCGATTGCTCGAAAAATTCGAGCGAATCGTCAAGGATGGAAAAAAAAGTGGTGAGGTTGGTGAAACTGTTAATCCGGTTTGGGCCGCCCACCTCATCTGTGGGGCAGGTACGATTATCGCTCAAATGAAATTTAGAGGACTGGCCGCTAATGAGATAGAAGGTTTTTTTAATGCATTAGTTCGTGCGAGCTTAAAATCTAGCTAGATGAAAAGTTAAAAACCTCTATAAGCAGCATTTTTAAGAGCAAGTCTGAGTTTTCCTCACGATTAAAGTATTTATTTATGGGATCATATATTAGCTATACCGTGATTAAAGTATGGCGAATTCTCTTCAGCAGGATAGCACCCTATGCATACAGAAAGTGGCGTAAGATTAGTACTGTTGTCCCGTTTAAAAAGTGTTTATTTTTTCAAATTTTTTGTTAATATTTTATCAAGCTCATTAGCAAAATTGCGCTTATCTGTTGGAGTTAGCGGCGGGGGGCCACCTGTTTGTAGGCCGCTAGAGCGCATAGTATCGTAGAAATCTCGGATTGTGACCTTGGCATCGATAGTATCGCTAGAGTAGAGCTCTCCTCTAGGGTTTAGAGCAAGGGCCCCTTTCTGTAAGATCTCCTGAGCAAGAGGGATATCAGCTGTTATCACGAGATCTTGACCCTCAACTCTCTCGACAATTTCGTTATCAGCGACGTCGAAGCCCGCCTTAACCTTAAGAAATTTAATATTCTCAGAAATAGGCAATTGAAGTACCTGGTTGGCGACGAAGATCACCAAAACACTTCTTTTCCTTGCCGCATTGTAGAGTATTTCTTTTATGATTTTAGGACATGCATCGGCGTCTACCCAGATTTTCAACCTCTAAAATCGCTATACTTTTGCTTGAGATGCTATCAATTTGGCGCGCCGTCATATGGTATGTTTAGATCAGCGTCGAAAATCAGATTTTCTTTTGTCATGAATACTTGCGATCGTGAGAAGTCAATAAATCCACTTTCATCCTTTAAAAGAGCTTGAAAAGCTTTTTTCCCTTCTTCCGTATTCATGGCGTCATTCAATTCTTTCTCTGAGCGCCACCAGACCTCCGTGATGCCCTCATAAGGTGTTTCAAGACCTCGAGAATCTATGAAGTTTTGGTTAAGAGGTGTTTCTATCGTGTGGCTTTGCACGTATTTCACAGCGTTTATATCTCTTGCGAAGCTGGTGACTAGAGGGCCGTGTTTTTCCCTCCAGTATTGGTTGAATTCCTCCTGCGACACCTCAGTTTTTTTTCTTAGGCAATACACTAGCTTGATCATTATATTCTTCCCCAATTTATGTGGCCTTTCTTTAACATTCTCCCAGCTAACAAATGTGAAAGCTTGTTACTGATAGTATGTTTGATACTAAAGTAACTCATTATAGGGAAAATTATTTTGTTTTTGAAAGTTTTGTCTCTCTCGTCGCTTCTGCTTGTATGTCAGATCTCCGTTGGAGCAGACCAACAGAAATTACACGATCGCTTGTTGGTATTAGATTCGCATATAGATACTCCTATCCGGTTGGTCATGCCGGGATTTAACATTATGGAACGACATGACGCATCTACTGATTACTCCCAGGTAGATCTACCGAGGATGGTTGATGGTGGTTTGGATGGAGGGTTTTGGGCAATCTTTACGTCTCAGGGAGAGTTGTCTGCTGCTGGATACGCCAAAGCCAAACGTATAGCATATAGCCGTGCGAATGCCATCCTTCAGCTAGAAGTAAACTACCCTGATTATTTTACAGTAGCGAAAAATGCTGCAGACGCTCACATAATTGTCGATAAAGGCAGAAAGGTAGTCTATCTGAGTATCGAGAATGCTTATCCACTTGGGTTAGATGTCTCAAATCTGCGAGAGTTTTATGATTTAGGGGTACGAATGCTTGGGTTAGTTCACACTCGTAACAACCAATTCGCCGATAGCTCTACCGATCCTGATGGGCCTAAGTGGAATGGGCTTTCACCTCTCGGGATTGAGCTTGTTCGGGAGGCTAATAAACTAGGCATGATCATTGATGGGTCTCATGCCCACGATGTTGCATTAGAGCAAATGATATCGTACTCATCTACTCCCGTTGTACTTTCTCACTCTGGCTCAAAAGCAGTTTTTGACCACCCACGCAACGTCCCAGATAACTTGCTGATTAAGCTAAAGCAAAGCGGAGGGTTGATTCAGATGAATTCCCTCGCCGGATATTTGCGACCACTTCATGTAGCATCGGGTCGGAAGATGGAATTCGGGCGCTTTGTGGCGGATATTAATACGCTTGAAGCTGAAGGTCGTCCTATGTCTTATGAAGTGTTCAGGACACGCCGAGGCAATATTGATCGCAACCACCCTCGAGAGCAGGCTGACTTTTCTGATTATATGGCCCACTTTTCACATGTTTTGGAGTTGCTAGGTTCCCATTATGTTGGAGTCGGAGCAGATTGGGACGGCGGCGGTGGTGTTAACGGAATGAAAGATATTTCTGACCTACGCGAGGTAACAGGACATCTGTTGCGTTCGGGGTATACTGAATTTGATTTGGAGCATGTCTGGGGTGGGAATTTGCTGCGTCTGCTTCGTAAAGTGGAAAGCACTAAAAATTGACCTAGGCGACGGCAGATTTTTAATTAACGTATGAGAACTTGAAGGGATCCCCTAGTGAATAGCACAACTCAGCGAACAGATATGGATGTATATTGGAATGGGGCCGGCGGAGATAAATGGGTTAATAACTTAACCCATCTAGAGTCAGTCATCGCTCCTGCCGGTAAACACCTGCTGAATTCCCTGCCTTTAGCCCAAACAACTAGTGTGTTAGATATTGGATGCGGGGGTGGTTTAGTTGCATCCAAAGTAGCGGAATTGATCAAAGGAAAAGGTAAGGTTCTGGGTGCAGATATTTCAAGCACTATTTTGGAAGAGAGCACCAAGCTTTACGGCACTATTTCTAACCTAGAATTTCAGGTTTGTGATGCTGAGACGTACGTATTTGAGCCATCAAGTTATGACCTGGTGATTTCAAGATTTGGCATCATGTTTTTTGTGGATCCGTATGCAGCTTTTAGGAATATTCATTCTGCAGTTAAGCCTGGTGGTTTTCTTCGAATGGCTTGCTGGCAGCCTGCGAAAAAAAATCCGTGGATGATGAAAGCATCTGCTGCTGCGTTTGAAGTTTTAGAGCGGCCGCCTGCACCACAGCCAGGAGAGCCGGGGCCTTTCTCTTTAGGTGAAGAGCCTCTCGTTATAGATATTCTTAAAAAAGCAGGTTTTCGCAACATCACTATGCAGCCAATTGTAGAGATCTTGAATATGGGAAGTTTAGAAGCAGCTCTATCTTTGATGACTCAATTAGGCCCCGCCGCAAAGCCCCTCTCGGAGGCTAGTGCAGCTGACAAAGTCGAGGCATTGAGGTTAATGAAAGCTGCACTTTCAGAAGACTTGACCCCCCAAGGTGTTGAATTGTCGGGAGCCTTCTGGTTAGTAGGCGCAGAGGCTTAGGACAGCTAACCAAATAGATGATTTTCTTACGCTGCGCTTTTTTCTCGCTGACTTTCTGTACTCATCCCATGTCTCAATAGTTGTCCAGAGAAGGTGTTTGTTTGCTGATCATCTTTTATAGTGACCTCTCCGTTTACCAGAATATACTTATACCCTTTAGCTTTTTGAACTCGCCTCCACTCTCCACCAGGAAGGTCATGTACTATTTCTGGAGGCGTAATTTCTAAATTCTCCAGGTCATAGACGATAATGTCTGCAGGGGCTCCAACCTTCAGTACTCCTCGACCTTTACACCCGGCTAGCTCAGCAGGGAGTGCAGATAGTCGCCAGTGTGCATCTTCTAGGCTCAACATTTTTTCATCGCGTACTATTTTAATAAGTGTTTCGGTTGGATACCTACCTGCAGTTAGGAATTTTGTATGAGCGCCACCGTCAGAAACACCGAATAGAATGTAAGGCACATCGACGACTTCTTTCAGTAAGTCAAGCCGCGTACCCGGAGGTGCAGCAAAAAACTCTGTTTCTAAATTGTCAGCCACTACTATGTCTAACATGACATCCACGAGGTGTTTTCCAGTTTTTTCAGCGATAAGTCCAATGGTGTGATCAAGCCACTGTTGCGATTCAGGCGAGACGGGACCTGTAACAACAATATTTTCAAAAGGGCCGGTTACCAGTTCTGGTATTTGTGATCTCAAAGCTGGTCGTCTTGCAGGATCGGCGAGTTTCTTAAGTCTCTCTTCCTTGGTTCCAACGGTGGCTTCTCTCCATGCAGGGCACTCGTCGAAAAGATTCCAATCTTCAAATGTGAATCCATAGCCTGCATCAGTTGTCAGTCCTTGGCCATAAACACGGATACCTTCGGACCGACATTTTTCTAACCATGCGATGACTTTACGATGTATTTGTGGTTTGGTGTCATAGATTTGAACGACATTAAAAACAATGGGACGGCCACTGATCTTGGCCAGGTCCATTATGTGTTGCTGATCGGCTTTTGGGTTCCCTGAGACCATCGTTGTTTGCATGTGTCCAGCGTTTCTCTTACGCAGGACTTTGGCAAATTCGATACTTGTTTGATCATGCATTACATCTGTGGGCATTGCAGTTCCATCAAAGTCTAGTTGCACTCCAGCGGGCCCATCTGGTGGCAGCCTTTGGGCTGACCAGCCGCAGCCTCCTGCGTCCATCGACTCTTCAAGTAATCGGCACATCTCGGTGTGCTCTTTATCGGTTGGAAGTCGCCCAGCTTTGGCATCCTCGAGCCCAAGAACAGAGATTAAGATAGGGTTAACTGGCACGTATGGGACGATATTGATAGCTTTTGACGTACGGTCGACGCTATCTAAATATTCGGGGAATGACTCCCAATCCCATGGCATTCCTTCTTTCATCGAGGCTAAAGGAATGGCTTCAACTCGGGTCATAGACAGCATGGATCTCTCTCTCGCCTCAGGGGCGACCGGTGCAAACCCAAACCCGCAGTTCCCTATCACCACTGTCGTAATCCCATGCCAAGATGATATTGAACAGTATGGGTCCCAAAACAGCTGGGCATCATAATGTGTATGGAGATCGATAAACCCTGGTGCTACGATTAATCCGCTAGCATCAATAGTTTTTTGACCGTCGCTGGCCTCGATGTGGCCAATCTCTGTGATGATGCCGTCTTTTATTCCAACATCCGCTTTGTAACGAGGCATACGCGCCCCGTCTACTACTGTTCCACCCTTTATAACTGTATCAAATCTGATCATGCGTAACTCTCCCCAAGAAACGTAACGAAAAAACAATATATCCATAGTGGAGCAGCTATGTCTATAAGCTGTATAAAATAATCTATCGAAGAGGCTAAACTTTTACTGTACCTTAAGCTTTTGAAGAACATTATCCGAAGGTAGGCTTTCGCAGTGGAATTTGGATTTTCACTGAAGTAACCAAGCTGCCTTTAGATAAAACGAGTACTTAGGAGAGTGAAAACGATGAGACTAGAGAACAAAGTTGCCATTGTTACGGGTGGAGCAGGTGGGATGGGGCGTTCAACGGTGATGCGCTTTATAGAAGAGGGCGCTAAAGTGGTTATTGCCGACTACAATGCCGCAAGTGGGGCTGAGACGCTGGCCGAAATCACGGGTCTTGGTTATAAGAACTCGGCACATTTTATTAAGACAGATGTAGCCTCTGAGTTAGACATTAAAGCAATGGTCGAATGCGCTGTTGATAACTTTGGACGCGTGGATATTATGTTTAACAATGCCGGAGTAGGTGGGGTCGTTGGCCCAGTTTGGGACTTACAGGTTGAAGAGTGGGATTACACGTTTGATGTGTTGGTGAAAGGGGTTTTTTTAGGAATTAAACATGCAGCTAAGGTCATGCGGGCACAAGGGGATGGTGGCGTTATTATCAATACAGCATCGGTGGCTGGTCTAAGTGGCGGTTGTGGACCATTATCCTACAGCGCCGCTAAGGCCGCTGTTGTAAATTTAACGAAGGCTGCGGCTGTCCAGTTGGCCCCTGATCGCATCCGAGTAAATGCTATTTGCCCAGGTTTTATCCTGACGGGCCTAACCCACGCCAAGCACGAGTCTTTGGAGGAGGCGGGTAAGAGAATGGATGCTCACCAGCCCTTCCCTGATCATGGGAAAGGTGAGGACATAGCAGGTACGGCACTATTTTTGGCTACAGAGGATTCTAGATTTGTGAATGGCGAAGCGATTGTAGTCGACGGCGCCTTAACAGCTTTGGGGCCTGATATGTGGCAGAGGTGGGGCGTCCCATATGAGCGAGATATGACCAAGAATGTTGTCAATAAAGGGACAACTGGGGACAAAAATACCCGACGTCAGCTGGGTGACTGAAGGCTTTAATTACGAATGAGTCTGAAACGGCTTTAAATCCTTAAAACTAGGCAATACTCTGCTACGTATGCTCTGGTAAGTTGAGTTTTATAGTTAATATTGAAAGGAGTTGGAAGGTTGATTAAATTGTATGGTGTTGCGATTAGTAACTATTTTAGTGCGACTAAGGCTGCGTTCATAGAGAAGCAAATACCGTTTGAAGAAATCAAAGTGTTCCCTAGTCAGAAGCCTGAGGTGCTAGCTGAGAGTCATATGGGGAAAGTTCCGTGGATAGACGTGGATGGCGAGATTCTTACGGAATTAAATGTCATATTTGATTATTTGGAAGATAGTCAGCTGAAGTTTCCTATGTATCCTTCCGATCCCTTTGAGCGAGCCAAAGTTAAAGAGCTTATAAGAATTATCGAGCTGTATATCGACATGCCTGCACGGAGGCATGTTGGCACTACCTACTTTGGAGCGCCTGTAGAACCTACTGCTTTTAAAGAAGTTAGGTCTGTCGTAGAAAACGGGTTAAGAGCACTTTTAAAAGTAGCTAAATTCGATCAATATATTGCAGGTGAAAATTTCACTTTTGCAGATATCGCGGCGTATTTCCATATAAATTTTGCTCAAATGAATATGGTCAAAATTTATGACTGGGATATGATATCGGATACTGCCCCATTGGCTGATTATTTGCAGCTAGTCGGACAACGTCCGTCAGTCAAGGAAACCAATCGGATTATGCAGCTAGAGTTTAGCAAAATGGCTTCATAGTAAGATTACGAAGTCAGCCCCTAAGATTTAGGTCAGACGATAACCAGAGGGTAAAGCAGGGAGCAAAGTACCTGATTATCGTCACGACCAAGGACCTTACATAGGGAGAGCCCTTCCTTATCAGCAACGATTTAACCGCACTTTTTTGCTGGCTTGCTAAAAGTGTACCAACTCGTTGCAACAAGGGCTCTACTTTAATAGGAATCATTCTTATATGCAAGTAAGAATCATTATTAATTAATGCTCTTCTCGCAATACTGCTAAAATTAAAGAATATGAATGGATCTGAATGCGTGTGATAATCGGGTCATAACTAACTAAATTAACCGCAGAGGTAAGTGCAGATGGCGCAGGTTTGGGATAACGATAAAATTATTTATGTGGACATGACCGCATTGTCCGTGAAAGTTGAAGACTTTAAGCCAGAGTGGAAGATGCTAGGTGGCCGAGCGCTGTCAGCAAAGCTGATGTTAGAGTTATGCGATCCAAAGTGTGATCCGCTAGGCCCAGAAAACGTGCTTGTTTTTGCTCCGGGGACTTTAAGTGGGACGTCGGCTCCGACCTCTGGAAGGATTTCTATGGGTTGCAAAAGTCCTCTGACAGGTGGGATTAAGGAAGCTAACGCTGGGGGCGACCCAGGACAGGATCTAATGAAGATTGGATACCGAGCGGTTGTAGTTGTTGGTCAACCCTCCGATATGGAGAGACGTTGGGGTTTACGAGTACTCGAGAATAATGTTGAGCTCGTTCCTGCAGATGAATACAAAGGTCTATGGAACTACGCTTGCTGTGAGAAATTGCTCTCCCAGGAGTCTTCTGCCGCTTCGGCAATATCTATAGGCCCAGCTGGGGAAATGATGCTTAGGGGTGCTTCGATAGCATGTACTGATAGCGATAAGGATCGTCGACCCGCTCGACAGGCTGCGCGAGGCGGAGTTGGTGCCGTGATGGGGGCTAAGTGCCTCAAATGGATTATGGTTGATGCGACAAAGAAACCCACACGAAAACCAGTAGATAGAAAAGGGTTCTCACAATACACGAAGGCGTTTAGCCAAGACTATTTGTCTACTCGACATGCAAATTTCAAATACGGGACTAGTGCGGTCGTGCCAGCAGCCAATATGCTTCACACGTTTCCTTATAAAAACAGGACAGAAGGAAGAAACCCTGAGTTTGAAAAACTTGACGGCGCTCGTATCCGAGAGTCCTTCGAGAGTCGGGGGGGTGCGATGCATAACTGTATGACAGGTTGTATCGTTCAATGCTCAAATATAGTTCACGATAAAGATGGTAACTATCTAACTTCGGCTCTAGAGTTCGAAACTTTGACTCTGTTAGGCTCTTGTTGTGCGATTAATAATTGGGAAGATGTTGCTGATTTGGACAGGCTATGCGACGAAATTGGACTCGATACGATCGAAACAGGAGCTGCGATTGCTGTTTTCATGGATTCTGGTGGCATGGAGTGGGGTGACGCTGAAGGAGCTAAAGATCTTTTAAGAAAAGAGATGGTTAACGGCACAGAACTGGGCAAAAACATTGGACATGGTGCGCTAGCCATTGGAACTGCTAGAGGCCATGACAGAATTCCAGTTGCGAAAGGACAAGCTATGCCAGCATGGGATCCTCGCCCACTTAAAGCTACAGGTATTACTTATGCTAGTAGTGCCATGGGTGCTGATCACACAGCAGGCCTAGTAATCGATCCGAAAATTACTGGTGAAGCTGCTGTTGTAGCATCTCAGGAAATTCAGATTGTGAACGCGATTTGTGATTCTACTGGTTTTTGCATGTTTTTAGGCCCGACTATTGACGAAACCCGTCAATTTTTAACGCCTTTTTTTGGTGAAGAAGTTTCCCGCGAAGAAGTTGCTGATATTGGATGGCAGTGTTTGTTAGACGAATGGGAATTCAATGATAAAGCTGGGTTCACTGATGCGGATGATGACATGGCTCCATGTCTCAGAGACGAAGGAATTGGTCCAGATCATGCTTTCAAATTCGACATTACCGCGGATTTAATCGCTATGGCAAAAGTTCGTCAGCCTCTTTCAGAGAAATTTTACTCGAAATCACCTGCTGGCTAGATAAAGTTATGTCCCTCCCTCCCAGCTGAATGAAAGCTGTAATGGGGGAGGAACTGATTACTATTTGAATCGCCGCTTGCTACCGTTTACAAGATAGAAAATTAGAATTTTGGTTACTTTACGTGACTCTTGTTGGTTGGGATAAGATGGCGGGAACGCTTATCCTAGTCATCTGAAATGGATAAATGTTAAATATCTGTAAACATTAAATCGATGTCAGTGGCTCATAAAAAGCGAGGCCGGGAAATTTGTGACGCAAAAACGCTCGAATTGTCCAATCTCACGGACACTAGACCTCGTAGGTGATAAATGGACGCTCTTGATTGTCCGAGATATTAGATTATCAGGAAAACACAGCTTCACCGATATATCGGCGTGATCCGAGCGTATTCCACCTGCGACACTAACCTCCAGATTAGAGCTGTTAATTAGGGAAGATATAATATTGAAAGAATGTATCTCTGGAGGACCAGGTCGTCAATATAAATACACTCTTACACAACGAGGGCAAGATCTAATGCCAGTGCTTACCGCGATGATATCCTGGGGCGAGCTCCGCAGTGGTCAGTCTCTTTAAGATTCTACCGATAAGGGTGAATGCATTACCACCGGTCTTATCGATGCTAGTTCCTAATCTAAGTCCCAGCACACTAGCTGCTAAATCACTTTAGATGTGAGCGAATTGCATCTATGCCTGCCTGCGCACACTGCTCGTCCTGATCTCCAGTAGCGCCACTGACTCCTACTCCTCCGATCTGCACGCCGGTCTCCGTTATGATAGGCACTCCACCGGGAAATATCACAAATCCAGGGACTCCATCAATTCCGTATGGCTTATCAGGGTTTTTATAGTTGAGGTCGCCTAAAGATCTAGTAGTGCGAGGTAGCCCAGCTGAAGTGTGTCCCTTGAGTTGAGCTACCTTTATGCTGTGGAGATAGGCACCATCTTGTCTCCGAAAGAGTTTCAAATTTGCTCCTTCATCGTAAACGGCGATATTCACTTTGCGCCATCCTTCAGCTAGAGCTTTTTTCTCGCAAGTATCAGCGATTATATTTGCCATTTCTAGCGTCAAGTAGGGCTTTTGTACGATTGGAAAGGCTAAGATCGGGAATACAACCAAGATGGCGTAGCAAGCTAAACGTATTTTCCTAGTAGTCCGTATAAAATCAAACACGCTATCTTCCTCTTGCTTCACATTCACTATGACTTCCCGGCTATAGGAGTGGTTTAGGCGTCATGGTACAAAAACTTCTAACCTATCTTCGGCATGATATCGTGCTTCAAACGCCTTAAATCCTCTATGGTTTTTTCAGTTGGGGTACCTGAAAACGGAGGCCAAAGCATTGGCATTGTCATGCCCGATTCTTTATACCGACTGAGATTAGTTGTAATTTGATCGACTGTACCCACCATAGTAGGAGTTAGTTTTCCGTTGGACGTCTGATCGGTTTTGTCTTTAGTGATTTCAAATGGCATCATGCTCGAGATTTCTAGATCATCGATGTTGTGGCCGCCTTCAATTTTTTTCAGCTCCTCGCCGATAGCACCTCTCCATGTAGATATAGCCTCAGGCGTATCCATTATTCCTATCCATCCATCCAATCCATACTTTGCAACTCTTTTTGCTGCTACTTCAGGGTTAACCAATCCTGAAAAATACATAGGTGGGCGAGGCTTTTGTAATGGCTTTGCTCCAAATCCGCATTTTTCAAACGATGCAAATTCACCATCATACTCGAACACTTCATTTTCCCAAATACCTTGCATGACTTCGATCGTTTCTCGCACGTGTTTATTTCTCTTTTTATATATATGTGCGGCGCCTGTAGCTTGGAATTCCTCTGGCATCCAGCCTGCGCCTACCCCTACATTAATTCTTCCGCGAGACAATTGATCCCAAGTAGCTATTTCAGCTGCCATTACAGCAGGGGCTCTAAATGGGGTGACAATAACACTTACACCGAGACGAATTTTTTTTGTGATAGCTGCAAGGTAGGGGATGAGGGGCGGACCTTGTAACCACTCACCGCGAGAAGTCACAGGAAGCTGGTTGGGCATTTCTTTCATAGTACCGAACGATTTTATTAACTCACCTCTATCCGATGATTCGGGAACGACGATACGGTCAAGTGTCCAAAGCGAATCAAATTCAAGTTCTTCAGCTACTTTCGCGAGTTCGTCTATTTCATCTATAGAAATTTTATCCCTGAAGTTAGGTAGGTAGAGTGCAAGTTTCATTAGAGTTCCCCTTTTTTAAACATAAGTTATTATGAGCACAAATATTATAAATGCCAACCTGATTGGTGGATCAAGAGATCTGTGATGGCCAGAGTCAAGCACCGTAAGGGTTTGGATAGATTTTTCGTTCTTTAGTCGGAAAATATCTGGTTGCGTCGAAACTCTTAGTCTATTGTTTTAAAGGGTATGGCGATACGTAAAGCTTATAAATAACCATATAATGATCTTGTTGACCTGAGCAAATACACCTTGTCATCCGCCTCTAGTTTCAATTTTTGAGTTAACCGGAAAAAAATCACTCATATGTTAAATTATTTTTCAAAAAATGTTTTTAATTCAATAAAAGAACACAAATTATTCCAGTTGATAGTTATTGTTGCGATAGTTTTATCCGCTCTTATGGTGGGTGCATCAACTTTTGAACTGAACCCGACTTTTGTTACGTTATTCAAAGTAGGGGATATATTCATAACTCTATTTTTTGTGATCGAGATCCTGATTCGATTTATAGCAGAGCCAAGGAAACGCCAGTTTTTCAAGAGTGGCTGGAACATTTTTGACTCATTAATCGTTTTGGTATCTGTGATCCCCATTGGCCCTGATTCATCGGTTTTGCTGTTTAGATTACTCCGTATTTTCAGAGTTTTAAGGCTGATTTCGGCAGTCCCCGAATTAAAACGGCTGATAGAAGCACTTTTATTATCCGTTAATCGGGTGTTTTACGTGACTCTGCTGCTTTTTATTATTTTGTATATATATGCTTCATTTGGTTCCATTTTGTTCTCCAACTCCGATCCAGAACGATGGGGGGATCTAGGGATATCAATGATTACCTTGGTGCAAGTTTTAACGCTGTCCAGCTGGGAGCAGGTCATGTTGCCTTTGCAGCAACTGTACTGGTGGTCCTGGGTTTACTTTTTCTCATTCATTGCGTTAGGGTCGATCACTATATTAAATTTAATTGTGGCGGTTCTGGTTGATGTGGTCACTAGTCAAAAGACGAAGGACTAGTGGCGGGGCATCCACTGGATAGATTCCAATACAATGCACTATCTAGATTAGGCAGAGCAACTGTATCCCTGTCCTGTACAAGGTAGTTAGGCAGTTCCTCGGTCCAGCGGCAGGGCTGAATCGGCTGCCCACTCAGTCATCGAACCATCATAAACGGACACCCGATCAAACCCTAGCCGAGCAAGTATAAGCGCTGTGCTGCAGGCGGCGATACCTCCCCCACAGTAGCAAATTATTTCCTCTGCGCTAGAGACACCGACTTTTTTGAATGTCGACATAGCATTGATGTCGTTTTCATATAATTGCGAATCAATGTTAACTGTTGTTGTAAAAGGGACGTTCACACTTGATGGAATCCGACCAGAACGTTCATACCGTTGGGGTGGCTTACCTTCAAATTCATCCGGTGTTAATGCATTAATAAGACAAGTATTATTGTTCACTGAAGCGTCCAAAACGCGATTCCGATCAGCAAACATTTGTGGCTGAAATTCCGGAATAAATTTAGCTGATACACGAGTGGTAACTTGACTATCCACAGGCCGATTTTCCTTTAGCCATTTAGTGTATCCTCCATCCAGTACAACCGCGTTATCAAATCCAAAAACACGTAACATCCACCATAATCTTGCTGCCCACATATTTGTCGAACGGTCATAGATAACCACTGCGCTATCGTTACCTATCCCATTTCTAGACATCACCGCTGCGAATCGCTCCGCTGAGGGTAATCCATACATGAACTGATCGTCTTGGGTATCCGAGATTTCTTCTAAAATCCCCACGTAAGTACTTCCTGATATGTGGTCTTGCTCCCACGATTCCTTACCGCTTTCTTTTTCTATTCCTTCTGTGACAGTGTCTTCAAAATAATTCGGTAACAGTGATGTAGCTTCCACAACAACTAAATTTTCCTTATGCAGATGTTCTGCTAGCCAGTCGGTGTCGACCAAGTATTTATAGGTGGATAAGTCCATATTATTTGTTCTCTTTGTCTAAGACTAAACTTCAATGATACGTGTGCCCTTAGGCTACACTAATTCTGCATTACGCAGCTATTGGGGTCGTGAGTATTGAAAAATAGCCTGAGGAGGAAGTTTATCCGCAGGCTATTTTTTCTAATACCTATGATGTATCCAGAGAGCTAGGCAGCCTGGTTTCTTCCAACTACAAACATCGGTGCTTCGTCATTTTCTCTATCAAACAAAGGCCGTGGCCCAAGAGTTTTCAGATCGGGCATGACTGCTGTAGCAAAAAGCTCCATATTTTTTTGCGCAGTTTCTGCATCCATCCCTGCATAGCTGAAAATTCCAGTGAATCCACAGGAGTTGGTCTTTGCCTGTATATCTTTTATTTTTTCATAACACATTGTCGGAGTGCCCCAAACTTGCAGACTCATAAAGAACTCAGTCATTGCATCCAGCCCTTGGCTTTCTATGGACTCTCTGAGGACTTTGTAATACTCATAACCTTTTGTTTCTTCAAAATGACTACCAGTCATTTCATAATGTTTGACGACGGACTCCCAATACCCTCCAATGTATTTTCGCGCCAGTTCCTCGGCCCGCCCCGCATCTTTGTCGCACATTACCCATCCTGCGGTATACGGATTCGGCGCCTTCTCCCCGTGTGCTTCCATAAACAGCTTATTATAGGTCTCCAATTCTTTAACATGTTCCTCCCAGGGTTTCTGTGGGATAACCAGGATACCAATACCTAACTTAGCCATTATCAACGATGATTCTGGTGAAATAGCTGCGGCATAAGTTCTATTGCTAAATGATTTAAAAGGTTCTGGTCTAATGCGAGCCTTCGGTTGTTTTATAAAAGTTCCATCATACTCACAATATCCTTGTTCAAGCCCTTGCAAGATCATTTCAGCTGATTCGACAAATCGTTCTCTCGATTCTCCCATTTCAACTCGGAAACCCTCAAATTCGACTCTGCCGAGACCTCGTCCAATTCCAATGATGACTCGCCCATCCGTCATGCAATCCAGCATCGATATTTTTTCAGCCACTCTCATAGGATCATTCCAAGGCAACACAATTACCATTGTGCCTAATTTAACTTTTTTGCAGGCGCCTCCTACCATTGCCAAAAATTGGGTGACGTCGGGTGTCATCGTGTAATCGGTAAAGTGATGCTCCACTCCCCAGACGGACTCAAATCCTAATTTTTCCGCACTTAGGGCTAAAGATAAGTCTTGTTGATAGATGGAGTGATCGCTAACCCCCGTCTTGTTGTAAGGGTTTTGAAATATAGAAGCCATTCCTATATGCATGTCAGATCTCCCGCGTAGCTGTAAACCTTTGTAGAAGAAAAAATCCTAAATTTAAGGCTCATAAGTGAGGTTTAAAAATTTATGATTCTTGAATGATAAATCTTACTCTGTTCCATCAAAGCGCTTAAGTAGATTAAAGTCAATAAAAATTCCGGACGTGACTATAGCTAGAACAGACTCCTTTGCCGAAAAATCCAGACAATCAAACTACTTGCCTTTATTTAAAACATGCAAGTAGTATGAATATCGACTGTACTATAAAGATTGGGGAGGTCTTAAGAGTGCTAGATTATACAAAGTTGAAAAATGAGGGTGGGTTGGTTCCTTGGCCATCAATGGAAGAGTTACCGTTCGTTAACGTCATAGGCGGAAATCCGGTGCATTCCGGACGATTCGATGTTGGTAATTTTGGAATGCGGACAATGATTGGTGTATGGGAATGCACTCCTGGGAAATTTGAATACACTTATCCTGGTGATGAAATGTGTACTCTATTGGAAGGGAAAATTCAGCTTCAATGCGAAGATGGAAACACGCATAACTACGTTGCTGGTGACACCTTTTACACCCGTAAGGGTGAAATTGCTACTTGGACCGTTATCGAAACCGTGAGAAAAGTTTTCTCTATACACGATCCAGATTCAGCCGACCTATCACACTGATTCATTAGCCACATAGCTCCGCTTTAAATTGCGGGGGGCTAAGGCTCTGGTCGATGAAAAAATCTGATACGGTAGAGGAGATTCCTGGGTACTGTGCCCTTTGTTGGTCCAGCTGTGGATGTATTTCTGTGGTAAAAAATGGACGGCTAACCAAAGTCCTTCCAGATCGCACGCACCCTACTGGTCAGGCACTCTGCGGAAAAGGTCAGGCGGCACCAGAACTTGTCTATAGCAAATCACGGATTACTCATCCTCTTAAAAGAACTCAACCTAAAAATAGTAACGACCCTGGTTGGGTAAGAATCTCATGGGATGAAGCCCTAGATACTACCGCTGACAATTTAAAACGTATCGCCGAGAAGAATGGCTCAGAGTCAGTGGCTTTCAGTATCACAACTAGTGCAGGTACGGCAATGCAAGACGGTTACCCTTGGGTAGAGCGGCTAAGGCAAGTCTTCGGAACACCGAATGCAATCGCCTCGATTGAAAACTGCGACTTTTCTAAAGACTTTGTATATCCCCATACTTTTGGTGTCGCAATGCCTATGTCTGATTTAGAAAATACAGACTGCATTATATTGTGGGGACATAATCCCGGTACTTCATGGCTGGCACATGGGACAAGGGTGGCTAAAGCGCGAGCGAGAGGAGCGAAACTAATAGTAATGGACCCCATTCGAGTCGGTTTTGCGGCCAAAGCGGATCAGTGGCTACAAATAAGACCCGGGACTGATGGCGCGCTTGCGTTATGCCTCGCAGGGATTCTAATCAAGAAGAAGTTATTTGATATAGGTTTCGTACGCGACTGGACTAATGGACCACTCCTAGTTAGAGATGACAATCGGGAATTTTTAACTGGTGCAGATCTGCTACAAAACGGCGATATAGATAGTCGTGTTGCGTGGAACTCACTCGGAAAACGACCTGTGCTGTACCATCCGGAAACAGGTACTTACGATGATGTAGAGCTAGATCTAAGCCTCGAGGGCTCTTACAACATTAAAACTTTCAACAGAACGATCCGGTGCCGCCCCGCTTTTCAGCTTTTCACGGAGTTATGTTCGAATTACACAGCGACTAAAACTGAAGAAATCACGTGGATCCCTGCTGAACAAATAATTGCGACAGCGAAGATAATTGGAGATGCCGGTTCTGTTTGTTGCTACTCATGGGCGGGGTTGGAACAACATTCAAACACGAGCCAAACGGGACGCGCGGTTGCGTGTCTCTACGCTATAACAGGAAACTTCGATAAGAAAGGTGGCAATGTTATATTTGAGACGATTCCGATGGGTAACGTTTCCGGCGCAGGACTTATGTCAGACATACAGCATAAAAAATCTGTAGGTTTAGAGAAACACCCTTTGGGACCTGAAAGTGTTTTCGGATGGATAACTACTGAGTCTTTCTATGATGCCGTGTTAGAAGAGAAGCCTTACAAAATTAATGCACTAATGAGTTGGGGTGGCAACGTGCTACTCTCGCATGCTGATGGAAAGCGGGGAGAGAAGGCTCTTGCCTCGTTAGAATTTATGGCTCACGCCGACTTATTTATGACCCCGTCTGCTGCGCATGCAGACATCTTTTTACCCGTAAACACACCTTGGGAACGCGAAGCATTAAAGTCTAATTTCTTAGTCGATCAAAAAGCTGTTGGCTTTGTTCAATTTAGGGAAAAAGTGGTGGAGTCCGAAGGAGAATCTCGCTCAGATGCCTGGATAGCATTTGAACTTGCGAAACGCCTAGGTTTCGGTAAATTATTTTGGAACGGTGACGTAGATAAAAGCTACGAAGAAATATTAGAGCCCAGCGGAATAAAATTAAAAGACCTGCGCAGAACTCCAAGTGGAATTCAAATTCCACTACATACAGAGTATCAGAAATACTCGAGTTCAAATCGAGACGTGAAACCTGGTTTTTCTACGCCCAGTAAAAAAGTGGAACTCTATTCCGAAACATTCTATAAAAATGGCTATGACCCACTACCGGCATTTCATGAGCCCAGTATCAGTCACATATCTAGGCCAGATTTAGCAAAAAACTATCCGTTAATTTTAACTACTGCAAAATCAAATCATTTCCTTGGAAGCCAATCGCGCTCGTTAAAATCTTTAAGGCGACATGAAAAAGAGCCAGAAATTCTCATGCATCCAGAAACTGCTCATGTAAGAAGAATTATCCAGGATGACTGGGCAACGATTACCACACCACACGGCGAAGCCGAGGGGAGAGTTCGTGTAGCTGATAACATTGACCCTAGGGTAATTAAAGTGATACACGGTTGGTGGCAAAATTGTGAGGAGTTAGGCCTGAAAGGCTACATTGATGGTAGGAGAATGCGTTCGAATATGAATAGCCTATTCAAAAATGGATTTAGCGATCCGATTGGAGGTTGCGAGCCATTAAAATCTTATTTGTGCCAAGTGAAAAGAATTGATTCTTTGTAGGGTTCTTCGCTAGTATTTGTTTAATTGAGAATACTTGTAAACCCTAGAACACATTCTGAGAATCTAACCCTAGTGCTATTCTACCCAACTGTTCATTTATCCGATCAGCGTGACCGTTTATATGAAGGGGAAATGCCTGAAAATCTCGGTAGCGACGTTCAAAATCTGTCCCTTCTCGAAGTCCATTACCTCCTAAAACGCGAAGAATTAATTTCATAGCTTCTTCGCAAAGAACAATTGCTTGCATACCCGAAGAAGTCTGACGAAAGTAATCACCTTCCATAGGTAAGATGTTTTTATTTATACGAGCATCTGTTTCCACCATAGCAGCGTAAACCGTATCCGTTGCGGCATTTAACAACGCGCGTGCACGCCCTAGGTTACTGTGTATAGTCGGCTTATCAACCATCTTAGTCCCGAAGATCGCAATTCTTTCCTTAATACTGGCAGCAACCTCGTTAAGCGAAACTTCTACTAGTCCGGTGGCCATCGCACCGAGCCAGACTACTGACAAACCTACCCAATCTTCACGATACCTATTATGTATAACACTATACTGTGGATCTCTAAGATTCTCGCGATGCCTAAGCGGCCATGGCACTACCCGGTCTTCGGGAACTAATGCGTCTTTATAGTGAATATGGTCAGTCGCGGATGCGCGTACACTCATCGCCTCCCACGTTTGTTCTATCCGGACAGAGGGTTCTCGTAAGTCGACCATAGAAAAAAATGGGGTTTGATTATCTGACCAGCCTTCGTTAAAAACGACACCGGCCCATTCAGAATAGCGAGAGCCTGAGCCAAAAGCCGCAACTCCAGTCAAACTGATCACGTTATCAGTTTTATCGCCAGCTATTTTCGACGAAGCTCCCGCAGGAAAACAAACCCAATCTTTATCCGACACGATCTGCGTAAGAAATTCTTTATTTCCCGGCCCAAGTAAGCCAGCGAAATGGTGAAAAGTACATAAATGATTCCACATGCACCAAGCTGTAGACGTACATCTCGGCGCCATGGCTCGTAACTCATTTGCAATACTAACGATTGATGCATTCAATCCACCAATCTCTGGGCTAGCAGATATGCGCATAATATTGTTTTTCTTTAATTCCCTAATCAGGTCGGCATCGATAGAGCGGGTCTGGTCTGCTTCGGCTGCCTGGGAAGACATCTGATCTAACAAAGGAGTCACAAATACCGACCCTTTAGATGCCTGCCCTACATCTGTAAATAACCCACTATCCTCTAACATTGTCGATACTCCCCAAGTAAAGTGCTCGTCTCACCAGTCTTTTCTGGCCAGAGCAAGCTGTCATGTTCCTACGTCCTAACCTAGCATGGTTTGCGACAGTGCCAAATAAAAATTTAGTCAGAATGTAAAAATACTGGAGGAATAGTGCACCGCGGATGATGAGTAAGCTGTTAAGCTATATCAATTAACAACTCTAGGGTCCCTCAATTTAAGAGCCTCTCAGGATTATCTTTTTTGCGGCACTGGGAGCATCGCTCTTTAGCACTTCGTTGCAATAAAACGCGGGTCGCAGGTGCTGCGTTACAAGCTGCCTAATCCGTCGGCCGCCGAGAGGAGTGGATCCGCTGATACCTCTTCCGCCAGAAAATCGAGGATGGCCTGAATTTTAGCCGACCCTCGGTTGTGCGGATGGACAACAAGCCATAAGTCGAGAACCGGATCGAATTGTTCGGGAGACAAGCGTCGCAAATTGCTAAGTGATTGAAAAATATGGTGGGCCCGGTAGGACTCGAACCTACGACCAAGGGATTATGAGTCCCCTGCTCTAACCAACTGAGCTACAGGCCCTATGAGAGCTATTAGAATACTTTACAGCTACACCAGCTCATTATACTTTTGAGCTATCGAGATTTTAACATGCTTGCCATTATCCCGCACAATTAAAATAGAGCTGCTTATTTACATTAGAGCGGTTGATGGCTTAGCACCTGTGTGTGCAGCTCAACAGGTTTATAGATTTATTGGTCCAAGAAAGTTCTAAGTTTTTCGGATCTCGAAGGATGTCTAAGCTTGCGTAGGGCTTTAGCTTCTATTTGTCGAATACGCTCTCTGGTTACGTCAAACTGCTTGCCAACTTCTTCTAATGTATGATCAGTATTCATGTCTATGCCAAACCGCATCCGGAGCACCTTAGCCTCCCGAGGAGTAAGGCCCTCCAACACATCTCTTGTACTACGACACAGTCCCTCAAATGTTGCGGATTCATCTGGAGCATCCATGTTTTGATCTTCAATGAAATCGCCCAGATGAGAATCGTCTTCATCGCCTATAGGGGTTTCCATAGAGATTGGCTCTTTGGCAATTTTTAAGACCTTTCGTACTTTTTCTTCCGGCATTTCCATGCGTTCGGCGAGCTCTTCCGGTGTCGGCTCTCGTCCCTGTTCCTGAAGTATTTGTCGAGAAATACGGTTTAGTTTATTGATCGTTTCAATCATGTGCACAGGAATTCTTATAGTTCTTGCCTGGTCAGCTATAGATCTCGTGATCGCTTGTCTGATCCACCAAGTTGCGTAGGTTGAGAATTTATACCCTCTACGATATTCGAACTTGTCCACTGCTTTCATTAAACCGATGTTGCCTTCTTGAATCAGATCTAAAAATAGAAGGCCTCGATTCGTATATTTTTTTGCTATGGAAATAACTAGCCGGAGATTCGCCTCGACCATTTCTTTTTTTGCGCGTCTTGCTTTTGCTTCACCGGTGGACATGAGACGATTCAGCGCTTCTATTTCTAATATTTCTAGCGCATTAACTTGTTCAATAACGGCAAGTTTTTCTTGTTCAGTAGCAATAATATCGAGGTTTGCTTTGATTGTCGCTGCATACGGTTTTCGTTGTGCTGCTAGTTTAGTCACCCATTTCAGATCAGTATCATTTCCTTTAGAGGTGGCGAGAAAATCTTTTTTGGACATCTTTGCTTTCTTTACGCAGATGTTAAAAATGATGAGTTTTGATTTTCTTACGTCACGAATTATCTTACGGACTTCGTCACCGAGTTTTTCAGTCAGTTTAGGATTTAATTTGAACTCGACAAATTTTTGTTGCATATCCGCTCTAAGTGCAGCACTTGTTGCGTGCGCTCTGCCGTGTTTTTTAAAAGAAGTGTTTGCTTTTTTAATGAGCTTTTCGAGAGCTTTAATCCGATCGTCCACATCCTGGAGGTCTAATGCATTTTTTACTTCGTCGTCGTCATCATCATCATCATCATCATCTGTAGGCTTAGTGAGGGATTGGATTGGGGCATCATAGTCCATGAATCCACTCATTATGTCATTGATTTTCAGCTCTTCATTTTTGTACTTTCCGTAGAAAAATAAAAATTTCTGTAGTACTTCTGGAAATTCAGCAATAGCATAAAGGGATTGCTTAAGCCCATTCTCAATTCTCTTAGCGATTTTTATTTCACCTTCTCGCGTCAGAAGGTCTACCGTTCCCATCTCTCTCATATACATCCGTACAGGATCAGTTGTCCTGCCGAATTCGTTATCAACAGATGCCAATGCGGCTGCCGCTTCTTCTGCTGCATCGTCGTCAACACCTGTGCCATTAATGATAATGTCATCAGCGTCCGGGGCTGTTTCATGCACAGTAATCCCCATGTCGTTAATCATGTTGACAATATCTTCGATTTGCTCGGGATCTACTATATCGCTGGGGAGGTGATCGTTAACCTCGTGGTAGGTCAAATATCCCTGCTCTTTTCCCTTAGCGATCAGCAATTTTAGTTGAGACTGCGGAGTGTTCGTGTCTTTTTCTTTTTCTTTTTCTTCTGCTTCCATAAGTATTGTTCTAATGCCTTCCAAAGCCAGTAGCCGAGGTTTCTAATTGGGTCGAAGTTAAAAAATTGCCTGACCTTACATTATACGATCTAAAATCTTGCCCCGTATAGAGAAATATACCGATATGGCCTAATTGTTCTTGCTAGCAGATCTATTTTGAATACGCTTTGTCGATACTGCTAAGACTACTTTCGTTTATAACCTCTCATCGTTTCTTTCTGAGCTTCTGATAGTTCTGAAAAAGGAGTTGCTTTTATAGCTTCAAATTTCATTTCTTGGGCTTTTAGCCGCAATTTTTCAAATATGCCTTCCAGTTCTTTTTCGCTAGCTGATTCATCTAAGTTAGACTCTACAGATATAGCTTTTAGGAGAACTTTCTCGATGGTATCTCCACGGAAACGCTCTAGAACCCTAGCAGCAGTAGGACTTTCGTTGTGCATGGCTTCCCAAACTGTAATCAAGTCGCTGAGGTTTTCTAAATTTTCACCGAGGAATAGAATGGTTTCTTGATCTATTTTCTGCGCGAGTTTTGGAAAGTTCATCAAGATAGTTATCGCATGCTCTTGTAGTGAGCGGCTTGCGAATTTCCCTAACCCTCGGCTCTCTTGTGGGTATTTCTTTCTCGTCGTTATTGTGAGCCCTAGCTCTTGTCTAACTATATTTTCGTCAAATTTTGTCTCATGTGAGAGTCGCTGAGCACATGCAGTACGGTGAGTTGTATCAGGGATTTTCGTTACATACGGTTTAATCTTTGATATTAGCCTAGTTTTCCCTTCAGCAGAGCTTGTGTCGACGTCTTTCTTGAGCATTTCAATCAGATATTCTGATAAGCTCTTCATCTGGCACGATTTGAAAAAATTTGCAGGGCCAAACTCTCTGACAGCACTATCCGGATCGTGTCCGTCAGGAAGAAATGCAAAGCGAATCTCTCGATTACCAGTCAGCTTAGATAGTGACAACTCTAGGCTTTTCCAGGCGGCTTTGCGTCCGGCATTATCGCCGTCGAAGCAAAACACAATTTGTGGTGCATGACGAAATAACTTGTCAAGATGATCAGGCGTCACAGCCGTCCCTAAGGTCGCGACAGTGTTTGTCATCCCCGCCTGATGGAGGGCTATGACGTCCATGTAACCCTCTACGACAATAAGGCTATCTGTCCCCGTATCGGAAGCTAGGGCTTGTTTCAAGCCGTATAGCTCTTTCCCTTTGTGGAAAACGGTGGTTTCAGGCGAATTAAGGTATTTGGGTTCACCGTCACCTAAGAGTCTGCCCCCAAACCCTAGGATGCGACCTCTTTTGTCATGGATAGGAAACATGATTCTGTCACGAAAACGGTCGTAGTGGCCGCCGTTGTCTTTTTTTATAATAAGCCCAGATTTTTCCAGTAAGGTTTCGCTGCCTTGCTTTTTTTTGAATGTGTCTAGCAGATGACTCCATCCGTCGGGAGCGAAGCCGATGCCGAAAGTTTTCGCTATTTCTCCGGAAACTCCTCTGCTTTTTAAATAATCAACGGCTCTTGTTTTATCATTGGATTCACGAAGGCATGAGTGGAAATGAGTTTGCGCTTGCTCCAAAGTGACCAATAATTCTTTACTGCTTTCAGAGCTCTTGGTGAAAGACTTGTCTCTGGGTACTTCTAGCCCTGCGTGCTCAGCAAGCTCATCAATTGCTTCGAGAAAATCTATGTTTTTGTAGGACATTAGGAAGCCAACTGCCGTCCCATGAGCACCGCAACCAAAACAATGATAGAACTGCTTCTCTCTACTGATCGTAAAGCTTGGAGTTTTTTCATTATGAAAAGGACAAAGACCTTGGAAGCCTTTTCCAGCTTTACGTAAGGGTACGTGGGATTCGATTAAATCAACAATATCAATTCTATTTACTAAGTCATCAATAAATTGTTCTGGGATACGTCCTGCCATTCCCCATTGTAGACAGCATAAGCTCTAGCTGGAAGCGAGAATTCCGTTAGAGGCTTAGTTTTTTCTTTACTAGTGCGCTGATTGACGACATATCTGCACGTCCGGCTAGGTTACGAAGAAGGCCCATCACTTTGCCCATGTCACTCATTGCGGTAGCATTTACTTCATGAATAGCTGATTCAACTTCTTTTATCATTTCATCTTCCGAAAGCTGCGTGGGCAAGTACTTTTGTATGATTCCCAGCTCTAGCTTTTCTTGCTCAGCTAAATCGTCTCTGTTTCCCGCTTCGAATTGCGTGATTGATTCACGTCTTTGCTTACTCATGCGCGTTAGAATGATAATAGCCGTTCCGTCGTCTACATCTTCTCGCTTGTCGACTTCATGCTGTTTGAAGGCGGCTGATATAAGTCTCAATACACCCAGGACCTCTTTTTCGCCACTTTTCATCGCCGATTTTACGTCAGCTAGTACTTGGCTTTTTAAATCAGGCATGATCTGCAGAAAAGAGGTGCTTAGTAAAGGCGTTTGCGATGAATAATCATTCGAGAGGCTTTTTTCTGCCATCTTTTAACGGCAGCTGCAGCTTTTCTTTTTCTTACTTGAGTGGGTTTTTCATAAAACTCACGTCTGTGAACTTCTGCGAGCGTTCCTTCTTTTTCACACGCACGTTTGAACCTACGCATAGCAATATCAAACGGTTCGTTTTCTCGGACACGGATATTTGGCATACTTATCTTATTTCCTAACAGTGATTGTTTTTTGATGTCGGTCGCGAAATATATCGGTAATCGGCGTTGAAGTACAGAATTTATGTAAATTTGGGTGGTTAATTAATGAAAATACTTGGTTTAGAGACTTCTTGTGATGAAACTGGCGTAGCTATATACGACAGCGAACATGGATTATTGTCGGATGTAGTCTTTAGTCAGGTCAAAATGCATGCTAAGTACGGCGGTGTCGTTCCTGAACTGGCATCTCGAGACCATATACGGAAAATAGGGCTATTGGTAAACCAGGCGACTGAAGAAGCAAGGATTGGATTGCAAGACCTAGATGGGGTCGCGTATACAGCAGGACCGGGACTTGCCGGAGCTTTATTGGTAGGCGCAGGCTTTTCGAAGTCATTGGCTTGGGGCTTGGATGTGCCCGCTTTGGGGATACATCACATGGAGGGGCACTTGCTAGCCCCTATGATTGATGAAGTAGTTCCGATCGACATGCCTTTTTTAGCACTACTGGTGTCTGGAGGACATACATTGTTGGTTGATGCTTTTAGCTTAGGTTCTTATGAGGTCTTAGGGGAGTCACTTGATGATGCTGTGGGAGAGGCTTTTGATAAAGTCGCAAAAATGCTCGGCTTGGGTTACCCAGGGGGGCCGTTAGTAGAGCAGTTGGCTAAGTCTGGGGACCCAGATAGGTTTGACTTTCCTCGCCCTATGGTTAACCGGCCAGGTCTTGACTTTAGCTTCAGCGGGTTGAAGACACATGTACGCAACACTATCGCACAACACCCTATAGATGCTGCCTTAAAAGCGGATGTTTGCAGAGGATTCACAGATGCGGTTGTTGACGTGCTTGTCGTGAAATGTCGAAGAGCGATACGTCAAAGTGGTGCAAAGAAGTTGGTTGTGGCAGGTGGGGTGAGTGCTAATAAAGACATACGAAATGGCCTCGAGATGTTGGGTAAAGAAGAAGATGTAAGGGTAGTTTTCCCTTCTATGAAATTCACCACTGACAATGGAGCAATGATTGCTTATGTGGGGTATAGGCGGATGGGTCTTGGAGAGAGAGATAAGACCGAGCTAGCAGTTAGAGCACGTTGGCCTCTAAACGAGCTGAGCCCGCCATAATTTTTCGATTTGAGAGTTATCGGTTAGTACTTGCCTCCGATTTTTTTCTCAGTATGGGCGAGCAAACTTTCTATATTGGCCTTATGCCGACCAAATATAAGCAATCCTGCTAGGGTAAGTAGACTTATAGAGACGGCATCTTGACCTAGTTGCCATGCGAATAATGGTGTTAGTAGAACGGCCCCCAGTGCCGCAAGAGAAGAATATCGGAATAGGAAGGCAATGCACAGCCAGCAAGCAATGAAAGAGGCACCCAAAAGCGGGTCTAGCGCAAGGCTCATTCCGATCATGGTGGCAATACCCTTACCGCCTTTAAACTGGTAGAAAATAGGGTACATGTGGCCAATCAGCGCGCATACGCCAACTAGTGTTGCGATACTTGCGGCAACTCCCAGCGCTTGCGCGAGAATAATGGGCAAGGCGGCTTTACTAGCATCCCCCAATAGTGTAAAAAAAGCAGCTTTCCTGCCGCCGTACCTTAGGACATTTGTAGCACCTGGATTTCCAGATCCAATTTCACGAGGGTCAGAGATGCCCATGAGCTTACTGATTAAAATTGCGGAAGATATTGAGCCCATTAAATAAGCTAGGGCAGGAAGGCAGAGATTCAGAACCATTTTTTCTTACAACCCATTTTACAGCATTAAATACTTAGTAATTCTGATAATATCATCATATGTTAGACAAAATTTATAATTAAGTTATGGATATAATTTTTATTAACGATCTGAGGGTCGACACAGTGATCGGGGTCTGGGAGTGGGAAAGGCGAATACGACAAACGCTTGTAATGCATTTTGAAATGGGTGTAGACAGCTCTTCTGCTGGGGAAACTGATGATTTATCTAAGACGGTCGACTACAAAGCAGTCAATGATCGTGTAATGGACTTTACTCGTAAAAGTGAGTTCAAGCTTGTGGAGGCATTAGCAGAAAAAATTTCTGAAATAATCCTTAAAGAGTTCGGAGTTCGCTGGCTAAAACTTACTATTAGTAAGCAGGGCGTTTTAGATGACGTCAAAGATGTTGGCATAATAATCGAGCGAGGGGTACGTTTTTGACCAGCCCTTTACCACTGGCATATGTTTGTATTGGAAGCAACTACCTGCCACGTGAAAACATCGCTTTTGGGGTTTCTTTAATTGGTGAACATTTTTCTCAGGTAAAAGCTTCCCAAACATATAAAAGTAACGATATTTTAGGGTTGGGTGCGGATTACTGGAATTTAGTCGTCCAGTTCCATTGTCCAGTTCCGATAAAAGAGTTGAAGGAGCAGCTGCAGGAGATCGAGTTAGCCTGTGGTCGCAATAAGGCCGATCAGCTGCGTGGGCAGGTACATCTCGACTTAGATATCCTTTTTATTCGAAAAGATAATACTTTAGATGGGCTAAACCAGATTTTTGCAGAACAATTAGAGCTTAGCGAGAACGAATATGTTCTTCCTCCGCTCAAAGATCTTATTCCCGATTTAAATGCGGCTTGGATAAGCGGTAGTGAATGCGTTTGAAGCAGAGTGAAACTTCTTGATGTACGGGAAATATTAAGTGAATCGTATGTTACATATTCTTTCTAAGTTGGCTTTTTACTTACTAGTTGGCTATTTGCTTTCTAGTTGCTCTAGTGTGAGCCATTTAACTGAGATGGCTCGGGCAGAAGTTTCTGTTCATTCTGATTCGTTCAAAATACTTATTCCGAGGAAAAAAGACTCCCGAGTACTTTCGTTTGAAGCAGGAACGACCGGTTACGCCAAAAATGTGCGATATGGGTATTTTGAAGAGGCTTTTAAATCAGTTCGGAAGCGCTCGGGGAGTCTGTCAAACTTGTCACTGGAGAGAGTGAATTCATATCGTGTCCACACTTATGAAGTGCTTAGCTCACTAGTTGCGGATAACGGTCGAGAAGGCTTAGTTACTGTAAAAATTGATTATTACCCGATTGATACCGGCGTTATCAAAACGGTCATCGATCGTCAGAAGTGGTGGTTTGGAGATACTACACAAACATGGTACCTGGAGCATTTTTTCTTGGCAGACTAGCCTCTTAGGATCCTGCCCCCATCAACATTCAATATATGTCCTGTAACGTACTGTGCCCCCGCCAAATATCTTACCGCTTGAGCGATATCTGAAGGTTTCCCTATCCGTTGTAACGGTGTTGAATTAATAGCTTCCTTTTGAGTATTACTGTCTTCACTCGATGCCCATAGAATTGCCCCTGGTGCGACACAATTTACCCGGATTTCTGGCGCAAGGTCTATGGCAAGAGACCTTGAAATTGATACTAAACCAGCTTTTGAAGCACAGTAAGCGGTATAGTCTTTTCTTGGCCGCTCGGCATTGATGTCTGTTATATTAATAATTGATCCCTTGCTCTTTCTTAGTAAAGAAGCAGCCTGAATCGCAAGTAAGTAAGGAGTCCTCAGATTGATAGCCTGCATTTGATCCCAGATCTCGCTTACATTTCCACTGTTAATTACAGAAGAACTTTTAAAAATAGAAGCATTATTGACGAGGAGATCAAGTCGCTGAGACTGCCGAAGTAACTTGTCGATAAGTTTTTCCGCTGCACTTTCATGACTAAGATCTTGTTCTACTGTGAATGCTGAAGCCGCGCGTTTATCATTCAATACAGCCGCTAATTCGTAGGCCTCATGTCGAGACATATGGAAATGGATCGCTATGTTATAACCTTCATCGTGTAACTCGGTCGCGATAGCTGCGCCGATACGTTTGGCAGCTCCGGTAACTAGTGCTAAAGGCGTGTTGGTATTAGTCTTGATTTTCTTAACTCCCAGAACACTCGATTAGAAGATGTAAAACGAATGACACAGATAGATTTAAGCTTACATGATATCCCACCAAAAGATCTAGAACGATCCGAGGCTGTATACGAAAACGTACTTGATGTGCTCGGTCGGTGTTCGGGCGGAGTGCTTCCATTTGATACATTCATGGATCTAGTACTTTATAGTGAACACGGTTACTACACTGCGGAAAATAAAATCTTTGGCCCAACAGGTGATTTTGTGACCGCTCCTGAAAGCGGAGAGCTTTTTGGACGGTGTTTAGGAAGCCAATGTTTTGAGATCCTTCAAAGCATTCCTGGAGACATCATCGAATACGGTGCTGGAACTGGCCGTCTAGCAGTCACTATACTTAGGGAATATCTAAAAAAGCACGCTGTATTAGATTTTAACTATATTATCGTGGAGCCTAGTCGCAGCTTAAGAGCCAGGCAGAAAAAGCTCATTGCTGAAGAAATGCCCGAGCAGCTTGAACATATTACATGGCTGACAGATCATCCTCGATGTGAGGTCAAGGGCGTAGTTATTGCTAATGAAGTTTTTGATGCCATGCCTGCAAAAAGATTTGTCGTGTCCAAGACTGGTATTAAAGAAATGGGCGTTAGCTTACAAAATGACCAGTTAGACTGGGCAGTTATGGATTGTGCTGTTCCCGAAAAGGTACGGGCGCTTTTGGGAAAGCATCCTTTAGGTTACTGCGTTGACTTGATTCAGGGGATGGAAAGCTGGTTCGGGAGCATTAAGGATTATTTCAAGCAAGGGGTCTTAATTGTAAGCGACTATGGCTATGGGGGGCCCGAATTTTTTCATCATCAACGGGTAGATGGCACATTACAATGTCACTTTAGACATCAAGTACACGATAATCCGTTTCAGCTTTTTGGGCTCCAAGATCTCACGGCTTCAGTAAACTTCACTGAATTGGCGGAACGCGCTGAGGGTGTTGGGATGTGTGTGGAGGGTTACACTAGCCAGGCTCATTTCCTAATTGGGAGCAAGATTCAGGAAATGATCGGCGAGGCAAGCGGTGAGGATTTGGCTGAAACGTATAAGTTGGCGCAAGAAGCTAAGCGATTACTTTTACCTACTCACATGGGAGAGAATTTCAAGTTCATGGCCTTATGTCGTAATATTGACCCCTCTATGAAGATGTCAGGTTTCATGCATGATGAACGATATAGATTAGGTTGAGCGTAGAAAGGCATAGACACTGTGGACATAGCGCAAATAATTATCCTATCGCTTGTACAGGGATTTACTGAGTTCCTCCCGGTATCCAGTAGCGCGCATCTTATTTTGATTCCAATCGTAACAGGCTGGAGAGATCAGGGCATGAGCTTTGACTTAGCTGCACACTTAGGGGCCTTGATAGCAGTTTCAATATTCTTTAGAGACGATTTGAAGAAATTAATATACGCCGCTCCTGGTATACGCAAAAGAGACGTTTCTTTTCCTGACTATAAAAAATTGCTACATATGCTTCTTATGGCGACTATTCCGGTAATGATTGTAGGATTTTTCGGTCAGGATTTTGTCAGAACTGAGCTTAGAGGCGCTCATATAATTGCAACGTCGACCGTCTTCTTCGCTATAGTTTTATGGGTAGCTGATGTTTATGGCAAGCGAGAGCGAGATATGTTTAGTCTTAACTCGCGTGATGCCTTGCTTGTTGGTCTAGCTCAAGCAGTTGCTTTAGTCCCTGGAGTATCAAGATCTGGTATAACGATTTCGTTGGCTCTAATGCTAGGGTTTTCCAGAGAGGCCGCATCCCGGTTCTCTTTTCTCCTTGCGATCCCTGTCATTCTGGCTGCCGTAAGCTTGGAATTTATGACTATCGTTACCTCAGCTCGTGAAATGCATTGGGGTTTTTTGTGCCTGACTACAGCAGTTTCTGCTGCTGCTGCGTACCTTTGTATAGCTATTTTCCTGTCCCTTATTGAGAAGATAGGTATGTTGCCGTTTGTTATTTATCGATTACTGCTTGGTGCTGCTTTATTCGTGTATTTAATATGATTAAATTGTTTGCCAAGAAATTCAGTATACACATAAAGTTCAATCTATCCGTTAGAGAACGTTTCCTAACCCCCCAAACACACCGATTTTTTGCTATTTTCGTTTTCCTGTTGGCAAGCTTTTATTCGGTTTGTTCGGCTAACAGTAATTCTAACACCGCAATTTTTGCCGGCGGATGTTTTTGGTGTATGGAGTATCCTTTTGACCGTTTGGAAGGTGTGTTGTCGACGAAGTCTGGCTATACCGGTGGAGTTTCTCCTAATCCAAGCTATGAAATAGTCTCCGGCGGTATGAGCGGTCATGTTGAAGTCGTGCAAGTTATTTTCGATCCAACTAAAATTTCTTATGAACAATTATTAGAGGTTTATTGGAAAAATATTGATCCGTTTCAGGGGAACGGACAATTTTGCGACGTCGGTTTGCAGTATAAGGCGATCATTTTCGTTAATAGTTCTGTTCAGAAGTTAATAGCTGAGGAATCTCGTCAAAACCTGGAGAAATCTTATTTCGGGAAGGAAGCAATTGTTGTTGAAATTCGCCCAGTCTCAGTATTTTTTGAAGCCGAGACATATCATCAAGATTACTATCAAAAGAACCCTATAAGATATAAATTATATCGGTATCGGTGTGGACGTGACCAAAGGCTAAGAGAATTATGGGGCTCTCAGTAATCTGCTGTCATATTGCTAAAGAAATTTTCTCGAACCTCGCGCTACGTATCTCTTTAGCGAAATCAAGGCCTCTAAGTCCTCGTGCAACGAACTCCGATGTGTCAACTTTGGCGCTTGCATCAAGAGCATTTACAATTACGTTCGGAGGAAGATAACGATTCGTGAACTGCCGATTTAACAGTTTTTCCTCTACTCTGTAGGCGGACAAAGATTCCTTGAAAATTGATGGATTACGATAAGCATCAGTGTTTTCAAATAAAGAAATCAGAGCGGAGACAGAATGCTGTTTATCAGCAGTTGGTATAGGGTTTATCTTGGCAAGATTGATCGCCGTTTTCTTGTACAGTGTGGGTGTGCGTATAGAATCGCAGAAAGCGTCTATTTTGTGATAGTCAGTCGGAAGTGTCCCTTCTGGGGTGGAGTAGGGTGTTTTTGACAGATATTGTGTAAGCAATGCAAAAATTGCCGGTGGAGTGAGATGCGCTTCCACTCCAGCTACAATGCTATCGATAATGTGCTTTCTTAAGGACTGCTCAGTGTAAGGAAAATTTAGCGCATCGTATTCAAATAGGGTCGCAATTTCCGGTAAGACGTGGGTTAGTGCATCGCATTCTTCGAGGACTTCAAAAAAGCGTTGAGGGTAAACAGTTTCTAGTACTTTTTGAATTTCTCTCCATAGGCGCTCTTTCTTTAACGAAGACAGCTCACCAGAGAATGCGATCTTACGCATTAATACGATTGTCTTCGGTGAAACTGTGAAATTAAGCTTGGCGCAAAATCTTGCCCCCCGTATAACACGCAGCGGATCTTCGGAAAATGCCTCCGTTACATGGCGCAGAATTTCTTTTTTAAGATCCTCTTGGCCACAAAAAGGGTCATGTATTTCCCCGTCTTGATCTAAAGCCATTGCATTAATTGTGAAGTCTCTTCTCGCTAAATCTTCTTCTAAGGTAACGTCGGGAGAGAAGAAAGTATCGAATCCTGCGTATCCTAGACCTGTCTTCCGTTCTGTGCGCGCAAGCGCATATTCTTCGTGAGTTTCGGGATGTAGGAAGACTGGGAAATCCTTCCCTATCTTCTTATATCCTAGTTTGAGAAGTTCTTCTGGAGTAGATCCGATCACTACCCAATCTTGATCTTGTACCGGCACGTTAAGCAGTCCATCGCGCACTGCGCCTCCTACTTTATAAATTTTCATTTTTTTCTTTGTTGATCGCTTTATCTATCAGGTATTGTTTCCGCACTCCTTCAGAACTAAGGTAGGTAGGGAGAATATGTTTCATAGAAGTAGACTGTATTTCTACTCTCTCACCAGTGGTCGTTGCACTAGAAAGGCAAATAGAATCTCTGCTAAGAGATCGTAAATTGTCTCGAGAAAACGGTTTCCCAGGAACATACTCAAGAAAATTAGCTTGTAAGCAAGAGAGAAAATTTGACAGAGGAATTACTTTAGTCTTCTGGCCCGTTATATCGGCGATTAAAGATAAAATTTCTTTCAGCGTATATATTTCTGGACCACCAACATGAATAGTCGAAACTCCTTGGTCAGGTTTTTCTATACATTTAAATATGAGGGCTGTGAGATCGCCGACATATACAGGTTGAAATTTAACATCCCCTTTTGCGAGCGGGAAAAACAAAGGTATATATTTTAGAAGTGATGCGAACTTGTTTGTAAATGCGTCTTTATCACCAAAAATTACGGAAGGTTTTATTATCGTAATGCTATTGGGAAAGGGCGTGGGCAAACCTGAGCTTTTATTGAAAGTATTTTTCAACAAATCTTCAGCCAGTCCTTTGCTCTTGAGGTAAAAGCTATTACCGTTAACGTCAGCATTCAGGGCGCTAATTTGGACGAAATCACTGATTTGTGCGGTAGCGCATGCGGACAATATGTTTTCAAGCGTCCTAACATGGGCATTGATAAATTCTTTTCCATTGTCTTTTTTTTCGTTGAGTATGCCTATTAGATTGACTATAGAAGAGCAGCCTGAAAGAGCCTCAGCAAGGTGTTTTTGGTTTTCCAGATCAACCTCAATAATTTCTATACTAGAGTTCATCCAGAGGTGCCGAGTATCTTTTCGACGCCTTGTGAACACACGAATGGCATATCCTTGCTTAGCTAGAAAAAAGGCAAGGTTTTGTCCTACGAACCCACTACCACCGAATAAACCAATAACTTTCTGCTTCATGTATTCACGCCCATAAATTCTTAAATTGTCCGTAGTCGATGTACTATTCTGAGATTATAATTGATGCTTCGTTTCTTAGCATTAGTTTCTCTGCAATACTGTGACCTGAATAATGCTTTTGATATGGTTTAAAAGTTTCTGCTTCTTTGCAACTATTCTTTTACTGAAGCGCACTCTCAACGTTAGAGGACGAAAAATTGAGTATAGCCGATATAATTTTGAACCGCCGTACTATTCATACGTTCAAAAAAGAAAAAGTTCCCGACACTTTAATCGAAGAAGCCTTGCGGACGTCGAGATGGGCGCCTAATCACTACTTAACGGAACCTTGGCGTTTCTATTTGTTAGGCAATCAGGCAAAGAGCACAATTATAGAAGTGAATTCCGCGCTAATTACGTGTGCGAAAGGTGAGCATGTAGCTGCTATAAAAAGTAGACGGTGGTCGGCAGTACCTGGATGGTTAGTCATGACTGTTCTCAAAAGCCACGATGAGAAGAAACAGCTAGAGGATTATGCCGCCTGTTGTTGTGTCGCTCAGAATTTCATGCTGTATTTATGGGAGCAAGGCGTTGGAGTTAAATGGACTACTGGCGAGGTGGTTTCGACTATTGAATTTGCTCAAGCTGTAGGCTTTGATAGCGATGCAGAACGCCCAGTTGGGCTTTTTTGGTATGGTCTCCCTGAGCAAGTAGGAACCCAGGTGAGAAAGCCTCTTGAGGATAGCTTACGGCACGTGCTTTAGAACTTTCTGCAGCGCTTAACAATTGGTTTAAAGGACTCCGTTATTTTTAATTAGAGTCTCCGCCGCTCTACTGTTCGGCTCCGGCTGATAAAGCTCTTCCCAATGTTGCTTTTCGCAACTCTTCCGTCTGATCAGATGATCCAAGCCAATTTCCCAGGTGCCCAGTAATGATTTCATGTAATAGCGAGATATGCTCGTTTGATTCGTTAAGAGCGGGTATATAACTTAGCTCTTCACCCCCATGCCGACGGAAGTTCTCTTGATTAAGGATCATTATTTCTTCTAAGGTTTCAAGGCAATCTACTGCGAACCCTGGACAGATCACGTCTACTTTTTTTAGTCCCTCATCTCCCCATTCCATAAGGGTTTTATCGGTATATGGCTCCAACCATTCTTTGGGCCCTACCCGCGACTGAAAAGTGATTTTCCATTCATTTGGCCTCAAACGGAGTTGTTCAGCGACCAATCGCGCAGTGGCTTGGCATTGACAATAGTACGGATCGCCCGCTAAAAATGTATCTTTAGGTATGCCGTGGAAAGACAATAGTAGACGTTCACTCTTTCCGTTTTTAGACCAATGCGTGAGGATTGAATCGCAGATAGCGCTTATATAGCCTCGATTCTGGTGATAATCCGAAGCGAATCGGATTTCTGGAACCCATCTTAGTGTTTTACAGTGGTTAAATACCGCGTCATATGTGGAAGCTGTAGTAGCAGATGCATATTGTGGATACATCGGAAAAATCAGAATACGCCTTACATTTTTATCCCGAAGCTCGTCAATACCCGCAGATATTGACGGATTGCCGTACCTCATGCCAAGGGCATATTCTATCTCGGAGTAACCTGCCTCTTTTGAGAGAGAGTCTAATTTCGAGACTACTTTTTTAGACGAAGTAAGAAGTGGAGAGCCCTCCTTTTCCCAGATACTTAGGTAGGCCCGCGCAGATTTCCTAGGACGGGTATTAAGAATTACTCCATGTAAAATTGGCCACCATATCCAACGAGGTAACTCGACGATTCTTGGATCGCTTAAAAATTGAGCGAGGTATGTTCTTACTGCTTTTTTAGTTGGGGCATCTGGAGTGCCTAGATTACACATTAAAACCCCAGTCTTCGTGTTCTGCCCATGGGCAAAGTTCTGTGTACCTGAAAATTTTTCCATTAGCTGACCCAGTTTGACTTGTTGAAAAAGCAAAGCTCCATAGCTGCTTTTATTTTTTCTAGCTTATGTTACGCTAATTTACACTAAATTTTTGGTTCACAAAGGTTGTTTTCCCTACCGAATTTATTTCTTCGTAGATTAAGCAGTTGCACTAGCCTGGGGCCGTCTATTTGAAAGATGCGGACGTAAAAAATTGATTTGGGAATAGAGACTTAATAGGGAGATGAACGGTGAATTTCTGCAGTAAGTGTGGTTCTGCTAGGATCGAGAGAACGATCCCTTCGGGTGAGGACCGGGCACGTGATGTCTGTGAAGAATGCGGTGAGGTTTTTTATCAAAACCCTAAAATAGTTGCAGGTTGTATTCCGATATGGGAGGACAAGATCCTCCTATGCAAGAGAGCCATAGAGCCTCGCTATGGCTGGTGGACTCTTCCAGCCGGTTATATGGAGAATGGCGAAACTATTGCTGAAGGGGCAAAACGAGAAACTGCAGAAGAAGCATGCGCTGATGTGGTCGTCGAACAACTATTTGCGCTCTTTAGCCTTCCTGAAATTAATCAGGTTTATATGATTTTCTTGTCCCAACTGACTAACCTAGACTTTTCTCCGGGCGCAGAGAGCTTAGAATGTAAATTATTTTCTGAAACAGAGATCCCTTGGTCGGAAATAGCATTTCCGACGATTACACATAGTTTAAAATTCTACTTTGAAGATTTGAAAAGAGGAACTTTTAAACAGCATATTGGAGATATAAAGCGAAAAGGTGGACAGTTAATCCTCCAACCGCAATTGACGTGGGATAAAACAGAGATACCAAGTCATTGGTAGTTATTCTTAGTGCTTAGAGAGTATTTTTGAAAAGAAGCGAAGTTGCTATGGTTGAGAAAAGTATATTTGAACGGATTATTGATAGGGAAATTTCGGCGAGCATAGCGCATGAAGATGAGTTATGTATTGCTTTTCATGACGTTGAGCCTCAAGCACCGCTGCATGTTTTAATTTGCCCTAAAAAACCGATAAAGATGATATCTGAGGCCTTGGCGGAGGATCTAGATGTTCTGGGCCACCTACTTCTTGTAGCACCCGTTATAGCGGCTGCTGAAGGGTATGCTGATGCATTTAGGCTGACAATAAATAATGGGTCTGGCGCTGGCCAAACTGTTTTTCATTTGCACATCCATTTAATGGCGGGGCGGCCTTTTTCTTGGCCTCCAGGGTAATTTTATTTTGTAGCGGGTAGCGTTTTGCCCTGTAATTTTATCTCTTCATCGCATCGAAGAATTCAGCGTTATTTTTGGTGGCTTTGAAACGCTCTAGTATAAATTCCATCGCAGCTACCTCTTCCATCGAGTGCAGTAGCTTTCTAAGGATCCATATTTTTTGCAGCTCGTCAGCTTTAGTCAGAATTTCTTCTCGTCTAGTACCTGAGCGATTGATGTTAACGCTTGGAAATATACGTTTTTCAGCAACCTTTCTTTCAAGGTGGATTTCCATATTTCCTGTACCTTTAAACTCTTCGTAAATTACATCATCCATCCGAGAACCAGTATCTACAAGAGCTGTGGCAATTATTGTTAAACTGCCGCCTTCTTCTATGTTGCGAGCAGCTCCAAAAAATCGTTTTGGACGTTGCAGAGCGTTTGCATCAACACCTCCTGTTAAAACCTTACCTGATGATGGGACTACCGTATTGTAGGCCCGGGCCAGACGTGTAATCGAGTCTAGAAGTATGATTACATTTTGCTTGTGTTCTACTAGTCTTTTTGCCTTTTCAATAACCATCTCTGCAACCTGAACGTGGCGGCTGGCTGGCTCATCAAAAGTACTAGCAACTACTTCTCCTCTTACGGAGCGTTGCATCTCTGTGACTTCTTCTGGTCTCTCGTCTATCAACAATACAATTAAGTAGCAATCTGGATGATTAACCCCTAAGGAGTGAGCAATGCTCTGCAGCATCATTGTTTTCCCTGCTTTTGGAGGGGAAATTACCAAACCTCTTTGTCCTTTCCCAATTGGGGAGACGAGATCTATGATTCTAGGTGTGAGATCCTCAGTACTACCGTTGCCGAGCTCCAGTTGCAATCGTTCCTGTGGGAAGAGGGGCGTCAGATTTTCGAAAAGAACTTTACTCTTAGTGTTTTCAGGTGACTCGAAGTTGATTTCCCCAACTTTCAGCAGCGCGAAATATCTTTCACCATCTTTGGGCGGCCTAATTTTCCCGGAGATTGTATCTCCCGTTCTTAGACTGAAGCGTCTAATTTGACTCGGAGATACATAGATATCATCAGCTCCTGCAAGGTAAGAAGCATCACCGGATCGCAGAAAACCAAACCCGTCCTGTAGGATTTCGAGTACCCCGTCTCCAGAAATATCCTCTCCTTTTTTTGCTTGTGCTTTAAGGATATTAAAGATTACATCTTGTTTACGGGAACGGCCTGTCCCCTCCACTCCCATTTCTTCAGATATTATTAGGAGTTCCGATGCTGTTTTTTGTTTTAGTTCTGTAAGATTCATCATGAGATATTTTTGTGGGCTTTTTGTGTGTGATTAGAGTTATTGGAATTGTAAAAAAGGACGATTCACCAATCAGGGATAACGTTTTTTTCTTTCTTACGGGAAGTTATCGAGCGGGTCGCCTGACAACGTGTAGACACAATAGCACGGAGGTTAAGCGCAGTCTACTATTGCGACACCTCTTATTTTCTGTCGCTTAGGGCTGCGTCTTAAGCCTTAAATGTTAGCGTCAATAAAGGCTGTTAGCTGAGACTTGGAAAGAGCGCCGACTTGGGTAGCAACTACGTTTCCATCTTTGAAAATCATCAAACAGGGAATGCCTCTAACCCCATATTTCTGAGCGGTTTCACCATTCTGGTCAACATCTAGCTTTGCTATTTTCAATTTATCAGAGTAATCCGGCCCAACCTCGTCTAGAATGGGTGCAATCATCTTGCAGGGTCCGCACCATTCTGCCCAATAGTCGACTAATACTGGTGTCGCGGATTGAACTACATCTGTGTCGAAAGAGTCGTCAGTAACGTGTAATATTTTGTCGCTCATTGTAACTTTAGTATTCCTTAGATTTATTGTGATAACTCATTGTCGACTGAACTGAATTAAAAATGCAAGCTCGAAATTAAACGAGCATAGGGCTATTTTGACCATATGAATTTATATACTCCGCTAGAAGTACTTATCGTCTTCGTTTCTGTTGTCGTTTTTTCAATGCTATTGAAGTTCTCCATTTCCAAAATACGCAGATCTGTAGGTCGGAAACCTAAAACTACAGGTCGTAAGAACGTAAAACGTAGGAAGAGACCTACGAAGGTAAAAAAAGAGACTCCTGTTAATCAACCTTCAAAAAAAGAAACTCCAAAAAAAAGTTCTGTGATCAGCAGTCCGGTCAAGCCAATAAATAGCGATGCTGTAACGGATATAAGATTTGATAGTTTGGGTCTTCAGGAGAGACTACTAGAAGGCGTGAAGGACGCTGGGTTTGAGTTCTGCACCCCGATCCAGGCGAAATCTTTGCCAGCTTTGTTACTAGGTCGAGATGTTGCTGGGCAAGCTCAAACAGGAACGGGTAAGACTGCGGCGTACCTCTTGGCTACGATGAACACTATCTTGTTGGGTGATGAGCGGGTTGAACGGGCTAGTGGCGGCTTTGCCCCGCGCGGCATAATACTGGCACCTACCAGAGAATTAGCGATTCAAATTCATCAAGATGCTTTGACTCTAGGCGGGCATAGCGGACTTAGTCTGGGTTTGATATACGGAGGAGTCGATTATGATAAGCAGCGCAAGATATTGGAAGGCGGTGTAGACATTATTATCGGTACCCCAGGGCGAATCATTGACTTCTTTAAACAAGAAGTTTTTTCTTTAGACAAGATTCAGGCTCTCGTTCTCGATGAAGCTGACCGTATGTTTGACCTGGGCTTCATCAAAGACATTCGATTCTTGCTTCGCCGGATGCCACAGCCAGAAAAGCGACTAAACATGCTATATTCTGCGACACTATCTCACCGAGTAAACGAACTGGGTTACGAGTATATGAATACTCCAGAGCTAGTTGAAGTTTTAGCTCTGGCCCCGACTGCAGATAAGGTTACACAGCTGCTCTATCACGTTAGTTCTGATGAAAAAATCCGATTGCTGATTGGGCTTTTCAGGCAGCATGAGCCAAAGAGAGCTATAGTTTTCGCCAATACGAAGCGAGTAGTAGCGCTGGTGGTGTCGTACTTGAACAGTAATGGTTACCGAGCTAGAGCTTTATCTGGAGATGTGGAACAGTCTAAGCGTCAGCGTTTGATAGGTGATTTTAAATCTGGGGCTGTATCTATAGTCGTGGCGACTGATGTCGCTGCTAGAGGTCTGCATATCCCAGATGTAAGTCACGTTTTTAATTTTGACCTACCTCACAACTGTGAAGATTATGTCCACCGGATTGGTCGGACTGCGAGAGCGGGAGAGAGTGGAGAGGCGATTAGTTTTGCTTGTGAGGAATATGTTTTTTCACTAGAAAGTATCGAGTCTTACGTCGAGAACAAAATACCAGTGGAGCCTGTCACAGAAAACTTGTTACCAAAAGTTACCAAACCACCATACGACGAAACTAGAACGTCAAGCGATCGTAGGAAACCGCGAAGAAGAAGCTCTGGGGCTTAGGGTATAGGCGAAATCAATATTTGCATGCTAAAAGACTCATTTCCCATTAATATAGCTGTAATCTTGGAGGCCTTGTCGTGGAAAAAAAACTAACGATAAAACACACACTATTGCCATTCGTGCTTATCATCAGTTGTCTTAGTGTTGGTTGCGGGCAGAAAGGTGAATTATTTATTCCGGACTCTGCTGTCCAGCAACCTAAATAGATTTACCTTATGCACAAATCCGAAATTTTTAATTACCAGGAGGGTAAGCTGCATGCTGAGTCAGCTGACCTGGATGCCATCGCGCGACAAGTTGGTACCCCATGTTATGTCTATTCCAGGACAGCGATTGAAGCAGCTTGGTTAGAATACGACGATGCCTTCAGCGACCGAATGCATGAAGTGTTTTACGCCGTTAAAGCGAATGACAACCTATCCATCATCAAAACGTTGCATTTGCTAGGTTCTAGCTTCGATGTGGTTTCTATTGGCGAGCTATTAAGAGTTCTAGAGGTTGGGGTAGACGCAAGTCGTGTGGTTTTCTCAGGTGTGGGGAAAAGTGTCCAGGAAATTTCAAGAGCTATTAAACTCGGTGTTGGGACTATAAACATTGAGTCTTTGGAAGAATTTGAGAGAATTGAAGCTGTTACCAATGAACTCAGAATGTCGGTAAACGTAGCCGTTAGGGTTAACCCCGATGTTGACCCAAAAACACATCCATATATTTCTACGGGTCTTAAAAACAACAAGTTTGGAGTGCCTATTGAGGATGCTATTGAGCTATATAAGCGAATTGCGACGTCCCGCTGGATAACCGCGACAGGTATTGCATGTCATATAGGATCGCAGATAGTGGACGTCGAGCCAATCTTAGAGGCAGTAAAACAGATAGTTTTGCTGGCGTCCGATCTTGGCACTCTAGGAGTGAAGATTAATACAATTGATATTGGGGGTGGGCTAGGTATTAGCTATAATCACGAGAAACCTCCTAGTATAGGAGGTTTTGTAGAGTCCTTGCTGAAAGTGGTGCCTGCCCACTTTAAGGTCGCGTTAGAACCGGGTAGATCTATTGTTGGGCACACAGGTATTCTTTTGACTAGTGTCGAGCTTGTAAAACAGACAGCGCATAGTCGCTTCGTCATTGTAGATGCTGCAATGAATGACTTACTGCGGCCGTCATTGTATAGCGCGTGGCATGACATAATTCCTTACCTTGAAACACCTGCAGTGGAGATGGATGATGCACCTGTATGCGACGTGGTTGGACCAATATGTGAGACTGGCGACACTTTAGCGACAGGAAGAAGATTGATCGCTGGTGAGGGGGATTTAATTGGTATTTTAGATGCAGGTGCGTACGGCGCAGTAATGGGTTCCAACTACAATTCCAGGCTTAGATGCGCTGAAGTTCTAGTCCAGCATGATTCATTCAGAATAATTAAAGCTAGGCAGAGCTTTGAAGACATGGTGAAAATGGAACGAGAATGTTTAATAGCTGAATAAGAATGCACTTTAATAGTGCAAAATATTCCTGAGAGCGCTCTATTAAAGCGCAGAACACAGTATAAAGATCCCGTAATAGGCTTTCTTAGTGGCTAAATGTTGGCATAATTTTTGCATATTTATGCGTATACAGGTTATTAGAAGAAATTAGTTTGGTGCCATGCAGATTAAAAACATTAATGTAGCAAGTTGGAGAAAATAGAATGTCAGTAGAAAGTATCCTGAAAACGTTGAGCGATGAGGACTATCGTTTCGTCGATATCCGATTTACAGACACAAAAGGTAAAGAGCAGCATGTCACTGTACCCACGCATGAGGTAGACGAGGACTTTTTTAAATCTGGAAAGATGTTTGATGGCTCGTCTATTTCCGGTTGGAAAGACATAAATGAGTCAGATATGATTCTGATGCCAGATCCTTCGACCGGAGTGATGGACCCATTTTTTGAGGAAAAAACCTACAATATTCGATGCGATATAGTTGAGCCTTTAACTGGAGAGGGTTACGAACGTTGCCCGAGGTCAGTTGCGAAAAGAGCTGAGGCGTATCTAAATGCGTCAGGTATCGGGGATACTGCGTATTTTGGTCCTGAGCCAGAATTTTTTATTTTCGATGATGTTAAATACAGTAACGAGATGCAAGGCGCAGGATTTAGCATCGATTCTGACGAAGCTGGTTGGAATTCTAACAAATCCTTCGAGGACGGGAACACTGGTCATCGACCTGGCGTCAAAGAGGGCTACTTTCCAGTTCCTCCGGTAGATTCACTGCAAGATATAAGGTCTACCATGTGCTCGGTGATGGAAGAAATGGGCGTGGAGACTGAGGTACATCACCATGAGGTTGCTACAGCGGGACAATGTGAGATAGGCACTAAGTTTGATACGCTTGTAAAACGAGCTGATGCGAATCAGATTTTTAAGTACGTCGTACAAAACGTGGCGCATGGCTACGGGAAAACAGCGACTTTTATGCCTAAGCCCTTAGTTGGAGATAACGGCAGTGGCATGCATGTGCATCAATCCATAAGTAAAGACGGAACAAACCTATTTGCTGGAGATGGATACGGTAACCTGTCTGATACAGCGCTTTATTATATTGGTGGCATTATAAAACATGCGCGTGCTATTAACGCTTTTACCAACGCCAGTACGAATAGCTACAAGAGATTAGTTCCTGGATTCGAGGCGCCAACTTTCCTAGCGTATTCTGCGCGAAATAGGTCGGCCTCGGTTAGGATACCTTGGGTTGATAGCGAGAAGGGCAGAAGAATTGAAGTCAGATTTCCTGACTCCGCCGGTAATCCCTACTTCGCGTTTACAGCTTTGCTGATGGCTGGTCTTGATGGCATAAAGAATAAAATACATCCTGGTGAACCGCATGATAAAAATTTGTATGCTGTTGAGACTGATGAGTTAACTGGCCAGCCCATTGGGGAAGCGATTCCGACGGTTTGTTTTTCCTTACACGAGGCCTTAATCGCTCTAGATGGCGATAGGGACTTTTTAAAGGCCGGAAACGTCTTCTCTGATGACACCATTGATGCGTATATTTCATTAAAAATGGAAGAGGTAACGGCTCTGAGAATGTCGACTCATCCCGTGGAATTCGCGATGTACTACAGCCTTTAAAATCTATCATTCCGGAAATTGAAAGCCCTCTTAGTTGAGGGCTTTTTTCATTATTGAGCGTGTCTTTTCTTACTTGGTCTGATTCTTGCTTGTATATCTAGTAAGGCTTTATTTAAGACAGAGGCGGAAAATGCCGGGGAATAAAAGAAGAGTTGTGAAGAAGTGCTGGACTTTTCCGTCTGCTATGCACCAAAATAGTGCGACATGATAAAAGCATCCAAGAAAGAGTCCGCGCAGAAACTCGACCTTCTCAATGTGCTATCGACTTCTGTGGTGTTGTTGGATAGATCTCTACGGATTGTCTTGGTGAATGCGGCTGCACAGACATTACTTTCTATGAGCGAAATGAAGCTGAAAGGGCGTTTACTTGCTGAATGCTTTCCTGCTCTACCGGTACTTCATGAGGCGTCGCTTCGCGCGCTAACTGAAGAAAATTCTTTCGTTGAACGAGACTTAAGACTCAGTTTCCCAAATCGAGAAAAACTATTCGTAGATTGTAACTTTGCGCCTATTTGGCTTAGCGAATCAGAACCGTCATTCGTTCTGTTAGAGATTTTTAATTTCGCACGACTTCAGAGTATTCGTCATGATGGTGATTTGTTACAGCAAAATAATGCGGCTAGCGCGCTATTGCAAGGCCTAGCCCATGAGGTAAAGAATCCTTTGGGCGGTATCAGAGGCGCAGCCCAATTACTGGAGAGAGAATTGGCGGACAAGAGCCTTGCAGAATACACCCAAGTCATTATTGGAGAGGCCGACAGGCTTCGCGGCTTGGTCGATAGAATCGCAGAGCCTCTGGTTATCTTAGAGATGACGAAGGTTAACGTCCATGAGGTGCTGGAGCATGTCCGACTTATTGTTACTACAGAGCATGGCGACTATATATCAATCAAAGACGATTATGATCCAAGCATACCGGATTTGAATGCTGACAGAGATAAATTGATCCAAGCGCTTATGAATTTGATCCGAAATGCTGCCCAGGCGCTTAGTTTAGAAGGGGGCACAATCACTTTGCGTACGCGCGTACAAGGAAAATTTACTATTGGGTCTGTTTTACATCGATTAGTGCTTGCGATCCAAATAATCGATGATGGACCTGGAATCGATCCTCATCTGCGTTCTAGCATATTTTTCCCTCTGGTATCGGGTCGTGCTGAGGGTACTGGATTAGGTTTGTCGCTTGCCCAGTCTATGGTGAAGCGGCAGGGTGGGATGATTGGTTTTGAAAGCGAGCCAGGCAAAACTATTTTTACTGTTTGGCTTCCTTTAGGAGAGGGTCCATGATTATTTCTGACGATGTTTGGATTGTTGATGATGATCGAGCTATAAGGTGGGTACTAGAGCGCGCATTGAGTAAAGAAGAATTTTCGACTCGAAGCTTCGAAACAGCTGATGCCGTGTTATCTGCCCTCACGCAAACTCAACCTGCTGTAGTCATTACTGACATTAGAATGCCCGGTACGGACGGTCTCGCTTTACTTAAAGTGCTGCAACAGAAATTCCCTCAACTACCTGTGATTGTAATGACTGCTTACGGTGATTTAGATCATGCAGTAGCAGCCTTTCAAGGAGGTGCTTTTGAGTATATGCCTAAGCCTTTTGACATCGACGATGCCGTTTCGATTGTCCGAAGAGCCGTGAGGAAAGGTGAAGAAAAAACGAATCAAGAGCCCGCCGTAAATACATCCCCGGAGGTTTCAGGTATTGTCGGTTCTAGTATTGCGATTCAACAGGTATTTAAAACTATTGGGCGCCTATCGAACTCTCACATGACGGTTATGATTACAGGTGAATCTGGTTCGGGAAAAGAGCTCGTTGCGAGAGCGCTACATCGACATAGTCCTAGGGCAGGGATGCCTTTTATTGCCTTGAATACTGCAGCAATACCTGGCGAGCTACTCGAGTCAGAATTATTTGGCCACGAGAAAGGTTCTTTTACTGGCGCGACTGGAAAAAGGATTGGCCGTTTTGAACAGGCGGATAATGGGACTTTATTTTTAGATGAAATCGGCGATATGCCTTCCGATTTGCAGACCCGACTACTTAGAGTTTTAGCCGACGGGCAATTTTATAGAGTGGGAGGCACTCAGGCTGTAAGTGTCGATGTTCGAGTAATAGCTGCAACCCACCAAAATTTAGAGTCCTTAGTCGAGACTGGTCGGTTTCGAGAAGATCTTTTCCATCGGTTGAACGTGATTCGCTTGGAGCTACCAGCTCTAAGGGACAGGACAGATGACATAGATGAACTATCCAATTATTTCTTCAAAAATATAGCTGCGGAACTGCACACGACTGTGAAAATTTTCAGCAAGAGTGCTATTAAAATAATGCAAAGTTACAGGTGGCCAGGCAACGTTAGGCAGTTGGAAAATGTTTGCCGACGTGTAATGGTGATGGGCAGCACACACGAGATTGATGTAGACGACCTTCCTGATGAGCTAAAAGTAGACCAAGTCGGTAAAGATAGTGAGGATAGTTTAGTTTCTTGGGAAGACGCTCTCAGCCTTCAGGCTAGAGAACACCTGGAACAAAATGACTTTTCGCCATTAATGTCTGATCTTGTGCCACGTTTTGAGTTGATTCTGATAAGGGCAGCTCTAACAAAGACTTCTGGTAGGCGGCAAGAAGCCGCTCGGCTACTAGGTTGGGGCCGGAATACTTTGACCCGTAAGATAAAAGAATATGCACTGGATTTTTAGGGGCTTTGGTTATTTCTCTTTAAACGATTCGGCAATCATCGGCGCGAAATATGTCAGGATTCCATCGGCGCCAGCTCTTTTGAAAGCTAATAAAGACTCTGTTGCTGCCGATTTCTGATCTAGCCAACCACGCTCAACCGCTGCTTGGATCATAGAGTACTCTCCACTTACCTGGTACGCAAAAGTAGGTACTGAGAATTCAGCTTTTATTCTTTGTAAAACATCTAGGTAAGGCATCCCAGGTTTAACCATTATCATGTCGGCTCCTTCAGCTATATCTAGACCAGCCTCCCTTAATGCTTCGTCGCTGTTCCCCGGATCCATTTGATACGATCTTTTATCTCCTTTCATGAGGGTCCCTGCCGATCCAATTGCGTCACGGAATGGTCCATAGAATGCAGAAGCATACTTCGCGGAATAAGCAAGTATTTTGACATTTTGATAGCCTTTGGCATCTAAAGCTTTTCTGATCGCGCCTACTCTCCCGTCCATCATGTCGGAAGGTGCGACCACATCGACCCCCGCTATTGCAAGTGAGATTGACTGTTTAACTAAGATTTGTATTGTTTCGTCGTTGATGACAGCCCCGCTGCTGTCAACGACACCATCGTGCCCATGCGTGGTATAGGGATCGAGCGCAACGTCACTAATCACCCCCAGGTCCGGCACCGCACTCTTGATCTCTTCAATCGCTAATTGGATCAATCCTTTTGTGTTGTAAGCCTCTGATCCGTCGGGAGTTTTTAATTCGTTAGGTAGTACCGGGAAAAGCGCGATTGCAGGTATACCCAACTCGTGTAAATGAAGGGCATGCTTTTTTGCAAGATCTATACTCAGCCTGTCTACTCCGGGCATGGATTTGACTGGCACGCGCTTATTTTTACCGGGGAGTAGAAATATAGGAGCTATTAGGTCGTCAACGCTTAAACTAGATTCGCACACCAGTCGGCGAATAAACTTTTTATCACGTAATCTTCTTGGTCTACTGGTTGGAAAACTAATATTCGGAAATTGTGTCATATTACTTCTCATCCACTATAATTATTCTCAGCCATCAAATGCATTATTCGAAGAATAATAACATAGTTAACTTGGTTGACCCTTAGAACTCAATATAAGAAAAAGCCTTGAGGGGAAAAGCTAAATGCATAATGAAGCCACAATTCGCCTTGTATTTTTTGTCGCGATTTTTCTAGTTTGTTTTTTATTAGAAAGAACCTATCCCTTAAGGAATTCTGTTTCTCCGAATTCGCGTCGCCGATTGCATAATTATCTTTTTTTAGTTGCTGGGATGGTGATAACGCGAATTTTTCCTCCTTTGGTCGCTATTGGAGCTGCTGTTTTCGCAGAGACTTATAAGATTGGTGTCATGCACTGGATAGATGTTCCGGTCATGTTCTCGTTTGTTGTATGCCTTTTGCTGTTTGATCTAGCTCTTTATTTACAGCATATCGCTATGCATAAGGTACCTTTCCTATGGCGCTATCATTCTGTACATCACTCTGATGAAAAGGTCGATCTGACTACAGGCTTTCGTTTCCACCCTGGCGAACTATTGTTTTCTTTATGCTATAAGTGGCTAATCATAGTTTTCTTAGGTGCTTCACCACTTATGGTTATTGTTTATGAGTCCCTCTTAAGTGCTTTTTCTTTGATTACTCACAGCAATATTAAAATTTCGGAGCAGCCCAAACGTATCATTTCCAAAGTCTTCATAACGCCCGATCTACATTGGCTACATCATTCAATTGATTTTTTTGAAAGCAATAGAAACTTTGGAACAATATTTTCTTTCTGGGATAAAATATTCCAGACTTACCATGGATGTTCGAATGTTAAGGCTAAGGATTTGACTTTCGGTGTGGACAAAATGGGTGCAGCAGACAAACGATTTATAGAGCTTATTCGTTACCCTTTTACATGATGTTTTTTGATAATGCCTGTGTGACGCACTATAGTTTTTCGCAAGTACTTTCTATCCATGTTTCGGCTTCCGCCATTATCTGTTTCCTGTTCTTCCCACAGGTCTGGAGGCTCTCGCCTATCACTACTGTAATACATCCAGGGCGTTTGATGAAACTTTCCTTTGACCAGAAAGCACCTGCATTATGAGCAACAGGGATTACAGGGCATTTTATCTCTAATGCCAGCGCTGCTCCGGTTTGTGTGTATTTCCCTTTAAAGCCGTAAGGAACTCTTGTCCCCTCAGGGAAGAGCAGGACCCACCAACCTTCTCTTATACGAGCTGCACCAAGTCGTAAAATTATTTTAATTGCTCGAGTTCCTAATTTTCTATTAATGGCTATTGGGTTAAGCGAAGCTAATCCCCAGCCAAAAAATGGTAGATAAAATAATTCTTTTTTTAGTACCTGTGACTGTCGAGGGAAGATCAACTGCATAGCGATTGTCTCCCAAGCAGATTGATGTTTACACAGAATCACACCAGCAGTTTTTGGAATATTTTTAAGGCCTTTTACTTCATATGTTAGATTGCAGGTGATCTTTAGCCAGTGAATAGTGCAGACAGCCCAAAGAGAAATTATGTCGTATCGAACATGCCGACGTGCAGGAATAATGAGAAGACTTATGAAAGAGAAAAAAATTGTTAATGGTATAAGGCCAGCATAGAAAATGGCAGAGCGAATCCACATAGGTATTTTATCTTTTTTTTCCGGCGGAATGACGCATTTTATGGAATTCTAGATTTCCCTAATTCTTGAGTTGGCCAATATCGGCGACTTGTGTAAATAATTTATGGACAGCGCCTAGCAGCTGCAACCTGTTATTGCGAATGGAGTCATCATCACACATTACCATAACTTCCTTGAAAAAAAGGTCAACTGGCTGAGATAGCTCTTCTAGTAAAGAGAAATAAGAGACATATTGTCCGTCGGAGTATAGCTGTTCTAGAGTAGGAGAAAGCTCTGACATCTTTGTGGCTAAGGCCAGTTCTGCTTTGTCTATTAATAGAGTTTTATCAATATCGCTAGTCGTCACTAAGGGTGCTTTTTTGAGGATATTGGCGATTCTCTTATTAGCAGCTGCCAAGCTTATTGCTGACGAAAGTTTAGAAAATTGGGTAACTGCATGGAGCCGCTCCTTTATATCAAGAGGTTGAGATAATTTTTTACTCTTAACCGTATCATATACGTCAGAAAGAACGCCTTTATTTAGCTCGTAAACTCGCATCCTTTCTAGTATGAATGTAATTAGATCTTGTTCTGTCTTGGAGTCCAATTTCATAGACGAATATTGTTCGATAGCTAATTTGATTAGCGTTTGAAGATCTATCGGGATTTTGGCCTCTAGTACTATTCTAATAAGTCCCAGTGCAGCTCTTCTAAGTGCGTAGGGATCCTTGTCGCCGGTGGGTTTTAGTCCTAACCCAAAGATCCCCACTAAGGTGTCTACTTTATCTGCTACTGAAATACATTGGCCAACACCTGTAGCGGGTATCTCGTCTCCTGAGAACCGTGGCCGATAGAAATCAGTGAGCGCATTACATACTTCCTTGTCCAAGCCTTCTAGAGATGCGTAGTGTCCCCCTATCACACCTTGGAGATCGGGGAATTCACCTACCATATCGGTTAAGAGGTCGCATCGTGAAAGCAGCGCTGCTTCTTCCACAAGCTTTTGCGGCGCATCAAATAACGTGCAGATCTGGACAGCGACATGGCACACTCTGTGGGTCTTGTCTTGTAGAGAACCGAGCCGTTTTTCGAATAACATTAGTGCTAGTCGGTCTCCGTGTGACGCTAATGCGACAGCGGTATCTGTTTTAAAAAAGAACTGTGCATCCGATAGCCTGGGCCTGATAACTCTTTCGTTACCTTTCTGTATAACCGTTGCATCTTTACTTTCGATATTGCTGATAGTGACAAAGGTATTTGTTAGGGTTCCTTGATTGTCGCGCACGGGAAAGTACTTTTGGTGTTTTTGCATAGAGCTTATGAGGACTTCGTCTGGTAGCCCAAGGAAATGTCTGTCAAATTTTCCAGATATCAAGTTTGGCCATTCTACCAAGGCAGTAACTTCTTCTAAGAGCGCAGGTGTCACGTCAACGGTACCGCTAATACTAACTTTGTTATTTGCGATCTGAGTTAAAATTTTCTCTTGCCTTTTTCTGAAGCAAGGAATTACATGTCCCTTAGTTTCTAATATTTTTTCGTAAGAATTTGCATCAGTTAGCGTAATATTTTCTGCCGTATGGAATCTATGCCCTTTTGTAAAGTTACCACTATTAATGCCCAAGATCGTCATATTGAAAAAACGTGTTCCCAACATAACTGTGATCCATTCTATTGGTCTTACAAATTCGTGTTCGCCGTCTCCCCACCGCATTTTTTTAGCAATAGGTAAATCGTTCAAGCTCTTTAGTATTACGTTGGGTAAAATTTCTTTAATAAAGCGGTCTTCCGTTTTCTTCTCGAAACAAAGCCATTCACCGTCTGACGTAGATGTTCTTCCGAGCTCTGACAAGGAGACTTGGCAAGATCTAGCAAACCCTAGAGCAGCTTTAGTCGGTTGATTTTGGGCGTCAAATGCTGCTTGTGTCGAAGGCCCACGCCGCACTTCCAATCGTCCTTCTAATACTTCCGGGATCTCTTCTATCGTCAAGGCAAGACGCCGCGGAGTTGAGAAGAGTTTTAATCGCCCACAGGAGATACCAATTTCGCAAAGTTGGCGGTTTATATTTTCTGAAAATGCTTTCGATAGCTTTAGTAATCCTGTCGGAGGAAGCTCCTCCGTTCCTATTTCGATTAAGAGCGTGCTGGTGGTCATGGTAGGCTATCTCCAGATTGAGGAGCTAGCGGAAATCCTAGCGCTTCTCGCGCAGCATAGTAAGATTCTGCAATTTTTCTGGCTACAGTCCTGACTCTTAAAATATAGCGTTGCCGCTCAGTCACAGAAATCGCTTTCCGAGCATCTAGTAAATTGAAGGTGTGTGATGCTTTCACCATCTGTTCATATGCAGGGAGTGAGAGGTTTAGCTCCGTTAACCGTATGGCCTCGCTTTCACATATATCAAACCAAGAAAACAGCGACACAGTATCTGCTTGCTCAAAATTATAGGTCGACATTTCAAATTCATTTTGTCTGAAAATATCACCGTAAGTTACGTTAACACCGTTAGTGGAATTCCAGACTAAGTCATAAACTGAATCTACTCCTTGCAGATACATCGCAATTCGTTCTAGACCATATGTTATCTCTCCAGAAACCGGTTTACAGTCTAGTCCACCTATTTGCTGGAAGTAGGTGAACTGGGTAATCTCCATCCCATTCAACCAAACTTCCCAACCGAGACCCCATGCTCCTAAAGTTGGTGACTCCCAATTATCTTCTACGAATCGAACGTCATGAGTTTCGAGGTCGAGCCCAAGCATTTCTAGGGAAGAAAGGTAAAGGCTTTGTATTTCTTTGGGGGAAGGCTTCAGAAGTACTTGAAATTGATAATAGTGTTGTAGCCTATTAGGATTCTCCCCATACCGACCGTCGGTTGGGCGACGGGACGGTTGCACATAGGCAGCCCGCCAAGGCTCTGGGCCAATGGCTCTAAGGAAAGTCGCCGGATGAAAAGTTCCTGCACCCATTTCTAAGTCATAGGGCTGAAGAATCACGCATCCGTGCTCTCCCCAAAACTTCTGTAGAGAGAATATCAAACCTTGAAATGTCTCGGGAGAATTGTTATCAGAAGCCATAATTCGGACTCAGCATTTTATCATTAAGTTATTATAAGCAGTCGCGCGAGGTATTCGTAGGCATATGTTTCCTCGGAGCAAGTATTTCTTCTTATTCTGATATTTTTTCGATTAAATCAGAGAATTGCCGAGCAATCATACGTCGTTTATATCCAGGTATTTGATATATCCAATGGCTGGTTTTCTCAGCCAGCGTTACAAACTTAGCATTAATTTCTTTTGGTAGCCCATCAGGAAACCCAAATATAAATTTTGTAAATAGTTTTTCACCTATCTCATAATCCATCATACGGATAGTGATCTGGTCGAAGGTACGCACCGTCGTTTCTTGTGATGCCTTAAGATTAGAAACTTGCTTGGCCGACCTCACATCGTTGAATCTCAAGTTGAGCAGAATTGCTCCTATGCTCGAAAGTGTTGCTTCTGACTTGGTTCTAAAACCATCTGGCAATTCGTTCAGTGAAAAAAATTCTTCCTTCGCATTTTTTTTTGTAATGGTAATTGCTGTTTCTTTGGGGCGAGTAATCGTGACCTCTTCAATATTTTTAGTGTCTATACTCATAATCGAAGAGTCGGTCCACTTAATTGGATCAGCAGGAGCATCAAGCTTCCCTTGGACCAACCAAGTTTCATCTTCTCCACTTCGTCTGACGTAATGCTGAGAGCTAAGTGTACCTGCAGGTTTTTTCCCAACAATAAGAGAGACTAAGTTGCCGTCTTTTGATGATAGGGTGATAAGTGTGCCGGACCCTCCTTTTGTTGTAATCTCTTGTAGGCCTAACTTTTTGTGGTGTGATACCAAAGAGGTTTTTGGCTCGACAATTCTTAGATCCGCAATTTGTAAAATGAGTTGCCTAACTTGCCTGCTATTTGCGGTGAAGCCGTCTTTGTTTGTTACTTCCCATTCTGGTGGTTGTTTTGAAAGGCTTGTGGATTTTTTTTTCTGGCTTATTGTCAGTGAAGTAATATCATTCGACTGATCTAATAGTGTCGGGTAGAAGTAAGCTCGCGCAAGTTCAGTTTGAGGTATTCTGTCTTCACTTATTTTCCAAGCGAACCCTATCAGAACGCAAGTGCTAACTAAAAACAATATTGCTTTATTTTTCATGACAGATTTAGCTAATCCCTCGTTTTCTTGTTCGTCTATAGCTGGCAAAAGCGACAAGCAGTGACAGAAGTATTGGAACCATTGCCGTATTTAGGAAAGTTAAAGTTGAGTGGAGTTTATCAATACTACCTTGCAAGTCGTGTTGGACGCTTCGAAGATCTTTTCGCGTTTTTATCTGTTCCTCTCTAAAGGCCTCTATTTCAGATTTCTGTTCCTCAGTTAAGATGAACTCGCCATCAGTATCTTGACTTTGGAGGCGCGCTAGATTTTCTTCCGCTGTTTGCAGTTTTTGGAGCAGTTCTTGTTCTCTCTCACGGAATTCACCTTCCGCCTCCCGTTGTATTTTCTGAACAACTTTGAATGGACGAGTGTAAGTCCCTCGGCTTCTTAAGCTGATAAGATCGTTGTTACCACTTAAGGTGTCGATCGCATTAATTAAGAAATCCCCATTATTGCCAAAGGCTTCAGGCATTCTGACACCACTGAAATTGCCATACCTTACCCAAAACCGGTCTGCTAGAACATCAGTATCCGCAATCACAATAATCGTTGTTTCGGTAGAAGATTTTTTTAGTGCAGCCGCCGTTTTAGTCTTTTCCACAGCCGACTCATTCGTTAAAAATGCGGAGGTAATTTCTCCTGTCACTTTAAGAGCGAGGATGTGCTGGAATTCATCTTCAACAAACTGCTCCGCAAGACTAGATGGATCAGTAGCTGATATTATAGCGTCACTATCTATTAACCCAGACCCCTTACTGGCCTTGATTAAAGTAGTGTACTGGAGCCCATCCTTTTCTTTAACTTTCAGCGAGCCTGCCGTTCCAAAGTTGACCGAGTTGAGTTGATTTGTAGTGAAATCATCTCTGTTCAAGCTGTCACCTTGTAGCTGGATCCAAGGAAGGTATTCAACCTCTTGCGGACCTCTAGATGTGTTGAAATTCACGCGAACAGCAGTAGATGGATCACCTACTACTTTAGTGGTGTCAAGGGAGATTCCCCAGCTAGCAAGAAGGTTTTCTGCATTCGAGCTCAATTGGGGCATCACTCCGGGTGTTTCAGGGTTGGGAGGAGTCCTATCCTCCTCAGCAAGGGGGTCGATAAAAAACACTGCTTTTCCACCAGCAAGGAGGAATTGTTCGATTGCAAATTGAGTTAGTTCGCTAAGATCTTTTGGATGTATCACAACTAAAGTATCGATTTGAGAATCGATAGCTTCAGCTTCAGATGGGATTTCACGTACCTCATGGAATTCTTTTAATAAAGTAATTGCCGTCCAATCTGCACCCTGAGCTTGTCCTGTTCTAGGGTCCGCTGGTGGAGCAAAAACTGATAAGCCTGATAGCACCCCTATTAGCCTCTTTTCAGGGTTTGAGAGCTGATAAATCATTTTAGTCAACTCATACTCGAGGCCATCTTCTTGTTCTGGACTAAGCACCTCCATAACTTTGCGATCATCGACTGTATTTGAACCTACGAGGCCCAGATATGCGATATTGCCGTTAGCATTTAAAGGCAGTTGGCGAATGCCAAAGCTTACGGCTTCATCTTCCGCTTCCGAAAATGGTGCAGGGTTTATAACTATGAAGCGTATTTTCCCATCACTATTTGCCTCATATTCCTCCAAGAGATCACGTACTCGGTTTCCGTAGTTGAGTAACTGCGGAAGGCCTGAAAGTTGTTTTGAAGAGAAATAGAGCTTTAAAGTGACGGGTTCCTCTAATTGAGAAAGTATGTTTTTCGTTCCCAGCGATAACGTATAAAGATTATTCTCTGTTAAATCTATGCGTGCTGAAGTCAAGGTTTGGTTGCTGATAATGTTGACGCTTAGGAATAGGAGTAGTGCCCCTATCAGGCCACTCAAAGAAATTAATTTACCATTCATATATCACTGCTCTTCATCATTTAAAGTGTATTCACAAGCGTCTTTGTCGGTTAATCACCTTTGTTGAACTCGATTGCCAACACATTAGCGAATAACCAAAATCCAATTAAGCTTGCAAAGAAAATTAGATCTCTGATGTCAATTACACCTTTTTGGATTGAATCAAAATGTGTGAGAAAGCTGAAAGAGCCGATTACCTCTACTACGAATTGAGGTGCCCATGCATTGAAAACATCGAGAACCATAGGAAATCCACTAAGATTGAATGCTAGGCATATAATAAAGCTTACGACGAAAGCAATTACCTGATTTTTTGTCAATGCAGAAACACAAGACCCGATAGAAAGAAATCCCCCTGCCATCAGCAGACTTCCTATATAGCTGATTGCGATCACGGTATTATCAGGGTCGCCCAGGTAATTTACGGTTACCCAGATCGGAATGGTACCGAGCAGTGCCAGGGCAGTAAAAACCCAAGCAGCTAAAAATTTACCTACTACACTTGCTGTTAACGAAACAGGTAACGTTAATATTAGCTCCAAAGTTCCAGATTTTCTTTCTTCAGACCAGAGTCGCATCGAAACAGCAGGAATCAAGAACATATATAGCCACGGGTGAAATTCAAAGAATGGAGCTAAATCAGCTTGTCCACGCTCGAAGAATCCACCGACATAGAAAGTGAATATTCCATTTAGTACTAAAAAGATAACGATAAATACATAGGCGACCGGAGTGTCAAAGTATGAGCCTAGCTCACGTTTAAAAATTGCTTTCAGACCTTTCATGTTCGGTGGACACCTCCACTCTCGTGTTTTCTTGTCATGGTTCTGAAAACCTCGTCTAGCCGCCCTTCCTCTACATATAATTGATGGATTCCATAGTCGGTGGAGTCCAGCTTTGTTTGGATACTCTGTCTGAGATCAGTCACACCTGCTTTTGGCTTCATTGTCATTCTTGTGAAGTCTTTTTGCGGTGTAATCTCAAAATCTTTGATTTCTGTGATCTCTTCAAGCATAAGCTGAATTTCCTTTTCTAGGCCAGCATCTACCATTATCGTTACGGCATTGTGATAGCTAGATTTTGACGCGAGCTCAAGAGGGGTCCCGCTGAATATGACTTCTCCTCTAGCAATTATAATGGCTCTCGTGCAGACAGAGTCGACTTCTTCGAGAATGTGAGTGGAAATGAGTATTGCTTTTTCAGTAGCCATCTCTTTTATCAGCTGTCTTATTTCATGTTTTTGATTGGGGTCTAGTCCATCAGTGGGCTCATCCATTATGAGTATTTCTGGGTCATGGATGATTGCCTGAGCGATACCCACTCTTCTTTTGTACCCTTTAGAAAGTGTTTCTATCGGCTGGTTAGCTACCTGTGTGAGGTGAATTTTTTCCAAAACTTCGTTAATTCTCGCTTTTTTATGCGCTCGAGGAATATCACGGATATCAGCAATGAAATTGAGAAACCCCATTGGAGTCATTTCTCCGTAGGCTGGGGCACCTTCCGGAAGGTAGCCTATGCGCCTTTTTGCAAGTAAGGGCATTTCTTTGATATTGCACCCTGCCACGGAAATGTTCCCTTCAGACGGGGTCAGAAAACCAGTGATCATTTTCATCGTTGTCGATTTGCCCGCACCATTTGGCCCAAGAAACCCTAGAACTTCACCTCTTTCAACGGTCAGAGATATGTTATTCACGGCTTTGAGGCCACCGAACGATTTACTAAGTCCAGTCACTTCTAACAAAGTATCTTTCAATGTTGCTTCCCTCGGATATTTTAACTTCAAATTTGTACTGAACGTTTATATTGCTTTTCCCGTCCATTTTACCGTGGTCAGACGAAAACCATAAATAGTCAGGAATACATCGTTTCTCATGTCCCCTGAATTTTCAATCGTCTTTTTGTTTGCGTCAGGATTTGCCGGTCCAAATTTCAGGGTATTAATAGGAGGATTACTTCGGCTCATTCTATTCTTCCATCGTAATGGGCTATCATACACTAATGGAAAGCTCAGAAATATATGAAGTCATAGTAGTTGGTGGCGGGCATGCAGGGACAGAAGCGGCTTTAGCATCGGCAAGAATGGGTGCCAATACTCTTCTTTTGACTCAAAACATCGAGACCTTAGGGCAAATGTCTTGTAACCCGGCGATAGGGGGCATAGGGAAAGGTCATTTAGTGAAGGAGATAGATGCTCTGGGTGGGTATATGGCTTACGGGGCAGATCTTTGCGGTATCCATTTTCGGACGCTTAATGCGAGTAAAGGCCCCGCGGTAAGGGCCACCAGAGCACAAATCGATCGGCAGCTATATCGAACGGTCACCCGAGGAGTCTTAGAGAATCAAGATTGCCTGACTCTATTCCAGCAGTCTGTTGATGACCTTTTGTTTGATAACGGCAAACTTACTGGCGTTGTAACTCAGATGGGATTAGTTTTTCGAGCTCAAACTGTAGTTTTAACAGTGGGCACTTTTTTAGGTGGGATTATCCATGTAGGTGAGAAAAATTACGGTGGTGGTCGCGCAGGCGACCCCGCTTCAAATATGCTTTCTAAACGATTACGGAGTTATGACTTCACTGTTGGCCGGCTAAAGACGGGAACCCCTCCCCGGATAGACGGGAGAACGATAGATTTTACGAGACTCGAAGTCCAATCTGGTGATAAACCCTGTCCCGTATTCTCTTTTCTGGGAGATCGCGAGCAACATCCTGAGCAAACTAACTGCCACATAACGTATTCTAATAAAAAAACTCACGAGATAATTCGTTCAGGACTTGATCGCTCTCCAATGTTTAATGGGAATATCGAGAGCACGGGCCCGAGATATTGTCCATCTATAGAGGATAAGGTTGTTAGGTTCGCGGACCGTGACCAGCATCAAATTTTTGTCGAGCCCGAAGGATTGAAAACGCATGAGATCTATCCAAATGGCATCTCAACTAGCCTGCCTTTCGATATTCAGGTTGCCTTGGTAAGGTCCATTGTCGGATTTGAGCAGGCGGTTATTACTCGTCCCGGTTATGCTATTGAGTACGATTTTTTTGATCCTCGAGGGCTCCATCCTTGGTTGGAGACAAAAGCTGTACCGAATCTTTTTTTTGCCGGGCAAATCAACGGCACTACCGGCTATGAAGAAGCCGCTGCACAAGGTTTATTGGCAGGCATCAATGCGGCATTGAAAATTCAGGGGAAAACCGAATGGTACCCCAAGCGCAACGAGGCATATCTAGGTGTGTTAGTTGATGATTTGGTTACGCGAGGGACGAATGAACCCTATAGGATGTTCACTAGCCGTGCTGAGTATCGGCTAATGTTAAGGGAAGATAATGCCGATCTTCGACTAACTCCGATTGGACACGAGTTGGGGCTCATAACTGATTTGCGATGGAGCAGATTTTGCATTATGCGCGACTCAGTTGATAAAGAAAAAAAACGGCTAGAGGATACCTGGGTTTCTCCTAACACGGAGGATGGTAGTCAGCTAGCAGTTCTTTTGGGGCAACCGTTGAGGAAGGACCAGAGACTAGTAGATTTATTAAAACGACCGGAATTAGACTACAAAGCGCTGATGGGTCTCCCAACTGCAGGGCCAGGAGTGAATGACGAGAGAGTGATTGAGCAGCTAGAGAACAGTGCCCTATATAGTGGATACATAGAGCGACAACAAGGTGAAGTTCTAAGAAATCAAAAGCAGGAAAGTACACCAATCCCAAAAGGCTTTGACTATCAGCAAATAAACGGACTTTCAAATGAAGTTACTCAGAAGCTTGCAGAGGCGACTCCAAGCACGGTGGGACAGGCTGCTCGGATATCAGGGGTGACCCCTGCTGCTATATCACTATTGCTCGTCTATTTGAAAAGAGTGGCTAGCCCCTCTGCTCAGTCAGCTTGATCAACCTTGAGTGATAGCGACCATGAACTGACGGATTTGATTTTGCAATCAGGTCGGATGGTAGGTTGTGAAATCACGGAGGGTCAAGTCCATGATTTACTCATTTATGCCAAAGCAGTACTCAAATGGAACAAGCGTTTTAATCTTACGGGAGCTTCTTCTTTACGACAGTTTATCTCTGATCACATCGTGGACTGTCTAGCTTTAGCACCGCATATTAATACTGGACCTTTGTTAGACTTAGGTAGTGGAGCTGGTTTACCTGGTCTTGTTTTAAAAATAATTATTCCAAGCATTCATGTGGTTTTGGTCGAGCCACGAGGAAAGCGTGCTCGATTTTTGTCATCAATGCGCATTGAGCTAGATCTTAATGCTCTCGATGTTGTTGCAAAACGCATTGAAGAGTTTGAGAGCACAATCGAGTTTTCTTATATTGTTACCCGAGCATTTGGCTCTGCCTCTCAGTTTATAGAGAAAGCTGGTGGTTTGGCGACTGATAAGACAAAGCTTATTACAATGAAAGGCGTTTTGAATGAAGGGGAAATAAGATCAGCAGAAGCTCTTTGGGGGAGTCCTGCAAAGGCGGTGCGCATAGAGGTCCCCGGATTTTCAGATAGGCATCTGGTCTTTTTTCAGCGTAAAGCCTTAGATAGTGATGCCGTGACTTCTCCACTTGTGACATAATCGGGGCAACAAGCTTACGCTTATCTTTTTTTCGATTAACTAAAATGCAGTACTTAAATAATGGCTCGTATTATCGCAGTGGTGAATCAGAAAGGTGGTGTAGGCAAAACAACTACAAGCGTAAACATTGCTGCCTCATTATCGGCGACTAAACGGAAAACGCTCTTGGTGGACCTCGATCCTCAGGGGAATGCGACTAGTGGAAGTGGCGTAGACAAAGAAAATGTCGAGTTATCTATTTATGATTTGTTGGTTGAGACCCAAGGCGTAAGAAGTTGCATCCTCCCAGATGTGGCGGCAGGGTACGATTTAATCCCTTCTAATAGTGACCTTACAGGTGCGGAAGTTGCCTTGTTGGACATGCCAGATCGTGAGTATTTGTTAGAAAAAGCGCTTCGTTCTATTGAGGCTGACTATTCATATATTTTTATTGACTGTCCCCCTTCATTGAACATGTTGACTATCAATGCATTAGTTTCTGCAGATAGTCTCTTGATTCCTGCTCAGTGTGAGTATTACGCCTTAGAGGGACTGTCTTCTTTAATGAGCACAATTGAGACGATTAAGGTGTCTCTTAACCCGTCTTTAAAAATTGATGGATTGTTGAGGACTATGTTTGACCCGCGCAATAACCTGGCGCTAGAGGTGTCAAAACAACTGACGGACCACTTTGGTGATTTGGTGTATCGGACAGTAATTCCCAGAAATATTAAGTTGGCTGAGGCTCCGAGTCATGGATTACCAGCTCTTTTATACGATCGATCGTCTTCCGGTGCAGCTGCCTATCTTGCCCTGGCAGGAGAGATGTTGCGCAAAGAAAGCGCTTGATCTATGTGAACAAAAGACCTTTTGGAGAGCGAAGAATGAGTAATAAAAAACGTAGTTTGGGACGAGGTCTAGATGCTCTGTTGACCTCTAGTGCTAACTCGGCTGGCAACGAAGAGTCAAGTCAAGAAAGCTTAAGATCTATTAATGTGGAGCTTATTGTCAGAGGAAAGTATCAGCCAAGGACAACAATAAGAGAGGATAGTGTAAAAGAGCTAGCTGATTCCATCAGGGTTCATGGCGTTCTGCAACCAATAGTTTTAAGGCCTCTTCAAGGTGCAGAGCAGTACGAACTGATCGCTGGTGAACGGAGATGGCGTGCATGCCAGCTGGCAGGGCTTACGACTATTCCAGCTATAATTAAAAACGTTGCTGATCAAGATGCCATGAGTATTGCTTTGATCGAGAACATACAGAGAGAGCAATTGAATCCTGTTGAGGAGGCTGTGGCTTTCGGTCGATTAGTGTCTGAGTTCGGTATGACGCATGAGAAAGTTGCTGAGGCAGTAGGTAAGTCACGAGCTACTGTAAGCAATTTGATGCGTTTACTAGACTTAGAAGAGAAAACCAGAAGTCTGTTAGAGAACGGGCAATTGGAAATGGGTCACGCTAGAGCGTTATTAGGGCTTAAGGGCGGGCAGCAGACAAAGTTGGCAGTTGATGTGGCTAGCAAAAAACTAAGCGTCCGTGCCACAGAAGCTCTTGTTAAAGCTGCTCGGCTTCAACCTGAGCTTAGTACCGGTACGAAACGGTCTATTGACCCGAACATAAAGACTTTAGAGAACAATTTATCCGAACGTATTGGTGCCTCAGTAGCTATAAAGCATCGCTCTGACGGTGGGGGAAAAATTGAAGTTGGTTATCATTCTTTGGATGAGTTAGATGGGATTTTACGCCGCATACATTAAGTGTTACGAGGATATGTCCTTTTTTGTGATGTTTAGATGAACTTAGCTTAGATATTATTTTAATTAAATGTTGCGAAACTCTTGCCGAATTATGATTAGAACCGTTATAATGCGACGGCTAAAATTACTTAGTCAACTGTACGAAAGTCGTGGCACAAAGAAATAAAGCTGACCGATGGCGGCGAAAAATAATGCAGCTAGTTTTATATCAGTTGCTACTGACTCTCGGGTTGGGATTAGCTATGGCCTTGTTCGCGTCTGCCATGGCTGGAAAGTCTGCTTTAGTAGGAGGCCTCATTGCGGTATTGCCTAGCTACTACTTAGCTAAGAGGATGTTGTCTCGACGTGAAGAGCTATCAGCTGCTGATAGTCTTCGCAATAATTATGTAGGGTCGGTTATAAAAATAGTTTATACCGTAGCCTTATTTGTGTTGGTGATTTTTAGTTTAGAGATTAATTTTTTAATTTTAATCTCAACGTACTTTGCAGTCGTTTTAACTAACTGGTTTGGCCTTGTTTTCATGGACCTTTCCGAGTCGGCTAAATAACTTGATTGACTGTTATTAATAATATTATTAAATGATTGGAACTTTTTAAATGTCGGGTGCTTCTCCTGCTGAGTATATCAGCCACCACATTCAAAACCTTACTTATGGTGAGCACCAAGATGGCACATGGGGTTTTGCGCACACGGCTCAAGAGGCTGCCCAGATGGGGTTTGTGGCCATTAATGTGGACACAATGTTTTGGTCTCTGTTTACGGGGATCCTTTTTTGCTGCTTGTTTAGGGTAGCTGCGGCTAATGCTTCTATAGGTAATCCATCAAAATGGCAGCTTTGTGTAGAGCTAGTTGTGGAAATGGTTTGGGGCAGCGTTAAAGACGCGTTTACCGGTAAAAATGCTATAATAGCTCCGCTTTCGCTGACTATATTTGTGTGGATCTTCTTGATGAACTTGATGGATCTAGTGCCAGTAGATTTCATCCCATATGCTACTCAATTGGCTGGATTAAGCCATATGAAAATGGTTCCAACGACCGATGTCAACGCAACATTTGGGATGTCATTATCAATATTTGCGCTGATGATCTACTACGGTATAAAAATGAAAGGGATTGGTGGTTTTGCAGCCGAGCTTGCATTTCACCCTTTTGGAAAAGCTTTTTTGCCTGTGAACCTTATTCTAGAAAGTGTTTCAATGATTGCCAAGCCGTTATCCTTATCTCTTAGGTTGTTTGGCAACATGTTTGCCGGAGAACTGGTGTTTGTGTTGATAGCAGCGCTGGTCCCGTTTTACCTACAGTTTATTTTAGCAGTGCCATGGGCGATTTTTCATATATTGGTTATCACTTTGCAGGCATATATTTTTATGATGTTGACGATTGTTTACTTGGGTCAAGCGCACGAAGTGCATCACTAGGTCGAAGTAGTTAGATTATTTATAGGAGATAAAAAATGGAATCTATTTTAGCGTTTTCTGCTTTAGGTGCAGGAATAATGATTGGCTTAGGTGCTTTAGGTGCAGGAGTTGGTATTGGTATCTTAGGAAGCAAATTTTTAGAAGGTGCGGCTCGACAACCTGAGCTTGTGCCAATGCTACAGGCTCGAATGTTCTTGATGCTAGGCTTAACCGATGCGGTGCCTATTATTGCGATAGCTTTTGCTGCTTTACTTATGTTCGCAAACCCTTTTACCGCACAACTTGCTGCTCTGCTTGGGTAAGCTGAAAAATTAACTGAAGATAAAAGGTTGGAACATCTGCGATGAACATGAATTTAACTCTTCTAGGTCAGGCTATATCCTTTGCGATATTCGTCTGGTTTTGTTTGAAGTATGTTTGGCCTCCAATTATAGCTGCGCTGGAAGCACGTGAAGCACAAATAGCTGACGGTTTGGCTTCTGCTGAGCAAGGGAAACATGAACTTGAAAATGCTGAAAAGCGTGTCAAGGAAATACTTTCCGACGGGAAGGAGAAGGCTCAAGATCTTGTTTCTCAGGCTCAGAAAAGAGCCGATGAGATACATGAGCGCGCTAAAAATGAGGCTGTAGACGAAAAAGTTAAGATAATTGCCTCCGCTTCGGCCGAAATAGAACAAGAGCGCAATCAAGCATTAGATGGGCTTAGAAAACAGGTTGGCAGCTTGGCGCTGCAGGGAGCTGAGCAGATCTTAATGCGTGAAATTGATGAGAAATCACATCGAGATGTGCTCAATAAGCTCGCGGGCGCACTCTAGAGGTCCTCCATGCAAGATAGACTTACAATTGCCCGACCTTACACGGAAGCTGCTTTCGAGTACGCCAAAGAGAACGGTATAACCGAAGATTGGGCGAAGTTTCTCGTCAGCCTCTTCGAGGCAGTGCAACATCCTGACCTTGGCGTGTTGATTGGTCATCCGAAGGTTTCTAAAGCTGTGATGCTTTCGATTATTATTGATATGTTTGGGAATAAGCTCGATAAACAAAAAGTTAATTTTGTTGCTTTGCTTATTAACGCTGACCGTCTTCAGCTAGTCCAGCAAGTTTCCGAATTATTTAATAGCCGATGCGCAGAGATGGCGGGCTTGGTGAATATCGAAGTAACATCAGCTTTTGATTTGACTTCAGAAGAGTCTAGCCAAATAAAGCTCGCTATTGGTAACCGCTTGGGTAAAAACTGCCAAATTACTGGAAAGACTGACGTATCACTGATTGGTGGTGCAGTCATAAAAATTGGTGATTCTGTAATTGACTTATCTCTCCGTGGTCGCTTAGCGACTTTGGAAAGTGAGTTGGGATAAATTGGTTTATATATATTTTTTTAATTTAACGAAGTAGAGTCAGAGGATTGCAATGAGTATCAGCGCAACCGAGATCAGCGAACTGATCAAAAAAAGAATTGAAGGTCTGAATTTAGACACGGAAGCTCGTACCGAAGGGACTATCGTCAGTTTATCTGATGGTATTGCTCGGATACACGGCCTAAGTGATGTGATGCAAGGCGAAATGATTGAATTTCCCGGAGGGGTGTTTGGGCTTGCTCTCAACTTAGAGCAGGACTCTGTAGGAGCTGTTGTACTAGGATCTTATGAGCATCTTTCTGAAGGAGATACTTGCCGCTGTACCGGTAGAATTCTAGAAGTTCCCGTTGGTGAAGAGTTACTCGGGCGAGTTGTGAACTCACTGGGACACCCAATTGATGGAAAAGGTGACTTGAATACCTCTCGAACCGAACCTATTGAAAAAATAGCTCCCGGTGTAATTGAGCGTCAGTCAGTCGACCAACCAGTACAAACTGGGCTTAAATCGATAGATGCGATGGTCCCTGTTGGACGTGGCCAGCGTGAATTAATTATTGGCGATAGGCAAACGGGTAAGACAGCAGTTGCAGTAGATGCAATTATTAACCAGAAAGGAACTGGGATTAAATGTATCTACGTCGCGATTGGGCAGAAGGCGTCTTCTATTGCCGCTGTGATTCGTAAACTCGAGGAGCATGATGCGTTGGAGCACACTATTATAGTGGCAGCTACAGCATCAGATTCGGCCGCTATGCAATATATTGCACCATACGCTGGCTGCTCTATGGGTGAATACTTTCGGGATCGGGGCGAAGATGCTTTGATCATTTATGACGATCTGACTAAACAAGCATGGGCCTATAGACAAGTCTCTCTTTTGTTGAGACGGCCTCCTGGTCGTGAAGCATATCCAGGCGATGTGTTTTATTTGCATTCTCGCTTGCTAGAGAGAGCTTCCAGAGTGAATGCTGAATATGTTGAAAAAGCCACGAATGGTGAAGTTAAGGGCAAGACGGGTTCTCTTACGGCGTTGCCTATAATCGAAACCCAAGCGGGTGATGTATCTGCATTTGTGCCAACTAATGTGATATCTATTACCGATGGACAGATTTATCTAGAAACAGACCTTTTTAACTCAGGCTTTCGTCCGGCAATAAATGCTGGTTTGTCTGTTTCTCGAGTTGGTGGTGCAGCTCAGACGACAATTGTTAAGAAGTTAGGAGGCGGTGTCCGTTTAGCACTGGCTCAGTACCGTGAGTTGGCAGCATTCTCTCAATTTGCATCAGATCTTGATGAAGCAACGAGAAAGCAGTTAGAGCGTGGCCAGCGTGTAATGGAGCTCATGAAGCAGAAACAATATTCTCCTTTGAGCGTGGCTGAAATGGCTGTGAGTTTATATGCAGTTGAAAATAGCTATATAGATGAAGTTCCTATTGCCGACGTTGGGAAGTACGAGAGCGAATTAGTTGACTATATGAATTCTAGTCACGCCGATCTCATGGCTAAAATTAACGACACTGGTGACTTTGGCGATGAGATTAAATCTGGCCTCAAAGCCGCGCTTGAGTCTTTTTCTGAAAGTCACTCTTGGTAAGCACTGTTAAGGAATTCTAAAGTAATGGCCGCAAAGGAAATACGCACTAAAATCGCAAGTGTTAAAAACACGCAGAAAATCACTAAGGCGATGGAAATGGTTGCGGCGAGCAAAATGAGGAAAGCTCAGGAGCGGATGACTGCTGCTCGTCCCTATGCGGAAAAAATGAGGCAAGTGGTTTCCCATATCGCCAATGCCAATTCGGAATACCGACACCCCTTTTTGGCTGAAAGAGACGTAAGTCGTATTGGCCTGATACTTGTGACCACGGATAGAGGACTTTGCGGTGGATTAAATGGAAATCTGTTTCGTCAATCTATTAAGCGTTTCCAAGAGTGGGAATCTGACGGGACCGAGCTAGAATTGTGCGTGATCGGGACGAAAGGTGCAGGTTTTTTCTCGCGTATTGGAGGCAATGTAACAGGACAAGTTGGACAGCTTGGTGATGCTCCGAAATTAGAGGATTTAATAGGGACTGTAAAGATAATGCTCGATGCGTACCATGAGAAACGTATTGATAAGCTTTATATTGTTTATAACGAATTTGTGAACCGGATGACTCAAATCCCGAAGTTCGAGCAACTATTGCCTCTTCAGCGCGGAGAGTCTACTGAGTTAGGTCACCATTGGGACTATCTTTACGAGCCTGAAGCGCCTGAGGTCATGGACCAGCTTCTGGGTCGTTATATCGAGTCTTTAGTTTATCAGGGTGTGGTTGAAAATATAGCCTGCGAACAGGCCGCCAGAATGGTGGCAATGAAATCGGCGTCAGATAACGCCGGGAAAGCGATAGATGAGTTGGAACTTATCTATAATAAAGCTCGTCAAGCTGCGATTACGCAGGAGCTTTCAGAGATTGTTGGTGGTGCGGCGGCAGTTTAAGCCAATGCACTGACTATTTTATTAAAAATTTTTAGCGAATAAGAGGAACTTAACAATGAGTTCTGGTCAGGTAGTTCAAGTTATCGGTGCCGTGGTAGATGTAAAATTTCCCAATGGAGAGGTACCAAAGATTTATGATGCTCTTAAGATAAGTGATAGCGATGTCACCTTAGAGGTCCAGCAGCAGATTGGCGACAGTGTGGTGAGAACGATTGCGCTCGGTTCCAGCGATGGGCTGCGCAGAGGTATGGTCGCCGTGAATACAGGGGAAGGATTGAAAGTCCCAGTCGGTGAAAAGACGCTAGGTCGTATCATGAATGTACTCGGTGATCCTATAGATGAGAAAGGACCTATCGGGGAAGAAGAGCGAATGGTGATTCACCGAGACGCTCCTGCTTTCATCGATTTATCTCCAGCGACTGAGTTGCTTGAGACAGGTATTAAGGTGATTGATCTAATCTGTCCTTTCGCAAAAGGCGGAAAAGTGGGCCTGTTTGGTGGAGCTGGCGTCGGAAAGACTGTCAATATGATGGAGCTTATTCGTAATATCGCGATTGAACATAGTGGTTATTCTGTTTTCACCGGAGTTGGTGAACGGACTCGTGAGGGCAATGACTTTTATCATGAAATGAAAGAGTCAGATGTTTTAAACAAAGTATCTTTAGTTTACGGCCAAATGAATGAGCCTCCAGGAAACAGGCTGAGGGTTGCCTTGACTGGGCTAACTATGGCAGAGAAATTTCGTGACGAAGGACGAGATGTTCTGCTGTTTATTGATAATATATATCGATTTACACTTGCAGGAGTTGAAGTCTCAGCATTACTTGGTCGTATGCCGTCTGCTGTTGGCTATCAGCCTACTTTGGCTGAGGAAATGGGTAGGCTCCAAGAAAGGATAACTTCGACTAAAACAGGATCTATCACTTCTATACAGGCTGTTTACGTTCCAGCAGATGACTTAACAGATCCTTCTCCAGCAACGACATTTGCTCATTTAGACGCCACGGTTGTGCTTTCTCGTCAGATTGCGGAATTAGGTATTTATCCGGCTGTCGATCCTCTAGATTCTACTTCGAGACAACTTGATCCGCTCGTTGTAGGTCAAGACCATTACGATACCGCTCGAGATGTTCAGAACACCTTGCAGCGTTATAAAGAGTTGAGAGATATTATCGCTATTCTTGGAATGGATGAGCTTTCCGAAGAAGATAAATTAACCGTCGGTCGGGCGCGTAAAATTCAGAGATTCTTGTCTCAACCATTTTTTGTCGCGGAGGTTTTTACGGGAAGCCCAGGCAAATATGTATCGTTAAAAGACACGATTTCCGGATTCCAAGCTATTGTGAATGGTGAGTATGATCACCTTCCCGAGCAGGCTTTCTACATGGTCGGTTCTATTGATGAGGCCGTAGAGAAAGCTAAAGGTATGTAAGATTATGACAGTCCATGTTGATATAGTTAGTGCAGAAAAAGAGATTTTCTCTGGTGAGGCTGAAATGGTTTTTGCACCCGCGATACAAGGTGAAGTGGGCATCGCTCCTGGCCATGCTCCGTTGTTGTCTCGCTTAGGACCTGGAGAAGTTAGGGTGAAGCTCGCTGCCGGATCTGAGCTTGCTTTCTACGTATCAGGGGGAATGTTAGAAGTCCAACCTACCACGGTGACTATTTTGTCTGACACTGCAGAACGAGCAGAAGATCTTGATGAGGCTCTTTTGGTGAAAGCTAAAGAAGCTGCTGAAGCAGCGCTTTCAGACACGAGTTCCACTATGGACTATACTAAGGCTAGGGTTGAGCTGGCAGAAACTATTGCTCAACTGCAAACTATTCAAAGACTTCGCCGCAGAAGTGGTCGCTAGGTTACTATCTAGTCTGTCATTCGAAAATTTTATTGTCGAGACCTGCTTAGGACACTATCATAGCCCTTTGGCTAGGGCATGAGTGAGATTTAATTATGGGATTAGCTGTAATTGTTTTGGCGGCGGGCGAAGGGAAGCGGATGCGTTCAGACCTTCCTAAGGTACTGCATCTACTGGCTGGAAGGCCGATCATTAGCCATGTCATTGAGTTAGCACAAAACCTCTCTGAATTACCCCCTATCGTTGTGACTGGTTATCAAGGGGATGATATCAGGGAAAAATTTCCGTCTGAAAATATAACTTGGGTCGATCAAAAAGAGAGATTAGGTACCGGGCATGCTGTGGCACAAGCTCTAAAACATATCTCAAAAGACGATACTGTTGTTGTTTTGTATGGAGATGTTCCCTTACTACGAGTGGAAACACTTATGAAGATGGTTAGCAGCTTGGGTCTATCAGAACTGTCTTTTATGACGTCAAAAGTAACTGATCCCAGTGGATATGGAAGAGTCCTAAGAGACTCTGCAGGCAATTTTGTCGGGATTGTAGAAGATCAAGATGCTACCGAAAAACAATTACTAATATCTGAAACAAATACAGGGATTGCAGTGGCATCGTGTTCCGCCCTTGCTCAAATAATTCCGTTACTTGCAGCTGACAACAGCCAGAAAGAGTATTATTTGACAGATTGCGCCAAACTAGCGCGTGATTTAAAGATTTCCGTAGGCACGCATGAATTAATGGACCCTTCGGAGGCATTTGGAATTAATGATCAGGTCCAACGTGCGCAGGCAGAAAGGATCTATCAGCGGCGTAATGCTGTCACTCTCATGAGATCCGGTGTCACAATTAGTGATCCGGATCGGATTGATGTTCGAGGTAACATTAAGTGTGGAAAGAATGTGTCCATAGACGTCAATTCAGTATTTGAAGGGTCTGTGATTCTTGGAGATAACGTAAGAATTGGGCCTAACTGTCTGATTACCGATTCAATTGTTGGAAAAGGGTCAGAGGTTTTCGGGTCATGTGTGATAAATGGAGCTAAGGTTGGAGAAAACGCACTAGTAGGTCCATTTGCGCACTTACGGCCTGGAACCCATTTAGAAAACTCAGTGAAAGTCGGTAATTTTGTAGAAGTTAAAAATTCTACTCTAGGAGCAGGTAGCAAGACTGGCCATTTGAGCTACGTTGGAGATTCAGAAGTAGGGAAGAATGCGAATCTAGGCGCAGGTACTATCACTTGTAACTACGACGGAGCGAATAAGCACAAAACAGTGATTGGTGACGATGCGTTTATTGGCAGTGGGTCGATTCTTGTAGCACCTGTTAGCATTGGCGAAAATGCTACCACTGCTGCTGGTACTACAATAACTAAGGATGTCGCTAAAGGGGACTTAGCCCTTAGACGAGGTCAACAAAAAAGCATCCCCGGATGGGAAAGACCAAGGAAGAAATAGTTTTTAGTATCTCCCGTGGGAACTAATATGTAGGAATATCAACGATGAAAATGACTGCTGATTTATATGACGAATATGGTGAAGTTTTAACGGTCCTAGCCCCGATCTTTACAGACTTTGGTGGTCGAACTAGCTTTTCTGGTGCTGTAGCTACTTTAAAAGTATATGAAGACAATAGTTTGGTTCGTGACACGTTAGAAATGCCTGGATCAGGACGTATATTGGTTATCGATGGAGGAGGCTCATTGAGGTGCGCTCTAGTGGGTGACAATCTGGCCCTGCTGGGTCAAAAAAATGATTGGGCTGGGATTATTGTGTTTGGTTGTATTCGTGATTCTGAGCAGATCTCATGCATTGATATTGGTTTAAAAGCACTAACTACTAATCCCAGAAAGAGTGTAAAAAAAGGTGAGGGTGCCTCGGGAGTGGTTTTACGTTTTGCTGATGCAGTAATAAAGCCTGGCTGTTGGATGTGGGCTGATGCTGATGGAATAGTGTTGTCGGAAACAGAGCTGTAAACTAGTTATCTACTAATCTGGAGAGCATAAGTTGGGGGTATCTTCGTGTCATTTCGAGTAGCCTGTGTGCAGAATTGCGCTGGCGCCGATATTTCTACAAATCTTGAAAAAGTTGGTGCTCTCGTCATAAAAGCGGCTCGTGAAAACGCTGACTTAATTTGTTTGCCTGAATATTATTCTCTAATTGAGAAAACAGATGTGTCTTATCTTGAAAAGGCATGCTCTGTATCTGATCACCCTGCATTTCAGAATGCGCAAGAGTTGGTAAGCGCCTGTGGCTGTTGGTTGCTGCTAGGTTCTATTCCAGTTAAAACGATGGGTGGAAAGATTTTCAACCAAAGTATTTTAATGCGGCCAGATGGAACAGTTGAAGAGTCGTACAACAAGATCCATCTATTCGATGTTGCGATTAAAGATGGGCAAGAATACCGAGAATCTAATAGCGTACAAGCAGGAACGGAAGCTGTTCTGGCTCAGACTCCATGGGGTAAGCTTGGATTGACGATTTGTTACGATGTACGTTTTCCTAACCTCTACCGCACTTTGGCAAGAAATGGGGCTCATTTTATTTCTGTGCCGGCTGCGTTTACAGCTAAAACTGGCGCGGCTCACTGGCATACCTTATTGAAGGCAAGAGCTATCGAAACTGGATGCTATATTTTTGCCCCAGGCCAGTGTGGTGAAAGAAAATGGGGTCGTCGTACATATGGACACTCATTAATCATAGATCCATGGGGAAAGATCCTGGCTGATGGAGGCGATTCTGAAGGATTTATTATATCCGACATAGATCCTTCTATGGTTGGGTTGGTGCGGGAAATGATTCCTGCAGTGACTAGTTCTCAGCCTTTTCAAATAAAAGAAAGTTAACTTTAGATAGAACCCGACTCAAGATCGCTGTTGGATAAGTACTGGTTACCTACTAACTGTCGGTCGATTATGGGATAATATATCATCGATAGAGGGTCATGCCTGTGGGCGTTATCTTGTTCGCGCTTTAAAACTTGGAAATTCTTATCTATGCTTGAAATCGACTATACGCCGCTAAATCCAGATGCTCCCATTGTCCTCTCTAAAGGATATCAGTCAGCATTTGACAATTCAGAGCTGATTGAGTGCGGTAAGGGAGGATTGTTCGGTTCGGGTAACGCTCAGCTTCCTTTACCACCCATGCTAATGTTTGATCGTGTTACTCAGATCTCGAGCTCTTCCGGAAAATATAACCGTGGGGTAGTAAAAGCCGAGCTTGATATACGCCCAGATCTATGGTTTTTTGGCTGCCATTTTGAAGGGGACCCAGTGATGCCGGGCTGTTTAGGTCTCGATGCAATGTGGCAGTTAGTTGGTTTTTATCTGGCGTGGCGAGGCGGGATAGGCCGTGGCAGAGCTCTTGGAGGAGCTGATATAAAATTTACTGGGCAGGTCACTCCCGAGCAAAAATTAATAAGCTATACCATAGACATCAAACGTGTAATTTCCCGAGGCTTGGTGATGGGTATCGCTGACGCAGTAATGGAGGTAGATGGAAAGAAAATTTATGAAGGCAGTAGTCTACGTGTTGGGCTGTTCACCGAGGACCAAATGCAATAGCTTTTTAAGATATATCGCGGATCCGTTTGAATGCTCTATAGGCGGCAGCAACAGTCGCCTCGACTTCGCTTTCGCCATGCGCTGATGATATAAAGCTTGCCTCAAATCTAGAAGGAGCCAGACTGATTCCATCAGCGAGCATGCTAGAAAAAAAGCGGTTGAAATGTTGCGCATTACATTTACTCACTTGAGTGAAAGTCTCTACTTTTGAATCGGATGAAAAGAATACGCTAAACATCCCGCAAACTTTGTTAATTACGATACTGACTCCAGATTCTTCTGCAGCTACTTGTATCCTTTCGCACAAAATATCCGTCATGGTATTTAGGTTTGAATGGAATGCAGGGTCGGCTATTATTTCTAGCGTTGCTAGGCCACTGGCCATTGCAAGAGGGTTACCGGAAAGCGTGCCTGCTTGGTAAATTGGGCCTGAAGGTGCGAATTGATCGATCAGATGTTTAGGACCACCTATTGCCCCCACCGGTAGCCCGCCGCCTATAACTTTCCCAAGGATCGTGAGGTCAGGTTTAATGCTAAACAATTGTTGAGCTCCACCAGGGGCTACTCTAAAACCGGTCATGACTTCATCAAAAATAAGTAAGGCACCGCTTTCTTCTGTCACATGACGTAGTGTTTCCAAAAACTCAGGCCTAGGCAAGATACAACCCATGTTTCCTGCAATCGGCTCAACAATAACTGCCGCAATTTCATGTCCGGAATGGTTGAAGAACTCTAGGACTTGTTGTTCGTCGTTGTAGTCCAGCGTAACAGTAAGGTTAGCTAGAGATTTGGGTACTCCAGGAGAACTAGGGACACCCATGGCGAGGGCACCAGACCCTGCTTTAACAAGGAGAGAGTCACTATGCCCATGATAGCAGCCTTCGAATTTCACGATTTTTTCTCGTCCGGTACAGCCGCGTGCTAGTCTAATTGCGCTCATAGCTGCTTCTGTTCCAGAGCTTGTCATTCTTATCTTTTCAACAGAAGGGATAAGTCCGATAATTTTCTCTGCGAGTTGAGTCTCGAGCTCTGTGGGAGCTCCGAAACTCAGTCCTGATTTCAGTTGCTTTTCAACAGCTGAAATCACAGAAGGATTGGAATGCCCAGCAATAGCTGGCCCCCAGCTACCGACGTAGTCAATGTATCGTTTCCCATCTACATCGATTAGCCATGCACCATGACCCTCAGAAAAGTAAATAGGATGATCGCCCACATCAGTGAAGGCTCGCACTGGCGAGTTTACCCCACCCGGCATGACTTTAAGGGCCGCATCGAAAAGTAGTTTAGATTTTTTAGTCATTTGATTTTCAAAATAGCATTGATAGTTTGTTAGCCGCCAAAGTTGGTGACGGATGGTTAAATAGTTGGTCTATGACCGCGAGATAGTCAGCGCCATTATCTACTAGCTTCCCTGCATTCTCAAACTGTATTCCACCAATTGCGACAATAGGGATATTTAGTATTGCAGATGCCGTTTTTAGAGTTTCAATTGAGCATAAAGGAGCGTTCGGTTTTGATTTAGAGGGGTAGAAACTTCCAAAAGCGACATAATCAGCCCCATCTCTTTCTGCATTCTGTGCCAGAGAGACCGAGTCGTAACAAGAGATCCCAATAATTTTCCCTTCCTCCAGTACTTTTCTAACCACAGAGCAGGGAGTGTCACTTTTGCCGAGATGTATCCCATCGGCCTCTATAGATATAGCAAGCGCAACGTCGTCATTTATGATAAGTGGAACCTTATAGTCTCGACACAAAGTCTTAATTTTTTTAGCCTGTCTAACACGTAGATTCTCATCACTAATTTTAGATCGGTATTGGAGTATCTTTATTCCGCCTTTCATTACTTGCTCTATTAAAGAAAGCAGATCTTCGGTTGTCTGTCCGGTATCAGGTGTTATGGCATAAACTCCATGTTGGAGCCTTAGTGACTTATGCATAAGTGTTAATTCAATCTGTTCGGAATTTTCTGAGACAATCCGAAATTTATTGCTCTTTTGACAGCTAGGTGTGTAAATTTTTGAGCTTTCTCAATTGCATTTTCTATGTCCTCTCCAAGGGCCAGTTGGGCTGCAATTCCGCTCGATAAAGTGCAACCCGTCCCATGATATAACCCCTGATACCTTGCCATCTCATAACAGAGTGATTTTTTTCCACTTCTATAAAGATAGTTAGTTATCTTAGGCTGTTGTGGTTTTATGTCCGTAGCTAGCAAAGCTCGACAGCCCGATTCTAAGATAGACGATATAGATTTTTTAGAATCTGATGAACCTCCTAATTTACAAAGCTCGTCAAAGTTTGGCGTTGCTATTGTGGCTTGAGGAAATATGTATTCCAAATAAGCATCGATTAGTTCTTGATCAGCTACATTTTTACCCGAGCCTGCAGCTAGTATGGGGTCTACGACGATCGGGATTTTTTTTAGTTTTTTTTGTATCAGTTCACCTAGTCCTATAACTAGGTCTGATGAGCCAATCATGCCTAATTTACAGGCACTCGGACTGAATTCTTCCAAAGCAGTATCTATCGTTGCCAGTACTTCGCTTGTAAGGCAGTTCGATACACGAATAAGGTTCTGAAGGTTTTGATTAGTGGTGCAAGTAACAATACTGACAGGGTAACATTTCATCGCATTACATGTTTCTATGTCTGCCTGAATTCCCGCACCACTAGGGTCATGACCCCCAATCACTAAGACGACAGGTGGTTTGTAACTGGACTGTGTCATTTTTTAAAGCTTAAGTCCAAGGCTTAAGTATTGCGAGCATAACTATAGTAATTAACCCTAGTACAGGGAGTTCGTTTATCCATCGGTAAAAAACATGCGAGTATTTGTTGCCGTTGTTCTCAAAAGTGCGCCTAAGGCTTCCTAAGTAAAAGTGATAAATAATCAGCAGTATTATTACGCCTAATTTCAAGTGCATCCAGCGCGTCTCAAGGAGCCATTCAGCTCCTTGGAATATAATGAGGGCGAAACCGCTTAGTAGAGTCAGTGCCATGCTTGGGCACATTATCCCTAGATAAAGCTTTCTTTCCATGATTTTAAATCTATCGATACTGAGATCATCGTGACTTTCTGCGTGGTATACAAATAGTCGAGGCAAGTAGAATAGGCCAGCAAACCAAGTTACCATGAAGATTATATGCAGTGCTTTTATGAAAAAGTACATAATATTCCGTTAGCCAGAAGTTTGATCGTAGGCAGTAAAGCTGAATTACTCGCGACATCCTATCACTAAAAATGTTCTGCAGTCGTGTTTTAGAGAGACTTGCTTCATTAAAAATAAAGCTATAGTCTTCTGCAGGCAGGAGCTTTAAATTAGACAATAATTTTTGCTATCGGGGCACGTCTCAGGCGGCGCGAAATACCACGCTGATAGTGACATAGAGGAAAGGCACATGCTACGAAAGATAAAAAAGCATAAGGCGGGTAAGCTTGACTCGCTGGTGGGGAAAAATAGCTGTGTTACCGGCGACATAAGCTTCAGCGGTGGTCTGCATGTCGATGGTGTTATTAGGGGCGCTGTTTTGGGAGAGGTTGAAAGTCTCAGCTCGTTAACTGTGAGCGAACATGGAACCATTGAAGGACAAGTTCGCGTGGCCCGTATATTTTTAAATGGTTTAGTCAAAGGCGATGTGTATTCCACAGAACGGGTTGAGCTTGCTTCAAGCGCACGTGTCGAAGGGAACGTCTACTATGGCTTGATGGAAATGGCTATTGGCGCTGAAGTTAACGGTAAGTTAGTGCGTATCTCTGAAGACGATCGGCCTGAGCTTTCGTTGGATTTTGGTGGCGTGCCTCCCCAGGAAGATTGATCGTGTTTCTAAATGGGGTAAAACGGTATAGTATTACGTGCTAAACTACTTTAACAGACAATTCCTTAACGGACAATTCTATGGAAGATAACCAACCTGAACTTGTATTCACCGACGCAGCGGCCTGTAAAGTCAAAACTTTAATTGATGAAGAAGGCGACGAGAGCCTTATGCTGAGGGTATTTATTTCTGGTGGCGGGTGTTCTGGCTTTCAATATGGCTTTACATTTGATCAGGAAGAAGGTGATGGCGATACGGTAGTTTCAAACGGTGACGTCAAGCTTCTGGTCGACCCTATGAGTGTGCAATACCTTTTAGGGGCAGAGATCGATTACAGCGACGGGCTCGAAGGCTCTCAATTTGTGATTAGAAACCCCAATGCTACGACTACTTGTGGTTGTGGTTCTTCTTTTTCAGTGTAACTAAAAAATCGATTATGGGGAGGCTCTTTTAAGGTGCTTGGTACAGCGCTCCTAGAACCAACTGCTTCCTTTCTCCTCCTGTGCTTAGAGCAACCGGTCGACCACTGATCCTTTGTTGAGCAAGCCATGCAAAAGCACAAGACTCGACATGGTCAGGATCTATGCCTAGGTCAGCTGTACTCTTCACTACATAACTATCCAGAGCTTTCTTTAATTGTTCTACTAAAAATATGTTTGCACTACCTCCTCCACACAAGTAAATATCCTTAATGTTGTGAGATTTGAGTGCATGTATATTGTTTGCAATCGAAACCACCGTTAGTGCTAGAAGGGTGGCCTGTATATCCTCAGGGCAGAAATCCTCTCTCTTGCCGACAGACTTGATAGCGTTGTCTATATAATCGAGATTGAACGTTTCCCGTCCAGTGCTTTTCGGGCCTTCTTTCCGGAAGAAATCTTCTTCTAAAAACCGCTCCAAAAGTCTTGGTAAAATTTCCCCGGCTCTGGCCGACGCCCCTCCTTTATCATATTGCTCACCTGTATTTAATTGGTGCCATAGATCCATAAGACAGTTTCCGGGACCAGTGTCATAGCCGATAGCCATGGAAGATTCTTTGTCTAGGATTGAGATATTCGCAATTCCACCGATGTTAAGTACTATCCGACTTCTATTGCTTTCGCCTAGAAATGCTGAGTGAAAAGCAGGGACTAAAGGCGCTCCTTGTCCTCCAAATGCCATGTCTAAATTACGAAAATCAGACACCGTACTAATAAGTGTTCTGGCCGTTATTATCGAGGGGTTTCCGATTTGCCAGCTATAGGGTGCTGACCCTAATGGCGAGTGCCATATAGTCTGTCCATGACTTCCTATGGCGAGCACGTCGCTGGGGTTGAGGTTTCTTTTCCCGATACTTTTATTAGTACATTGCCCAAAAAACATTCCTATGTCAGCATCTAGTTGACCAATATCAGCTAGGTCATGTCGTGTTTTATTACTTGTTATTTTATATAGGCGATCCCTGATTGACTTGGGGTATTCGAATGTTTCTGCGTGAATAAAATCAATTCTCTCTTGGAAAAAATTTACTACAGCAACATCTACACCGTCCATACTAGTGCCTGACATGAGGCCTATATAGATCCCATCAACTAAAGCCGTGCTTTTTGCTAGAGTGTTCATTTCACTTGATACAAGTCTAATATTTCTCTGTGGTTAGCTGGTTGCAGTTTATCAGATGTTTTGATTTCACTACTTTTAGTCATAGAAGTTAACATGTTCCCTAGTAAATTAGATTGATTTTTGAATTGCTTCAAGTACCTAGGCTCTATTGGTCGGGCTTGTGGCAGCTTTACTGTTAGCGGGTTAATGTGCAGTCCATTTATTCGGAATTCATAATGTAAATGAGGACCTGTTGCCAGGCCTGATTGACCTACCTCACCGATTACTTCGCCCTGCTTTACCAGAGCCCCTATTTTTAACCTCCTGCTAAACTTCGATAGGTGCGCATATAATGTACTGTATTTTCCACCATGCTCTATTTCAATAGTATTTCCATAGCCTCCTTTGGTGCCCAGAAAGCTAATTTTTCCGTCCGCAGTCGATTTTATCTCTGTTCCCTTAGGAGCGGCGTAATCTACGCCCTTATGAGCTCTGATTTTATTTAAAACAGGATGTTTTCTATTTAAATTGAACTTTGAGCTTATTCGAGAAAAATGCACCGGGTTTCTTAAAAAAGCCTTGTGCATTGCGTTTCCGCTGCCTGAGAAATAAGAGGCGTGACTCAAATCGTCTATGTTCAGTATCGCTCTTATAGTTTGACCGCGGTTTGTGAATTCAGCAGCTAGAATCCTTCCTTCTCTGAGGATTTCTCCCTCGTGAAGCAGGACTTCATAGATAAGGCTAAAAGTATCGCCGGCTCTTATATCCTGGGAAAAGTCTATATCCCATGCAAATATGGAGGTTAGCTGCATTAGTGTTTTATCGCTTAGACCGATAGCCTTTCCGTCCAGGTAAAGAGAGCGGTTGATGGTCGTTCTGACTGCCGTGAGTTTGACTTGTGGTGTGAGCGTTTCTTGCAAAAACGTATAGTCTCCGCTTTCAGTGAGATTAAAGACTGCTGAGTTTAGAGATGTGAGTTGGATCTGCAGCTGTACTAGGTGTCCGTTTTTAACTTTAAGAGTGATTTTCTGCATAGGTTTTAGATACCTAAGCTGCTTTGATTTCTTATTACTAGCCAATAGGTTTGCGAGGTCATGTCGAGAAACGCTATGTCGCTTAAAGATTCGAGATAGGCTATCACCTCTTTCAACTGTCTCAACAATAGTGCGAACCGGATCATTCAGCTCTTCCAAGGTATTCAAGCCCTTGTAGACTAACGGCTCAAATGGCCATGCTTCCGATAAACCGTTTGTCATTTCCTGTAACGGATCAACTCGTTGCAATCGGTTGCTTTCTTCACGTAGTAGTACTGCGGAAAGACTGATGGCAAGCAGAAAAATGCTGATAGGAAACAATGTTTTATATTGTAGTAGGTTGGAAAAACGTAGGAGATTCCTATAAGTGTTTGTCATTGGTTTCCATGCCTTGAGACTGTTGTCATATCTTTATGTAACTCTTCACATTTGCGTCTGTATAATATCATCTGAATCTAACTTAGAATCTACTAAAGTCGATTTACCTAAAAGGACAAAGATTTGACGCCTCAAGCCAACGAGCAGATGGACCTTATAACAAGGGGTACTGTCGATATTTTAAGGGAAGAAGAGCTTTTAGAGTACCTTGCTAAGAAGAAAGTTCTAACAATTAAGGCTGGCTTCGATCCTACAGCTCCAGACCTGCATCTAGGGCATACCGTTCTCTTGAACAAAATGCGTCACTTTCAAGATTTAGGTCATGAAATCTGCTTTTTGATAGGAGATTTCACGGGAATGATCGGCGATCCATCTGGTAAGACTTCTACAAGGCCAGCTCTCACGTCCGAAGAGGTCACTCAAAACGCGACCACATATAAGGAACAAGTGTTCAAAGTTTTAGACCCTCAACTAACGAGTGTGCGATTTAATTCAGAATGGATGAATAAGGTAAGTTCGGCAGAGCTAGTGAAAATTGCATCTAATCAGACCGTAGCTCGCATGCTTGAACGCGATGATTTTCAAAAGCGCTATAAACAAGAACGACCGATTGCAATTCACGAGTTTTTATACCCTTTAATTCAGGCTTATGATTCGGTAGCCTTGCGCGCGGATGTTGAGCTAGGAGGGACTGACCAGAAGTTTAACTTGCTGCTTGGTCGACAATTGCAGCAGTCTTATGGGCTTAAGCCGCAGGTTGTTATAACAATGCCTCTACTTGAAGGAACTGATGGCATCCATAAAATGTCTAAGTCCTTGAATAACTTTATAGGAATTAATGAGCCAGCTAACCAAATGTTTGGCAAGATTATGGGGATATCTGATGACCTTATGTGGCGATACTTTGAGTTATTAAGCTTTAAAGAGCTATCTGAGGTCAGCGACTTAAGGGAAAGTACTCTGAATGGGAGAAATCCACGGGATGTGAAGTTTGAATTGGCAAGCGAATTAGTCGCTCGGTTTCATAGCCAAAAACAGGCCAGGGATGCCCATGAGGCATTTGTCAGGCAGTTTAGCAAAGGTCTGATTCCCGAAGACGTGCCGGAGCACCAAGTGGAGTCAAAGGATGGTCTATGCAGCCTCGTATCTACTATGAAAGAAATAGGATTGTGTGCCAGCACCTCTGAAGCTCGCAGGTTAATCACGCAGGGAGCGGTAAAGTTAGATGGCCAGGTAGTAGAGGATATTGGCTGTAGCCTACCCGCGAACACTGAAACTCTAATCCAAGCCGGTAAGCGCCGGTTTGGACGGGTCACTGTTGTTTAATCGTTAGATATAACCTATTGATAAACCGAGTGTTATTCTGCACCGTGCGCTGCAATTATTGGAAGATATAATTAATGTTAAATAAATGTCGTTTATGGGTTGACGATTAGTTCCGGCTGCGTATAATACGCGCTCTCTCGGGGAGTAACCTCTTCGATGTTCTTTAAAAATATGTCCATTAAAGTAATTTGTGTGGGCGCTTACGATATGATTAGTATCATCAGTTAACCCTGATGAGCGAATTGGATACGTAAGTGTCACAATGAACTTGTCAATTCAAAATTAGTCTGCATTTATGCAGGCGGACTCTTTTAAGTGAAGAGTTTGATCCTGGCTCAGATTGAACGCTGGCGGAATGCTTAACACATGCAAGTCGAACGGTAACAGCAGAAGCTTGCTTCTGGCTGACGAGTGGCGGACGGGTGAGTAACGCGTGGGAATCTACCCTTTAGCGGGGGACAACTCGAGGAAACTCGAGCTAATACCGCATAATCCCTTCGGGGCAAAGGCTTCGGCCACTATTGGATGAGCCCGCGTCCGATTAGCTTGTTGGTAGGGTAATGGCCTACCAAGGCAACGATCGGTAGCTGTTCTGAGAGGAAGATCAGCCACACTGGGACTGAGACACGGCCCAGACTCCTACGGGAGGCAGCAGTGGGGAATATTGCACAATGGGCGA
>ENA-OSJC01000064-OSJC01000064.1-marine-metagenome-genome-assembly--contig:-NODE-64-length-104284-cov-5.572130_pt1 | contig 104284 bp, 96 predicted proteins | sample MGYA00237885_ERZ534234 | MGnify/ENA primary metagenome ERZ534234 (study PRJEB26413, sample SAMN06343907) | marine metagenome | isolation source: coastal waters | place: Atlantic Ocean: West Antarctic...
TGTACAGTGGAAATCTTGGGAAAAACGCTCTATTTTGTCAGCAATTTGATTTGGTGTCCCAATCATGAAGTGCTCTGCTAGAACAGAATCACGCATGTCCGAGGGCTTCTGAACGGGCAGAGGTGCATCATCTCCCTCGGCATCAGCCGCTTCGGAAAGAATATCTTGATAAAATTCCAACATGTGAAATAAGTGATCTTGGCATTCAGCCCATGCTTGGTCTTCAGTCTCTGCACAGTAAACCATTCTTAGCTGCGCAATTTTAAAGTCTTCAATGTTCTTGCCCGATTTCTCCAAAGTTTCCAAGTAAATCGGCGCCGGATCTGGGCCTAGAGTAGCCATCAGGTGGTATCCCATTTCTGCCGCTTTTGTGATCGCTTTGGGTCCACGTGCGCCTATCCATATTGGCACAGGATCTTGAACTGGTTTTGGAGAAAGGCGTGCATCTTTTACTTGAGTGAACTTACCATCAAACGTGACTCTCTCATTTCTAAATAAACGTTCTATTAGTTGAATCCCTTCGCGAGTTCTTTGTCCACGCTCACTGCGGTTCATGCATAATGTATCGAATTCGTAATGGGAATAACCTTGGCCCACCCCTAAGTCAAACCTTCCATCTGATAAAATATCTACGTTGGCTACTTGCTCTGCCATTAGAACAGGGTGCTGGTATGGGAGAATGACTATGAAAGTCCCGATTCTTATAGTGGTCGTTTTCATCGCAACCGCTGCTGCCGTAGTCATTAATGAGGGGTTGTAAGCATCATCTGTGAAATGGTGTTCTGTGAGCCAAATGTTATCGTATCCAGCTTCTTCACATTTTTGAATTTGCGTCAAAATTTGCTTATAAAAATCTGGAAATGGACGTCTCCATTTAATAGGGTTCCGAAAATCTTGCATAACGCCAAAACGCATTTGCTTTCTCCTTAATAAGTTTTAAAGACTAAAACGAGCGAGGTAAGCCTAAGACTTTTTCACCAATGAAATTAAATATCATCTCTCGGCTAACCGGTGCTATGCGAGGGATCATCATCTCTCGCAAATAGCGCTCTACATGGTATTCTTTAGCATAACCCATCCCGCCATGAGTCAAAATTGCTTGCTCGCAAGCGCTGTAGCCCGCTTCTGCGGCAAGATATTTGGCTGTATTAGCTTCAGCGCCACATTCTTCCTTTGCATCATATTTTGCGGCCGCCGTAAACGCCATTAGGTTTGCTGCTTCCAACTCCATCCAGTTTTTGGCGAGTGGATGTTGGATCCCTTGGTTGCTGCCAATCGGTCTACCGAACACAACCCTTTCTTTAGCGTAATCTACAGCTCTTTTGAGCGCAGCTCTCCCAAGACCTACCGCTTCTGCAGCTAGTAAAATTCGCTCTGGATTTAGCCCATGCAAGATGTAGTGAAACCCTTTCCCTTCCTCTCCAATTAAGTCTTCTTGAGGAACAGGCATCCCATCGTAGAAGACAGCATTTGAATCTACTGCTTTTCTTCCCATTTTTTCGATTTCTTGAATTTCGACATAGTCTCGGTTTAGATCAGTGTAAAAGAGAGACAGTCCCTCAGTCTTTTTTTTGACTTCATCTCGGGGGGTAGTGCGGGCTAAAAGAAGAACTTTGTTAGCTCTTTGTGCCATCGAAGACCAATGTTTTTGACCGTGAATTACATAACCGTCGCCTTCTTTGACCGCACGGACTTGCAGATTGGTGGTGTCGAGTCCAGCGTTAGGTTCAGTGACCCCGAAGCAGGAGATATCTTTCCCTTGTATCGTAGGTGGAAGCATACGCTGCTTTTGTTCTTCTGTGCCAAACAGTAAGACTGGATTAAGCCCGAACAGACTAAGATGGATCGCGGATGCCCCTGTAAACCCCGCTCCTGATTGCGCTACGGCCTGCATCATGATCGATGCCTCCGTGATGCCCATTCCAGCGCCGCCGAACTCTTCAGGCATGGCTATCCCCAACCACCCCCCTTCACAAATCGCATCGGCGAATTCTTGAGGATAAGTGCCCGTCTTATCACACTCCAACCAATAGGATGCGTCGAAATTCGAACAGAGCTTAGTAATAGCGTCACGAATAGCTATCTGGTCATCCGAAAATTTATATGTCATTTGTTTTCCCTTTCTCTCTAACCTTTTGAGCTGCAAAGTTAGCAAGTGTGCGGTTTATGAGCTTTTCCAATAATGGTCGCCAAATACTAGCATTAAAAATATACTTAAGCCGAGTAATATATCCATGCACATATCATTTCGCCAACACAAAACTAAAAGAGGTTAACTCATGAACGAATACAAACTTCTGGAACAAGACGAGTATCCACACGAGCCTAGCTCTGAACAAAATTACAATGAAAGTGTTTACGTAAATAGTTTCGACCTTCCAACAAAATCTGGCGGCTGGATGAGAATAGGTAATCGAGCAAATGAACGACATGCGGAAATGCAAGTATGCATGTATTTGCCTGATGGAAGAATTGCATGTCAGTTTCAAAAGCCAGCGATTGATGATAATAGTAAATTTCATGCAGGAGGTTTGCGTTATCAGGTAACTAAGCCTTTCCATAGCGTAACCATGGAGTATAGCGGAGAGATCATGTTGTTAGATGATCCTGATTTATTGCGGGATCCGAAAAAGCTTTTCACCAGCGCCCCCCGCGGAATTGCTAAAATCTCCTATGACATGACAGGGGTCTCTCCAATTCATGGAGGCGAGCCGCTATCATCAAGCCAACAGACAATGTATGGCCGGGACTTTTCTTTGGGCCATTTCAATCAACATATGAAGGTGGCAACTTCGATTGATATAGATAACGTGAAAATTAAATTTGAAGGTTTGGGCTGGCGCGATCATTCTTGGGGACCTAGGTATTGGACAAATATCTATTTTTATCGCCTGTTTATTGCAAACTTTGGTGACGGACGCGCAATGATGCTTCTTAAGCTAACGGACAACGATGGCAACGTAAGGACGGGAGGCGTTCTGCAGTATGATGGTGAGTACGAAGAAATCACTGAGATGGATGTCACCACTCAGTGGACGAAAGCTAAAGATCCTGCCGCTGTGACTATATCTGTGCAAACCAAGAGACGGTCGGCAATCTTGAAAGGTGAAATTTTAACTTTAGCTCCCTTAAGGAATCGTAGAAAAGTTGACGACGAGTATCTGGAATCACGTGTTGCTGAGGGCCTGACGCATTGGCAATGGGACGATAAAGAAACGTTAGGGATTACCGAGTATATTGAACTTGTTGAAAATGGCCAGCCAGTTGGATATCCACTGTAAATTTAGGTTGTTTTTTTTCAAAAAATTTACAGTGGGTTGCTAGTTGTGACGATACAAAATGATGACAATATAGAGTATCTATCAGAAAAAATTCGGGTCTGCATTAAGCGTCGGTTTGGAGATAATTGCGAGATAGCCAACATTGAATTGGCTACGTTAGGCGGCTCTAATAGAACTGTGCTTTTTGATGTGCTCAGAGGAAGCTATCCTCTACGTCTTGTTTTGAGACAGGAAACTGTGCCGAGTGAGTATAGTCCGTTCTTGCCGTCTGACGTGCAGTACCAGATTTTAGAGGTCGTTTACGAACGCGGTATCCCTGTCCCTCGACCTATGTTTGAACTAGAGCCAATAGACAACCTTGGTCGAGGGTATGTCGTTACTGCTGTGCCTGGAGAGACTTTACCCAAAAGATTAATAAATTCGGCTGAATACATGACTATGCGTGCGAGATTTCTCCAACAAAGTGCGGAAATTCTAGCGAAATTGCACACAATCGATCACTTTTTAGTCCCTGGGTTATCTGCATTACAAGAGAGTCGCGATCCATTGGGGGCTCAAATCGCGCTCTATGATCGTTACGGTGAGGCACACCCCGCAATAGAATTTGCATTCCGTTATCTGGCTAAATATGAACCAGAACATGGGTCCAGAACTTTCCTTCATGGAGATTTTCGTAATGGAAATATGATTGTTGGAACAGAAGGGATCCGTGTTCTTCTCGATTGGGAGTGCGCTCATACTGGCAGTGTCATGGAAGAAATCGGCTGGTTTTGCGCCCGGTCTTGGAGATTCGGCCGGGTAGAGCTTGCCGCAGGTGGTTTCGGTGATAGAGAGACATTCTACAAAGCTTACGAGAAGGCCAGCGGAAATTCCGTCGATAGAGAGTCATCGCGTTGGTGGGAGATTTTTGGTGTGATGAGATGGGCCATATATAACATTATGCAAAGTCATGGGCACCTATCAGGAGACAGAAGATCTCCCGCGTTTGCCGCTTGTGGTAGAAACACAAGTATCATCGAGTATGACTTACTTAAAATTATAGCAAAAGAGTATGATTAATATGGAGTGCTTGAATGTTTAACGACCCGCCCAACGTATCAGAACTCCTTTTGACAGTTCGCGAATACATAGAGCAGCTGCTCCCTGATTTAAACAGACAAGAGAAATATCATGGCTTGTGTTGCACATATCTGCTCGATGTCGTGATGAGGGAGTTGGAAGGGCTTCCTAACATAGACGACCAGAATAATAATCGCCTGAAAGCTTTACTCAATAATAAAGATGAGCTCTCTGAAGCAGAGATTATGAGTGGTTTGTGTGCGTCCATGCGCAGGGGTGATCAGGATGGAAATCTTGACCAGCTTTTAGTTCTCCTCACCAATCATGTCTCGGAGAAAGTTAGGGTGTCTAACCCTGACCACCTCGATACAAAAGATTACCCCTCTAGTGATACACCACGTCACGAGCTATAGATTAATTGCTTGAGGTCAGACTGTATGGCGGTGCAACGCCGTTGAAGTCGAGCTCACCAGCTATTTAGTTCTGCTACATCGTTTTGTGCGACAGAGAAGTCTTGACCATGTACAAGACTTGTCCTATCGCATTCTCTCGGTCGGTCAGAATGATTTTCTGAGAGCCTCGTTATCTGCCCGCTTAAGGCACCATATTAACGAAGCAGCCCTTAATTCTATAGTTTTAAGAATATGCATGCCGTGGATGAGGGATGTCTTTGATAGTTTCTTCCAGCTCAAAAACAAGTAGAATTGTAGCCAGTAGAGAAACTCGATAATTGGAGAAAATAAATGGACGATGCTAAGAGCGAAGTAACAGGAAACAATTTTTGTTTAAGCGTTGACCAGCAGGCGATGTTAGATGAGGCAGACCGGTTTGCCCGAAACGAACTGTATCCATTGGCCGCTAGGATGGACGACGAGGAATGGTGGCCGGAAGACGTCTTCAAGAAGATCGGAGCAGCAGGGTATTTTGGCCTCACGGTCCCTGAAGAGTACGGAGGACAAGGCCTTGATTTGTTTACCAGTGGTTTAGTCGGAGAGGCCTTTTCTCGCTGGAACTATGCGCTATCCTTGAGTTGGATTGCTCACGAGAATCTGTGTTTAAACAATATATACGCTAATGCTAATGATTTTCTCCGCTCGAAATATCTACCTGGATTGTGTTCTGGAGAAAAAATCGGAGCGCTCGGACTTACCGAGCCAGGGGCGGGATCTGATGCTTTAGGCTCCATGGCGACGACTGCAAAGCTCGAAGGTGACGTTTATATACTGAACGGGCGTAAGATGTATATCACTAACGGCCCAGTTGCCGACACGCTTTTGGTTTATGCTAAAACCGAGCCTGAAAAAGGTGCGCATGGAATTACTGCATTTATTGTCGAGAAAGACTTCCCTGGGTTTAGCGTTGCACAAAAACTTGTCAAAATGGGATTTAGAGGAAGCCAAACCGGCGAGCTGTTGTTTGATAATTGTGAAGTGCCTGTAGAAAACATTGTAGGGGAAGTCAACAAAGGGGTGGCGGTCGTTATGAGCGGGCTAGACCTAGAGCGAGCGACTATTGCGCCAATATGTTTGGGTATGGCGCAGCGTGCGCTTGAGTTAACCATCGAATATGCAAAAACACGCGAACAGTTCGGTAAGCCAATCGCAAGTTTTCAGATGATTCAATCCAAGATTGCTGACATGTACGTTTGGGTCGAGACTATAAAAGCGTTGAATTATAAAGTTCTGGCCGAAGTTAATGATCTAGAGGCTGGACAAGGTGGACGAGGTATGGTCCACGCCAATACTGCAGCATCCATCATGTATGCTGCGAACATGCTCAATAAAGTACTTGATGAGGCGGTACAAGTTCACGGTGGTGCCGGCTATATCTGGGAATCTGAGATCAACCGATTATATAGAGGTAATAAGTTGCTAGAGATTGGTGCAGGAACTACAGAGGTCCGGAAAATGATTATTAGTGGCGAGCTTCTAAAATAAACATGACTAAGTCCGTGACATTTCCGTCGACAAATGAAGAGTTGATGGTTCATGAAACCGTCTTTGCACCGGGCTTGTTAGACGGGAAAGTAGTTTTTGTGTCTGGTGGTGGTAGCGGAATCGGGCGAGCGACAGCATGGTTATCAGCTAGATTGGGAGCTACAGTAATTGTTGGGGGCCGTACTGAGGAAAAATTGTTAAAAGTGACGGATTCTATTAATGCACAAGATGGCTTGAGTGCTTATTACCAAACACTAGACGTCAGAGATAGGGGGCAGGTAGAAGCCGCGTTCGAAGAAATTTACCGAGTGCATGACGGGGTAGATATTTTAGTGAACAGCGCTGGTGGACAGTTCCCCCAACCTTCGATTGATTACACTGAAAAAGGCTGGCATTCCGTTATTAACACGAACTTGTATGGGACGTGGAATATGATGGATGCCGCAGCGAAGCGCTGGAAACAGGCTGAGAAATCGGGTTCAATCATTAATATCGTTGTTGTCGGCCAAGGTCTACACGGAGTAGCGCACACAGCTGCTGCCAGAGCTGGTGTGGTAACTTTTTCAGAGAAAGCGTCTGTTGAATGGGCGCCGCTCAATATAAGAGTGAATTGTATAGCGCCTGGGGCAATACGAACTGAAGGCTGGGAGGTATATCCTGAATCAGCGCGCGCGCTATATCCCAAAACCAATCCTCTAATGAGAGCAGGATCGCCTTGGGAAATTGCTGAAGCTGTTATTTTTTTAGCAGGACCTGGCGGCAAATTTATTAATGGTGAAACGCTTGTTATTGATGGAGGAGGTCAGCATTGGGGGGAAATCTGGACGACTAATAAACCCGACTACTATATTGAAGCATCTCGTCTCTGGGATTCGACCGAAGAATCCGACGAATAGCCCCCAAGGTCCAACTTTGTCACAGCAGACATTAAAAACCCCGTAATTAGCACTAAGGACTTAAATTTTCTTGACTGTAGTCGATCATTTTTTGAATAAGGGCTTCGTGGTCTTTAGCGGATATTTTCTTGAGCGCACGGATTTTTGTCGCGAACTCTTTCACATTCGTGTCGTGTCGCTCGAGTAGAACAGTGAGCTCAAGTTGCCTCTTCGAGCCAGGTAGTTTACTTGCTTCATCTAGGTCAGAGATAGCGATAAGCTTCTCCATGTGAGAAGCTTTGCTATTCGTCATTTCTAGGAATGAAACCCAGGTGTCTTCGGCTTCCGGTGAGGGATGATCCATTGGTTTCCCGTCGTGATGGTTATTCAAAAATAACTTAGGAAAACATCTTCTTTAAAAAGCTCAAAATTCCTGATTTTTTAGGTGATTTGCTATTTCTTTTACTATTGTTTTTACCACGACCTTCGGCATTTTCCTCAGCAGGCTGGGACTCATCTACCCTTATTTGTCTGCCTTCGTAATCTGACCCATCTAGTTCGGCTATAGCTTCTCTGCCTTCTTCAGCATCAGCCATTTCAACGAAACCGTAGCCTCTGGATCTCTTTGTGCGTCGGTCGAAGATAATTTCGGCCGCATTAACTGTTCCGTACTCTGCGAAAATCTCTTTTAAGTCGTCATTCCGAGCTGAATATGGGAGGTTCCCAACGTAAATATTTATCATAACATTCCTTCGATAGGTGAAATTTCTAGAACAAGTGTTCTTCGTAAGCCTGCATTGTGCACGAAAAGGACAAGAAAAACCAATGTTGCCCCTTTGGGTGGCTGTTTTAGGCGTTTTGTAGGACCCTTATTTTGCTAGATCTAGAAAAAGGCTTGAATTCCCGTCTGGGCGCGTCCTAAGATAAGAGCATGAATATCATGAGTGCCTTCATAGGTGTTCACGGCCTCAAGATTAAGGAGATGCCTAATAACATGATATTCATCTGAGACCCCGTTCCCCCCGTGCATATCCCGAGAGACTCTGGCAATGTCTAGCGCCTTACCGCAATTATTTCTCTTTATTAAGGATATAGCCTCAGGCGACCCCTGACCTTGATCAATCATCCTCCCAACGGATAAAGATGCCTGATAACCCAAAGCTATTTCCGTTTGCATGTCTGCAAGTTTTTTCTGCACCAGTTGGTTAGCCGCTAAAGGTCGGCCGAATTGCTCTCGGTTAAGGGTGTAATCAAGCGAGGCATGCCAGCAGAATTCAGCGGCACCCATTGCTCCCCAGGATATTCCATATCGAGCTCTATTGAGACAGCCAAAAGGTCCTTTCAATCCTTTCACGTTAGGTAGAAGCTGCTCGTCGGAAACGAAAACTTCGTCCATGACAATCTCGCCCGTTATTGAAGCCCGAAGTGAAAATTTACCTTCAATTTTCGGAGCGGACAAACCTGACATATCTTTCTCTAGAATAAAGCCTCGAATTATATCGTCTTCGGTTTTCCCCCAAACCACAAACACATCAGCTATTGGGGAATTGGAGATCCACATTTTATTTCCGGTCAACACGTATCCGCCGTCAACTTTCTTCGCTCTTGTTCTCATCCCACCCGGATCAGAGCCATGATCAGGTTCTGTTAGTCCGAAGCATCCTACCCATTCTCCCGTAGCTAGCTTCGGCAAATACTTTGTTCTTTGCCCTTCTGATCCATAGGCATAGATAGGGTGCATCACTAAACTGGATTGCACACTCATCGCCGAGCGGTAGCCTGAGTCAACTCGCTCCACTTCTCGAGCTATTAAGCCGTAATCTACATAAGATAATCCGGCACCTCCGTACTCTTCTGGAATAGTCGCTCCGAGGAATCCGTGTTCTCCGAATTCTCGCATTATTTCTCTATCAAATGTTTCATGACGATGTGCTTGTAAAACCCTAGGTAGAAGCTTTGATTGGCAGAAAATGTTGGCGGCTTCGCTTAAGAGCCGTTCTTCTTCAGATAAACGACCTTGCAGACCAAGAGGATCGATCCAATTGAATTTTGCCTCAGCAGTAGGAGCGATGTCGCTGTTAACACGTTCAGAGTGGGTTGCCATTTGAATCCTTTTGGGAAGTATTTTTAGAAATGAATGAGTTCATTGCCAATATGGTTGATCTGTATTTGATAGCTCTATTGTACCATTTTTTTGATTTAGGCTTAGCTTGAATGCTAAATTGATATTTCCACAAAGCTCAAGTTTCCGCAACAAGAGAGAGTTAGCGACTGTTGTGCAAATACAAGAAAAAAGCTTAGCTTTCAAGTTATGACTTTTTTGCTGTCCTCTTTATTGGTAATATGTCGCAGGTCGTTTTGAATCCAATTTATTTTGAATGTTTAGAAGTTTAAACCATGTAAAGTTTTGATATTCTCGGCCGGTGATATATTCAAGATTTGTGAGCTAGAAAAACCTCTGCAAGAGATCTGCGGAGTTTAAAGTGTCGTATAATCTGTTAACTGGATTAAAACACGGTTTTTCTTTTAATTTGGAGAGTTACATGAAGATTTTAGTGGCAGTAAAGCGCGCTATTGATTACAACGTAAAAGCGCGTCCTAAATCAGATGGATCGGGAGTGGAGCTAGCAAACGTTAAAATGTCTATGAATCCTTTTGATGAGATAGCTGTAGAAGAGGCGATTAGAATTCAAGAGGCTGAGGCGACCACGGAAACGATAGCAGTCTCTATTGGCGTGAAACAGTGCCAGGAGACGTTACGAACAGCTATGGCGATGGGAATAGACAGAGGGATATTAGTCGAGACTGAGGAAGATGTGCAGCCATTAGCAGTCGCACAAGCTCTGAAAGCTATTGTCGACAAAGAAGAGCCAGACTTAGTTCTGCTAGGCAAACAAGCGATTGATGATGACTCTAACCAGGTAGGACAAATGTTGTCGGCATTATTAGGATGGTCTCAAGGAACATTTGCATGTGGTGTTGAACTCAAAGGCAATGGCTTAGTTACTGTCAGAAGAGAGGTCGACGGAGGAATACAGACTTTAGACCTGAAAATGCCTGCAATAATAACGTCCGATCTGCGACTTAATGAGCCTAGGTACGTGAAGTTACCGAACATCATGAAAGCCAAAAAGAAACAACTCGATACGTTCACTCCTGATGAGCTGGGGGTAGACATAACCTCGCGAATCAAGGTGCTTAAAGTTTCTGAGCCCCCTGCTAGAGAAGGCGGAGTGAAAGTCGAGGACGTTAATCAATTAATAGATAAACTTCGAAACGAAGCAAAGGTGATTTGAAATGGCAGTATTGGTATTAGCTGAACACAATAACTCGACTCTCGGGGGGGCGACACTTAATGCAGTTACCGCCGCTTTGGAAATAGGCGGCGATATTGACATTTTAGTAGCAGGCTTGGAGTGTTCTGAAGTCGCAAAAAGCGCTTCTGAAGTTAAGGGTATACGTAAAGTCATATGTGCTGACTCTTCTTGTTACGCACATTCGTTAGCAGAAGATCTAGCCAGTTTGATAGTAAATATAGCGGGAGATTATGAACATTTCTTAGCTGCAGCAACCACAACCGGTAAAAACGTAATGCCTCGAGTCGCAGCACTACTAGATACGGGTCAAATATCAGACATAATAAGCGTGTTATCGTCTGATACATTCACACGCCCTATTTATGCTGGAAATATTATCGCAACGGTTCAAGCTACAGACGATAAAAAAGTGATTACAGTTCGTACCACTGGTTTTGATGCTGCTAGCGAGACGGGAGGTACAGCTGTTATAGAGATGATCGAGGCAGCATCAGAAAGCGGTTTGGCAACGTTTATCTCGGAAGAGTTGACTAAATCTGATCGACCGGAGCTTGCTGCTGCAAATATTATTGTTTCTGGTGGACGGGGGATGGGCAGTGGCGAAAACTTTTCAATAATTGAAGCGTTAGCGGATAAATTAGGGGCTGCTGTAGGCGCATCTAGAGCGGCAGTAGATGCGGGTTATGTTCCCAACGATTACCAAGTGGGCCAGACTGGGAAAGTAGTTGCTCCGGATCTCTATATCGCGATTGGTATTTCGGGAGCTATTCAGCACTTAGCCGGGATGAAGGACTCGAAAGTGATTGTTGCTATAAATAAAGATGAAGAGGCACCAATTTTTGGAGTTGCAGATTACGGTTTAGTAGGGGACTTGTTCAAAGAAGTTCCTGCGATGGTCGAGGCTCTCGACGACTAAAGCTAAACGTTTTTTTAAAGACTCTAATTGAAAGGCTTGAACATGGAAAGAGAATCTATGGAGTTCGATGTGGTGATTGTAGGAGGTGGTCCTTCTGGACTTGCCGCGGCGATTCGTCTAAAGCAACTTGCGGCCGCTAGCAACTCTGATGTCTCTGTGTGCGTCCTCGAGAAAGCCTCCGAAATAGGAGGGCATATTTTGTCTGGTGCTGTTATTGAGCCGAGAGCACTTGAGGAGCTTTTCCCGGATTGGAAAGATAGAGGGGCCCCATTAAAAACTCCCGCGGCAGATGACCGTTTTCTATTTTTGTCGGAAAAACGCTCTTTTCGGCTGCCGACTCCCCCGCAAATGCACAACAAAGGTAATTACATCGCGAGCCTTGGAAATGTGTGTCGATGGCTTGCGGAGCAAGCTGAAGAGCTCGAGGTTGAGGTTTATCCAGGCTTTGCCGCAGCCGAAGTTTTGTACGATGAGAGTGGAGCGGTGAAAGGGGTCGCAACTGGAGATATGGGACTCAAAGCTGATGGGACACAAGGGCCTGCCTTTGAAAGGGGAATTGAGTTACATGCTCACCAAACAATTTTTGCAGAAGGCTGTAGGGGATCTTTAACTAAAGAAGTGTCTGAACGCTTCGAACTGCGTGCGGACGCTCAGCCACAAGTTTATGGCATCGGGGTAAAAGAGCTCTGGGAAATCGACAGTGCTAATTTTGTGTCAGGACAAATAACGCATACCGCCGGTTGGCCTATGAAGTCTGATACCTATGGCGGTTCTTGGATGTATCATTTTGAAGATAATTTAGTATCGATTGGTTTTGTGGTTGGTTTAAATTACTCGAATCCTTTTTTAAGTCCTTTTGAAGAAATGCAGAGATTTAAAACCCATCCAGTGATTAGAGATGTATTGAAAGGCGGGCGCAGAGTTTCTTATGGCGCTAGAGCAATAAGTGCTGGTGGGTTTCAGTCTATTCCCAAGTTAACATTTCCTGGTGGACTGTTGGTTGGGGATACTGCGGGGTTTCTTAATTTGCCGAAAATCAAGGGTTCTCATACGGCAATGAAATCGGGAATAACCGCAGCTGAATCCGTCTATTCGACTCTAGAAGACTGCCGTACTAAAAAAACAGAAGTTACCGATTATGGAAACAATCTCAAAAAATCTTGGTTGTGGGAGGAATTGTATCGTGTCAGAAATATAAAACCCTCATTCCATTGGGGGTTGTTTCCAGCAATGCTTTACTCAGCGATTGATACTTACCTATTTAGGGGGAAGGCTCCTTGGACTTTTAAGCATCATCCTGATCACACTAATTTGAAACTGGCGGCGGACTGTAAACCAATTGATTACCCAAAACCTGATGGAGTTTTGACATTTGACAAGCTCTCGTCGGTTTTCCTTTCAAATACCAACCATCAGGAAGGACAGCCAGTTCATTTGACGTTAAAGGATTCCACTGTGCCTGCTCGAGTTAATTACCAACTCTATGCAGGGCTTGAAGAGAGATATTGTCCGGCCGGTGTTTATGAGTATGTGCAAGACGACGACGGTACTCGACTGCAAATCAACGCCCAAAATTGCGTGCACTGTAAGACTTGCGATATTAAAGACCCTACCCAGAATATTCACTGGGTCACTCCTGAAGGAGGAGGTGGGCCGAATTACCCCAATATGTAGGATGTATAATGACTAAAGTAACATTTCGACAGCCTGACGGCGTGGAATCGACTATAGAAGTTCCTGATGGTTGGAGCCTGATGGAAGCTGCGATGCAGAATGATGTCAACGGACTTCTAGCCGAGTGTGGGGGAGGGTGTGCCTGCGCCACCTGTCATGTTTATGTGCAAGAGTTGGAGCTATCCGGCCTTGACGACATCAGCGATATGGAAGCAGACATGTTAGAATGTGTGTCTTCAGAGCGGCGACCAGAGTCACGATTAAGCTGTCAACTTCGGATGTCTGAGGAATCTAAAGATCTGGTTGTTTTGATTCCTGAGAGCCAGATCTAGGGTGTGATAATGTCAAAAGAAATTTTTATTGTGGTTGGCGCTGGGCAGGCTGGATTGCAGATCTGTACAGCTCTTCGGGCAGGTGGGTTTGAAGGTCGATTGATCCTAATCGGTGACGAGAATAGTTTGCCTTATCAAAGGCCACCGCTTAGTAAAGAATTTCTGTTAGGCGATCTGGACCCAGAGAGGTTGCTATACCGTAAAGCAGAGTATTTTGAAAAGCTAGGTGTGGAGCTTACTTTGGATGATGCTGTGGAGAAGCTAGATGCGTCACGATGCACTGTATCGCTCAGATCCGGCCGTACCTTAAAGTATTCAAAACTTGCCTTAGCAACTGGTGCCCGAGTAAGAGCATTACAGTGCGCAGGGTCAGATTCGCCAGACGTTTTCTATATCAGGACACTTGCTGATAGCTTAAACGTAAGACAACGACTCCAGACGGCGAAGAGTGTAGTCGTCGTTGGAGGAGGTTTCATAGGGCTTGAAGCTGGTGCAATGGCTCGTAAAATGGGTAAAAAAGTAAGTATTGTGGAAAGCTCAGGGCGTTTAATGAAGCGTGCGATTTCCCCCAAGCTGTCAGAGTATTATCTTTCTCTCCACAGTGAAAAAGGGGTTGATGTGAGAATTGGATGCGAGGTATCCCATTTGGAGCAACATCAACATGGTTTGACTGTGGTGCCAAAAACTGGCGAGTCTATTAGCGCTGATATTGTATTGGTTGGCATCGGCGTGGTGCCAAATTCAGAGATAGCCGAGAGCGCTGGATTGGAATGTGCTAACGGTATTCTGGTGAACGAAAAATGCTTGACCAGCGATGAGAACATCGTAGCTGCTGGGGATTGCACTATGCACCAAAACCAGTTTCTGAAAAAAACTGTCAGGCTTGAATCTATTCAAAATGCCGTCGATCAGGCTAAAGTTGCCGCATCTAGCATGTTAGGAGGCAATCAAACCTACGATCAAGTGCCGTGGTTTTGGTCTGATCAATACGATGTGACATTGCAGATAGCGGGTGTCACTAGCGATTATGATAATCAGGTCCGTTTATGTGGGAAAAACGAGAATAGCTTTTCATTTTTTTATTTTAAAGGTGATGAATTGTTAGGGGTAGACTCAATTAACCATCCGGTCATGCATATGGCAGCTCGCAAAATATTACAAAGAAAAATTGGTGATGAAACCGGGATACTTAAAAGCATGACAGTTGATGAAATTGCTGCTTTTTCTAAGGCCAGGCCAACTGTCTCTTCTTAGTAAGTTATGACAAGAGTCTAGGATTTTTGTGGTTTGAAGTGTGGCATTACTTCCTCAGCAAATAAGGACAGATGCTCTGTCATCTTAGTGACAGAATATCCTGGTGGGACAGTCCAAGTATAATATCTTTGTATTCCAGTGCTTTCTACGTAATCACCAATTAAATCACAGGCATGCTGAGGAGAAACACAGTTTAGTATCCCCAACTCCTTGAGATCGTCCGGTGTTTTTACCACTGGAAATAGAGCTTGGCCGGCTTCACCAAGCCATTTGTTGTAGGTTTCAATCTGATATAGCACGTGTGGGGCGATTTCCGAAAAAGTTTTGTCCGGAGTTTTGCTGGCTACTAGCCAAAAGTGGCCTCCCGCGAGTTGTGGCTCCCCGGTCCGATCAAGTCGATGCCATTCATCTCGGAAAATTTTGGCCTGCTCAGTCATTTCTCCTGTACCTATATACCCATCTCCGAGACGAGCGGCCCTTTTAGCCGCAGCAGGGGCGAAACCACCGACCCACAAAGGTGGAGAGGGTTTTTGTACCGGTTTAGGCTCGAGAAAAGCATTTTTTAAAGAGTAATGTTTGCCTTCAAAATTGACGAGCTTTTCTGTCCAAAGTTGTTTTATGACTTGTAGCCCTTCGTTTATCAAGGAGGCTCTGTCCGAAAGGCTGACACCTAATGCTTCAAATTCTTGTGGTCTGTATCCAATACCAACACCTAGTTCGAATCTGCCGTTTGACAGGATATCAATAGTAGCTGTGTCCTCAGCTATCCGCACTGCGTTATGAAGCGGTAGCAAGAGTACTCCAGTTCCGATACGTATTTTTTTGGTTAATACAGCAATAGCTGATGCCAAAGGGAGAATGGACGGGGAGTGACCATCTTCGCAAAGATGGTGCTCGGTAAGCCACACGTCGTCGTACCCCAAATGTTCACACTGTATTATTTGGTTTAAATGGTCTTGGTATAGATCATGATAATCTGTTCGCCACTGTTCGGGGTTTCGAAATGAGTACCAGAGTCCAAAGTCTAGCTTTTTCGCATTACTCATGAAAATTTCCCCTGGTTATATCTTTCTTATCTAGATTCTTTACGCTTGGTTACTACTGCATTGGCCAATTTTTCCAGTAGAGGCTCAGTTTGGCCCCAAGATAGGCAAGCATCTGTGATGCTTTGTCCGTACTTAAGGTTATCAAGGTTAGAATGGCTCTGCTTTCCTTCTTCTAGATGACTTTCTATCATTACTCCGAAAATCCCGTGGGAGCCTTCCGCTACCTGAGTAGAGATATCCTCAATGACATTTGGTTGGGCTAGGTGGTTTTTTCTACTATTTCCATGGCTGGCATCTATCATTATTCGGCTAGACAAGTCGGCGCTCTGGAGAAGATGGGCGGTCTGAGCAACAGATTTTTTGTCGTAGTTAGGACCTGAATTGGAACCTCTTAAAATAACGTGACAGTGTTTGTTCCCTTTAGTTTCTACTATTGCTGCCAGCCCATGCTTGGTAATAGATAAGAAGTGGTGACAGTGTTTCGCGGCTCCGATAGCATCAACAGCTACTTGAATATTACCATCTGTCCCATTTTTGAAGCCGATGGGCATAGATGAGCCTGATGCTAACTCGCGATGTATTTGAGATTCGGTTGTACGCGCCCCAATTGCCCCCCAGGATATTAAATCGGCTATAAACTGCGGCGTTACGACATCTAAAAATTCGCTACCAGCTGGGATTCCTTCGTCCGCAAGATCAAGCAAGAGGCGTCTCGCCATGCGTAGACCTTTGTTCACATCAAAAGTGTTATCTAATCCAGGATCGTTAATCAGGCCTTTCCAGCCTATTGTTGTCCGAGGTTTCTCAAAGTAGACCCGCATTATAACCAAAAGCTCATCGCTATAAGAACTGGCTAAAGCCTTTAGACGGGATCCGTACTCTAGAGCTGCGGCTGTGTCATGTATAGAACACGGCCCTACGACTACCATGAGACGATCGTCTGAACCCTCTATTATGGATTTGGCTTGAGTTCTAGCTCTTGCGACAGTATGAGAGGCAGCTTCTGACGTAGGCAGCTCTTCCATTAGCACGGCTGCAGAGATCAAAGGACTGTAACCGGCGATACTTTGGTCGTCGGTGCTTTCTAACATGTTTCATTCTCCGGTATTTGGTTAGCTCGAGACGGATAATATGGGAACACAGGTCTGATTTCTATCAAACCTTTAGATATATTATATATTAAGTTGCCAAGGCCATAGCGGTTCCAACCTGATAGACCAGAAATGCTCCTCCGTAGCCCAGAGAAGTCATATATACCCACGAAATTATAGGCCATCTCCAAGTCTCAGTTTCTTTCCTTATCACTGCGACGGTAGCCATGCATTGGAGGCATAAAGCGTAAAAGACTAATAAGCCCAACACCATAGGTATGGTATAGACTTTAGTACCATTTTCGTGCATCGCATTTTTAATTTTCTCTGAAAGCGGTGTGGCTTTTCCATCCGATGATAAGTCGACGGCATAAATTGTTGCCAATGCTGCTATGACGACCTCGCGGGCGGGGAACGAAGCTATCACCGAAGCTGTAACTTTCCAATCCCAGCCTAGAGGAGCAAAGAGGGGATGAACAGCTTTGCTCATCTGCCCAAGATAGCTTTGAGATATAGATGGTGGCATCTCCGTTTTTGTCCCATTGCCCATAGGGAAAGAAGCGAGTACCCAGACCAATACTGCGACAGAGAAAATTATAGTCCCAGCCCTTTTTAGGAAGACTACTGCACGCCCGTAAAGTTTAATAGCCACATTGGAGAGTTTAGGAAGCCGGTAGGGAGGCATTTCTAGGAGAAATGTTGATTTTTTCCTTTTCCAAAAGAGGAGACTAACAATTAATGCGGTTATACCACCTCCTACTATCCCTAATAGATAGAGGAATAGTAGTGTCAGACCTTGGAGGTAAATAAAACCCCCAAAAATATGGGTGTTAGGGATGAATGTTCCTATCAACAAGGAATAAACTGGCAGTCGTGCCGAGCAAGTCATAAATGGAGCAGCTAATATTGTTGCAAGCCGGTCGTGACGGTCTGCCATAATTCTTGTACCCATTATTCCCGGGACAGCACACGCAAAGCTGGATAGCATAGGGATAAAGGCTTGGCCTGATAATCCCATTCCTCTCATTACCCGATCCATTAGGAAAGCAGCTCGCGATATATAGCCGGTGTCTTCCAATATAATTATGAATATAAATAAAATGAGTATTTGAGGTAGGAAAACGATGACGCTACCGACGCCGGAAATCAAGCCATTACTCACGAAGCTTGAAATCAGCCCATCGCCAAGGTAGTCACTACTAATTTGGGAAAGAGCTGCGACTCCCAGATTTATGAGCTCTATTAACGGAGAGGCCCACGCAAAAACCGCCTGAAATACAGCACCCATGGTTAGAACAAAAATAAGAGAACCGATCAAAGGATGATTTAAAACTCGATCTAAAATCTCTACAGCTTTATTTTTGTTTGGATTCTTCACTGATTGTACTTTTTTAAGAGCTGCATTTATCCAGCTGTATCTGTCTCTTGCCTCTATGGCGCTGATACTTCTTCCCTTTCCGAGCCCGCTACGTAATTCATCGCGCAACTGGGAGTAGGGTTCCCCAAGTCTGCCAGAGAGGCGCTCGTCGGCAAGTCCATCTTTGTCTATGAATGCACGTCGCATCTCTATGGAGCTAACTTGGTGCTTTGCGAATAGACTTAGTAATTGCTCGATTGCCTTATCAATGTCAGGACAAATCGCCAAATCTCTGTTCGGTGTTGGCTTACGTAGGGTGTTCACGAGAGCCGTTTTTAGATCTGCAATTCCATCCCCTGTGGAAGCGCTAACAGGAATCAGGGGAATACCTAGGATTTCTTCTAAGGTGGGATAATTAATTTCGATACCGAGCGCAGGTAAGCTGTCGGTCATGTTTAGAGCAATTACAGCGGGTATTCCTGCCTCTAAAACTTGAGTACATAAAAACAAATTACGGCGAAGGTTAGTGGAATCTATCACTATAATTACAGCGTCAGGTAAAGGTATCTCTGGCACAGCGCCTTGTAGGACGTCCACCGCTACTATTTCGTCAGGTGATTGTGCCGTTAGAGAGTAAGTACCAGGTACGTCTATGAGCTGCAGATCGAACTCTTCTAGAGCCAGGCGTCCTTTAGCATATTCGACAGTGACTCCAGGGAAGTTACTGACTTGCTGTCTAAGCCCAGTTAGTCGATTGAAAAGTGTACTCTTGCCAGTATTAGGGTTTCCAATTGTAGTGACTATTTTTGCATTTAGAGCAGTTTTTTCGGTTCCAAAATCCATATGGGTATCTTAAATAGTGACGATTACCAGCTCCGCATCCGCTTTCCTCATGGATAGAGAATAACCTGAGACCCTTAACTCTATAGGGTCTCCAGAAGGGGCTAGCCGCAAAACTTCGATTGCTGAACCTTCGGTGAGCCCCATTTGAAGTAAATTTTCCACGGTTTGGTCTGATTCATGAAAGCCGCTGATTTCACCAGTCTGTCCTACGTGCATTTTCGCTAGGGTCGTGTTCACCCCCAGCTCAATAGCTTGGCAAAAAGGCTTCTCTGGATTGATTTTGCTGGTGCAACATGTATCAGAGATGCTTCTACTCGGCTAAGCGCCCATTTATCATTGTCGACTCCAATAACACACGGATCTCCAGCTGTTACTAGTTCGAGATTGATTCCAGGTACTATTCCTCTAGCGGCTAGATTAGCAGACACTCGATGGGAATTGTCCAATTTAGTTATGATTGCCGATTCTCCTCTGCGGAGCTTGGATAGAGTCATTTCCCCTCCTTAATACATCTAATTCTTAACGTACAACTTGATTGTAAGCTAAATAATAATAATTCGTAACTACATTTGGAGCAAAGATGGGGATCGCTAGAACCCTGAAGAGCAGTGGCCTGTTAGCGGCGAGAAGTTAGTCGGTAGTATGGGGCAATTTCAGGTGCTAGGTTGTCTAAATGAAGCTGTTTCATTGAATTCCAGTAAGACGGCGTGAAAATTTCACCATGCACGTCGACTAGAATTTTTCTTAAATTTGCATTTAATCCTATGAACTTTATGAACTCTTGTGGGAAAATATCTGCCTTATCTACATGGAACCATGGTTTGGATCTTAGGTCGTCTTCAGGAAATCTAGATTCTGGAATGTCTTTGAAAACACAGGAAGTTAAAAGAGAGAGCTCATCATAGTCATAAAAAATAACACGTCCTCTGCGAGAGACGCCAAAATTTTTGATGAGAAGGTCGCCTGGAAAAATGTTAGTCAAAGCCAAATCTTTAATTGCTTGGCCGTAATCAATAATAGTTTCAGCTATTTTCTTAGAGTTCGTATTTTGTATAAACAAATTGAGAGGGATCAATCGGCGTTCTGAGTAAAGGTGTCCTATTACCAGCTTTTCTCCAGATATGTGTGCAGTATCACCGCATTCAGACAGTAGTTCTTCTAGAAGCTGTTTTGAAAACTGCTTGAGAGGAAACTCTATGTTCCTAAATTCTTGTGTGTCTATAAGTCTCCCTGCTCGATCATGCTTGTATACAAATTGATATTTCTTTTTAACTTCGTTGTGGGTGACCGTTTTAGGATGACCAAAATTGTCCCTTAACACTTTAAATACCAAGTCATAAGAGGGCATAGTAAAGACCAACATAACTAAACCACGTTCTCCTCGGGCATGTTCGAACTTATCTTCTTTTCCCGATGCGGCTAAATGTGTATAAAGCAATCGGGCGCGTTCCGTTTTCCCTTGGCGTGCACGACCTAGGATAGTGTGTAGCTCGTCTCTTGGCTTTTGTGGAATCAAAGAAGTTATAAAATGTACCGCACTCTCCACCGGTTCCACATCTACCATAAAATAGGATCTGGTAAATCCAAATAAGACGCTAGTTTCATCTACAGTATTTAATACGGCTTCTGTCTTAATACCGGATTCAGTGTGCTCGAGTGCAATAATGAACGGCTGGAACTTTTCAGAGCCATATATCTTTCCCACGATAAATGCTCGGCTTGATTGATAGAAGATTTCTTTCATCACCTCTATTCTCAGTACAGCATTTTGATTTTCTTTGGCCATTGGAATTGCGTTGAGGATCTTTTGGCAGACAAAATTAACATCGTCGTCTAAGTTAACAAAGGGGGCGCCAAATTCAAAATCCGAGAATAGGTGGTAGACCATTTCCCTGATTTCTCCCCAGTTCAAGTAATATTTAAGCTTTGCTTGATACTTGATGGGTGCGAGAGAGGACACTATTCCGGCAGTATCTGATATGTGTTTCGGGTCTTTCCCTTCGCTGTGCAGAACTGTTCGATAGACTGAGTTGAAAAATGTTTTAGCAAACTGCCCATGAGGGACGCCTGCTAATCGGTTCCAATAGACTGATTGAATTGAATCCCAATCAGTCACTCCGAGCGGAATATCCTGATGCCTATCTTTGAACCCATTGACAGTATTTAGAACTGATTTCTCGTAGAGATCTATGCGTTCGCTTAAATCCGCTCTTGCACCAGTCCAGTCGCGAGTTTCAAAACGAACTTTTGCTTTCCGCGTTATAGCACGAAAATTATTGTCATAATCAACAAAGTTGCCGTATATCCACTTTGCCCAAGAACGGTAAGTGTGGTTGTTTTGCCAGTTCTCCGCTTTTTTCAAGTTGTTGTGGCGCGACTACAAATTCTTAATCAATGCGTTAGCGAACTCGCTACATTTCACTTCGGTAGCCCCGTCCATCATTCGTGCGAAATCATAGGTTACTATTTTCTGTGTAATTGTTTTATCCATCGCTGTGATAACAAGATCCGCTGCTTCGCTCCATCCCATATAGCGAAGCATCATTTCACCTGATAAAAGCAGAGAACCGGGGTTGACTTTGTCTTGTCCTGCATACTTTGGAGCTGTCCCGTGGGTAGCTTCAAAAATCGCATGACCGGTGTCATAGTTAATGTTTCCGCCCGGCGCGATACCTATTCCGCCGACTTGTGCAGCTAATGCATCGGACAAATAGTCCCCATTAAGGTTCATAGTAGCTATTACATCAAACTCTGCTGGCCGTGTAAGCACTTGTTGCAAGGTTATATCAGCAATTGCATCTTTGACTAGAATTTTCCCAGAAGCTAGCGCTTTCTCTTGTTCATTATCGGCGGCCTCTTTTCCGTGTGACGCGGCAGTTCTATCGTACTGATCCCACGTATAGGTATCTTCTGCAAATTCAGTTTCTGCTAAATGGTAGCCCCAGTTTCGGAAAGCGCCTTCTGTATACTTCATGATATTACCTTTGTGGACAAAGGTTAGGCTTTCTCGTTTGTTTGCTATAGCGTATTTAATCGCTGCTTTAACAAGTCTTTCAGTGCCTTCTTGGGATACAGGTTTAATGCCTATTCCGGACGTGTTAGGAAAGCGAATTTTTTTATACAAATCTGGAAAATTACTTTTCATCAGCTCCAGGAACTTTATATTCTCGGGACTCCCGCTTTCGAATTCGATGCCTGCATATATGTCTTCGGTATTCTCGCGAAAAATAACCATGTTTACAGCTTCAGGGTGTTTCACCGGTGAAGGGACACCATCAAACCATCTAACTGGGCGCACGCAAACATAAAGGTCTAGTATCTGGCGAAGAGCAACGTTGAGAGAGCTGATCCCACCACCGATTGGCGTAGTAAGCGGGCCTTTTATGGCGATTAAAAACTCTCTGCAGGCATCTAAAGTTTCATCTGGCAACCAAGAGCCGGTTTCATTGTTGGCCTTTTCTCCAGCTAAGACTTCCATCCAATGAATTTTTCGATTTCCGCCATAGGCTTTCTGAACCGCCGCGTCAAGCACACGACTCGCTGCAGGCCAGACATCAACACCTATGCCATCTCCTTCGATAAAAGGGATAATTGGGTTGTCAGGGACATTAAGGACATTATTTTCTATGGATATTTTCGAACCTTCTGCGGGTACTTTAAAGAAGTCAGACACTATATTTGCTCCATTTTCGAGACGTTACGGGCTGATTGAACGGTAAGATTTTATTAGAAACGATGTGGTTGTACAATCTGTCGTGTAACTAAAAGGATAAATGTCCTATATAAACATCTAATAGCCGTTATTGTGAGTCGTTTCATTCCTAAATTAAGAGTTAATGCTTGTATGTTTTATGTCTAATCCAATTAATAAAAAAACATTGTCTCTAATTATAGGCAATGGTTATTTAGGTAGTCATCTTGCCCCCTTGTTGAAGACCGAACTGTCGTGCGGCATTAGCCGTCGCTTAAAAAACCAAAGTTTCATTCCAGCAACAGGAGAATTCATAAGTCTTGAGTGCGATATTTTTAATGAAAAAAAGCTGAATAAACTCTCTGCTATTTTGGGTAACACCTTGATGGACGTTTACTTCATGCTGCCACCCTCGACATTTCCCTCCAATGAGCCTGCACGCGCCTTAGAACCATTATTCAGCTTGCTGCGCTCTCTCACGGTAAGACGTATTGTGGTTGTTTCTAGTTCATCTGTTTATGGAACACAACGGGAAGGGCTGGTTAACTCTGAAAGCCCGGTAGATATTTCTACAGAAAGAGCTGCTCGCGTAGTGCAAATTGAGCAGGCTTGGGTTAGTTTTTTTTCAACAGTCGCTATCGTGCGTTTAGCAGGGCTATATGGTCCAAACAGAGTTGTCGGGAAAGCAAGCGTTCTTGCTGGACAGGCACTTGATGGAAGTGGTGACAGTTATATTAATCTTCTGAGGATTGAGGATGCCGCGAATGCCATTCATTCGGTGATGAATTTAAAGTATCTGAGGCTGTTGAGTTTGTTTAGCGATGGATGCCCAGTTGAAAGACGGCAGTATTATCAATTTATTGCGAAACAACTTGGAGGGTGCAAGCCCCCTAGTTTCAAAAAGTCGTTAACAGGATCGAAAGGTTCTAAACGTTGTGACCCTTCAAGCTCATGGGACGCTATTTCTTGCAAGCCACGATATGGCAACTACGAAGAAGGATTGCTGGATTTATTTACTGGTGCGCAAGCTTGATTTCAGAGGTATTACACATGACTAAAAGGGACTTAGGTGAGTCATAGTATAGAGAGCGAACAACCGATTATTGTCTGGTTCAGAGACGATTTTCGGCTACAAGATAATCCAGCTTTTGATGCAGCAGTGAAAACCGGTCAAGTAATTATTCCTGTTTTTATTTTAGAGCCGAAAAATCGCTGGTCATACGGCGAAGCATCTAAGCTGTGGTTAGGTGCAACACTCCGACAGCTGAGCAGTGACTTAGAAGCACGAGGTAGCTATCTTGTATGCTTGAAGGGTGAACCTAATACACTTCTACAGTTTTTAATTGAGAAGACAAATACCCACTCGATATATTGGAATCGCCGCTACGATCCGGCTGGCGTATCGGTAGATAAGGCAATATTTTCGAATTTGAAAGGTAGATGTGGTATTAAAAGCTTTGAGGGCCGCCTTCTATCTGAACCCACAACATTGAAAAGTGGCGGGGGAACTCCTTATAAAGTTTTCACGCCTTTCTATAAGATGTGTCTCAAGGTAGGCCTCGATATTTCCGTGTCTTCAAAACCTGACCGTATTATGTCGCCCTCTCCTTCAGGTTTGGGCGATTCTCTTGAAAGCATTCTCCCGCAGCCACAGTTACGGTGGCAGAAAGCTTTGGTAAAGCAATGGTCAATAGGAGAGCGTGCTGCGCTGAGAAAATTAGATACCTTCATTGCGAACACTCTTCAGCAATATTCTGAAGGCCGAGACTTTCCCGGACGCGCCCACATCTCGTTTTTGTCGCCTCATTTAAGATTTGGAGAAATCAGTGTCCGCCGGGTGTGGCATGAGATTCAGTGCGCAGTAGAATTGGCGCCCCAACTAGCCGCTAGTGCTGAGGTGTGGGGTCGGCAACTTTTCTGGAGAGATTTTGCTTACAGCGTTTTATTTCACTTTCCTTATACTTCTGAAAAACCTCTTCGCGGCGAAAGTAACGATTATCTTTGGCTAGACGATGAGGATGGTTTCAGGTCGTGGACTCAAGGAAAGACAGGTTTTCCTATAATTGATGCTGGAATGAGAGAGTTGTGGGCTACAGGGTTTATGCACAATCGAGTAAGAATGCTTGTTGCATCCTTTCTTTGTAAACATTTGGGTGTGCATTGGCTGAAAGGAGCTGAGTGGTTTTGGAATACTTTAGTTGACGCAGATCTTGCGAGCAACACATTCGGATGGCAGTGGTCGGCGGGTTGTGGAGCTGATGCCGCACCTTATTTCCGGATTTTCAATCCCGTAACGCAAAGTAAAAAGTTTGACCCTGATGGACTATATATAAAACGATGGGTTCCAGAATTGAGGCATTTGGCTGGCAAAACAATTCATGAGGCTGGGATTGACGGTTATACGAAGCCGATAGTTGAACTTTCGGTTGGGCGTTCAGCTGCCCTGGCTCGGTATGCCAAATCAAAGTGCTGAAAATATTTTTTTTCGTCCCTTTTATGGTTTTCGGGATTCCCAAAGACGGATCTTCTGGGGAGATGCGCACACTGATTGTGGAAGACAAAGCAAAGTTCTATGTTGAGCTGGCAAATGATCCGTCGACTAGAGCGCGAGGTTTGATGTTTAGAGAGTCGTTGACCGAGTGTCATGGGATGTGGTTTGACTTCTCCGACACTAAGGTGGTCTCGATGTGGATGAAAGATACAGCAATGTCGCTGGATATTTTTTTTATCAATGAAGATTTGGTCGTCGAGCACATTATTGAGAACACTCTACCATTCTCATTGGGGTTGTTAAAATCTGAAATGCCAGTCAGATATGCGCTTGAAGTAACATCAGGAGCTAAGAATTCCTATAATATTGTTGTCGGAGACCGCATCATTATCAGTGAGAATGGCTATGAAGGTGCGGACATGACATACAAATATCCTTATGAACGTGCAGGAAGTGCCACGTGCGCGCCTCTGAAAAATAAGTGAGGGCTGCTACAGCATTGTTTTCCGAGCACGTTTTGCAAACCAGTCAGGGACTTTTGGATTGCTAACAGCGTCGTAATCATCATAAGGTTTGATGTCCAGAATAGGAGACTTGTCGTAGGCGTCGAGTTTCCGAACGATAAGACCGGCGGTAGATAGTTCTAAGAGTTCAACTACCGCAAGGCCTATTGGGTTCGGGTGATTGCGGCCCCGAGATGCTAGGGCTCCAGTCAATGGGAGACTCTTGTCTCCTCGAGGATAGCTGGAAATTTGAGTTGGTAAAGTTACCTCATGCATCCAAAATAAAACTATGAGGTGAGAGTATTGGTCTATGCCGTATAAGCCGGCCTGGAATTCGTCAAAGATTTCCAGAGTAGAGACCATGGTTTTTCTCAGGGCAGACACTTCTTTGTTAGGTACGGAAGTGTGACAGAGTCCTATAGGTTGCAACTGAATCATTTTGCTCTGCCTTCTAAATTAAGCTTTAATTCTTGTTATTTTTCTTACCACCAAGCAAGTATTTCAAGACAGTATCTTCAAGAAGAATGGAGTCCAGCAAGCTAAGAGTAAAAAGTACACAATTGACTCCGTTTTGATGATTTTATCAAACCTTGGTTTTTCCGATTCTTCACTATCTGATCTGAAGACAAAGGCCATTGTGATGTCTAAAGGAACGGCGAACACCAGCATCATCACTATTGATGGTGCTAGCACGGATGGGATTAGTCTCCAGTCATGCATGTAGGTTATACCATCAGCAAGAAAGGAGAGCCCGATTAACACGAGGCAGAGACTGATGAGGACTAATCTCAAAACGCCAAAATCGGTATAATTTTGAGATATTTTTCTTAGAGTATTCATTTTTTTCCTTCAGGAAATTATTATGGCTATGTTAATCAATGAGTTAGGGGCGAAAATAATGTTTTATATCTATTTGATGTACGTCTCTTAGTAGCGTATCATTTTAAACGTTTGAAAGGGAGTTAAGTAAAAGGATAGCCTGAGATGCACACTAGATATTGTGCCGTATCAGACTATAACCTACAACATCTACTATAACCCTTTAAAAAAGGGGGGAGAATATTCAATGTTAGATACTGCAAAAAGATTCCTACGTGAAGTCGTCGAGATTGGCCTGTTGTTGATTGCTGTTGCGGTCATACTGCAAGTTATTTTTGGAGCGGCGCTGCCTTTTCTGGGCGGAGACGTGGTAGGCAACCTATTAGGTATAATAACAACACTTGGAGAAGGTGGACTTGTTGGTCTGATTGCTGTGGGGATAATCCTCTATTTGATCAATAAAAACTCTTAGTACCCGACTTGTTCGGTTTAAAGCCTCTGGTTTCCAGAGGCTTTTTTTTTACCTGAAAGTATTCCTGTAAAGAAAGATTTTCGTAATTATAGAGGCATCATGAATAAAAAGATTTCTCGGTTTGGTTCTAGATTCTTGGGGGAGAGTGGGACTAAACTGTTGATGGACGATCTTGCTCAAGTCGCTGGCAGTAACAATTTCATTAATCTTGGTGGGGGTAATCCAGCACGTATTCCAAAAATGGAGTCGGTTTTCAGGTCCGCAATGTGTGAGGTCTTAGACGACAGGCAGTTTGAGGGAATCATCGGGTCTTATGATAGCCCTCAAGGTAATGAATGTTTCTTAGAAATTGTCTGCGAATTCTTATCTCGAAACTTAGGTTGGGATTTGACGACCGAAAATGTAGCAATTACGACCGGGAGTCAGTCTAGCTTCTTTATGCTTTTTAATTTGTTCGGCGGCATGTGTGTCGATGGCGTAGAACGGGTAATACAATTGCCTTTGACTCCGGAATACATCGGGTATGGGGATTTGCTAATCAGTCCAGATTGCTTGGTATCAGACCGGGCAAAAATACGCGAAGTAGGTTCAAATTTTTTCAAGTACGAAGTAGATTTCGATCTGTTTCATGTCCGTTCTAATGCCGGGGCTGTTTGTTTTAGTCGGCCTACAAATCCTACTGGGAATGTTCTGTCGGACTCAGAAGTAAAACAATTGGTTAGCCTAACGGGCCAAGAGGGGACCCCACTTATTATTGATAATGCTTACGGAGCCCCTTTTCCAAACATTGTTTTAGACGAAATCAAAATGCCCAAAGCGGATCATGTGATTCATTGTTTTAGTCTATCGAAAATAGGTTTAGCTGGATTACGAACTGGTATTGTAGTGGCGCAGCCGGAAACTATTAAGGCGATAAAAAGTATTAATGCTGCAACATGTTTATCTATCAATGGCGTTGGGGCGGCACTAATCGCTAGGTTAATGGTTTCAAATGAAATTATTAGATTGTGTAATGAAGTTATTCGCCCATTTTATGCGGAGAAATCAAGACTTGCGATTGAAATTTTCCGTAAATATTTGTCGGGCATTGACTATAGGATACATGTCTCTGAGGGGGCTTTTTTTCTCTGGCTCTGGTTTCCTGGGTTACCTATCTCGGATCAGGCACTTTACAAAAGAATAAAAGACAGAGGGGTTTTAATTATCCCAGGGAGTTTTTTCTTCCATGAGGCGAACTGTTCATGGGAACACCCAAAAGAATGCATTAGGGTGTCCTTTGCTCAAAGCGATGAAGCGTTAGAGGCCGGGATTAAAATTGTCAGTGAGGAAGTTAAACGTTGTTGTATCAAATCGACTTAGGCGCGGACCTGCTCTTAACCAGTTACCTATCAGAACCTGAGGTCGATTTAATTGTAAAGCGAGGAATTTTGTCTGACGTTTCAACTGTAGAGTAGCGCAGTTACTTTGTTAGTTACTTTTTCAAACAGCGATGCCTTTCTTTCGACTTCTATTTTGTACACATCCCGACTTTTTACAGCATCTAAAATGAGGTCGTCGCTCGTAGACACCTTGTCTATTAGACCAAGTTCTAAGGCAGTGGTTCCAAACCAATGCTCTCCGGTTGCCACTTTCTCCATATCAAGAAGAGGTCTAGACGCCCCGACGAATTGTTTAAATAGTTCATGCGCCTCATCTATTTCAGATTGAAATTTTTCACGGGCGACATCAGTGTTGTTTCCAAACATAGTGAGTGTACGTTTAAAATCTCCAGCTGTTATTTGCTCGAAGTCTATATTTTTATCCTTTAGCAAACGATGAAAATTTGGGATCTGAGCGACAACGCCTATTGAGCCAATTATTGCGAAAGGAGCTGCGATTAGTTCATCAGCTACACAGGCCATCATGTACCCTCCGCTTGCAGCGATGCTATCGACAGAAATTTTCAACTGTATGTTTTTCTCTTTTATTCGATTTAGTTGCGAAGCGGCAAGTCCGTACCCATGGATAGTGCCGCCTCCGCTTTCTAACACAAGCAGAACCTCATCGTCGGGTTTGGCCACAGAAAGTATCATAGTGATTTCTTCTCTTAACTGACTGACACCACTAGCTTTAATGTCTCCCGTGAACGAACAAAGAAACGTCTTTGGCTTGGTTTCTTTTTTAGCATTAATTTTTTCTTGTTTTTGCGCGACTTTTGTCTTCTTTTTATAGTCTTTCTCACTTAAGAAAATGGCATCGAAATGACGTATCGTTTGGTCTATTTTCTCATTAACATGTCGGATAATGACGGTCGGTTCTTGTCCTTTCCTATTATTTTTACGTCCAGATAAGACAATAAGAAAAGGAATAGTAATGACGATCACTACGGTGATGGTTTTCGCGGCAAATAAGGCGTAATTTGACAATAGTTCTAGCATTTTATTCCTCTCGATAGTTGATATTCAGAAGACAACATAAGATGTTGCAAAAGAATTAAATCGTGCTGAAAAACAGCAGATTGATGATCATCGCTCCAATACAGGCTTTAAAGATCATACGAATTCTTTTTTCACTTTTCTCTACTGCGATCTTTGCCCCAAGCCAGCCACCCACAGAGGCGCCAACTGCCAGCATCAAGCCTGCCATCCACGCGATTTCGTGATAGAAGGAAAAAATCATAATAGCAAAGAGAGTATACGGTATGACCATTAGCATTTTATGCATGTTCGTGTATTTCAAGTTAAGCCCACCTACGCGAGTTAAGACTGCCATAATAAGTAGACCTATGCCGATATGGATTACTCCGCCATAGAAACCAATCAGAGCGGTCAAGGAATAAACGACGATTGGATTTTTGAGTCGAGTGTCGTCAACCGACTTGTGTGGCGTTTGATTGGGGCGAGCTTCCATATCCATTGTGACTAAAACAAAAAGCATTACGAACGCCAGTAGACGATTAAACCAGACTCCTTCAATCAATGTGCCCCAGTAGGCTCCGATTAATCCCCCCGGTAGGAGGGCTAGAGCGAGCAAACCACTTTCTTTAAAGCTATGTACTTCAGTTTTGGCAAATCTCGCGGTAGAGGCTACCGATTGGATCAAAACGCCTATTCGATTAGTCCCATTTGCCGAGGCACCATCTAGCCCGATCCACATCAAAGCCGGTATGGATATGAGAGAACCACCACCGGCTATGACGTTAATGAATCCTGCAGCTACTCCGGCCATGACTAAGATGAAAGCCTCAGCTACTAACATACCTTTAATGCAGCCATCAGGGACGTATGCTCCTTACAAAATCTACTTTCTGTTACTATCGCCAAACATTTTTATTGTAGCCTTCTTCATGAGAAGCCTGCAATAAATGCTATACTGCGCGTATGGAAATGTTTGTAAAATTTGATTTCGCCGCCAGCCGTTCTCTACCGCTTTTACCCGAGACTCATCCTTGCAGTCGGCTACACGGACACACTTTTAATGTAAGTTTGACGTTGTCGGGTGAGATAGAGGTGGCCACGGGCTTTATGATTGATTTCGGGGACGTTGAGATTGCTATAGAAGCAGTGAAGAAGAGAGTTGATCATTACTGCCTCAATGATATCGAAGGCTTGGAGAACCCCACCACTGAAATTATAGCGGAGTGGCTATGGAGTAAGTTCATTAGCAGTCTTCCTCAGCTAACCAGAATAACCGTGCAAGAGCATCGAGACAGGGGGGTCACTTATTCTGGGAAGTAGGGGCCGCTGAGACCCCAGAGATTATTCCTTCTATAAGCCGACCTGGTTAGTTAGGCATTGGGTGCCAGCCGGCATCAGCCCAAAGCTGTCCGCTGACGGCAGAGTTACGAATTAAAAATGAGATGGCGTCTGCGATTTCTTCTGGCCGGATAAGACGTTTTATTTGTGTTGCCGGCAATATTTCATTATTGATATAGTCTTCCCCCAATGCTCGAACCATAGGGGTATCGGTAAACCCGGGATGCAGAACAGCGCAGCGAATGCCATAGAATATTGCTTCTTTCGTTAGTGTAGAGGCCGCACCTTCAAGGCCAACTTTTGTCGAGGCGTAAGCAATTTGCCCTTTGTTGCCTTGTGAGGAGACTGAACCGATAAAGATAACAACTCCCTGAGTTCCTTCTATAGGATCCCATTTTTTCAAACCTTTGCTAAACCGACTCTCTGCAAGCTGCGCCACCATTTCCATAGCCCAATAGGTTGGTGCGATCAAATTGACTTCAACTACTTGACGGAAATTTTCAATCGGATAAATATTAGCGGTGCCTTTTTCTTTATTCAGTCGAACGGCTAAGGCATCTCGAGTTATCCCAGCTGCGGGGACGCAAATATTTACAGGTCCGTGTTGCGTCCGCATGGTCTCAAAAACACGTTTTCTGAACTCGGGGTCTGTAGTATCTCCTTGAAATCCTGTTGCGACAGTTTTGCCTCTTAATTTATTGATTTCGTGGGCAAGTTCGAGCACAGCGTCAGATAGGTCGACTAATGCGAGTGCCTTGATTTTGTGTTTTTGCAGCTCTATAGCTGCAGCGCGCCCGATTCCACTAGCTGCACCAGTAATCACGCCTACTTTCCCTTCAATGTCCATAGAAAACCTTAATTAGAAATATGAGTTGGGGCATTATAAGCACTAGATTGTGCGGTGCAATATTTCAATTTCATTCAGTGTCGATTAAGCATCCGATTTCTCAGAAAAATTGGTTCCACCAGCTTTATATGCAGGGTAGGCGGCAGCTAAGACAGTGATACAGATCGTGGACAGCCCGATTAGACCGAGATCGGTAATTTTTATTAAGTGTGGCAAGTGATCTATGAGATAGACTTCTGGGTCAATAAGAGGGAAACCTGTTGTTTGTTCTATACGTGAGACAAGCGTTTGAGCATTTTTGACCACCAAAACACCTAGTGGAATGCCAATAAAGCAACCTAAGAAGCCGATTATCAAACCCTGTATCAGAAATATTTTTACTATAACTGACTTGGTTGCTCCGATAGTTTTTAGCAAGACAATAGATGTCGAGTTTCGTTTAACTAGGATCAACATGTTTATAGTCGCACTAGAGCCAGCTATGGCGATTACCAGAAGAAGAATTATAAACATTAATTTTTTTTGAGAACTTAGAGCGAGAAAGAAATTCTTGTTGTATTGCCTCCAATCTATGGCGTGGATATTTTCTAGTACTAGTGCATTGATAGCGGCGCTAACTTTGGGAGCTGTTAAAGGGTCATCGAGTCGTACTTTAGCGCCTGTTATTGAACGGCCAACATTAAATAGATTTTGCGCCGTCGCTAGATTGGTGATCACTAATCTGTGGTCGTACTGTGACATGCCTGTTCTGAATATGCCTGCTACTTTTAGCAATTGGTATTTGGGACCGGAGAAATCACCTTCCTGATTCCAGCGAGGTGTAATTAAAGTAACAAGTTGGGTTGCAGATACACTAAGTTTTTCTGCAAGTTTTTCGCCTATCACTATAACTGGAATTGGGCTTTCCGTGAGTAAGGTATCAGTAAGGGCGATATGATTTCCGATATTAGTGACTCTCTCCTCGCTCTCAGGAATGACGCCTTCTACAGAGACCGAGATGACAACGTCGCGATTGCTAATCATGGCTCCAGAGCGCACGTACGGGCTAAATCCAGCTATTTCATACTTGGATAGGACTTTACTCAGTTCGCTCTCCCAGTCGTTTGAGCTATTGCGGTCAAAAACCAGGTTAATATGCCCACTCATCCCTAGCACTTGATCCCGTACGTCTCTTTCAAAGCCATTCATTGTGGAGAGAGTGACGACTAACGCAATCACACCTATGGCCACGCCAACTAATGATACTAAGAGTCCGAGAGAACGCGAGACTGCCTGAGATGGCCGAAGCAATCTTATAGCAATAAATAAAGCGACCTTGTTGTTAGCAAACATTTTATTTTGTGTCCGCGCGGAGACGTACTTTCATATAGTTAGCCGTCGCAGACCGCGTGTTGCTCTAATTCGCTCATTGACACCTCTTCCAAGACTGATTCGTGAGTTGCTCGGACATGTACTTTTGCAATGATGCCGGCATCTTTTGCTTCTATCCATCGTGAAAGACAAACGCACCAACGATCATCTGGAAGTAATCCTGGGAAACCTATAGCTAGCTGAGGGGTTATCAGATCGTTGCCTCTTTCTCGGGAAAAAAGGAGAAACTCTTCTGTCATTTCGACACATATTGTGTGCTGTCCCACATCATCTGAACATGTATTGCAGGTGCCATCTCTATCAAACCCAGTTAGGGGATCCAATGAGCAAGATTCTAAGGGCTTTTTATAAATATTGAGCATGAAAATCCTCGATTTCGTGGTGTTACGCGTTAGACTTACATCGTCGAATAGATTATGTGATAAGTACCAGCGTAATGTTAGACTTTATTTCAAATTCAATGGAGTTTTTTTATATTAAGTTCTCGATCTATTTAGAGATTGCACATTTGTGAGGAGTAAAATGGATGTTAAATGAATATGTCACGCCCCAAGGATTTCCCGCTGGAAAAAAGAAAGAGCTAAGTCTAAGTGGTGTTCATCAAGTTCTCGGTACCAAAATCTTGGCGCCGTACCCTGAGAATCTAGAAATATTAGTAGTTGGGATGGGGTGTTTTTGGGGAATAGAGAGAAAATTCTGGTCCCAAAACGGTATTTTCACAACCGCTGTAGGCTACGCAGGAGGCATGACTGAAAACCCCTCTTACGAAGATGTTTGCAGCGGAGCGACTGGTCACTCTGAGGTTGTCTTAGTTGTGTTTTCGCCTAAACAATGCGCATATGAGAGCCTGTTGAGTATTTTTTGGGAAGAGCATGATCCCACACAAGGCATGCGACAGGGGAATGATCAGGGTTCGCAATATCGCTCTGCGATTTATTGCAATTCGGATAAGCAATTGGATGTAGCTATGAAATCAGCTAGCTCTTACCAAGATGCTCTTCGTTTAGGTGGACTATCTGAAATTACTACTGAGATAAGAATCGAGAAAACTTTCTATTTCGCAGAAGAATATCATCAACAGTATTTACACAAAAATCCAAATGGCTACTGTGCTATGCGAGGAACAGGAATCCCTTACTCAAATGGGTAGCAGCAGACTAAACCGTCGAGAAATGACAGAAGCATGATTCAAAAATGGGATCCAAGAACTTATGCGAAAGATGCAGCTTTCGTATCGATCTACGGGGAGGAACTGATAGCGTTATTAGCTCCTATAGCCGGCGATAAAGTGATGGATTTGGGATGTGGTGATGGGTTCCTGGCGGAGAAAATGGCTGAAATAGGCTGTGACGTCACTGGTGTAGACGCAAGTGAAGCGCAGGTTGGTGCAACAGAAAAAAGAGGTATTAAGGCTGTTGTGGGGAATGGAGAATCCTTAGGTTTGTTGGATGAATTTGATGGAGTATTAAGTAATGCAGCTTTGCATTGGATGCGCCGGCCAGAAGAAGTAATCGCAAATGTCTGGCAGAACTTAAAACCAGGTGGCGTTTTCGTTGGGGAAATGGGTGCTAAAGGAAACGTTTCTACTGTTGTTGAGACTTTATCTTCTCTTTTAGAGAGGAGGGGGCATAATTCTGAACGCTACAATCCTTGGTACTTTCCAACAGAGGAGGAGTATAAGGAATTACTTGTCGCTCATGGGTTCAATATTGATACTATCTGTACGTTCTCAAGACCCACCAAAATTAAAGGCGACTTAGTATCATGGCTCCGAATTTTCGCGCAGAGTTTTGTAGCTCCAATCGCAAAAGAAGAACGAGATCTTTTTTTTAGAGAAGCCGAGGCAGCACTTCGACCTTACTTATACTCTGAAAGGAATGGTTGGATAGTGGATTATGTCAGGTTACGGTTCAAAGTGTATCGTCCGAGTCTTTAAGGAGAGTTTTCGTGGCACACCTAAATTATGAAGAGAAGACTGTAAATGGTGGTTTAGTCGTCTTTGCGCGGTTTGAAGGAACTACGAAGCTCAATTTAATAGATCAAAAAATCGCAGAGGAATGCAAACAAACATTTGAAGAAATTTTAGCTCTTGAGGGCCTCAGGTGCGTTTTCCTTTCTGGCGCTTCGGGGAAGTCGTTCATCGGCGGAGCAGATTTAAAATCTCTTCGGTCCTTAACCACGGCGTCAGCTAACGGTTTTATCAAGTCCATCCATGAGTTCTGCCATGTGATTCGAACGGCGAAAGTACCCGTGATAGCCGTAATGTCAGGGTATTGCTTGGGAGCTGGCTTGGAGGTTGCAGTTTCCTGCGACTTTAGAATAGCTGACGATAGTATTCGCTGCGGTATGCCTGAAGTTAGAGTCGGAGTCCCATCAGTGGTGGAGGCAGCTCTACTACCCGGTATTGTAGGATGGGGAAAAGCGCGAGAGCTGATGCTACGTGGAAATATCATACTGGCTAAGGAAGCTTTGGCTATAGGGTTGGTCGAACACCTGGCAAGTGGAGCGGAACTGGCTGCTTTGATTGACTTGGTGGCCTCTGATATCTTGCAATGTGGTCCGGAGGCGATAGCAAGCCAGAAAACGTTATTCCTGAAATGGGAGAACAAAGCGATTGATGATGCGATTGAGATGGGAGTTGATTCCTTTGTCGCGGCATATAAGACAACTGAGCCAAAAGAAATGATTCAAAGATTTTTTGATAGATAAAAGTTTAGGCTCCGCTATATCTCTAGAGAAACTTTATTCGTGAGCTTGAGCCCAATCATTAAGGACGGCAGCAGCTTCGGTTAACAATACATCAAACTCCTCCGAATACTTTTCGATTTCATCTTTAGATCCCTCTGAGGTATCCTCCGCTGCTGCTTCGAAATCAGTGGTTAAGGGCTCTCTACCTTGGAAGACTCGAATTTTGTTTTCGAGTAAACGCCGGTTAAGGCGACTCTCAGAGTAACGTTTCTTTCGAACTGACTCCATAAGGGATAATGTTTTCTCGTTTCGGGTTTGCTCAATAAGTTCTTCCATACCCATTAAGCTTTGAAAAGCATTGTTAGTTTTTACCCTTTCACTGTGAAGGTCGGACATTTTCTTTAACCGTAAGTCGTTTTGTGGCATTGGTAAGTATGTAGCGGGTTTGATAGCTTCCCATGCTAAGGCATTATCCAGTGATCGCTCGCCGTGTTTTGTCGATGAAAAAGGAACAGGAAATGTCACGTCTGGGACTACTCCTCGGTGCTGAGTACTCTCTCCGTTAACTCTAAAAAACTTTGCGATAGTTGTCTTGAGTTCTCCAAGTTTGCCTTTCATAGATTTATCAAAACCATTTAAATCTACTAGATTTTGCACGGTTCCTTTTCCAAAAGTAGCTTCACCTATTACGATTCCTCGATTGTAATCTTGCATTGCTCCAGCAAAAATTTCGGATGCAGAAGCACTATTTCTGTCAACCAAAACTCCCAAAGGTCCTTTGAAGACAAAACCTCGTTTGTCATCCTTTTCGGCACTTATACGACCGCGAGAATCTTTAACTTGAACTACTGGCCCATAATCTATGAACAATCCAGTTAACTCCGTAGCTTCCGAAAGTGAACCGCCCCCATTAGACCTGAGATCAATCAGAATCCCTTCCACTTCTTCTTTAACGAGCTCCGTTATTAATTTCTGCACATCTCTTGTAGTGCTTTTATAGTCTTTCACCCCTCTACTACGCGCATCAAAATCCAAATAGAAAGTAGGAATCATAATGACACCTATTTTGGACGTTACGCCATTATCATTTATGTTTAATACCGATTTTTTCGCCGCCTGGTCTTCCAATTTGATGGTGTCTCGAGTTATAGAAACGACATCAGTTGGTGCACCGACAGAGCTACCTTTTCGCAACACTTCAAGCCGCACCAAGGATTTCTTAGGGCCTCTTATCAGATCAACGACATCATCAAGACGCCATCCCACAACATCTACAACCGGTCCACTTTCACCTTGGCCTATTCCAACAATGCGATCGGAAGGAAATAATGCTTCGGTTAAGTCTGCTGGACCTCCAGTAACAATTTCTTTGATTAAAGTAAGCTCGTTTTCACTCTGGAGGACGGCACCAATCCCTTCAAGAGACAAACTCATTCGTATTCTAAAGTTTTCAGATTGTCTAGGTGAAAAATAGGTGCTGTGAGGATCAATGCTTGTAGTGAAGGAATTGATGACGGTTTGAAAAACATCGTCGCTATTCAGTTGCTTTGCCCTGCGAAGCGCGCCTTTGTAACGAGTTTCCAACTTTGACTTTATCTCTTTCGAATCTTTACCCGCAAGTCGCAAAGAAAGAACGTCGTTTTTGACCTTCTTTCTCCATATATTATTTAGTTGCGTAGCATTTTTAGGCCAATTTTCTTTTGATCTGTCGATAATTAGGGATTCATTTTTTTTGAAGTCAAAGGTGGTCTCAAGTTGACTTAAACTAAATGAAATTCTATTTTCAAGTCGTTTTCTGAATGTTTTGAAAATATTGAACATGGGGTCTAAAGCTGGCGTCGTCAAATAATCGTCGACTGAATGTTTGTGAAGGCTGAAACTATCAATATCTGTTTTGAGGAAATGGGTTTTTTGTGGGTCCAACATTTTGATGTATTGGTCTAAAATTTTCTCAGATAGCTCGTCATTTAATGGGGTTTTTTCATAATGATAATTGCCGAGAACATACGTTACTATTTTTGATGCTCGCCCATGCTCGAGAGAAGCCTTTAATGACTCCTCTGGTATTATTGGCGCTTCGGCTAAGGTAGCATTGGAGAAGCTCAATAATGCTAATGAGAAGAGCCCTATGACTGATTTTTTTTTCATTGGTATAAAATACTCTCTACAACAGACCGTTCTGGCTCACTGCGTATTAGTTTATCTTATTAACTGTGGCTTAGGTTAGAATCAGCTGAATTAAATTTATTGAATTAGCCTTAAAAAAACAGTTTAAAAGAGTCTCAATACAAAATGCCTTACAAATTCATTGATCGACAGCAAGACTTAGATACTTGGATCGATAGAGTGTCCGATATTAAGGTCATAGGTCTTGATACAGAGTTTCTTTGGGAACGGACTTATTTTCCAAAACTCTGCCTGATTCAAATAGCCGCTGATGATTCTATAGCATGCATCGATACTTTAGCTTTAGATGATCTCTCTAGTGTAAATAAAATGATGAACGTTTCCAACGTGCAAAAAATATTTCATGCAGCCAAACAGGACATTGAAGTGCTTCAGGTTGCCGGTCTGGAGGCTCGCGAGCAGATATTTGATACACAGGTGGCTGCCGGATTGCTAGGTATGGCAGAGCAAATTGGTTATGGGGACTTAGTCGAGTCTCTTGTGGGAATCCGCTTAGAAAAATCTCAGACCAGGACAGACTGGACGTCTCGACCGCTTAACGTTCGTCAGTTGGATTACGCCGCGAATGACGTGAAGTATCTTGCAGAAATGACTGAAATCATGTCAGAGAAATTACTGTCGCTAGGAAGATTAGATTGGTGTTTGGAAGATTGTCGCAGATTGCAACAGCCCCATCGATCGGTCTTAGCTCCCTGGGAGAGAATTTCGGGTATCGGGAAGCTAGAAACAGGAAGTTTTGCGATAGCGGTGAATATCGCTGTTTGGCGAGATGATAAAGCGAAAGAAATGGATTTGCCGAGGGGATGGGTTTTTTCCGATAAGCAGATTTTATCTATTGCTGTGGAAAAACCTAAAACGTTAAAAGAGTTATCGTCTATCTTGAATGACAAACCGAATATACTCCGCAAGTTTAGCGAAAATCTGTTGGAACTTGTAGATACTGATGGCTTAGTAAGCAGCCTCAGTGTGCATAGAAAAAATCCGCTCTCAATTGCTCAACGAAAGCGCGCCAAAGAAATAAAGAAAAAAATAGCTACAATAGCTGCTGATCTTGGTATCGGCTCGAGCTTACTGTGCACTTCTAAAGAGGTAGAAGCGTGTTTACATGGAGATGTTCCTGAAAGAATTTCCACCGGGTGGCGCCAGTATATTGTGTGTGATCTGTTAGAGTCGATCTAAAGCGTCCGCTCATGAGCGCTATTTTACCGATCTACGTCAGAGTCTGGCGATATATTGGCGGACAATTATTGTGGCTCTTCAGGCTTTCTTCACACCAGTCAAGTATTTTTGTCTCAGTAGATTTCTCGTAACTGACTTGCCCGTTAGTACTACAAAACTGACTGGAAAATAAAGGTTCTTCCGGATAAAGGTTTTTGACAGTCTTAAAGAACCCTTTAGGCAGCCTAAATGCTCCTATTGTTATTGAATGAAGCATTTTAAAATCAAGTTGTTCAGTTATTTGTTCTATTAAAAATTTATATTCTGCTCTAAAATTCTCAATAAACACTATCGGATCAAGCCTCAGCGCAACAGGCCATCCAGCTAATTGTAATTTTTTGGCGGCGGAAAGTCGTGCAGTAAGAGAGGGGGTTTGGTGCTCCAGAGTTTTAATGACTGCAGGAGGACTTAAGCTAAAAGCGCAAATCACATTGCCACGGGGCTTCATTTCCAATAGCTTGCGAACCTGAGTGCTTTTAGTTCTCAATTCTAAAAATGCATTGTCTATCAATGAGACTGCTTCTATGAAAGATTTCGAAAACCCAGTGATTGGATCTAGAGCTAAGCTATCGCAGTCATAACCGGAATAAAACCAGATAGGTTCTTTGGTTTTGACGGCCAAAGCTCTAATGTCTTCTATAAAATCTTCGTAATTGACAAAAATAACGTTATGGGCTGACTGAAACATTCCTTGCAAGAAGCAGTATCGACAATCGTAAATACAATTAAGCATGTGTGAGAAGTAGTAATTATGGGTCGTGTTTAAGCCGTATTCTGGCGGCGCAGGCATAATCCGTTTGTTGTGCTTTTCCGCCAGTATCAAACAAGGATCTTTTTTCTGAATACGAAAATCCTGTTGGTGACGGTTGAATATCTCGCCGTAGTGTTCGCATGTTATAACCGTTGACTTAGGGAATTGGGACAATATTTTCAGTGTCCTTGGATGTTTTTGTATGCTTTTTTCAACGTAGATAAAGCTAAACATGTTTAGAATTTAGGTAGCAGTTTTTGCAGTCGGCGATTTAAATTCTCTATTACATCCTTTGCAGTGGCGCAGTTATCCAATTCCATGTCCTGCCATAAAGTTTGTTTGTCGAGGGCTCTAAAACGGCGAATGCCCTCTCTAAGCTGACTTTTTTGTGTCTGGCTGAAATGCCATTTTTCAAATAATTCAGAACCAATCTCTAGTTCGAAATTTCTAGCATCTTGTGCTCTCATTTCTGCTTTTTTAATTAGAGCTTCTAAAGTCGGGATATGCGCTTTTACCAGTCCGGCGACAAGGTTTTTAGTGATGTTCTTTGCATTAGCTAGTTTATTATCAGAAATGATTTTGAAAACGAATAGACATTCGCTTTTTATATGCAAACTTGATCCCGCTGACATAAATCCTGCCGCTTCCATGTCACAAAGAGTATCATCGACATAATCATCAACGACGGTATCATAAGTGGTTAAAGGCTTGACCAAAGTATTAGGGAGCTTGATTAAGTTTGGATACCAAGTCTGTTGGTTGCTCTTACTTATGACTTTAGATACTGATGCCGCAGTGCCGATTGCATGATCTTTGTGTCCAGCGATACCGAAATTTATCCAAATATGGTTGGGTAGAATTGAGAAAAAAGCTGCGGTATGAGCTAGTGCCGCGGCGCTGGAGCATTTGCCAATACCGGTGATAACTATTTTTAACTGCTCATTTGCGTAGATAGGAAATGGATGTTGCTGCGCGCTTTTTAGTTTGTAATGATCGATTAGCGGTTGAGCCTCTGCTTTCAGTGCCACTAAAAGAGTTGTAGTGCCAGTAAGTTCCATTCTATTTTTTCGATCCTTTCTATAAGGTCTTTGTGCCCGCGCTTTTTTGCTCCATTTAGAACAACGTCAAGTTTTTTACGCAAGACTTCTTTTACTTGTTGACGTTGACCGGATGTAAGAGGTTCTTCCACGATTATTTTATAGAGCGATTGTATCCTATATTGGTCCAGTATTGGGATAGACTCGGATAATTGGTCGGCGTGGCCTCCGTGCTTATGCACCAAAGACTTATCGATAAAACCAACTCTTTCCTGAGCAGTTATTCTCAACCATAAATCATAGTCCTCACAAGCTGGCAGCAATTCGTCAAAGCCGCCGTGACGATCTAACAGCGTTTTTTTTATGAAAGCTGATGACGGGGATATCATACATCTTTGCAAGCTGACGCTGAAGAGTTGGCCCCCTGATTTTTTGTGATATTTTTTTTGGTTAACGTGTTTCCCATTTCGGAACCAGGTTTCATCGCAATGAATCAGAGAGATAGTAGGTTCTTGTCTGGCCATATCTGCTTGCTCTTCTAGCTTTCTTGGCAACCATTCATCATCTGAGTCTAATAAAGCGATCCAGTTACCCTGGGCAATTTTTACACCTGAGTTTCGAGCGATGCTCACACCTTGCCTGTCCTGCTTTACATAGTTTACTTGCGGATACTTCCGCGAAATCATTTCCTGCGTAGAGTCTTGTGATCCATCATCTACGACTATGATTTCGGCAGGGGCTAGTGTTTGCTTATAGATGGAAGAAATTGCCCGTTCTAGCATTTGCACTCTGTTGTAAGTAGGTATTACAACACTAATCATCTACCCAGGTTTGCCTTATTAAGCTTGTCTTGGATTTGGAACAAAACCAAAGTGTTTTGGCACCAGTGCTTTAGCGATCGATTTTATTTTATAATTTTTTTCTCTGTAGCTTAATTCTGTGGGGATGTCATTTACAGTTTCGATCAGATCAGATGCCGCACTTAGATCTCTGTCATCAACGACTCCTACCCCTAGGGCGGTGGACAGTAATAAATTTCCATACTCGTCTAAAAAAAAATCAAGTAAATCGGGCATCTTAGCTTCGTCATGTATGTAAAAACCAGAATGGTTTGAGAACCCGTAAAGTCTGGGCGTATATTCTAAAGAAACAAATGCTCGCTGAGGACCATTCTGTACGAACCACCGACCAAGGTTGTCGAAGTTGTAGTTTCGCTGGAGAAATCGCTGTGTATTCGTATGGTGTATTTTCTCTCCCTTTATACTCCATTCAGCTCTTCTGTTGAGGCTTAGCCAGCCAAAACACTCTGGAACGTCAGGCCATTTCGCCATTGCTTTTTGGACGCTTTTATCGATGATTATTTTTTCCGGAGGAGTGTCTATCATAGAATATCAAGCCAGTTTTCGGATTATTTTTAGTACAGCTCGCGTGAGGATTTCTAATTCATCATCTCTGATGATATAAGGTGGCATAAGGTAGATCAGTTTTCCAAATGGCCTAACCCAGACACCATGGGATACAAATTCCCGAGATATTTTGGGCAAATCGACTGGTGAGAACATCTCGATAACACCGATTGCTCCGAGGACACGGACGTTTCTTACTGTCGTAAGCTCGGACGCAGGCTGTAAAGCGGTTTTGAGAAAATTTTCAATTCTTAAGACATTGTTTTGCCAATCGGATGTGAGTAACACTTCAAGGCTTGCATCTGCGCATGCACATGCCAGAGGATTAGCCATAAAGGTAGGGCCGTGCATGAAAACACCCGGATGTCCATCCGCTATTGTGTCTGCAACCTCTTGATTACAAAGTGTGGCGGCCAAGCTCATGTAACCTCCAGTGAGGCTTTTGCCGACGCACATGATGTCCGGGCTGACACCAGCATATTCAGAAGCGAACATTTTACCTGTTCTACCAAATCCAGTTGCTATTTCATCAACGATAAGCAACAAATTGTTTTCGGTGCAGAAATTTCTGACTGCCTTTAAATAATCGGAATGGTAGAAATTCATCCCGCCTGCTCCTTGTACAATTGGCTCCAGAATCACTGCACATATTTCGGGTAAATGCTGTTCTGCAATTTTGGTGAAACCATCGAACTCTGAAGGATCCCAGTCTTCGTTCGGGTCGCTTACGGGTTTAGGTGCAAAAAATTGTTTGGCCAGTGCGTTGCTGTACAATCCGTGCATACCGGTTACTGGATCGCATACGCTCATAGCACCGAAAGTATCGCCGTGATATCCACCTTCTAGAGTAAGAAATTTATTTTTTCTCGGCTGGCCCTTTGATGCAGCCCATTGAATAGCCATTTTCATGGCCACTTCGACTGAAACAGACCCTGAATCGCTAAAAAAAACATGTTGTAGCGCGGGGCTGGATAAGTCGATCAGTTTTTTTGCGAGCGTTACTGCGGGTTTGTGAGTGAGGCCTCCAAACATGATGTGAGCCATATCCTCTAGTTGCTCACGGATTGCTGCGTTGAGTACAGGGTGATTATATCCATGAATCGCGGACCACCAAGAAGACATCCCATCTACTAAATTCTGTCCGTTTTCTAGAGTAATAGTACAACCGGATGCACTTTTCACGGGAAATACTGGGTGCGGATTTACAGGTGAAGTATATGGGTGCCAGATATGGTCGTGATCATACTGAACCCAATCAAAAGGCGCGTTGTTCATGACGTTGCTTTTGTCCAGTAGAGGTTGAAAGGGGGAGAAAAGACCTCAATGCTATCGGCATCAATTACTACGTTTGGGAAAACTAAAGGCTTATTTTCTCTTCTATAACTTACGAGTTCTGTGTTGATAGGCAAGTTGTAGAATAGGGGGCCATTTTTTGAAGCAAAATCATTGAATTGGCCTAATGCCTCTGATTGTTCGAATATTTGAAGATATGCTGATATGGCACTAGGACTATTGTATATTCCGGCGCAACCGCATGAAGATTCTTTTTTTTCTTTTGTGTGTGGCGCGGAGTCGGTCCCAAGGAAAAAATGCTGGTCTCCTGAGCAGGCTGCTCGGAGAAGTGTTCGTCTATGTTCTTCTCTTTTAGCTATCGGCAGGCAGTACATGTGAGGTCTAATTCCGCCTTGGAACATAGCGTTTCTGTTGATAGAAAGGTGGTGGGGTGTAATGGTTGCGGCTAAGTAGCTAGGGTTTTCATTTTCTATGTACTCGACAGCCTGTTTAGTAGTGATATGTTCAAACACAATTTTTAATTTCTTATGTCGAGCTCTCAGAGGAATTAATATTTTTTGAATAAAAACATTCTCTCTATCAAAAACATCAACATTGTCGTCTACTACTTCGCCATGTACTAACAGGGGACAACCCAGTTCGCTTAGAACATCGAAAACATCATCAAGACAACTAATATTTGTGACGCCATTATCAGAGTTGGTGGTCGCGCCGGCAGGGTATAGTTTTGCCGCGATATAGGCGCCAGATTTCAAGCCTTCTCTGAGATCATCGGGATCCGTTGTATCAGTTAGATAACAGGTCATTAGAGGCGAAAATTTTGACTTGTCAGGAAGTTGATTTAATATTTCAGCGCGATAGGCCGTAGCCATTGACCTTGTCGTTATCGGGATAGGAAGATTGGGCATAATGATTGCCCTTCCAAAATCACGAGACGTGTCACCGATTACCGCCGCCAACACATCCCCATTCCTAACATGAAGGTGCCAATCATCTGGTCGATTGAAAGTAATAACGTTTTCATTTTTCATACGTGGAATTTAACACGACTGTTGCCTTTTTGAGGAATTATTTAATTTTTTGGCTACGTTTACAATGATTGTTACTATAGGCACAGTAACCTTAGCTTTTAGACCATGTAAATTAAGAAATAAATGGATGAATAGAGACAGGAGTTGAAAGAATGCTGGGTCAAATGATGGATACGCCTTTGTTGATAAAAAATCTCGCGTCCCATGCCGAGAGAAATCATGGGTTCCAAGAAATAGTGTCCGTTGCAGTGGATAATGATCGACACAGATACACTTTCAATGAAGCGTTATCGCGATCCCGGAAAGTCAGCAACCTGCTTGACCGGCTAAATTGTGCCCCTGATGCTCGAATAGCGACACTAGCTTGGAATGACTACCGACATGTGGAATTATACTATGGAGTGTCCTGCAGTGGCCGAGTCTTACATACCGTAAATCCTAGGTTGTTTCCTGAACAACTGATTTATATTCTTAACCATGCTGAGGATGAATTCGTTTTCTTCGATGTAGCGTTCACTAAGTTGCTGGAATCAATAGTTAGCGATTGTCCTTCTGTCAAAGGTTATGTAGCTCTAGCACCGCGCAGTTGTATGCCTGACAGTAGTCTTCCTAATCTCATGTGTTATGAAGACTTGCTAGCAAAAGAATCCTCAGTCTACGATTGGCCAGATTTAGATGAGAACACCGCAAGTGGTCTTTGCTACACGTCAGGGACTACTGGGAACCCCAAGGGAGTCCTCTATAGCCATCGCAGTACAGTCTTGCACACTTATGGCATGTGTATGCCTGATGCGGCTAGCCTTTCCGCTCAAGATGTAATTTTACCTGTGGTTCCTATGTTCCATGTTAATGCTTGGGGCTATCCCTATGCTGGCATGATGGTAGGAGCAAAAATTGTGCTTCCTGGTCCCAAGTTAGGCGATGCGGAGACACTGGTTAGTTTGATAAACGAAGAGGGCGCTACCATAGCTGGGGGTGTTCCTACTGTTTGGTTGCCATTGCTGGAATATCTTAAAAAAACAAAAAAAGAAATAAAGACACTTACCCGTACGGTTATTGGAGGTTCGGCCTGTCCGTTATCCATGATGGAAGAATTTCGAGACAACTACGGAGTCAGGGTTTTGCATGGTTGGGGAATGACAGAAATGAGCCCTGTGGGCGTTGTTAATACCCCGAATGCGAGAACTAGTCAGCTAACAGGCGATGAATTGAAAGCGCACCTTGTCAAACAGGGGAGAGCCCTGCCGGGAGTTGAGATAAAAATTACTGATGAAGATAATCAGTCACTGCCGTGGGATGGAATCAAGTTTGGCGCTTTAAAAGTTCGCGGCCCGTGGGTGTGCTCCGGCTACTACAGAGTGGAAAATTCTGATGCCCACCAGTCAGACGGTTGGTTTGATACTGGCGATGTGGCAACCATAGATATTAACGGCTGCGTGAAGATTACAGATCGGACCAAAGACGTCATCAAATCAGGCGGAGAATGGATTAGCTCTATAGAGCTTGAAAATGTCGGAATGTCTTACCCTGGCGTGAGGGAATGCGCAGTTGTTGGTATGGCACACACTAAATGGCAAGAGCGTCCGTTACTTGTTGTTGTTGCTAAAAATCCTTCTGAAGACTTTTCGGTAGCACCATTTTTGTCTTTCTTTGAAGGCAAAGTTGCAAAGTGGTGGATACCTAACGATGCAATTTTCGTTTCTGAGCTGCCGCACACAGCAACTGGAAAAGTTAGCAAGCTTCTCTTGCGCGAGTCTTTAGAGGGTTATAAATTTCCCGACGACAATTAAAATAATGGGTCGGCCAACAAGAAAGCGAAGTTAAATTTTTCTGGCATTTTATGTTTTAATGGAAAGCTGTTGAGAAATAAACATATAAAAAAACGACGCATCAAATGTTTGAATGCCATTACTTGGAGAGAATTATATGAGTGAATCTATTGTTATAGCAGGACTTGCACGTACGCCCATGGGCGGGATGCAAGGGGACCTCTCAAACGTTTCTGCGCCTGTCCTAGGAGAGACAGCTATCCGTGGTGCGCTAAAGCGCGCTGGAATCGCGCCAGAGGCCGTAGAAGAAACTATCATGGGTTGTGTGTTGCCTGGCGGTTTAGGGCAAGCACCAGCCAGACAAGCGTCTATGGGTGCAGGTATTCCTGACTCAACGCCTTGCACAACGGTTAATAAGATGTGCGGCTCAGGTATGAAGACAATCATGATGGCACACGATGCTATTAAGGCAGGGTCGGCAGACGTCATCGTTGCTGGGGGCATGGAGAGCATGACTAACGCGCCCCACATGCTGCCTAAGTTGCGCAGCGGAATGAGGCTAGGACATGGAGAAGTTTTGGATCATATGTTGGTCGACGGCTTAGAGTGTGCTTTTGAGAAAGGGCGTTTGATGGGTAATTTTGCAGAAGATTGCGCAACGAAATACGAGTTTACGAGAGAAGCTCAAGATGCTTATGCGATTGAATCATTGAAAAGAGCTCAGAATGCTATAACAAAAGGATTATTTAAGCCTGAAATTGAGGCGGTTAAATACCAGACTCGAAAAGGTGAGATCACCGTCGATACCGATGAGCAACCTGCAAAAGCGCAATTGGATAAAATACCTAGCTTGCGTCCTGCATTTGCAAAAGATGGCACCGTGACCGCTGCAAATTCTAGCTCGATCTCAGATGGGGCTGCAGCTGTAGTTTTATGCTCAGAATCTAAAGCTAAAGAACTTGGAGTTAATGCTGTCGCGCGCATCTTAGCCCACACCTCTCATGCTCAGGCACCAGGTTGGTTTACCACTGCGCCCGTATATGCCATTGATAAATTACTGACAAAGGTGGGTTGGTCTGTTGAGGACGTTGATTTGTTCGAGGTTAACGAAGCTTTCGCGGTTGTGGCAATGGCCGCTATGAAAGAAATAGGGATCTCTCACAGTAAGTTGAACGTTAGAGGAGGCGCATGCGCCCTTGGCCACCCTGTCGGCGCATCAGGTGCCCGCATTTTGGTGACACTAGCACAAGCGCTTATTGATTCAGGGGGCACCAAAGGGGTCGCGAGCTTATGCATAGGTGGGGGCGAGGCCACAGCTATGGCAATCGAGCTGGTGTAACTTTTTTAACATAGAGTTTAGGTCGGGAGTTGTCTTTCGACTTAAATTCTCAGAAAAAGTTAATATTTTCAGTGTCTGTAAAACGTTGTTCATGGGCCGATCCTTCGAAGCTTCTTGATCTGAGCTACCACGATAAAGAATGGGGCGTGCCTGTTACCAACGACAATAGCTTGTTTGAGCAGCTGTCATTGGAAGGAGCTCAAGCGGGGCTTAGTTGGTCTACTGTGCTCAAAAAACGCGAATGTTACCGTGTTGTATTCCATCAATTTTCGATTATTAAGGTAAGTCTATTATTACCAAGTGATATTGATGTGTTTATGCAAAACGCTGGGCTTATAAGACATCGAGGGAAACTCGAATCTGTGGTTTCTAACGCGCATGTTTTCGCTGAGATTCAAAGAGAACACGGCAGCTTTTACAATTATGTGTTGGACGTCCTCTGTGGCCTATCTTTAGAGAACAGCGCTGCTGTATTAAGTCAACGTCTTAAGTCTCTCGGGTTTTCTTTTGTGGGGCCTACGGTTGTTGAGTCTTTCCTGCTTGCGGCTGGCTTTTGGAACGGACACGATCAGGATTGTTTTAGGAGAACCGAAATAGAAGCTCTTTGAACGCAAAAAAAAACCCCAGAATTCTGGGGTTCTTAACATCTTTTAGAGGCTTTGCGTTTACTGAAGCATAGGAAGTCGACTGATTTTTCCATCAGAGACGGTTATCGCAGTGCCTCGCCCACCTAGTACTAGAAGAGAGCCATCTGGCATCGATACGGGTGTTTTAATCCAGGACAATAATTTTAGCTCTGTCCTGTCCGCCATTTGCCATTCGCCATCGTCTGACATCGCGCCGATCAAGCCTACAGCCCCGGATATAACTGGTAGATCACCTTCACCTAAGGCTACTCCAAAGAGCCCTTCTCTGCCTGGCTTCACGTTTTCTTCCCAAGTCATCCCACTGTCCTTACTAGATTTGTTGACCCCTGCTGCGCCAACGAGCACGGCTACTTCGCCTTCTTGAACTCCAGCCATCCAATATGCAGGCTCTGGCTCTCTGGGAGTGACTTGTGTATCTCGTCTTACCCACGTTTCTCCTCCATCATAACTTTGTAGCACCATGCCAAATTCTCCAGCAAGCGTCACGGCGGTTCCGTTTAACATTACAACGTTCCATGAGACATCACCCCGTCGAAAAGGAGGGCCCGGTGCAAATTTCGTCTTTATGGTTGGGGCAGGGTCCATATCTAGTTCGGTTTGAAATTGAATAAACCCTTCATCTGGATAGAGAATGTAGTCCTCTCCGTCTACGGCCGGTTTGCCGTTTACGGTAGCCTTGAACTCAAGGCTGTCACTGTCTAAGTTTGACACCCCGATATACCAATCTGCTGCGAACGCAGCTGGAAATTCGATTAAAGGAAGACTGACTTCTTCGATGACAATTTCCTCAAAGGTAACCCCATCAGTGCTTCTTGTGATCATCCCGCGTCCGCCTACTGCCCAGATACCAGACTCGTTCGACTCAATATCTAAGATAGGCTCGTTGTATTCAGAGAGCTGTTGGACTTCAGAAATCACCTTTCCATCGTAGCGGTAAAGCATCCCCGTAGAACTTCCTAAAAGCACATCCGAGTCAGAAATAACTTTCAGTGAAGTGAAGTCTACAGATGGTGTCTCTTGGAGGAAAGATAGAGTCGCGGCTTCTTGAGTTACTTCAAGTAAGCCCACTATTCCATGAAGGCCGGCAACTATCACTCGTTGTTGACTAGGAAGATAGCCAGCGTCCATGACATCTACGTAGGATGTCTGAGTCGCGGAGGCGTTACTCGAACCGAAGGCGAGTGATGCTAGTAAAATAGTAGATGCAATTTTTGAGTTACAAATCATTGGGATTCCCTGTTTCTCTTCAATGAACCGAAAAATAATTTTCGTGATTTTTATTCTTTAGTTGGTGTATGTTTAGTCGCGCAATCTTTCCACGTGAAAACGCATGCCGCTAAAATACCAGTTATGTATGTCAGCGTGCAACGTTTAAGATTTAAATTCTTTGTATCCGCCGCCAAAATAGATCAGAGGCGCTGTCCCAGCAGACGAGTTGTCCATCATTTGCTCTACTTTCCCACAAATAATTTTATGATCTCCTCCTTCGTACACATGTGCTACAGAACACGTGAAAGATATTAGCGAGCCATCAAGCACTGGAGGGCCGTTCGGTTTCGCTGACCATCCCACACCGTCAAATTTGTCATTCCCTTTTTTCGCAAAGCGCCCAGACAGGCTTTGCTGTGCGTTGGAAAGCACGTTTATGCAGAAGGAGTTAGTTTCTAAGATAGGAGCTAAAGTGTCTGAGTTGTTATCCACGCACACTAATAACATCGCCGGTTCCAATGAGAGTGAACTCACTGCATTCATCGTGAGGCCAAAAGGTGCTCCTTTGCTATCAATTGCAGTGACTATCGACACACCAGACGCCCATAGGCCGCATGCTTTTCGAAAAATGGCAGAATCGTTTTGGTCATCCATAAAAACTGTTTCCTCTGAAGTTAAATAATACACTCTATATATGCACTGTTAATGCCTATGTTTTGAACTGGGTCAAGGTTTGAACGTTATAGAACCGACGTAGCATGCTTTTAGGACCTATCGTCTAGCAAGTCACTTGGCAAAGAGCACACAGATTTTAGCTATAATGGGTGTCGCAGAGCAAGAACACTTTGAGGGCTAGACACTTGGACCCTTAACCCACGGTCTTTGAGCTAGTATTATTGGAGCTACGAACTAGTTATATCTGTCTTTTCAGACGCGCAGACATCGAGAGATCAGACGTAAACATTAAATTTATATTGCGGTGCAGCATAAAAAATCGGTTCTTGTTGTTTAAAAGCAACGTATTTAGTGTTTACCTTTTACCACAAACGTGACAAAATCGTGCGATGAATTCCTCAAACCGAATGTTGAGGGGTTAATTATGATTTATTCTCTAGGGGAACTCAGTGCCGCAATCGAATTTTACGAAAGGACAAAGAATAGCCAATTGGCTGCTAGACAACCGGATGATGACTGTTTTAGGGATAGTTATTCCTACGCTCATCTTGGCATGGTCACTCCCTTCCATAGAAGTGTATTCTCGATTTGCTGATCTGTTGCCTGCTAAGCACGATTACATAAAAAACTACAACCGCATGAAGCAGACCTTTGGTGGCGCCAATGTGGTAACTATGTCTATCGAAGTTAATGGTGAAAACGAGGATATTTTTACCTATGAAACGTTAAATAAAATTAAATACCTCACTGATGAAGTAGACATGATTCAAGGCGTGAATCACTATCAGGTCGCTAGTATTGCGCATCCGAAAATACGGCGTATCAGGACAACTGCGGGAGGTTTGATTAAGTCTGAGCCCGTCTTGCCTAGGGACATCCCAACGAAGCCTGAGCTGTTAAAACAGCTGAGAGAGGAATCCTTTAATAACGACATAGTTTATGGGACTTATATTTCGACCGACGGTAAAGCCGCCTTGATACTTGCGGGCTTCGATGAGGAGCGGCTTGATTACAACAAAATTTTTACTCGGCTTAAAGATCTAAAAACTGAAATAGAAGCAGACGGTGTTACTAGCCTTTACGTAGCGGGCGAGCCGATGTTGAAAGGATGGATCTATTTTCATTCTGCCGAACTTACCCTTATCTTCGGTATCACGTTGGCTGTAATGATACTTCTGCTTGCGCTTCACTTCAGATCCTTCGCTGGCGTTTTTGTTCCTCTGTTTGGGACGGGAATGGCTTGTGTGTGGGGACTTGGGTTTGTTGGTTGGATGAACTTTAATCTCGATCCCCTAATTTTAGTTGTGCCGATTCTAATATCTGCACGGACGGCTAGCCATTGTGTCCAGATGATGGAACGGTTTCATGATGAGATTAGGAAAGGACAGTCGCGCGACGCCGCAGTTCGAACAAGTATGGGTGAGCTTCTGGTTCCTGCCTCTATAGCTATTTTCACCGATGCTGCCGGCCTCTATGTGCTTACAGTGTCGTCGATCCCTATTATTGCTAAGCTAGGCTACTTCTGCAGCTTCTGGTCAGCAAGTAACCTCATAACAGTGTCGGTCTTAGTCCCTGTGCTTTTGTCGTACCTTCCTACTCCTAAGATTAGCCAAGAAGAGAATGACGTTTACTCAAATATTATGAGCCGATGGTCGACTTTCTTGGTCAGTGACAAGGCTCAGAAACCAATTTTTGGTTTTGCTATAGTCCTGATGGGCTTCTCTTTGTTTTACGCAAAAGACATGGTGGTTGGCGAGAATATGCCAGGGTCGCCAATACTCTTTCCTGATTCTGAATATAATGTCGCTGCTAAAGCCATTGCCGAAAAATTTGCTGGAGCGAACCAATTCAGTATTTATTTTGAGTCCGAAGAAGCGCACACAATGAAACTGCCAGCGGTAGTGGCCACCATGGAAAAATTCGCGCGTTACATGCGAAGCACGGACGGTTTTGGTGGAACACGTACTATTCCGCATTTAGTGAGATCTATTAATAGGCTTTACCATTATGATGATCCAAGGTGGGGGCTAGTGCCGTCATCTCAAAGAGACATTGGTAACACTCTCTTTATGTATGAAGCTGGGGCCGCGATTCCTGGCGTTATTTTAGAATATATGGATCTAGAGGCGCGCACAGCGAACTTTGTGGTTTTTTATAAAGATGCCACTGGTCCAACAGTAACGAACGCAATGATCGCTGCGAAAAAATTCCTAGACGAGAATCCGATGGAAGGAGTCACTCCTCGCTTCGCCGGAGGCATCATTGGTACGACCGCTGCGGGCAATGAAGAAGTAGAAGAGTCGGAGTTACGTCAAACGGTATTGATTATGATAGTCGTCATGCTGTCAGTGATGGCCACTTATCGATCTATCACCGCAGCGCTGCTGGTTTTCGTAGTGTTAGCGATGGCGGTCATTATTAACCGTGCGTATATGGGATTTAGAGGCATCGGTCTTAACATTAATACGCTTCCGGTAACGGCTGTGGGTATTGGTATTGGCGTGGATTACGCTATTTACATGCTGGACAGAATACGTGAGGAAGTAAGACATAGGTCCTTAGATGAGGCAGTCAAAACTGCTCTGTCAACTACGGGAGCGGCTGTTCTATTTACGGCTGTGACTGTAGTCGCGGGAATTGTGTATTGGATATTTGGTTCTTCGCTTAGATTTAACAGTGAAATGGCAATGCTGCTTTCGCTATTAATGATAAGCAATATGATCGGGGCGATTTCTCTATTGCCATTATTAGTTAAAGTTTTCAAACCAAGCTTTGTGATGAGAGAGCAGGCAGACGCTGAGTCTTCTGATCAATCTAACGCGAAGCCTGTGGAGACTTTAAGTTAGTAGGGCACCGGAGAAATCGTGAATAGTGGCGCTCGAGAGATCGAGTGCCTTGTAATAGGGAGCTAACAATAGCTTTATAGCTATCGGAAGCTAAACAATTGAAGGGGAAACATGGGAGATTTAACCATGAGAAACTTAAAAGGCACTTTAAAAATTGCCCTTTTTGCGCTAGTACTTGCTGTTTTCGCAGGTCCTTCGCAGGCACGTATTACAGTTGACGCCTTTGGTGGCGAGCTGGAAGTGGAAGGGTTTTTAAAGAGTGAGGTTCGTTCACGTATTTTGAACGGAAAATCTTATCTAGGTCAGTGGATTAACAAGTTTCAAGTTGAAGCTGCGTTAAGTTACAACGACATAGGTATTTTTGATGAATTAACATTTGTTGCCATCGCTAGACCTGAATACGATATTGTTCAAGACATGGGTGACCTGTCTAGCAACCATATCGGTGAAGGGACAACTGGCGTTTCAGTTAGTGATAGAGCAACTTTTACCGAGAAGAACGATGCATTAGGTTGGGGAGGCTTCGGCTTCATCGGCTTTGGGCAGACCTCTACTGGTGGTATTGGTAAAATGATCTCGGGTGGACTGGAAAATCCATCTTGGGCCGCTCAAAACTTTGAAGTTGCGTTTGGTACAGATAGAACTCTTACTAAAATCAGCAATAGTGGAACTTACTCACTCAGTGATAGCGCAGCAGGGAAAGCAGCTTATCAAGGCGGTGGTTTTCCACTCGTCGTGCAAAAAGCTTCTAACTTAAACTTAGACTGTAAAGGTTGTACCGATCTAAACATTGATAATATCGATGTAGCGACTGGTAACACTGACTCTAACGGCCGTTTGTATCCGTTCCGTGAGCTTTATGCTGATGCGGTAATCGGTGACTTCTGGATCCGTTTAGGGAAACAGCAAATTGTTTGGGGAAAGACTGACTTTTTCCGTCTACAGGATTTAATTAACCCTGTCGATTACGGTCAGCATTTCTTCTTCGACTCGTTCGAAGATATCAGAATCCCTCAGTGGATGGCTTCCGTACAGTGGAAGGCTGGTTCTTGGGGCCCGTTGACAGACAATGCGATCCAGGTGATTTGGAACTTTGATGAATTTCAAGGCATCGGCCTTGGTAACCCATCACAATTCTGGGCTCACCCGTTTTCTAAAGACATCTCTACATTCGCTATCTATAACACGTACTTCTCAGTAGAGCCTTGCGTAACTCCTCTCATGAAAGAGATGGACTACTCTTCAGGCTATGCAGGCAGCGCGACAATAGATAAAACTAAGCTTCGTGCTGAAGATACTTGCGGTATGTTAGGTGCGAACGACAAGCGTAAACCATCTGGCTTTGGCCAACCCGTAGGCCTTAGTGCAAATCTACGACCTGATTGGGATATCAAAAACACAGAAGCTGGTTTTAGATGGGAATTCCGTCTAGCTGACTTTCGGTTTGCGGTATCACATTGGTATGGTTGGAACGATGTCCCAGTATTTAAATTCCATTCTGTAAACTTACCAACACGACATCTGCAAGCATCGGCTATTAAAGCTAACTTGCCTACTGACGTGTTGATTGGTGATCTAATCTGGGCGCGTTCAATTAACTCAGAGACTGGTGCTAAAGTTTCTGGTGGTGCTGATTACTCAACTGGCGATATGTTAACTTTGGCACGAGCCGAAGCTAAAGATAACGGTACAGCAAGTTTGGGTACGGGTACTGGTGGTTATGTCGATCCAATTATTGTGACCGACCCGCTTAACGCGGCGCACATTTTAGCGAATGGCGCGACCAGCTCAAGTATGAGAGCTGCTGCTGCAGCGGCAATTACAAATGGTCACTTCTCCAACCTTTGGGCGGCTCTTGATGAGACGAACTTCGGTGCGGATAGTAACTGGAAAAATTGCGGCTTAAACGGTGGTGTATTTTGTAGCCCACTAGCTGGCGGACAGACCTCAATGGTCTATAAGCAAGCACATACAGTTGGCTTAGCAATGGACTATTTCGAGTCGTATTCAGGCGTTGTAATGCGTATTGAGTCATCATGGACGTTTGATGAAATATACAACAACACTATGCGTTCGGATTGGGTTGATGAAGGAGACGTAATGCGTTTCTCACTCGGCTTTGATCGTCCAACGTTTATTCCATTCTTAAACAAGGACCGTACGTTCTTCTTGTCATTGCAGATCTTTGATACTTGGTATTGGGATCACGAAGGTGATAAGAATACAGGTATGTTCGTAGACGAGCATAACTGGATTACTACGTTCTTCTTTATCGGTAACTATATGCGCGATAAATTGAAACCAATTGGTTTCTATGTTTGGGAAGAAGCATCTAACTCACACGTTGCGGGTTTCAATGTTGAGTGGTTAATTGACAATCATTGGTCAATTAAATCTGGTTTCCACCTTATTTGGGGCGGTACTAGAAACACAACTCATGACACTGGACCTTTCACCAACTACATTACCGAAGGTAGTAATGGCCTACAGAATCCGTTTGTGGCTTCTGTATTTGGACCAGGACGCCAAGGTATTGGTAGCGTGAGAAACTATGATGAATTAACTTTTGAATTGAAATATCAGTTCTAAGTATAGTTGTAGTTAAAAATGTAAGAGCGGAAGGGTAAAACCTTCCGCTTTTTTTTTGTATTAGAATCAGTCGCGAAGTCCAAAAGGCTCTACAGACCGTATTATGTTAGAGTAGCGGCTACTGTGTGTTTTGTGATGAGATAGCTAGAAATGTCCATCACCCTTATCTGGAGACCGATTTGTTGAGGATTTATCAAGCGCTGAACTTAGTGGCTTTAAGTGTGTTTTTGTTCGTCTGTGGGAATGCTTACGCTTCAGATAACCAGTCATTCAAAGAGGATGCATTGCAGGTGGCCAGAGACCTGATGGCATCGGAGAGTTATTACGATCAATACCAAGGCGCTGGGATCTTAGTCGAAATCGGCGACAAAACCGCGTTACAGCTTTTAGCTGATGGGTTAGCTGATACCGATTGGGTGTTAATGAGATCAGCCATCGACCAATTGTTGACTGTTGAGCACCCTAACGGATTGGATCTGTTGTACAGGTATGCAGACATTACAGACGACGCCATGTTTTTTAAGTTTTTGTCGGAATCACTGGCCAGCAGACCGCGAGATGATCTCGCTGATTTTTTAGTGGATCTCCTAGACTCAGAGGATAATTGGGTTAGGAAGCATGCAATGCAAGCGTTAGCAGGGAGTGAGTTTGCAACTAAAGAAAAAATCATGAAAAGGCTTGCGGATAATACAGACGAAGATCCTCTAACGAGAGCCTATGCTTTTTATGCCTTACTCGGAACGGCACATGACGACTACGCTAAAGAAATGTTGGTCGGGATCACTGATAATTGGGGCGCTGATGCACTGGAAGTCCAAGCCGTTGGCATTGGTAGTTTTCAATCGCAGCTAACTGAGAAAAGACTGACAGAACTGCGGGGAGCATCCACATATAAAATTCAAATTGCGGCGATGGCTAGCGAAGCCGGTTTCAGTAACGAAGCCGCCACCAATGATTTATTGGCGATTATTGCCCACGGTAAAGGCCTTGATCCGTCGGTAGCCGCCGCTAGTTTAAGTAGACTCCCAAATGCTAGAGTCACTTATATCACAGATGAATTGATAAGATGCTGCGACCTAGGTTCCGATACAGGGACTCGTTTAGTAGAAGCATGGGAGAAAGTAACCGCAGATCACTCGGCTATAGTGGAGTGGGCATTAAACAATAAAAATGCGGATATCCGGATGCAGGGAGTTTGGTTAGTAGGAAGTAAGAGAGACAAAAGATATTTGAAGGCTATCATGCCTATGCTTAAAAGCAGTGACGAGGGTGTCAAAGGGATGGCTGCGTGGTCAGTCATTAAAATTATAGGTAAAAGCTCTTAGGGTAGGCGTTGATTGATAGCAGAGTACTTGTCTAATACCTAGATCCCCTGCAGTTTTTTTTAAGTCTCCCGAGCCCTTCATCCAGTTTGAATTCGATAAAAAGGTAACATAATGCATATTTTCAATCGAGTAGCTTTTCTTCTGTGTTTCAGTACCATGACTGTCTTGGTCTCTCACGGAGAAGGCTTAAAAGCTGATGGGTTCGACTATGATATAGAAACTGCAAGGGAGCTTTCTCCACCGGTAGGCCTTGTCATTAGCCCAAGTAACCTCGAGTCAGCACGCCAGTTATTAGACCCGGATCTAGCAGGGTTGATCGAAAAAGGCTGGTTAACGCTGACCGTTGGCGAGCCTTTGTCTTTTAGGCCTCATGAAAACTACATTAAAGCCACGAGAAGTAATACTACTCCTGCTGTTTTAGGTTCGGAACCTGGAATATTGTTAAATTATTCCTCGGGCCGTCCCTTTCCTACCGAACTTGACCCATCCGACCCCAAATCAGGCGAAAAATTAGTCTGGAATATGAGGTATGCCTACGGTGGGGACGGTGGAAAAATACCTGAGATGTATTGGCAGTACCGGGACATGAAGTCTCAAAAAATTGAACGAGAGCTAGAGTTCAAAGCCGCAATGATGCGGATGATGTATCGACATGTTATTCAACCAACACCTAGTGTTAAAGACAATCGTTACAAAACATATAGTGCATTAACATTGACCGCACTAGAGCCTGGTGATGTCGCTAAAACAAACTTACTTATCTTCTATAACAGTGATGATACTGCAGAAGAACAAGGCTGGATGTATGTCCCATTACTAAGACGGGTCCGACGCGTGGCGACGACGATGCGTACGGATTCCTTTTTAGGCAGCGATATAATGATAGAAGACTTTTTAGGATATACCGGACGTATCAAGGATATGAATTGGTCGCACGGCGGAACTAAACACATACTTTTACCGATGTATCGCCATGATAAAATACCTCACTCCGACCGTAAAGCACGCCGAGACGATTACAACTTTGTAGATTTTAGCGGCCATTCAGGGTGTTTCCCTAACGTTAACTGGCAAGTTAGAAAAGTTCATGTTCTTGAGGGCACACCAAAACGCTCCGACCATCCTGTGGGCAATCGATTACTGTATTTGGATGCTCAAACAATGTTACCGATTTTCGGCAAGCTGTACGATCGTGCGGGAATTCTATGGAAGTACATTATAGGAGGCGTCGCCCATCCTGATACCCATCTGGCGTCAAACAAAGGTTCGGGCGTTCCTTTAATTGATACAGCTTCTGTAGTTGATATCCAGAGTATGCATTGCACAACGGTTCAGATGGTGACAAAGGCTAACGTCCCCAAAATGAAAAGGCGGGATTTTGAACCTTCTGCTCTTAACCATATGGCCAGATAGGGGCATTTGAAAAGAGAATGTAGAGACTGCAGGGACAGAAACAAAAGTTTTGATATAATTGGAAAATTGAAAATTAGGGGATAAAGTTATGGCGAGTGAGCAGGCAGAAGCGATAAAAGTGCTGTACAGAGGGTGGATTGAGGCAATGGGAGCGAACCCAGAGATGAGTCTCGATGATACGAGGGCTCTTTTTGACCACTGGGGAGACATCACCGCAGAACCCGGTGGCGTTGACTATGTTGAAGTGGACGCTGGCGGTATTCCTGCTATGTGGGCTATACCAAAAGGGTGTTCCGACAATCGAGTCGTGATGTGTACGCACGGAGGTGGTTATGTCACAGGCTCGATGTACACCCATCGTAAATTGTTTGGACATTTGGCGAAAGAAATTGGTTGTAAAGCTTTGATTTTGGATTATCGCCGGGCACCTGAAGCGACTCATCCAGCTCAAGTGGAGGACGCTTTAATAGGATATCGATGGCTGCTAGATCAGGGTTACAGTTCAGAGCATATGTGCACAAGTGGTGATTCGGCTGGCGGGGCGCTATGCACTTCTGTGCTTCTTGCTATTCGCGAGGCTGGCTTGCCTTTACCATCTGGGACAATGGCTATGTCTCCTTGGTACGATCCTGAAGGTTCTGGTTCTACGATTGAAACGAACGCTGCCAAAGATGCCTTAGTTAGCCGAGATGTTCTTATGGGGATGTCGGCAATATTTCTAGGTGAAGCCTCTGGAAAAGATCCTTTGGCTAACCTACTGCATGCCGATCTTTCTGGTTTGTCGCCAATATATATACAGACAGGTGGCGATGAAGCGTTGCTCGACGATTCGGTGAGGTTCGAGCAAAGAGCAAGGGCCGCAGGCATGGATGTGACGCTCGATATTTACCCTGAAATGCAACACGTTTTTCATTTTATGGCCGGAAATGCGCCTGAAGCTGATGATGCTATTGGTAAGCTGGCGGCTTGGATTAAGCCTAAACTTGGACTGTGACAACTTATTTGTGAGATAGAGCCTGCCTTTTTATCATTGAGTGTGTTGATATGACTACAATTGCTGTTACCGATGACCCTAGAAATTTATTCAATCTAACAGGAAAAACTGCGTTAGTTACCGGTGCTTCCCAAGGTTTAGGGAGAAGATTCGCTTGGACATTGGCGCGAGCCGGGGCGCACGTTTTAATCTCTGCGAGAAGCACAGATAAGCTTCAGAGCCTGCAGGAAGAAATCGAGGCATTTGGTGGAAAGGCTACGCCGGTGACTTTGGATGTGCGAGATCGTGACAGCATCAGAAAGGCTATCGGTCAAATAGAGTCGACTTCTCCGATTGACGTTTTGGTAAACAACGCAGGCGTTGCAATAGTAAAAGCGCCAGAACGTTACCGGGATGAGGACTGGGATGCCGTTTATGAAACCAATTTAAGAGGCCCATGGGTTCTTGCTCAATCTGTTATTCAGCATCGTGTAGCTGACGGTAGAGAGTGCAGCATCATTAATATTGCCTCGGTGCTAGGTATACGCCCGTTAGGCCATATCCCTCCGTATGCAGCTACAAAAGCCGGTATCATTAATCTTGGGCGTGACTTGTGTGTCGATCTGGCAGCAAAAGGGATACGTATCAACGCAATTGCGCCCGGTTACTTCGAAACAGAAATGAACAGGGAATGGCTGAAAACTGAAGCTGGTGCTAAGTTACTGGAAGGAATACCTGCAGGACGATTTGGTCAGCCAGAGGATCTGGATGGTGCCATTTTGTTTTTAGCATCCGATGCTTCACGGTTTATGAATGGAAACTTAATTACAGTGGATGGCGGACATAGCGCAGGGCTTTAACGTTAGACCCAGAGCACCAATCTCCAATTCAACACTTTTGACTCCACATAACTGCTGTCTTGGTCCAGCCGATTGGCGTAAGTATCGATATTGAGTTCGTACAGAGAGCCTCCAGCCGGAATGGGGGTAATGTTTGCTACGGTGAATTCAGTTCTAATAATATCTTCCTCTAGCACCGGACCTAAGTGATCGCAGCCTTGCCATCCGATCAAAGCTATGGTGTTTGGGATGGCCCGCATGATTTGTGCGTAAGCTAAAGAAATTGTGTGTCCACCATATACGAGTCTTTTTTTGAGGTAGCTCCGAGATGCATCGGTGTGGGCGAATGCGATATTTCCGGTTAGACGAACAAGCTCAGGCGCTGCTGTTATAGTGTCTTGGCCAGCAATAATTACGTGATCGTCGACTTTAAAGGTTGGGATTGTGGGGTTGAATGCAGTGTCAGAAAGTGGATTGATATCCCAGTTCAACTCGGTACAGGCAGTTAAATCCTCGATCGAAAGAACGTCTGGAATCCAGTTGAAATCGTCATTTGTTCCAGTATCGATATCTTTTTGCCGACAAGGGATCATCGGACAACGCCAATATTTCATAACGATTTCGTTATTTTGGTTTGTGGTTTCTATCTCCAACGCCACCATACCCGTAGCATCTCTGCCAGCTTTTAATTTGTTCTGTTTCAAGCCAACGACTTTAGTTACTGTAGTAAGAGTATCTTGAACAAACACGGGTTTTTTTAAAATCAGTCCTCTATAGAAGAGATTGCCTTTTACGTTTTGGGATGCGTAAGTAGTTTGGCCATTCACAATATTGATAACTAACATTGGATGTACTATGGCTCGTTTATCTTGGGTTACTTGTTCGGATAATCTGTTATCGAGCGGGAGCCGCATGCGGTCACCGGTTGTCGCTTGATAACTGGCAGTGTAGCCGTCCGTCAGCGTTACTGAGGGTGCGCCAAACAATTGTCCGATTGAGAAGTCCTCGAAGAGCGGTCCGTCAATAATATGAGTGGCCATTTTTTGAAACAAATTCCTTTTTTATTCGTGGCTAATTTTAAGCTCTATAAGATGTAAATCAAAGTGTTGATTATCGCGAAAACGACGAACTATTTCGTATGTCAATCCCGCGCCCGAATTAGTTTCTCGGATCAGTTACGGCGGTGATTCATCTAATGGCTATTGGATTAATAATCATTTGTACTGCACCCGATATTCGAGCAGGGCCGAGGACAAACATGAATTCATATCCCTTGTCCGCGGCGAGTTCTCGGGTATCCATATTTTCGAGGATATATATACCGTTTTGATTTAACAGCATTTGATGTACAGGATCAAAAATTTTGGGATCTTCCCCGGGCCAGATTTCCAAGCCCCAGCTGTCGCTTCCCACGGCCAAGATCTGTTTCTCAACGAGATACTTAGCACCGTCAGCACCAATCCCAGGCTCCATTTCTCCAAAGGTATCTGGATCGGTCTCAAGCATATTTATCCAGCCAGAATGTAACAAGACGACGTCTCCTGGCTCAATTGATATACCTTGTTGCTTTTCGCAGTCCATAATATTCTGTCGATTGAATACGGTGGTGACGGGCACTATTTCATGACCCATACAGGCAGCCATGTCGATAAGCACCCCTCGTGTAACTATGGGTGGGTAATCCTCAACACCCATAGATGTAAGCCCATCTACTTTACCAAAGTCTTTTCCCTTAAATCCATTGTAGAAAATACCATCCGTTCCGGCGTGGCCTAAGCCATCAATTTGAGAACCGACGCCCATCCAACCAGCCATGTAATCGTCGAAGTAATTAAATTTGTTGTCACCATACGAACCACCGCCATATTGGTTGGGTTGTAAAATGGTGACTTCGAATGTACGAGTGCCAAACGCGGGAGTTTGATTGTTGGTTTCGATCCCTAGCCGATAAGTTTTTCCTGTTTTTACAAGTTTCGCTGCTTTAAGCGTTAGCTCCGGTCCAAGCATATTGAATGAGCCAAGAGTGTCGGTAGCACCCCATTTGGATGGCCACCATTGGGAACTATCAGCTGAGGCTTTGACGCTAACGAGCAGGCACAAGACTAGTAATTTAAGATAGAACATTAAGGCTCTCCCTATAACAAAAAGTACGTACCATACGAGGTGCATGGTCAATAGAGCATAGGACGTTTATCTAGGTTTTACGAGAACTCTTTGCGAATTTTTTCAGTGTGTTCCCCTAAATCAGGGACGGCCGCATTGTCGCCAACATCTCCCACACGTCGTACCAAACTAAACTGGTTGCCAGAGCTCTTTACAGTTTTTCTGAGAAGAGCAGGGTGAGTGCTAAGATCGCTCAGGTCGTTAATATTCCCGCATGCTACCCCAGCCTCTAACAGTTTTGCTTGCAATGTTTGTCTTGTCATTGTGATGAATATATTTTCAATCTCAACTCTCAAAGATTCTTTGTTTTGCATACGTAATACATTGGTTTTATACAGGGCTCCATTTACCATATCGGGACGATGTAAGACTTTTTCGCAGAGCCAAGTCCATTCGGTGTGATTCTGTATTACGATAAAAATTTGACCATCTAATGTCTCGTAAGCGCCGTAAGGACATATCTGTCCGTGGTCCATGCCGGTGCCAGTAAGCAACTTCTTTCCATAGTCGAAGTAAGACAAAGGTACGGCTAGCCACTCGGAGAGTACTTCAAACAAACTTAGTTCAATGTGGCGCCCATTGCCGGAGCGCATCTTTCCGAAAAGAGCCTTAAGAATTTCGCCATAGGCTGTAAGGCCTGTGGAAATGTCGACGATTGAGGCTCCCACTTTAGAGGGTTGGCCTGAGGGGCCAGTGACGGAGCATAAGCCACTTTCTGCTTGTATAAGCGCATCATAGGCTTTCATTTTAGAATAGCTACCTTTGGTCCCATAGCCTGAGATAGAACACATCACAATGCCTGGATTAATAGCCTTTACTTTTTCATAACTAAATCCCAGTTTGTCGACAGCGCCAGGACGTAAGTTTTGTATGAACACATCGGCTTTAACTAATAGAGACCGCAGAAGCTCTTTATCATTGGCCGTTGCCAGATCTACGACCGCTGATTCTTTCCCAGAGTTTAGCCAAACAAAATAAGCGCTGTCTCCGTCTAGAACTCCGTCATATGCTCGGGCAAAGTCTCCATCAGGGCGCTCAAGTTTGATTACCCTAGCACCGCTTTCTGCCATTAGTCGAGTGCAGTAGGGCGCAGCCACAGCCTGCTCTAAAGCGACGACTAAAACTCCTTGCAAATCATCTGACATTATCTGCTTGTCCTTTTACAGTATTTGCTAGTCCTGAAAATATTAGTATGAACGAGGAAGGCCAAGCTCGTGTTCTGCTAGATAAGACAGGATCAGGTTAGTGGATATGGGAGCAATTTGATAAAGTCTCGTTTCACGGAACTTTCTCTCGATGTCATATTCTTCCGCTACCGCAAACCCACCAAAAGTTTGCATACAAGTATCTGCAGCTGCCCATGAAGCCTCTGATGTCAGCAACTTCGCCATGTTTGCATAGGTGCCTGATGTGTCTCCGGCTTCATAAAGCCTACAGGCTTTACTTAGGATAGCCTCTGCCGCTTCTGTTTGCGCAAAAGCTCTAGCGATCGGGAATTGGATACCTTGGTTTTGACCAATAGGGCGACCAAACACTTGTCTTTCTTTACTATAGTCAGACGCTTTTTTTATAAAATAGCGAGAGTCGCCTACGCATTCTGCAGCTATTAGAATTCGCTCTGCATTCATTCCAGACAGAATATATTTGAATCCTTTACCTTCTTCACCGATAAGACTGGAAGCAGGTATCTCTAGATCGTCGAAGAATATTTCAGTAGTCGAGTGGTTCAACATCGTTCTAATTGGCTTTATCGTCATCCCGTTGCCTATCGCATCTCGCATATCTACTAGGAAAACGGAGAGGCCAGCAGATTTTTTTTCTACTTGGTCCTTGGGAGTTGTTCTGGCCAGAAGCACCATGAGGTCGGAGTGTTCGGCGCGTGAGGTCCATATTTTCTGTCCGTTGATAATATATTTGTCGCCTTTCTTTACAGCCATGGTCGTTATGCTGGTAGTGTCCGTCCCAGCCGTAGGCTCGGTAACACCGAAAGCCTGAAGACGCAGATCTCCGTTGGCTATTTTAGGGAGATATTTTTGTTTTTGTTCGTCACTCCCGTGCCTTAAAACTGTACCCATGGTATACATTTGTGCGTGACAAGCTCCCGCATTCCCTCCAAATTCATGAATGGCTTTGAGTATTTCAGCACCCACAGTTATTGATAAGCCGCTGCCACCGTATTCCTCTGGGATGAGTGAGGCGAGCAATCCAAGCTCGGTTAACCGATTGACGAATTCGGTAGGATAAGCTCGCTCTCTATCTTTTTCTTGCCAATAGGTTCCGGGGAATTCTTCAGACACTTTAAATACTGTATCTCTGATCTGTGCGATTGTTTCTTGCTCTTCGGTATTCATAATAGATAACTCGCCATCGTTAAAGTTAAGTTAAAAATATAGTCAATTTACATTTTTAAAGCTATAAAAAAAGGAGCGACTCGGTAAAGACGCTCCCCAATCTTAGTCCTTAGTAACAGAATCGTTTCTAAGATTCGTTAGCTAATATCTTGTCCAAAACAGGCATAAGATATCGATTGAAAACCTCAGGGTTTTCGCTCATTGGGAAGTGACCGATTTCTTCCATAATAATGCATTCTGAATTTTTCACTTTCGCCGCTGTATCTTCCGTCATTTCTGGTGTACATGCGAAGTCGTACACGCCTGTCATGAAGTACATGGGAACGTTGCCAGACAAGTTTTCAGTTTTTCCTCTGAAGTCGTGATCTTGGCTATAAAAATACAGATCACCTTTGAAAATCCCAGGACCGCCTTGTGAGTAATACCACCAAGTTTCCCATCTATATTTGTCAGGACTTTGTGGTGCCATTAAGCCGAAAACTGACTGTGCAGCTGCCTCGCCACCGTGTATATGAGAATGTCTTAACCAGTCTATGTGCCACCCTAAAGAATGCTCACAAGCTTCTACAGCGATTAGAGCCCTTACTTTTTCTTCATGCTTTTCGGCTAAATGTAGACAGATATTGCCTCCCATAGAGCTTCCCATAATAACTGGCTTGTCAAGCTCGAGAGCGTCGCAGAAAGCCACAACTATTCCCATGTAAAACTCAGCAGTTAGCTTATATTCTTCGTCTTCTTTATACCAATCGTAGGGAGGAATAGATTTACCATGACGGGGGATGTCGATGGCTATAACTCTAAAGTTAGCGTTGATGGCTGGGTCACACAGTTGATGTCTCCATTCACGCGAGTCTGTTCCTGCTGTATGCAGACATACCATCGGAATGCCCTGGCCAGCTTCCTCAAAAAAAATTCGATATTCAGTTCCGTTGTAAGGAACCCAAATATAACGTCCTGTTATTGGTTCAATCTTGCCCATTTCAATTCTCCTAAATTTAGCTGCTCTTAGATTTCACGCATTCGGTCTAACGCCCAGCATAGAGCGCGCATATTCTGCCAGAGAACCATTTGATCCCCTTCCAACGTTAGTCGGCCATGAAGAGGGTGTGCCATTGCCCAGATGTCGTTGTACATCGGAGGGGGGACTTCTTGACAGAATTTGGCCCAGCTTTCTGCGGGCCCTTTGATTGCGAGTTGATAGCAAGTTTCTGGATTAAAATCCGATTCAATCGTAGCTATCTTTCCTTTATGAAATTCTACGACATATTCAGTGTCCCCGAATCCGAACAACAAGTTCGTTGTCATATGCTTTCCTATCCAGCTCATGGGACCGTTGTTGTTAACTAGCTTTTGCCAGTCCTCCATCCACGTTTTTTCGAACATTACTTTCCTCCTAGGTGGTTTGTTCTATGATATATGAAGTCATTGTTTTTGTTTGCATGTGTTTCAGACTTCTATTATGCAACTCCACTGTAATTGTTAGCAACGCTAATAATTTTCATTTAAGTGCGTGCTACAGCTTAATTAACTTTTAGCCAATTCCTTAAGATCTTCTGCCCAATTTTCGTATGACCTAAGAGGCTTCCACGTAATTTTTGGCACGATATGGCCATAACCAAGTTTCCATATCGGTAGATTATGCACAATGTGGTCAATCTGATCTCCACTGTCTACTTCCATAATTGCAATAATCTGATATTCGCCAGCAACTTTGTAGATTGATTTGATAGCGCCAGCTTTAACAGCTTCAATAGCTGCAACTGACTCTTGTCGCCAAACTTCGAAAAAGTCACCTTTCGCCATTCCTTCGGGTTTCTCTAAATCGGCGGTCATCATTACTAACATTCTTTTCTCCTACTCAGATTGGTCGATAAACAGTGCTTAATATAGTTTATTTTAGCCTTTTATCAAACGAAAATTATCTTTAGCCCTAGGTTGATTCTGATCGGGCACTGAGTCAAAAGATTGTACCATCTTGATGTATTCTCTGGGGAAGGAGTGAAACCGACAACCTTCCAGAACTAGTTGTTTGTACCATTCGTAAGGTGCAATACTGTCGTCGATATAAGGCGCTTGGGCAACATATGCAAAGCATTCCCCGAAACCGTCGATATCGTACATGACTGACTCGTATCCTTTTCCTACGCCTTCTATCTCGTCTAAAAGATTTTTGCCTTCCAAAGCTAAATCGTAGACCACGCCATAAACACATTGTCCAGCTGAGGGTAAAATAGTGCATTTCCCTGAGCCATCAATAGAAACTTTTGAAAAATTGAGCTGATGATCAATGAGAATAGCATTTCCAATAGAAACTATTCGGCCGAGACGTTGTTGAATTCGACTAGGTAATAAATTGGAGCCATAAGCGAAATATTTCATCATTTGTTATCGATTAGCCTGATATTAATATAATTATACAGGTTCAATTAATGATCCCAGATAATAGACGATAGAAGCTTTATTATTCGGAACCATCATCGCTAAAATTGTGACTATAATGACATCTTGTCTTACAAGCTAGCAAAAGGTTATTGATATGTCTCACGCTAAGGATAGCATTACGGTCGAAGAAGAAAACCAAATTATGGATGCACTTGATGTGTGGCTTTCAAAAGAAGTAACGCCTCATGTTAGAGAGCTTGAGCATGAAGACATATACCCGACTGAGATTGTTCAGCAAATGAAAGAAATGGGTCTTTTTAGCCTTATGTACGCACCTCAACACGGCGGTTTGGGGTTTTCTGCCTCCTCTTACACGAAAGTTATTACTCGGTTGAGCGAGACTTGGATGAGTTTGGCCGGCGTAATTAATACGCACATGATGTTGGGCCAATTGATCCAAAGATTTGGAACTGAAGAGCAGCAAGAGCGCTTTCTCCCTCGTCTGGCTCGGGCTGAGCTGCATGGAGCTTTGTGTTTGACTGAACCTGATGCGGGAACAGATCTGCAAGGAATTAAAACCCATGCAAGACGTGAAGGTGACGCCTATGTCTTAAACGGCTCAAAGATGTGGGTTACTAATGGTGTTCACGGTTCACTGTACGCGATACTCACGAAGACTGATCTTGATGCCCGTCCGGCTCATAAAGGTATGACAATGTTCTTGGCGGAAAAAGGCCAGGGTTTCAATGTCGACGGCAAATTGAAAAAGCTCGGTTACAGGGGAGTTGAAAGTGCAGCACTTAGCTTTGATGACTTTAAACTAAACGCAGACCGTCTTTTAGGCGGCATAGAAGGGCAAGGACTGCAGCACGCGATGGGCGGCTTGGAACTTGGTCGAATCAATGTGGCAGCGAGAGCGGTCGGAGTTGCAAAAGCAGCTATGGATGATGCGGTGCGGTATGCACAAGAACGGACAACCTTTGGAAAACCTATTTGTGAGCATCAATCTATACAAATAAAGCTTGCCGATATGGCGACTAATGTTGAGGCGTCGCGCTTGTTAGTAGAGCAAGCTGCGTCTAAGTACGATAAAGGCGAGCGTTGCGATATGGAGGCGGGTATGGCAAAGCTTTTCGCTTCTGAAGCGGCGTTAGAGAATGCTACAGAAGCCATGAGGGTTCATGGTGGTTACGGATACTCTAAAGAATTTAACGTAGAACGCTACTACCGTGACGCGCCATTGATGTGTATAGGGGAAGGGACAAACGAGTTGCAGAGGCTATTGATCGCCAAGCAACTGGTTAAGCGCAGTCCTATTTAACCGCATTACCCGTAGGCAATGACTTCTATTTCAACCAGTGCTTTAGGCAATGCCAAAGCTGAACAAACGGTGGAACGAGCAGGGGGTTCGCTGTCGAATGTCTCGGCATAAATAGCATTGAACTCTGCAAAGTGCGCAACGTCGGTTAGCCAGACAGTTGTTTTTATAACGTTTTTTTTAGTCAAGGATGCGCTAGACAGAAGATCCTCAATGTTTTTAAGGCAGCAAAGGGTTTGCTGACCGATTCCTTCAGCCAGTGCCCCATCTTTTTTTAAACCCAGTTGTCCAGATAAAAAAACAAAATCTCCTGCGCGTACCGCCTTAGACAATGGCAGTTTAGTGCCGTCTGCTAACTTGAAATCTCCACCAATCACACTATGCTTCATGCGTCTTTCCTTTTTGTCTAATTTTAGCGATTCCCACAGTAAGCAAAGGAATGGTAAACACTATCAAGAATGCCCATGATAGAGCTCCATAACCTTCAGCGATCAAAGCGACTATACCAAATTTCGCTAGAAATACACTTATGAGTGTTAGAGTGGCGGCTACTAATGCTCGTTGCCATGATTTTAGTGGCGCACCTGAGTGAGAGTCTTTTTTCCAAGAATCAATTCGCTCGTTGACACCTTGGAGGACGCCTACAGCAGTCAAAACTATGGTGCCGGTTAATATGAAAAAATATGCCGTTATAGTCCAGTCGAGCCCAATTTTTTCTAGTAAGTAATAGGTAGGAATCTGTTGTGTCATAATTTCGGGCAAATGAGGCAGGAAAGTGACGTGGAGCATCAAAGCTGGAATAGCACCAAATAATCCAGCAATTAACCCTCCTTTCATAGCTTCTTTGCTCGTTTCAGCTTTTGAAGCACAGTAAATGAGGACAGGGATCAAAGCGCTGTTGTATATCGCGAATTGAGCGCCGCTTTGAACGGCAGCTGCAACATCTGTGGGCGCCAAGAAATTACCAAGGATGTCGTCAGAGAATCGGGCGATTGTCAATACCGTTAATGCTGACAATGAGGTCATTAGAATTATCGTAGAGAGAGACAATAGTTTTTCAACAAACTCTCTTCCATAGTAATTTAAGAAAGTTACTAAGCTCATCAAAGTGACTATCGCTATAATCGGCGGGGTACTGAACCTAGTACTGAATATACTAGAAATTGCGGAGGAGACAATCGCAAGTACGAGCACTAATAACAGCAGAAAAAGCACTTCGTAAATGACCCAGAATGGCCCGAGAAGTGTCCTTAAGAAACTTCGATAATTGTATGCTTTAAATTTTTGAGCAAAGATGAAGCTGGTCGATAATACAGCGGCAAAAATAATTGCGATTATCGCAGTTGCGATAAACCCACCCCAAGCACCATGTTTTGTAACGTACTCTACAACTTCTCTGCCGGTGCCATATCCGCCACCTATTATGACGGTTTGGAAAACAGCAGCCGGCATTAAGTAGACGCTGCTAAATTTTGACCATTTATTCAAGATATTCTCAGTTCTGAAGTAAGACTGTTTCCAGTACTAACTATTTCCCTTTGAATTCTGGGGTTCTCTTTTCAAAGAATGCATTTACTGCTTCCATATGGTCTTCAGTGTGCTGCAAAGTCACCTGCAGGGCCGCAGACATTTCCATGATGGAGTCAAAACTTGCCATGGTTCCATCTCGCATGAGTTTTTTTGTCATTCTTAAAGCTTGGGGTGGCTGGACACAGATTTTAGCTGCAAGCTTTTCCGCTTCCTTCATTACTTCATCATCTGGGTATACTTCGGATACCAAGCCCCATTCTCTTGCGGTTTGTGCGTCGATCAAATCTCCAGTAAAAAATAATTGTGCCGCACGGGACCAACCAATCTGTCTAGGAAGAAGCCATGCTCCACCGTCACCCGGCAATATGCCAAGCTTCAAGAAAGTCGCGCCAAATTTTGCCGAGGCTGCAGCGAGTCGGATATCGCAAAGCGAAGCGATGTCGCCTCCTAAACCAATTGCGGCGCCATTTATTGCTCCAACAATAGGAACTTCGATATCCCACATTGCTTTTACGATCCCGTGAATACTTTCACGGTAATGATCTCTCAGTTGCAATGCATTCCCGCCAAAGTGCCCAGAACGGTCTCGCATGGATTTTAGATCACCACCGGCTGAGAAAGCTTTGCCGGCTCCAGTCATGATCACGCATCTAAGATCTTTGTTTTTATTTATTGTGTCAGCAGCAGCTCTAAACCGGTCTCCGTCTCCGGCGTGGCCGAGCGGGTTGCGTGACTCAGGTCGATTGATTGTTAAGCGAGCAAGCACACCGTCTATTTCTAGCTTCAATTCGTTATCTATCATGTCTATTGTCCTTTTATTTTGTGATGATCGGCCATATTCCGTCTCCGCTGGCCTTTACAGCTACACGTCCTAGATTTTCTCCCCATTCGGAAACTCCACCATATTCTGTTCGCCACGCCCAAAGTCGACGGGTGACAAAATGGAGTCCGTATTCATAGGTAAAGCCTATAGCCCCATGTATTTGATGACTGATTCGGGTAATTTTTTCTACCGCCTCACTAGCACGACACTTGGCAGCGGCTATTTCAAGCCTAGCATTTCTGCCATCACCAACTATTCCTGCTTCATGAAGTCTTGCAAACGCTGTGATCGCCATAGCATCGACTGATGCCACCAGGCCAGCAAGATCTGCAAGGTGATGTTGTATCGCTTGAAACTTAGATAGAGAACGTCCAAATTGTTCACGGTCGCCAGCGTATTGAACAGCAAGGTCAAGTGCGGCAGCACCAGCTCCTGCTATTTGGGCACTGCGGAGTAATGCTCCTAACCAATGCACGGTGTCGTTATCAAGGTGAGTGGGGTAACTGGTGATTATTTCCAATTCTCCACTCAATGTGTCTCTATCATCTCTTCCTAGGTTTTTTTGAGGAGTAACAACTGCATTTTTTGTATCAGCGATGACAACATTTCCATCAATAATACCGAGTAAAAAATCTGCTTGTCCACCCCACGGCAAATTCTCATTTCCCGGAATTAATTTGTCATTTTTTATGGTGTAGCCTTTGGAAAAAATACTCGGAATGCCTTCCATCAGATCTTGATTCGATTGAGTCGCTATCCAGTGCGCCAGAATTGTCTCAGGTAGAGGAACAGGGACCGCATATCTGCCACAAGCGCGGATAATAGGGTACGCATCATTCCATGACCCATTCATTCCCCCAGCCTCTTCTCGAGCCAAAACCTTGTCCATACCTTGTTCTGTAACATGGGCCCAAAGTTCTTCCGGCCACCCATTTTTCTCATATTTATCCAGAGTGTTCCAGTCCAGCTGATCAGAGAATAAGCGATTTACGCTGTCTTCTAATATGTTTCTTAGTTCACTCATCGTATACCCATCCCTTTTGCTATGATGCCTCTCATGATCTCTGGAGTTCCACCTCGCAAAGAAAAAGAGGGAGCTATTTGAATGAGATTACCTAACACTTGTTGATAGCTATTACCGTGGCCTTCTAAGGTTGGTTCCAACAGGCATAATTCCTGCGCTAGTCCGGGCAGAGCTTGCTCAAACTGGCATCCCAAGTCTTTGACTACAGAGGCCGCAAGCGTTGGGTTTTCTCCTGCGTGTAGTTGGGCGGCGATACTTATTGACATATTTCTGAGAGTGATAGCCCAGGCTATTTGGGTTCCTATTTTCGATAAAATAGCTGGGTTTTCTTCTCCGCTTAATTCATCTAAAAGTTTGCGAAGCAAGAAGAAACAGGATAAATAACGCTCGGGTCCGCTCCTTTCTAAAGCTAGCTCTTCAGTGACTTGACGCCACCCTTCGCCTTCAACGCCGATCAGCGCTTCTTCAGGAAGCTCTACATCTACGAAAGAGACTTCATTGAAGTTTTTGCCTCCGGCTAAGTTTTCTATGGTTCTTGGAGTTATTCCCTTAGCTTGTTTTAAATCGATTAGAAATTGAGAGAGCCCTGCATGTTTTTTATTGGGATCAGGATCTGTTCTGAAAAGCGCAATCATATAATCAGCTCTATGAGCATTACTTGTCCATATTTTAGTCCCATTAACCAGCCATCCTGAATTTGTTCGCTGAGCTTTGGTTTTCAAGGAGGCCAAATCCGAGCCAGAGTTGGGTTCACTCATTCCTATAGCGAAACAAGCTTCTCCCGCGGTTATTTTAGGAATAATAGTTTTTTTCTGCGTCTCACTGCCATATCGAGTGAGTAAGGTGCCACTTTGCCTGTCGGCTACCCAGTGAAAAGCAGTAGGGGCTCCAGCTACCAGACACTCTTCTACAACGACATACCTATCAAAAGCTGAACGACCTTGACCTCCATATTCTTTTGGAAGGGTCAGGCCTAGCCAGCCTTTAGCACCCAGCTTGGCACTAAAATCAGCATCATAAGCTTCCCAGCTATGGCTCCTTTGTATTACAGAATAGTCTTTCAATTCTGAGGTAAGAAATTCCCTTACCTCTTTGCGCAGAGCTTCTGACTCAGGCGGGAGAGAAGCAGGTTCAAATCTTAATTGATCTGATATAGAAGACATTTGGCACCTTTAATTGTTATTAATCAATTGCTTATTATTGTTTTTGCATGTTATATGTTACATTAAGACAGTGACTTTTCAGCATAAAACCAAGCTCTTTCCGCAAAGGCTTCAGGTATCTCAGTCCCCGTTAATGCATGAGCGCTCGCTGCGGTGCCGTCCTCTACCCGTTTGACAATCCCCTGATAAATCGCGGCTAGTCGCCATAGTGTGTAAGCTTTATAAAAGTCTAGATTGTCAATGCGTTCCCTATTTGTGAGCGCACAGTATTGTGCGATGTACTCCTCTTCGGTCGGAATTCCTAGCTCGGTCAGATTGAGCCCTTCAAGGCTAGATACGCGCTCATCTATATTTGGGATCAGCCAAGGAGCGAGGTGAGCGGCAAAATCACCTAACGGGTGCCCAAGGGTCGACAACTCCCAGTCGAGCACAGCGATCACCTTTGGTTCTGTCGGATGACACACTACGTTGTCCAATCGATAGTCTCCATGGATGATAGATAATTCTTCTGTCTCAGGTATATGCTTGGGCAACCATTCATTTAATTTATCCATTAATGGTATTTTGTTAGTTTCGGATGCAACATAAATTTTGCTCCAGCGATGAATTTGTCTCGCCATGTAGTCTTTAGTCTTGCCGAAGCCTTCAAGTCCAATATCGAAAGGATTAATACTCTGAAGATGGGCTAACGTTTCTAGTTTTGATTTGTATATAGCAGTCCTTTCTTCAGGCGTTTGGTCTGGAAGGGATAAGTCCCAAAAGATTCTACCATCGACCATTTCCATTACGTAAAACATGGTTCCCAATATATTGTCATCTTCGCAAAGTGCGAATGCTTTGGGGACTGCAAAATTGGCGCGTCCTAACGCATCGATAACTCTGAATTCACGATCCACCGCATGGGCAGAGGGCATTAATATTCCCGGCGGTTTACGACGCAAGACGTAGCGTTTGTCGGGCGTGACGAGTTGGTAAGTGGGGTTAGACTGGCCACCTTTAAACTCTTTGACTATTAATGGGCCAGAAAACCCTTCAACATTCGATTCCAACCATGGGGCTAGTTTGCTTATGTCGAGTTCAAGATGGGATTGCACATCTTTCGTTCCTGAGAATTTTTCTTGTCGATCGTCCATTTTGATTATCTCTTTTTATGCCACAATTCGTTTGTCATGGAGTTGTCCGATAGTGTTGCTATCTAATTTCAATATGTCAGCTAAAATTTCATCTGTATGGTTTCCTAAAATTGGTGCAGGTCGAGGGCTGTCTCTCTTTATTTTAGAGAAATGCATCGCACCACTGGAAACCGGATATCTCCCTATTCCAGGTTGTTCTATCTCCTCGAATATCGGGTTTTCGGTCGAGCAGTCAGGGTCGCTTGTAACTAGCTCCGAAACCGTTTGGTATTTATCCCAGCAGATACCGCAATTTTTGAATACTCTCGCCACCGTTTCAAAGGGCTGCCGAGCAAACCATGGCTCTAGAATACTACACAATTCTTTTCTTGCTTCGAAACGATCGCCTTCAATTGAAAAATCGAGTTGCATTAAATTTTCTATTTGAGCGACTTCTTCCATTACTCCCGTAGCCTCTAATAGACCACGCCATTGTTTCGCGTTGATAGCTATGACCATAACTCTCTGTTTGTCAGCAGTTATGAAGTCGCGACCTAAGGCACCGAATAAGTAGTTGCCATGTCGTTGTCTTGTCTCTTGATTTACATGAACTTCACCAATGTACCCTAGGTGCCCCATCGTACTCAAGGCTACGTCAGCTAGTGCAAGTTTGACTTGCTGACCTTCTCCAGTCAGGCGGCGATGTCTTTCCGCTGCGAGTATATCGATGGCGGCAAGGTATGCTGTGGTAATGTCCCAGGCTGGAAGAACGTGATTTACAGGTCGCTCATCATCGATGGGTCCGGTTATATAAGGGAAACCAACTTTGGCGTTGACAGTGTAGTCCAGTGCAGTCCCTCCATGACGATCTCCGACGATTTCATGCTGTATGAGATCAGTTCTACGCTTGCTAAGTACATCATAGGCAAGCCAGCCTCGCGCAGGGAGATTGGTTGAGAAAACACCAGCATCATCACCAGCACTACAAATCAATTCAGCTATCAATTCACGTCCTTCTTCTGACTTTAAATCGACTGCGATTGAGCGTTTTCCTTTGTTCATCTCAGCCCAATAAATGCTGTTATTGTCTTTTGTCACAGGCCATCGATGGTAGTCCATGCCGCCACCGATCTGATCAAATCTAATGACGTCGGCTCCTAACTGAGCAAGAGTCATCCCACACATTGGAGCAGCTATAAATGCTGATCCTTCAATGATCCTAAGGCCTTTTAAAATGGCTTGCATGGTAAAAAAATCCCTCTATTTAACCTTGTTTGATGCGAGCGTTTCCGTTATTCAACACAACCACATTTCGTTCAAGTGATGTTGATTTAAATTGCACAGTGTCGCCATTTTCCCATATTTCTGTTCGTAAGGTTTCTCCCGGCATGAAAGGTGAAGAAAATCTAACTTCTATCGACTGCAATCTGGAAGCATCATAGCCGCAGCAACTTTTTACCAAAGCATGCATTGCCATACCCATGGTGCATCTGCCATGAAGTATGGGGCCACTGAATCCTACGGACTGTGCAACTTTAGGATCAGCATGCAACGGATTCATATCTCCACTGAGTCGGTACAGCAGTGCTGATTGAGGCAGGGTAGCAAGATCGCAGATTAGGTTAGGTTTTTCAGCAGGAGGAGAGGGCATGGCCGATCGTGGTTTGCCTCCTGTACCAAATCCTCCATCACCTCTAGCCAAAGTGTTTGACACTACTGTGGCTAGGCGAGTTGATTTGTCCTCATTGTAAAGCTCCTTTTTCGTGTATACAAAGCAGCCTTTCTCGGCGCCTCTATCAACGACATCTTCAACTGTAGTTTTTGCAAAAACTTTGCCTTCAGTTGGTAATGGGTTATGGATGGTGATCGATTCTTCTGCGTGGAGAACTTTCTGCCATTCGAAGCCATAGGTAGGTTCTTTCATCCAAAATCCTGGATAGCCAATGATCATCGCCATACCTGGCAGAGACAGCGTGTTTTCTTCGTACACATAGCGTAACTGAAGGGCATCCGAGGGATCTGCACCAAACCCAAGGGACAAGGCATAAAGCAGAGTATCTTTCATTGTGAGGTCAACAACTTGTTCATTAAGAACTGTGCCGATTAGTTTGCTGTGGTCTTTCATCCGATATCTCCTTGTCCGCTTCTGTGTTCAGATAAAGTTAGAGTCCTAACGCTCTTTCAAATCGGATCCCAGGGCCAAATATCTTGTGATCGGTCTAAAGGGTATAAATCCGCCTTAAAAGCAGGAATAGCATGCTCTGAGATAGCTTCAGGAGACCAACCTTCACCCCGATGTATTGATCTAAGTGGCCTGTTTTGTCCCATCAAGAAGATTTCGTTGTTTCTCACGGCGAATATTTGGCCAGTCACTTCTTTGGCTTCATCTGATAAAAGGTATACCGCCATAGGTGCAATCTTGTCGGGCGTCATTTCCTTTAACCGTTCGACTCTCTCTTTCTGAGCTTCGTCTGTAATAGGTATTGTTCCGATCATACGTGTCCAAGCAAAAGGAGCAATACAGTTAGAGCGGACGTTATACCTTCCTAAATCTAACGCGATGCTTTTCGATAAAGCCACAATGCCTAGTTTGGCAGCCGCATAGTTTGCTTGTCCAAAATTTCCGATTAAACCGCTTGTAGATGTCATGTGAACATAAGAGCCGGTTTCGCGTTCACGAAAATGTTCAGCTGCAGCTCGACTTATATAAAAAGTGCCGTGAAGATGCACGTCAATTACACTGTGCCATTCTTCAATGCTCATTTTATGAAACATCCGATCCCTTAAAATGCCGGCATTATTGACGACGCAGTCAAGTTGCCCAAAGTTATCGATGGCGTCTTTGACCATTTGTTTCGCATCATCATAGTCCGAAACGCTTCCAAAATTGGCAACTGCCTCACCACCAAGATCACTGATTTCTTTAACGACCTCTTGGGCAGGACGTCCCTCTATGTCCTGACCATCGGTGCTTGTTCCTAGATCATTCACCACAACTTTGGCGCCGGCTCGCGCCATAGCGAGGGAAAAATCTCTACCAATGCCGCGCCCACCCCCAGTCACTAACACAACCTTGCTATCGAGCATCCCCATATTAAAACTCCTAATTCCGTATAAAAATAAATTTACCGCTGTGAGACTCAGTCCTTTATTTTAAAACCAAGTTCTCCGAGCGATACAACGTTGCCAATCCTTCATATCGATTATCGTGGCAAACGTATTGATTTGATATGATATTAACCTATCATGCATGTTCAAGAAAACAATGCTAAATATTTCAGCGAGAGGTACCTATGGTAAGTGAGGTGACTACCCGGTTAAGCATCAGTACGTTGTCAGGCATCCCTATGGTTAAGCAAGGAGATGATTTAGCAGAGATCATCTTAGACAGCTTGAAAAGAAATGAGCTGTCTCTTGAGCCGGGCGATATTGTAGTGGTAGCACAGAAAATCGTGTCCAAAGCAGAAGGGCGTCTGATTCGTTTGAATGATGTGACCCCGAGCGAAGAAGCTATTGAAATAGCAATACAAACCGAGAAAGATCCCAGATTGGTGCAGTTGACGTTAGATGAATCGACAAAGATCGTGCGCCAAAAACCTGGGATATTAATTGTGCGGCACCGACTTGGGCATATCGGAGCGAATGCAGGAATAGATCAATCAAATATTGAAGATGATGATGAATATGCTCTCTTGCTTCCGGAAAATCCCGATCTCTCGGCTGAGAATTTAAAACATGAGCTTGATCTAGCTTTTAATTGTGATGTCGGGGTACTAATCACCGACAGTCACAATCGGCCTTGGCGCATGGGGACGATTGGGGGTGCGATCGGCTGTGCTGGCTTTCAAGTTATCGATGATCGGCGTGGCCTTAGCGATTTGTTTGGCAGAGAGCTTAAGGTGACGTTAATCAATCGTGCTGATGCCATCTCAGGTCTGGCAACATTGCTCATGGGAGAGACCACCGAGAAGACGCCGGTAGCTTTAGTAAGGGGCTTTCCAGTTGATTCCGAATTTGGAACGGCAAGCGATATTAATCGTCCTATAGAAGAAGATCTATTTCAATAAATGTCATGAAGAAATATTTAGCAATCACTGGAGGGGTAGGGGGCGCAAAGTTGGCTTTGGGACTCACGAAAATTTTATCGAAGTCTGAGATCGCTTTTTTAGTCAACACAGGGGACGATTTCGAACATATGGGACTGTCTATTTCCCCGGATTTAGATACCTTAATGTATACACTTTCGGGCTTAAGCAACGTCCAGCTCGGCTGGGGGCGTGATGGTGAGACGTGGCGATGCTTAGATGCTTATAAAAAACTAGGCGGGGATTCTTGGTTTAGCTTAGGAGATGAAGATCTGGCCGTTCATCTTAGACGGACTGAGATGTTGAAGTTGGGTGGTTCACTTTCAGAGGTCACGGCTGATTTGTTTAAGCACTTAGGAGTGGACTATCCTTGTTGGCCTATGAGCGACGAGTCGGTTCGAACTCAGATACAGACTGAAGCAGGGCGCTTAGACTTCCAACATTACTTTGTTAGAGATCGCTGTGAGCATGAGGTTAAATCGATTCACTTCGTTTCTAATTCTTTCGCTTACCCAACAAATGATCTTCTTCGATATCTAGAGGAACCTGATTTATCCGGAATTATTGTGTGTCCTTCTAACCCTTTCTTAAGTGTAGACCCTATTCTTTCCGTACATGGTTTAAAAGAAGCATTAATTGCAAGTAAAGCACCAATTATCGCTGTGTCTCCACTAATAAACGGCCAAGCTGTTAAGGGCCCCACCGCGAAAATAATGAAGGAGCTTGGCCTCGTGTTGTCGCCAGTAAGTGTGGCAGCACATTATCAAAATTTTATTAATGGCTTCATCTTAGATGAAACTGATGCCGAACACGTCGCAGAGATAACCAAATCAGGAATGTCAGTCGTTACGGCACAGACTTTGATGGCCTCACTGGACGACCGGATAAATCTGGCGCAAACTGCTGTGGATCTGTGCGACGAACTGAGAGGGCAATGATATGTGGGTAGTAGTGCCTGTGAAAAGGTTTGTAAATGCAAAAACTCGGCTAGCCTCCTTGATGTCGGAGTCAGAGAGAGAGTCGCTAGCGCAAGTTATGCTAAATGATGTTCTTCTAGCGATATCATCCTCTCTATTGGTATCCGGGGTCCTGATAGTATCGAATGAAGTCAGAGCGCGATATGCGGTTGAACGTCTCGGAGGACTCTTTTTAGAAGAGGAGGAAGCTGGACTGTCAGCATCGGTTGCGCAGGCAGGAAAATGGCTTATCAAACATGGACAACGGGGGATGCTAGTCATTCCTGGCGATGTCCCGTTAGTTAGTAGCTCGGAAATAGATGAAATGATTAAAAGCCATCGTGGCGATAAAGCACTGACGATCGCCCCAGATACTGCAAAAGATGGTACTAATGCTTTATGTGTAAGCCCAATTCAATTGATTGAATTTTCTTTTGGCAAAGCCTCTTTCTCTAAGCACATTGCGTCGGCGGAGCAGCTCAATCTTGCACCAACTGTTGTGAACCTAAGTGGCCTTGCTTTGGATATTGACAATCCACTTGATTTACAAATACTCCTTTCGTTTGACAATGAGACAGAAACATTGGCTTACTTAGCAGATAGTGGTATTGCTAGAAAGGTTCTGCCGAGGCGCAACCGTAGCGCAGGTAAAGTAGGTATCGGTGCTGCATCTAGATTGATATAGACAAACTAATAGAGTGAAGAGAGTTTTATGACTGACTTGATAACGACAAGTGATGCGCTCGCCTTAAGCGATAGGGACGACTTGGCCTCTTTAATGGGAGAGGCTGCTGCATTGAGAGACCTTGGGTTTGGCAATAGCATCACCTACTCGCGAAAAATTTTTATCCCCTTAACTCAATTGTGCCGTGATGTTTGTCATTACTGTACTTTTGCACAAGCACCGAAAAAAGTAGCTAACCCTTTCTTGAGCATAGATGAGGTTTTAGAACTGGCTCATCAAGGAAAAGCCATGGGTTGTAAAGAAGCTCTTTTTACGTTGGGAGAGAAGCCAGAATTAAGATATAAGGCGGCCAGAGATGCTTTGGCATCTATGGGTTACAGTACGACATTAGAGTATTTAAGAGACGTTTCCCGTGCTGTCTTTGAGCAGACCGGACTTCTTCCGCATATGAATGCCGGGACCATGACGTTAGGCGAGTGTCAGATGTTGAGGGAGTACTCGCCAAGTATGGGGATAATGCTTGAATCTCTTAGTGAACGACTTTGTGAAAAAGGAATGCCGCATTACGGTTCGCCGGATAAAGTCCCTCAAGTGCGCTTGGAAACATTAAGAAATGCAGGGAAAGCGAAAATACCTTTCACCACCGGAATCTTAATAGGTATTGGTGAGACGCGCCTCGAGCGCATAGAGTCTCTCTTGGCTCTTCGTGAGGTTCATTTAGAATTTGGACATATACAGGAAATAATCATACAGAATTTCCGGGCAAAACCGGGGACTAAAATGAAAAATAGCCCGGATCCTGACTTAAGCGAAATGTTATGGACTCTCTCGATAGCCAGGATAATTTTCGGATCGGAAATGAGCATACAGGCTCCCCCTAACTTGAGCCCAGAAAGTCTTCCGCTCCTAATTAAGGCGGGGATTAACGATTGGGGAGGAGTGTCTCCACTTACGCCAGACCATGTTAACCCTGAGGCACCATGGCCACATTTAAGCAAGCTAATGGATGACACATACGCGGCGGGTAAATTTTTACACGAGCGGTTAACCATATACCCCTCATACGTGCAGGAGTCGCTTGAGTGGGTCGACGAAAAATTTCAGACTCCTTTGATTCAGATGGTAGATGCAGAGGGATATCCTCGGACTGACGACTGGAGCCCTGGAGATTTGATTGAACCGCCAAAAGATATTATAGACGCCATCTCCGCCCATGCTAAGCATGTCTCTACTGACGTTTCCGAGATTCTTGAGCTTTCACGGTCAGGGCAACTCCTATCTGATTTGCAAATTGAAAGATTATTTAAGGCTAGGGGAGATGATTTCTCTGCAGTCTGCCAAGCCGCAGATAGTTTGCGAAAAAAAGCAAATGGTGACGATGTATCTTTTGTTGTAAACAGAAACATTAATTATACGAACGTCTGTTATTTTAAATGTCAATTTTGTGCATTCTCGAAAGGCAAATTGAGCGAAGATTTACGTGGTAAACCCTACGACTTGGACCATTCGGAAATACAAAGACGTGTGCATGAGGCTTGGGCTAGAGGTGCCACTGAAGTTTGTATGCAAGGTGGGATCCATCCGCAATATACTGGCGATACATATGTTGAAATTCTAAAGACGGTCAAAACGGCTGAGCCTCACATGCATATCCATGCATTTTCTCCATTAGAAGTGTGGCAAGGAGCGGCCACGATGGGTTTTGAGCTTGAGGAGTATCTTCTTATTCTTAAAAACGCTGGATTGGATACGCTACCGGGGACAGCGGGAGAAGTTCTGGATGACGAGGTACGGGCAATTATTTGTCCTGACAAGATAAACACTGAAGAGTGGTTTGAGGTGATGAGAGCCGCTCATAAAGTTGGCTTTAAGACTACATCCACTATCATGTATGGCCATGTAGATAAACCCATACATTGGGCCCGTCACGTCAGAAGATTAAGGGATGCGCAAATAGAGACAGGAGGTTTTACGGAATTTGTGCCGTTGCCTTTCGTTCATATGGAGGCTCCGCTTTACTTAAAAGGGAAAGCTCGGCAAGGTCCTACATTTCGTGAGTCGGTATTAATGCATGCTGTGTCTAGAATCGTGCTTGGAGAATACATCTCAAACATCCAAACTTCTTGGGTAAAGATGGGACACACGGGTGTTGTAGCTTGTCTGAATGCCGGTGCTAACGATCTAGGTGGAACGCTTATGAATGAAAGCATTACTCGAGCTGCAGGTGCATCATATGGGCAAGAGACATCGCCAGAATTAATGATGGAGATGATCGCGACGGCAGGAAGGGAAGCCCGCCAAAGAACAACAAGCTATGGAGAGGTACCTAGTGAACGAATTAACGCTGGGCTGAATGCTGGAATTTTAACTGATATTATTAATACTCCAGCTCCTAAGTATGAGCGAACTGCTAGACGAGTCTTAAAGCGCTCGGCCGTTACACTGGATAACACATGAGCTCAAAAGCACCGCCCAAACATATATTAAATGGATACCGCGTGCTCGACATGACGCATGTGTTAGCGGGTCCTAGTGCCACAAGGCTAATGGCTGAAATGGGTGCAGAAGTGCTTAAAATCGAATTCCCCACTGCCGGAGACATTACACGAGCTCTGCCGGCTATCAAAGAAGGTCGTAGCGCATATTTCGCACAACAAAATAGAGGCAAGAAAAGCGTCTGCCTGGATCTAAAGGCCGACTCTGCAAAGGAAATTCTTCGTGACTTGATAAAAATATCTGATGTCTTTATCGAGAATTTTGCTCCCGGGGTGATATCACGACTTGGGTTCTCCTGGGAAGAAGTCCGCGAGTTGAATCCGGAAATCGTGATGTGTTCTATTTCAGCATTCGGTCAAGAAGGAGAGCTGTCCGCGCTGCCTGGCTTCGACTATATTGCCCAAGCCTATAGCGGAATTATGGGGATGATTGGAGAGGCTGGTGGACCGCCGTCTTTTCCTATGGCGGGGATTGGTGATGTGATGACTGGTGCTCACGCAGCCTGTGCTATCGGATTTGCGCTTCTGCATCGAGAACGTGGCGGACATGGGCAATATCTTGATATTTCGTTGCTTGATTCCTATATGCATTGTCATGAGTTGAACATCCAAGCCTACAGCGTTTCTAATGGTGAAATAGAGCCAACGCGTTCAGGCCATCATCATTACGCTGTTTGCCCGTTAGGTCTTTTTAAAGGCAAAACGCATTACATCTGTATTATTGCCTTACAACCCCAGTGGTCAGGAGTTTGTCGAGCGATAGGCAGGCCTGATTTGATTACAGACAGTGTTTATGACACGAATGATAAACGGCTGGGAAAATCCGAAGAAGTTATCGCAATTATTCAGAATTGGGTTGATCTTCAAGAATCCGATGAAAGCATTTTGGCTTTACTAGAGGCAGAGAGAGTTCCTTGCGCTCCTGTCTTAAGTATTTCAGAAGTCGTCAACACAAAACACATCTTGGATAGAGGGGTAGTCCGACCCATACAAGACCCGAAACTCGGTGAGGTGCTTGTGCCGGGGATGCCTTTGCGATTTTCTGAATTTGAACATAACCAACCACTGGACACTTCTTTCCTCGGGGAAGACAACAAATATGTGTTAGAAGGCATGCTTGGATATGAACCCCAAAGAATTAAAAAGCTCATAGAAGAAGGGGTTTTATTCGAGAACTCTGAGACTTGAGCGCTACAGTGTTTGAGGCGGTTAATCTTTAGGTATTGCTAGTTTTTTTTCTAGAGTTCTAGACAATAGAAAGAGAATAACTGAAGCGACTAAAGCCACTACACATAAGGTTGTAAAGATACTTTCCAGCGCTAAGGTTTCATAGAGTCCTGACACTCTTCCTGCTATATAAGAGCCAACTGCACTCGCAAGAAACCAAATGCCCATAGTTAAACTAGCTATCTTTTGCGGAGCAAGCTTACTCATGGCGCTGAGTCCGACAGGACTTAGGCACATTTCCCCTATTGAGTGAAGTAGATACATACACGCCAACCAAGAAGGGCTGACCAGCACACCATTGCTTGCGTTATAGGCAGCACCGACCATGACAGACCAACCTAAAGCCATGAATAAAAGGCCTAACGCAAACTTCGCAGTAGTCGACGGCTGAGAACTACCAAGTCGTAGCCAGAGCCAAGCAAACCCCGGACCTAGAAACAGTATGATATAAATCGGGTTAAGCGATTGCATCCAGCTAGCAGGGAAAGAAAACCCCATAATCTCTCGGCTAGTATTTCTCTCTGCGAAAAGAGTAAGGGTTGAGCCGCCTTGCTCGTAAAGTGACCAAAAAACAGTTGCCGCTACAAAAAGCACTAGAATTTTGAAAATCCGAACGCGATCGGCTGAGTGACGCCAATTAGAGGCAATTAGCCAAAAGAAGAAAGAAAAAGTGATTGCAAAAAGACCTATTCCGAAAATATTTCCTATTTGGGTCAAAGAAATAGTTTTTAAGGAAGGTAGTAACACAGAAATAGTGAGACAAAAGAATGCTGTTAACCACAATAATTTCTGAATGTTTTTCTCAGTGAATTTTACCGCCGTGACAGGGACCAGTAAGCCAATTTCTCCCAAATTCTTTGACCCTTTTATATAGGAAAGCAAGCCGATTGCCATGCCAATTGCAGCAGCTCCGAAACCGAAGTGCCAAGCGTAAGTGGGGTCTAAACCAGTTTTTTGCAGGAGTAAGCGAAAGTAGGGAGCCTGACTCAACCAACCGCATACCAAGGGCGATGCAAATGCTCCTAAATTTATTCCCATATAGTAGATTGAATAACCCGCATCTCTTCTTTGATCTTCTTTCCCATAGAGCTGTCCTACCATCGAGCTGATGCTAGGTTTGAGAAGTCCGGTGCCAACTATTAACGCAGCCAATCCACTTAGAAAATAAGGCATTCCAGGTATAGCTAATAAGATGTGTCCGAACATAATAATAACGCCACCTATCAAGGTTGCATTACGCTGTCCGACAAGCCGATCGGCACACCATCCTCCAGGTAAACAAGCCAAATACACCATCGACGTATAGATCCCGTAAATAGCCCCAGCATCAGACACGCTTAAGCCGAGTCCACCGTCGTTAACCGTCGTGACCATGAAAAGAATTAGAATTGCTCGCATTCCATAGTAAGAAAACCGTTCCCACATTTCCGTAAGGAATAAAGTCTTTAGACCGATTGGATGGTTTAAGAAGCTGTGCTTATTGATTGCAGTCTCTCCCTTATTGGAGTGTTGGGAAATTCAGTTGATGTTCTAATCGCCCTCAGAGAGCCTATGCAGGCGATTGGCTCGAAGGTGTATGAAGCTGGAAACGGTTAAACATCCTAGAGCTGACAGTATCATAACTATGCCCAGCCAATCATCTGGAGATACCGATTCACCTAAGTGCCAAGCAGACGAAAGGATGGCGATAATTGGCACCAGCAAAGTCATCATACTAGTTGTTCCCGCCGTCAGCTTGTCAAGTAAATAGACCCACAACAACCAACCCAAGCCTGTTGAGACGATACCTGTTGCGAAAAGAGCCGTTATAAAGCGTGGGGTATAAGTAGGAGTAGGCTCCCCCAATAGCCAGGCTATAAATAAGAGACATAAAGAGCCAAAACCCATTTGCCACGCCGTAAGTGATAGCAAATCGATGGGTTTTCTAGCAAGCATTTTCTTGATCAAGATAGATGCAATAGCCCAACTGAAAGCCCCACAGATGGCGCTAATGCATCCATATAATTGTCCATCTATTGACCAAGGTTTTAAGACAAACATTAACCCAGGGAATGCCAAAATAATCGCAGCCCACTGAAAAGGTTTGATGCGTTCGTTCAAAATGGGCCAGGCAAGTAGCAATGTCCAGAAAGGATAAGTGAACATTAATATGGCTGCACGGCTAGCTTCGGCACTGACTAGAGACAATTGCGAGAACCCGACACACCCCACAGTATTAAAAATGCCCAGCAAGAGAATTTCTTTATAACGATGTAGCTCAAGTGGACGCTTCATGAGTAGGACAAAAAGCATAAGAAAAATAGAACCGATAAGTGTTCGTTGGCCTGCAAAAGAAAAAGGTCCCGAGTCCAAGAGTCCTATTTTCATGAATACCCAAGAGTAACCCCAAAAAAAGGATAGTAAAATGAATGCTATCGCCACAGGTCGAGTTTTCAACAGAGGACTCCAAGAGGTGATGAAGGCACTTAAATACTGATAGTGCGCTCGTTAATTGCCTGTAAAAGTGGGGATACTTTTATTCAAGTAAGCTTTCCGAGCGATTTTTTGATCGTCAGTGGCCATAGTTAGTAGATGTTGATCGGCATCCGAGTGCATTAAAGCTTGATCTAGCGCACCGCTAATTTTGTTGATGCTACGTTTGATCATTTGCGCGGCAATAGGTGACTTGTCAACATATCTCATGGCAAAAGTTTTGGCTGCGGGTATCAGTTCATCGGGGGGTACGATGTCATCAATTATGCCCCATTCGGCTAACTTTTTGTCATAGATCCTTTCACCACCAATGACTAGTCTTTTGGCCTTGGACGTTCCAACCAACCGAATAGTGAGAGGCAGGCTTTGCCACATGAGGTTAAGGCCTAGATCAATCTCTGGGTATTGTATGAAACAGCCTGAAGCACCTATCCTAAAGTCCATAGCCGTTACTAAACAAGCGCCTCCACCGATGGCGCCCCCATTCCATGCTCCAATAGTAATCTGATCAATTGCTAAAATAGCATTTAGCGCTCGCTCGCCCATTCGGATACGACGTCGTTTCATAAGAAGACCAGTGTCGTCTTCTTCTCCCATTTCTTGAATATCCGCTCCAGATGAGAAATGGTTCCCTTCACCGCTAAAAATAACCACTCTGGTCTCTTCATCATCTCTGAAAGACAAAGCACAAGCCTCAATTTCAGAAAGATGTTCTTTATTCAGTGCATTAGCAGTTTCGGGTCGATTGAGCATAACGACAGTAACGTGTTTATCACGTAGAATTTTTAGATATTTATATGCCACCACTAGATTCCTTTCGCATAGATTTAGAAAATATCATCAGCAAGTTGGGAAAGCTCCTCGAGAATTGATTTTTCGTCTTTGGCCTGAAGCCATAACACTATCCCGTTCGCGCTTGACTCGGCTGCATTATCTAAATCGGCTCTAGTCCTGAAGAGTCCGTCGGGTGCGAACAAAGTAATGTCGAGCGATTTGGGATCTCGCCCAAAATCAGCTGCATAACTGTTGAGTTCAGCTCTACCGTCGACTATTTCTTGGGGATCGGCGCAGAAAGGAAGCCATCCATCGCCCCACTGAGCTACTCTTTTAAAGACTAGAGGTGTACCTATGCTGCCAAGCAATATTGGTGGGTGCGGATGTCTGGCAGGTTTTGGCTTACATATCAAACGCGGAAAATCATAGTACTTCCCGTGGTGTTCAACATATTCTCCTGTCCAAAGTGCTTTCATTACTGCAATGTTTTCTTTAGTTTGAGTCCAGCGGTGTTCAAAATCTCCACCCAGAACTTCGCACTCGGGCTTGTTCCAACCTGCACCTATTCCTAGCAAAAATCGTCCGCCTGAATAGTGATCAAGGCTAGCCATCTCTTTTGCGGTAGTGATCGGGTTTCTCTCAGGTAGAAGTGTGATTCCGGTTCCTAGTTCGATTGTGGAAGTGGTAGCAGACGCTCGACTAAGTGCAATCAGAGGATCAGGCATTTTAAAAAGGTATTCTGGGGTTGAACCACCTGGCTCTTTACCTGGGTAATCATCCGCTGACCCCTCAGGTATAACAGTATGTTCAGGCGCCCAGTACGATGAAAAGCCTAAATCTTCTGCATGCTTAGCTACGACTGCGGGGTCACCGTTCTCCATATCAGTTAAGACTTGGAAGACACCTACCTTCATTCCTTTGTATAGTTTGTTGTTCATGATTTCCCCTATTGTAAAAGACAATTGAAAAGGATCAGTTGACAGACGAATCGCGAAGTCCAACAATATTTCCCTGGATAGTTTCAAATTATAGACACAAGACAGCCACTCGTCTCTAGATATTTTTACGTGCCTATTCTAAGTCAAATTTAGAGATGTTAATTTGACCGTGGTGTTTTTATAAAAGTACTGGAACTCGTTGATTTGAGGTCGTGAGCAGTACAAAATCATATAGTCTGTAACGAGTTCGAAGAAAAAAAGGGGATTGCTATGAATCTGGGCTATTTCATGATGCCACTGCATCACATTGACAGGGACTACCACGAGACATTAGAAGAGGACATTGAAGCGATAGTCTTGGCTGACGAGCTTGGATATACAGAAGCGTGGGTAGGGGAACATTATAGCTCGGCAGTGGAACAAATTACGTCTCCGCTAATGTTCCATGCAAACCTGATTGCACGAACTAAAAAGATTATTTTTGCGACGGGGGTGATGTGTCTGCCACAGTACCACCCCGCTGTTCAAGCAGGGCAAGCCGCGATGTTTGACCATCTAAGTAACGGACGATTCATCATGGGTGTCGGCCCAGGTGGTCTTGCCTCCGACTTCGAGTTATTTGGTGTTTCGGATAAAGACAGAATGGAAATGATGGAAGAATCGTTGGACATGATTCTGGAGTTATGGAAAACAGATCCCCCTTATAAAATGCATGGGAAGCATTGGGATATCGAAATGAAAGAATGGACTCATCATGATATAAAAACAGGCTATGTTCCAAAACCTCTTCAGCTTCCTCATCCCCCGATAGCTATGTCAGCAATGAGTCCTTTTTCTGGCTCATTAAAATTCGCCGGGGCTCGTGGGTATATGCCTGTTTCTGCAAACTTTATCGCACCATGGTCCGTTGCTACGCACTGGCCTGCTTATTGTGCCGGAGCCGAAGAGGGTGGATTGACGCCGGAAAGCAAGAACTGGCATGTCGCTAGAAGTATTTATGTTGCAGATACCGATGCTGAGGCAGAAGCCTTTGTGAAAAAAGCGGGAGGCAGCTACGACTATTATTACGATTATTTGTTTAAAATATTTGATCGCTCTAACTACAAGGGGCCATTTGTGGCAAACAAAGACGACGATCCGGAAAAGCTTACTCATCAGGCAGTTAGGGATGCATGCGTCATCTGGGGCAGTCCAGAGACTGTCGCAAAGAAATTAAATGCGTTCCGCGCTGAAGTAGGAGAGTTTGGCACTCTGCTCTATGCTGCCCATGACTGGGCAGACAAAGCGGCTATGAAGAAATCTATGCGGCTTATGGCGGAGGAAGTCATGCCTATTTTGAACGGGACATCTATTCCTTTAGCTTCAGCTGGGTGATAATAGAATATTAATTATAACGATTATAACAAATTTAGTTTGATAGGAGACTTGATATGAGTGCGGGTAAATTACGATTTGGATTATGGTACGACTTTCGCAATCCCCCTCAGTGGCAGCGAGATAATACGAGCCTTTACCATGAATGCTTTGCTCAAATCGTACGAGCCGAAGAAGCAGGATTTGACGACATATGGCTATCAGAGCATCATTTTTTAGATGACTGTTATTCACCGTCTATGCTTCCAATAGGTTGCGCGATAGCTGCTTTAACGAAAAAAGTTCACATTGGGACTAGCGTTCTTTTGTTGCCGTTACATGATCCTGTTCGAGTTGCAGAGGATGCCGCCACTTTGGATGTTATTTCGGGAGGACGTTTAGAACTAGGATTAGGAGTAGGCTACAAAGCTGAAGAGCTTAGAGCTTGGGGTGTAGATCCCAAGACTCGAGGAAAGCGAATGGATGAAGGTATTGAAATAATCCAACGACTTTTTTCAGGTGAAAAGTTTAGCTTCCACGGAGAATATAACAATTTTACAGATATCCAGTTAAGACCTCTCCCGGTTCAGAAAAACCCTAGGTTATGGATAGCAGGTTTCAGTAATGTGGCGGTGCGCCGAGCGGCTAGAGTTGGCGCTGGCTATATTGCCATTGGCCCAGTAGGGCCGTTTACCAAAGTCTATCGTGATGAGTTAGCAAAAACTGGAAAGAACCCTGATGAATATGAGATAGCGGCCGGGTACGCGTGGTTGCATGTCGCCAAAGACCCTGAGAAGAGATGGAAAGAAGCGGTTGAACATTTAGCCTATCAGCAGAATGAGTATGGTAAATGGTTCAGTGGAGCAGGAATGGATTTTATCAAACCTGTTACAGCTACTCGTGAATCTATAGAGAAGAATGACGTATACATAGTCAGTCCTGAACAGGCGTGTGAAATGATAGAAAAGTATCAGAAAGAAACTGGTTGCCAAAGGTTCTATACGTGGGCGGTTCCTCCAGGTATGAGCCCTAGTTGGTCAGATGAACATATTGAATTGATGGCAAGTGAAGTTATGCCGGCTTTCAGGTAATAAATTGCCGCTGTCAGACTTCGTAAATACTGTCTGACGGCGGAAATTACAGAACCTGAAGGACTTTATCTTTGTCCTTTAAGAATATTCTGGAAAACTCTGCGCTTGCTTGAGCATGCTGAAAAGTCGAAACGCCGATAAGCCATATGGCAGTGACAATTCGAGGCTCAAAACCCATGGATGTTTTGACATCCTCAAATAAATTGCGAGATTCATATAACCAATTTTTATTTTGACTGCCTTTTCGAATTACATAATGAGTTTCGCGGTCTTTCCAAGACCTTACGGGACAGTCGAAGTAGTGTCCCTCATCTAATTGGCTACTCCATATCCATGTTAAATCCCTTCCGTTCTCAAACTCAGCGGCAACTGACACGTAGTCGTGAGATTTGGCTTTGTCTTCTCGCACACAGCTAGGATGTTCTATTAGCTTCCAATCCCAATTTAAATAAGTGGACTGTGTGACCGGAAATTCTAGTTTTTTACGTATTATTCCTTGATCGTTTAACGAATTAAGGATGATACGGCTCCTTCCCGAATCTGCTACGTGGGAGTATATGTCACTAACTCCGGTTTCCTTCAAATATTGCCAACCAGACGGGGGAGCTTTTGGTTGTTCAAGTTGCTCATAAGCGGCCTCCAAAAGTGTAGATCTATTAAATTGATTGAGAGCCTTCAAGTTTTTTAAGCCCAGTTTGGCATCGCTTTTCCAAGAAATGAGAGTAACACTTAGCGTTCCCGTTAATGTTTGGTAAAGGCTAGCAGGGGACTTTAAGTCTCCTTTTAGATTAGACCATAATCCATAATAGATTCCGACTTCGATGGTGCCGGAAACATCAGAGACAAATGTACCGGTTCCCCTTGTAACATTCTCAATCTCGCCTCCAGGGATTCTGGCCCATAAATGAAACCCTGGCCCACCATACAAGCTTGAATCTTTGGTAGACCAATTTATCTTTCCTTCAGCTAGTAGAGTGTATTGTTGGCCGCGTTTGATTGCTATTTTAGTTTGGTGCCAAGGAGGCTCATTTCCTGAAAGTGTGATGTAGTCAACTTCGGCAATTTCATTTACCGAGCTGGTGTCAAAATCAGTGGCTGGTTTTTTTCTCATCAACGGTTACTTTTTTGGTAAAGGACTGGATGTATTCTTATCCAAAAATTAGTTAACGTAAAGTTGGTGAGTCAGCCATATAACAATCAGATGTTTAGTATTACATTCATGTTGAGGTACTATAGAAGTATTATTTTCCCAACAATAAAGTTATATGCAGAGCTTTAAAAATTGAATGAAGCAAGATTTAGAATTTGAAAAAAGCAATAAAAATGGAGAGAAAAAACCATGAAGATCAGATTAGGATTTGGATTACTCAATTATCCTTTTGAGAGTGGAAAGGATTTTTTTCGATGGGTTCAAATGCTTGAAGAAGCTGGAGTCGATTCTGTATGGCAATCCGACCGATTGATATCTACCGATAATTATTTAGAGTCTCTAAGCGCCTTAGCATCCCTTGCAGGCTGTACTGAAAAAATTAAATTCGGAATGAACGCGATTGTGGCACCTCTTCGTGATCCGCTCGTATTGGCTAAGCAATGCGCTACGATAGATTACCTAAGCGGAGGGAGATTATTGCCAATGTTCGGCGTGGGGTACCCCAAGGCTGCTGAATGGGCCGCGACAGGACGAAGTTCTGACCATCGAGGCTCGAAGGCGAATGAAATGTTCACTCTTATGACTAGGCTTTGGACAGAAGAATCGGTGACTTTCGAAGGGAAGTACTACCAATATAAAAATGCTTCTATCGCTCCACATCCAGTTCAAACTCCGCTCCCTTTGTGGATCGGTGGCTCGAGTAATGCTGCCATCAACCGCACAGCAAAACTCGGATCGGGATGGATAGGCGGAATAGCAAGTCCTGAAGAGGTAAAACGAGTAATTATGGGAATCAAAGCTAAGTCAGCTGAATATGGACGGGAGATAGACGACGATCATTACGGAACATCTATAGGGTTTCGGATCGGGAGCGTAGATGATGAAGCGGTGGTCAATTCTCCTTTTGTTAAACGAACAGGCATTGGAGAGAACATGGATTTAAATCCATTATTTGCTATAGGAACCTCCGCAGAAGTGACGGAAAGAATCCGCGCCTATATTAAAGCTGGTGCAAGTAAGTTTGTTTTGTTTCCTATTGCATCAGGTTCAAAAGACGTGTTCGATCAGACGCAGCGTGTTATTGCCGAGATAAAGCCAGCAATAGAGAACTGAGTCGTGAAATTTAGGGCCGCCTGAATTTTGTAAGTCAGACAGCCCTTAAAATGCCGGACTTATCTTCTGTCGTCTCTTGGGCGTGCTTCGTTAACTCTCGCTTCACGTCCTTTTAGCATAGCTCCGTTGAGCTCTTCTACCGCTGCAGCTCCTTCGCTCGCATTGGGCATCTCTACGAAACCAAAGCCTTTAGAACGGCCAGTGTCCCGGTCGCTAATGATTTTACAGCTATCCACTGTCCCGTGTTGCTCAAATGACTCTTGGAGTTCTTCGACGCTAATGTCATAAGAGAGGTTTCCAACATAAATATCCATAACTAGTACCTTTTATATATACCATCTTTTGTAAGTAGTAGACTCTTGCCCGATGGCAAAATAGCAAGAGCAGTAAAAATGATGTGCTGTTTTAAACGTGAGATCCATAAACGTCGATAATGAGCGAGAGAGGGGTGATGTGTGGGTGTGTCCGAGAAACAAGGTCTATGAAAGTAAGAGTTTAGGTCTTTAGGTAGCTGAGTAGTGTTCGGTTTGTACGTTGCCTTTGTAAGTGACACGCCTACCGTAATTAAAATCCCCAGCTTTTTCGACTATTTCTTCTAACCTCAACTAAACTATACGCCTTGCGCGCGAGCTAACATCATAAACCCCTATGAGGGAGGTGGCAACACTTGTCTGATCCGGAATATTGAATTTTCTAACGGGAGCAAAGGCAGAGTTTTTGTTTGGGCAGGCGGGTTTTTAATTTCTATTTAAAACATAGACTTAAGAGTCATTTAGAAAGAACAATCTTTCCGTACATATCTCGGCTTTCTAGTATTTCCATGCCTTCTAATGCGTCTTCAAAGGATAAATTTTTGAAAATGACAGGGTTTATGCTGCCAATTTTTAGGAGTTGATAGAGGTATTTTTGGCAGCTTTCGACTTTTTCTGGTGCCCTCTCCATGTACTGCCCCCATGCCAATCCTATGATTGCCGCATTTTTTAAAAGCAGCCTATTGGTCTCAATAGCGGGGATGGTCCCAGCAGCAAAGCCAATAATAATCAATCGTCCATCCCAGCCAAGACACCGTTTTGTTTGCTCAAAAAGCTCGCCTCCTACCGGGTCATATATGACATCAGCGCGTTGACCGTTGGTGAGTCGGCTGACTTCTTCGACAAGGCTTTGTGATTTATAATTGATGACGTGGTCTGCACCTTGGTTTAAGCAGACTTCCATCTTTTTCTGACTGCCAGCGGCAGCTATTACTGTAGCTCCCATGAGTTTCCCCAGCTGAATAGCGGCAAGTCCTACTCCGCCGGCTCCGCCGAGAACTAACAGCGTTTCGCCCACCTGGAGATGAGCACGATGGGCAAGCCCGAAGTACGATGTCCCATAAGTTACGCTCAACGCAGCACCGGCTTCATTTGATACGAAATCAGGCACTAGCCAGGCACTGTTGTTTGTAACTTCGAAGTATTCTGCCAGTGTTCCACCGCCATGACAGAAACCAGCTACTCGGTCTCCGGCTTTGAATTTGCTTGAAGGCCCTGCGGATTCGACTATACCTATTCCTTCGACTCCAGGAACGGCGGGAAGGGGAGCTTTTACTTGGTATAGTCCTTGGCAGACTAACAAATCTGGAAAATTCAAGGACACTGCAGAAGTTTTAACTATCGCTGTATCCGTTTTGTGAATTGGCATTTCCCGGTCTGACCATTTTAGTACCTCGTGATAAGGGCCATAAGATTCAAATTGCCAAGCTTTCATTTTTGCACCCGTTGATTAAGTGGTAGCGGTGGTCTTTGGTTCGGACACGATTGTGTTCTCAATATATCCCAGCTCAGGTATTCCAACTTTGACAGTTTGGCCTACAGTCAGAAACTTTTTAGGATCGAAGCCTATACCTACTCCACTAGGTGTCCCAGTCAGTATTAAATCGCCTACTTCTAAAGTGAAGGCAGCTGTCAATGTGGCAATTTGGTCGAAACAGTCAAATACAAGATGTCGTGTGTTGGAGTTTTGACGTAGCTCACCGTCTACCCAAGTCTTGATATCCAGAGCATGTGGATCTTCAATTTCGTCTTTCGTAGTGATCCAGGGTCCAAAGGGGCAGTGGGTATCGAATGATTTCCCTAACGTGAAAGTCTGAGAGCGCATTTGCCAATCACGAACACTCACGTCGTTACAAACAACATATCCAGCTATGACTGAATGTGCATTTTCTCTGGTTACGTGTCTGCAACGTTTGCCGATCACAAAGCCGAATTCTCCTTCGTAATCTAGTTTGTCCGACACTTTGGGCAAGTGGACGTCTGCATACGGTCCATTAGCAGCGGTTGATTGCTTGTTGAAGAACATCGGGAAATCGGGAGTAGCTAAACCTGTTTCTTCAATATGATCTTTATAATTCAATCCGACCGCTAGAATCTTGGGTGGCCGATCGATGGGTGCGCAAAGTTCAACTTGGGAAAGCTGATATTCTTGACCTTTATAGCTCTGAGCTTTGCTCAAAGCCGCGTCGCCAGCTTCTAAAAATGGGATCATTTCTCCAGGGACACTGGCTTTAGATAAGTCAATAATGATACTGTTTTCGACCCGTCCTATTCGTTTCTCTCCGTCTATTCGAAAAGTAGCTAATTTCATTTTAAAACTCTCTTATCTAGCTGTAGTGGAGAATGAGGTATTCGTCTATATACATTTTTTTGTTTGGCGGGATAACTACCGTGGTCATAGGATCACGAATTATAGAGGGCCCTTTGACTGTATTTCCAGCTTTTAACTCTCCCATTTCCCAAACATTAAAGCTGACCCATCCGTCTTTGTGATAAACGTCACGTTTTTCTACGAATGCGCTAGGATCGGGCTCTGGGTTTGATAATTCATGTCTTAGGAGTTTTGGTTGGGGTTTGTCTGCTATGGCTTCAAGATGTATATCTGTCAGTGAGTAGCCAGCACTCCCAAACTTGGCGCCTTCTGGATAGACTTTAGAATACATCGTCTCGAAAGCATCGATCATAGTCTGGATATCATTCGGACCATCCATCACACCGTTTTCCAACGCTGTATTGAAGCTTTCAATTTGCCCCATATATCGCGCCGACACCCCGTAGCGGAAAGTGACAGTGGCTGGATCGATACCCTCTGCTTTCATTTGTATTCTAGCTTCGTGCTCCATTTCCCTCCAGGTCGTATGGATATCTTTAGCGATTTTCGCAAGGTGATCATCACCGGATTGGTTAGGGATTAATGCTCGTGTGCCGCGGTCGTAGCGGTGCATGTATTCAGCGCAGGCAGCTCCAAATGCTGAAAAACCAGCCGCCCAAGGGATGGTAATTACGTCCTTGAATTCTATTCCTTCCGCGAAGCCGTACATGTGCACAGGACCAGCTCCTCCGTAGTAAAGCATGGTGAAGTCATGCGTGTCGTATCCTTTGGAGGCTATCATCGTGCGTAAAAGATCATTCATTTCGGTGTTGATTATTTGAAGCAATCCCGCTCCTGCCTCATAGACATCAAGACCTAGAGGGTCTGCTACCGTTTCTTTTAAGGCCTTTAATGCTAACTCTTTATCAAGCTTGACTTGCCCGCCCAGGAAATAGTTTGGATCAACATATCCGAGTGCTACGTTAATGTCTGTTACAGTCAGTCGATCGTAATTGAGACAGATTCCGACTGCTGCACCGGCAGATTCAGGACCCACATGGAGACGTTTGTATTCATCTACCCAGACTACTGATCCCGCACCTTGTCCGGCTGAGTCTAGCTCAACCATTGGCAGAGCTAGACGATGGCCGGCTATATCCGCGCTTTTCGCTATACCGATTCGTTTGTCGATAATCAAGCCAACATCAAAGCTAGTACCGCCCATGTCGGCGGTAACAATATTATCTAAATCTAAAACGTTGCCTAAAAACTGCGCTCCAATTAAGCCGCCCACTGGCCCTGATATCATAGTTTCATAAAGCCTAGTGTAGTCCATATTTACAGCGCCGCCGTAAGAGAGCAACGTTAGCAAGCGGCCATCAAACCCCAATTCGCGTGCCGCTTTTTCTACATCTAATAGAGATGCCCTGACTTGTTCAGCAGCAAAGCATTGGAATAAAAGACTTTTAAGTCGACTATTTTCTTTTGCTACAGGGGCGACATCTGCAGAGCAAACTACCGGGATTTCTAATCCTTTGTCTTTAATTATTTTTTCGGCAATACCTTTAGCTTGGTGTTCATGGCGAGGGTCAACGAATGAATATAGAAAAAGAATACCAATAACTTCACACCCTTCTTCTAGTAATTTTTTTGTACCCGATATGACTTGATCCTCATTGAGAGGGATTAAAACATGTCCCGCCGGGAGATGAATTTCACCAAGGTAGCAACCACCACCAATTCTTTCGCTGACGCCAAGAACATTTTTAGGTTCGACCAGTGGTCGAGTATGCTTATGCAACTGTTGATGCAATGATTCGGCTTGGCTCTGCCCCAAGTAACTTAAGCCTCCCTCCATTACAGTGAGGTCTTCGAAACCGCGAGTTACCAATAATCCTACTTTTCTTCCGTCTCCTGTCAGGATAGTGTTTAACATTCCCGTACCGCAGTAGACATCCGCAGCTAATCGCTTGTGTACCTCTTCAGATGTTAAACCTATAGATTGAGCCGCGTCAGCTACAGAGTCGCGATAACTGCGCTGCTGATCTTCCTTTCGGCTAATAGATTTCCCGACCGTAAATGTACCATCAGGTTTCACGAGAATAGCGTCAGTCATCGTCCCTCCGGCGTCGAGGGCAAGTATAAGATCACCGGTATCAACTTTTGCTGGAGCTGTTGTGCTCATATTGTAATCTCCAAAAATAATTTTCGTACTTTCGATGCCGAGAGTACGTATGAACGATGCTCGAGAAAGTTATTTCCAGCTACTGGTGGTATCAGACGTTTTATCTTGATACCAGTCGCTGGAAGCATCGGAGAGAGGCTTACCCAAGTACTCGTTATAGAACTTGTCGAGATCGGGCAGCATTTCCATGACTATAGGGTAGCCTGGAGGAACAACCTCTACTGCGTGTTGAGTTGCGCAGCTCGGGCAGAAATATTCTCTGATTTCCTGCCATCCTGCCTCTGGGACCGCAGGAGTCGGATCATAAACTGCTTTCATTTCCTCGGCCGTTTTCCTTACACGAATCTTGCTGTTGAGCTTCCAATTTGAACGGTAATCTCCAAACTCATAGCCACACTCACATTTTGTTATTCGAATTCCAGGACCTTTGCTCACAATGTAAAGCTTGTCCGACAAACGAAGTAAAATCTTGTCTTTCCAACTAACTTTATCTTGGAGTACTTCTATGTATTTGAAAAAACGCCCGCTGTCTTTTTTAGGTAATTTGAGGAGTCGCTCTAGATTGTCGTCGTCAATCTTACCGTCAACAAGTTGTTCAATGATCCCTTTGCTGATAGAAATATCATCACTCATAGTTCTATCCTTCTAAAACATTAAATTCGCGTGGCAGATTCCAAAACGAGGTGAACTCGTTTCTGAATTTGTCAAAGGAAAGACTTTCGTTATACATGAGGCCAACCTCTGGAAAGAAGGCCGCATTTTTAACAATTTCTCTTTCTTCTTCCCACCAGTCTTTAACATCGACAGAGTCATCTAATCTGGCTTGACGGAGTGCTGCCCGTTTTATCTCGGTTGCGGCAACGTCTAAACTCCAACTGCCGCGCTCATCTTGAGCCGCCACAACCCCGTGCATTTCGTTGACGAAGTCATAGTCGGGGCAGGTCCCGCTATTGAGATCTGCTATTACAGCACTAGGATCGCGTTCTAAAGGATCACCCCAACCTCCGGAAGACCCAGCAGCATCAACGAATAAATCATTGTGTCCCATGGAGAGTTCCGGGCAGTCAGTTTTCCAGACTTTAAGATCATCCACTTTTAAAAGACCACTGTCTGTCATTTCGAGCAACTCCCTTGCGTCACGCGGGGCAAGGCCTTTTGCATTGACTTCATCGAGGTTTGTTCCGCGTGCAGATATCATAAAGCTAGAAGGTCCGGGGTATGCCCCATTCATGCCTAGTGCTACAGATGCAGTGGTAGATAATCCGCCATTCGGACGTGTGATTCCTATATGTTTTCCAGGCTCAACACACCAATGAACAGCTGACTGACCAGGCCCACCACGGTATTTTCCAGCACCAAAATAACCAGGTAATAATTTACGACCTAGGTAAAACATTGGCGGGACTGTGCTTTCAAATTCTTCAGCATCGCCTATGGTTGCCATCTGAGACCAAGCTGCCCAAACGAGTGGCTCGCCATCTTTAAAGCACCAAGCCCCTCGACTCGAGCCACCTAGCCATTCAAAATTTGTGAAACCATAGCCCGTGCCGTCCTCTGCTGTTCCTTGGCCCTGCCATGCGCCCCAGTTTCCATCAATGCAAAATGCTTCTTCTAAATAGCCGAAACTAAACATTGCCCGACTCACCGCACCGAAACCTATATTGTTTAAAGTGACAGTCTGTGCCCAAGGGTTAGCATTACTTGTGAACTCGCTATCAGGATTTAGGATACTGCCTTTCGGATAATTTCTCTGAACCGCCAATTCTATCCCTGCGGTCACTTTTGTATTGTGGGAGAAAGAATTAATCATCCCAAGAAAGACCGCGGCATCGGATGCGCCAGGAGTTGCGTTGTACGCATGGTGTCCCCAGCGCGACGTCCCTTCAGTGTCAATTTTCAACCCATCTTCATTTGGTTCGACACTTGCTCGAATATGTATAAGGGTGTTCTTGTCTGCGTGAGACCAAATAGTTTGCAACCCTTTATATTGCGCCATTCTGAATGCGGCGCCAGTATAAGTTCCCGGCACCATTGTGGACTTCATATTGTCTACAACTCGCCGTCTTGATTCCTCTATCACTTCGCGGATTGCTTGTTTGTAGTAATCAATTCCAAATTCAGCGATCAGTTTGTGGGTTGCCTCGTGAATCATAGCGCAGCCGGCCAAACGCATCTTGTCGTCGAGAATGTTCATAGTGGCTGCACGAGTTCTTCTTTCCCATATAGCTTTCCACCATGACTCTTGTTTAAGTTTTCTTCCTGTTCGCATTGGTGGTACTACCAATCCGTCCATGAATGTATCTACGGAGAATGTAGCCCAAGAGCCCGCTACTGGCGCACCGTTTTCCATCAAATGATTGATACCGACCGCCCAAGCGACGACCTCTCCTTCAACAACTATAGGTACAAATGAATAGAAGTCGGCAGGGTGAGGCACTCCGCCAGTTAAGCCATCACTCACTCCGTAAACATCTCCATCCTCGATACCATCATTCACATCATAGTTATTTGCTGCCATGTATCTAATAGCGACAGGGAAAATAGCAGTATGTGACAAGAAGCCTAAAGAGACGGCCAGCGTATCGCCTTCGGCGGTTGTTACTCCCCAAAGGCACTCACCCATCTCTCGAGACCCTGGACTAGCGGCGACATATCTTGCGGACTCACGTGCTGCCAAAACTGCGGAATGAAGTTTTGAGTAAAATCGCTCATATCTAATCGGATCGGCTTCTTTAAGGCTCAGCTCTTCCACTCCATAATAATGGCCAGTTGCCTTGGTTAATCGATCTCTTTTTTCAACCGCTTCGGCTAACGTAGGCGCGGTAATCGCTGTCATATTGGGCTGGTTTAACACTTCTTTTTCAATAGTGGCCATTTGGTTTCCTCTCGGCTAGACAACTGTTTTAAATTCTTGAATTCGTGCAAAATTACTTTCTAGTAGACACTTCGTAAAAAGCGGTATTTCGTATCTATCACTGGGATATTCTAGTTAATGGATACCTGTGGCGCAAGAGACTGACGTTATGCATTTCCTCCTGTTTAAAATTTGAAGTCTGATAAAAAGCGAGTAAAGGTTTCAACTAGTAGAATTCCACAAAAATAAGTCGACCGATGCTATGTGTTGAGGGTATTTAGAGCGTTACTGGTATGCAGACAAAATCATACCTATGGTATAAGTATGAGATCGCGTTAAATTTTAAATTGCTAAGGACAAGCTATGAAGATTTCTTATATGCCGGATACTCATTTCGGAGAATATGATCAAGCAGTACCCCCAGATCGTGACGATGTTGCGGACGCGATGGAACACTGTGTGGCAGAAGCAGAATTGGCAGAAAAAGTTGGTTTTGATGGACTTTGGGTGCCTGAGCGACATCAAAGACCAGAAACGTGGTGGCCCAATATAACGTCGTTACTAGCCGTCATAGCATCTCGAACGAAAAATGTTCAGATAGCTACGACTGTTATGCAGCCTACTTTTCATCACCCAATACACCTAGCAGAGTCTTTAGCGGCAGTTGATAACTTGAGTCGTGGACGGTTCGTCTTTGGAGCGGGAGTTGGCTATCACCCGGATTATTTTCGCTGTTTCGGAGTTCCGTTTGAGCAACGAGGGAAACGTTTTGAGGAGGCTATGGACTGCATCGTAGGCGCTTGGACTCAAGAAGAATTTAATTACGACGGAGAATTCTTTAAATACGAAGGAGTTAAACTTAGTCCCAAACCGTATCAAAATCCTAGGCCTCCCATATGGATAGGAGCTTTTGCTCCCAAGGCTATGGATCGAGCGCTTGATTATGAAGGTTGGTGTTTATGGTTTCCTCCGCATTTAGACATCTTAGAGCCTGCAGTTAAGGAAATGAGGGAGAGAGCAGCGCAAAGAGGCAAGGATGACTTTCAGATTACTATCGGATTTGAAGGCTGGCTGGGCGATGACCCTGCGCTCCGAGATAAGCACGTTCATCGGTGGGTGCGGGAATGGAGCTTCTATGCTGACAATGGCTTGTCTCCGGAAGCAGAATCTTTAGATATGGCGGAACAGGTTGAAAGTATGTTTCTTTGCGTAGGAAACAGGCAGAAATGGATCGATCGGATGAGTGAAATGAAAGAAAGAATTAATCCTGATTGGTTATGTATTCGAACTAGAAATCCTGTTAATCCGGGTAAGTATTACCCTTCGAGAACTGAGTGCTTGGAAGTAATTGAGGCTTTTGGTGAAATTTTACATGAAATACGGTGAGTCAGTTCTTATCGGATAGGAAAGTTTCTTGTGTGCTTTTAACTAACGATGTTATCGTTGATTGCATAAACATCTGAGGGAGATGAAATGAAACTAGGACTGGTTTTTGGATATTCTGGCAGCCATATTAAAGTGCCAATGGAGCTTATTTTAGAAGCTGAGTCTTTAGGATATGACTCTGTATTTAGCGCTGAGGCGTGGGGATCTGATGCGGTTACTCCTATTGCTTGGATTTTAGCTCAGACAAAAACAATTAAAGCCGGCACCGCAATTATGCAAATGGCTGCTAGGTCACCTTCAATGACAGCTATGACGGCTATGACTTTAGACGAGTTGTCGGGAGGCCGTTTTATATTAGGCATTGGGCCTTCCGGTCCACAGGTAGCGGAGGGCTGGTATGGGGAGGCTTACGGCCGGCCTTTGACTCGCACCAGAGAATACATAGAAATCATTCGTCAAATTTTGAAAAGAGAGCAGCCTCTTATGCATGAAGGCTACCATTATCAGATACCGTATATGGGAGCGGGTAGCACAGGATTGGGTAAACCGCTCAAAAGTATTTTACATGGCGATCCGACGCTTCCAATCTATACTGGTGTCGCTACCGAGAAAGGAGCCCAGACAGCCGCTGAAATTGCAGATGGTGCATTTCTGGTATGGGCAAACCCTAACCGCTACGATCTTTGGTCACCGGCAATAGAAAGAGGGTTTTCAAAAGCCAGTAATGGCAAAAGCTTGGAGAATTTTGATTTGGCCCCATTTGTCAGAGCTGTAATGGGGCCCGATATCGATGCCTGTAGACAAGAATTAAAAGCAGGCTTCGCGCTTTACATTGGGGGAATGGGCGCTCGTGAAAAAAACTTCTACAACGATTATGCGGCACGGTTAGGTTATGCTGATGCTGCAAGTGAGATTCAAGATTTATTTTTAACGGGTCAAAAGAAACAAGCTTGTGAAGCCGTTCCAGATCAGCTCGTCGATGATTGTTGTTTGGTTGGCCCTGAAGAACACATTAGGGAACAGCTGGTCAGCTGGAAAGATGCCGGTAGGCGAAAAGAGGTTGGCACTATGGTGATTTCGACTACGCAGCCCGAAGTTCTAAGAGTGGTTGCAGACGCTGTGCTATAACAAATACCCATATCAAAGCTTATAGGGAGCAAAACGATGAAATGGCAAATTGGAAAAATTAAAGTAACCCGCATTCAAGAAGTAGTCTTCCCGGAATTTTCGGATGTAATACCTGCCGTTACCCAGGAACTTGTCAAAGAAATAAAATGGCTTTACCCCCATTTTGTTACAGCGGATGGCCATTTAAGTCTTAGCATCCATTCTTTAATAGTCGAAACTCCTACTCATAAGCTTGTTGTTGACACCTGTATTGGTGATGGTCGCGACAGAATGCCCATGGAAGGCATGCATATGCTCTCGACAAACTATATGAGGGACATGCAGGCAGAAGGTTATCAGCCGGAAGATATGGACTTTGTATTATGTACGCATCTGCACGTAGATCATGTTGGATGGAATACGCGTCTAATTGATGGCAAGTGGGTCCCAACTTTTCCTAATGCAAAATATATTATGGGTAAAAAAGATTTGGATTTTTGGGGCTCCATTGACGCCGATACCGATATTGATTTCATGCAAGTTCAAAGACAAGTTTTTGAAGATTCTCTAATGCCTGTAATAAATGCAGGCCTGGCGCAACCGGTCGAAGCGCCTGAGGTTGTCTGCGACGGCGTAAGACTTATACCGACGCCCGGTCACACGCCTGGGCACGTTTCAGTGGTGCTAGAGTCTGCAGGAGAGACGGGATTGATCACAGGTGATTTTATTCATCACCCTATTCAGTTTCACGACCCTACACTAGTGAGCCCTTTTGATGTCGACAACGAAATGGCTATTCAAACTCGCCGTAAAATATTTGGTGAATATGCAGATACTCCGACCTTGATTATAGGTACGCATTTTGCCGGACCGACAGCAGGGACCTTAGTCACTGAGAACGGCACCTACCGCTTAAAAGTATGATTAAAGCGATAGGGGTTCATTGTTTTATTTAAAAGCTGTACTGCAATCCAGCCATTAGATTAAAATTCTGCTCCAAACGGACGCCGTTTAGCTCTTGTAGTAAAGGTACCTCTGCCTCAAGAGCTACTCTGACTCCGGCGAAGTTGCCTGCTTCACAGACCCAATTTAGCCCAAGTAAAACGGTGAGCACATCGCCGCCATAGTAGTCAGGATCGGCGGCTTGAGTTGGTAATATTATGAGAGGATCTATGCCCGTTATTTTCCCTTCGTATCTATATTTGACTCTAGCAGAAGTGCTTAGGGATTCTCGTGGTGAAAATGATGCCCAGAAGGTGGCTTCGTGCTGCTGCCCTTTCCTATAACCGTTATCTTTGCCTAAAAACTCCGTGCCTAAATATTGGCTTCCCCAAGTTAATTTCTGGTGGCGACCAGAGTAAGTTAATCCGTTTAACAGGCCATAGTTGCCATTTCCCAACTGCATCCCATAAGGGAGACGTTTTGTTGGGCGCATACCCATTGGTGTCAGGACCTGATCCGTTTCTGACGTCGAACCTGTGGGCAAAATGGTTCCTACTGATATATGTAATCGATGATTAGCATTACTGAAAAGGGGTATCAAGCCGGTAAGTTTTGTATCTCCCCACCCATTAGATTGGGTCGTGAAAGTATCTCGCACCGTTGTGCCGGAGCCTCCTTTATAGGTAGTCAATTTCATTCTTTTATCAGCGTAGTTAGTCATGACCATCAATGTTAACCAGTCAGTCGGCGCATACATTGCGCCGAACATATGCATATGCATATCCATCTTTTGTAGGACCACTCTAAGAGTTTGCGGCTGAGCGCTGGCACTTGAGAA
>ENA-OSJC01000065-OSJC01000065.1-marine-metagenome-genome-assembly--contig:-NODE-65-length-103936-cov-5.757864_pt1 | contig 103936 bp, 91 predicted proteins | sample MGYA00237885_ERZ534234 | MGnify/ENA primary metagenome ERZ534234 (study PRJEB26413, sample SAMN06343907) | marine metagenome | isolation source: coastal waters | place: Atlantic Ocean: West Antarctic...
CCACTTGAAGGACAACACCCAGGCTACCAAAGTGAGCAAGGAACTAGAGATGCTCTTACGGTGCTTCAAAACTTTCAAGGTGCATCTATCCAAGAAGGACAAGCTATACCCCCAGATCCAACGGGCGCAGTAGGACCTAATCATTATGTTCATGCTGTTAACTTAGTGGTTAAAATATTTGACAAAACAGGAAGTTTATTAACAGGACCAGTTGCACTAGGAACTTTTCTAGGAAATGGAAATAGCAACGGAGATCCTATTGTAATGTATGACCACCTTGCAGATCGCTTCTTTGTAAGTCAATTCAATGTAAATACTAACGCTCTTATTATTGGTATTTCTCAAACTCCAGATCCAACAGGATCTTACAATCTTTATAACTATCCTTTAGATGCATTTCCTGATTATCCACACTACTCGGTTTGGCATGATGGGTATTATTTAACAGCAAATAAAAACCAAGGAGATAAAGTATATGTCTTAAACAGACAAGCCATGATTGACGGCGAACCTGATCCGACAATTATTGGATTTAGCTTGCCTCAGTTTATCAGAAACCCGGCTACAGTAATAAGCCCAGAACCAGCAAATTTAGTTGGTAATGATGCAGATACAGATTCTCCAGCATTTATTGTTTACTTGCAAGACGGTGCTTGGGGTGGTGTTTCTTATGACCACCTTAAGGTATGGACTATAGAAACAGATTTTTCAGATCCAGATAACTCAACAGTAAGCCAGCCTCAGGAGATTGAAACGGCTTCTTTTGATTCTTTTTTCCGTCAATTTGGCCAAGGAGATTTCAAACAACCAAACACAGACCAACGTATTGATGGCGCCTCTGGAGTAATTAGCTATGCTGCAAACTACAGAAGTTTTGAAAATCATAATTCTTGGGTGATTACCTTTAATGAAGATATGGGTGGCCAACGTGGAGGTATTCGTTGGATAGAGCTCCGTAACACAGATGCAGATAGCTCTTGGTCTTTATTCCAAGAAGGCTCATATGCTCCTGAAGATGGAGAGAGTAGGTATATGAGTAGCTCAGCGATGGATCAAGATGGGAACATTGGTATGGCTTACAATACCAGTAGTGAGAACTCATATGCAAGTATAAGGTATACGGGTCGTTATGATGGTGATACCCTTGGAGAGATGACCTTTCCAGAGGGCTCTATATGGGAAGGTACAGGACGTCAAACAAACCAAAATAGATTTGGAGATTATGCCCACCTTACCATGGATCCAGATGGTGTAACTTTTTGGCACACATCAGAGTATTTTGTTGGAATAAACCAATGGAGAACCCGTATTGCTTCTTTTACACTCAATAATGGTTTCTCTGAAGATATAGGGGTATATAATTTTGATGAGCCAGTAAGTGGTGATGATTTGACAGACGCAGAAACCGTAACTGTTAAGATATTTAATTTTGGTACAGACCCTCAAAGTAATTTTGATATTGCACTACGAGTTGATGACCAATTAATAGTTACAGAAACATTTACAGAAACGATTGCTCCTCAAGCTTCTGCTACTTATACATTTAATACAACTATAGATTTATCTATAGCTCAGCAAGAGTATGAGATTGAGGCGCGTACCTTATTACCTGCAGACGCAAATACTCCTAATGATTCTTTTACAAAAACAATTAGCAACACAACTCTATCTGTAATAGATCAAGAGTTTAATGGTGGAGATTTTACAATCTTAGCTACAGGTGCTAAGCAGTATGACGTTAATTTTACCACTCTTAGAGACTTTGGAGCTATTACCTATAGTGTATACAATACAATTGGTCAAGAGGTGCTTAAAGGACTTTTAAACAGCAATGGACAAACCCATACTACTACCTTAGACTTTAGTGCTCAACCAGTAGGTGTTTTCTTTGTGTCTTTAACCAACGGCTCAAATAAAGCGACCAAAAGAGTCATTGTTTTTAAATAAAAAAAGCAAGCATAAAAAAACCTCAATATTTTAAATGTTGAGGTTTTTTTTATGCTAAAATTTAACCCTAAAGGTTAAATTTTTATTAATAAACTAAAATTTAAATTTATTTACAACCTAGCTACTATCTTTGCTTTTCATTGCAGATAAATTTTAGTTTTTAATCACAATAAAGCCATTTACTATTGGGTACATTTTTCTTAATAAAAGCTCATAAAACCTTACTAAGTATAGCAGTGTTGTTTTTCTTTATAGGACAACCTATAGTAAGTTCTATACTAGTGTCTGGTCAAATTACTGCAGTGGTCATTGATATTGACAAGGAGTCTGACAAAGAAGGTGAAAACAAAAACAAGAACGAGAAAGAACTCTCTGAAGAAAAGAAAATAACTACCCATCACGGGCCCTTAGCTATTGTTTTTTTAAATTCATATTCAAGTAAAATAACACATACGCCAAATGCTTTTTTTGGTTCTGTTTTTTTAGAAATAAGTAACCCTCCTCCAGAGTTAGATTTGTAATTTCTACACATACATTTTTGTACCCATACAAAGGGATACAAAAATTTTCCCATTAATAATACAATAAAACACTAGATAGTTATTACTATCTGGTAAAACCCATATTTATAAAATGAATATATTTAAGAATTTAAAAAGCGATATTCCTGCAAGTGTCGTTGTGTTTTTTGTTGCCCTTCCTCTTTGTTTGGGTATTGCCTTGGCCAGTGGAGCGCCACTGTTTTCTGGTCTAATTGCTGGAATGGTTGGTGGTATTTTAGTTGGAGTTTTAAGTGGCTCTCAAGTAGGGGTAAGTGGCCCGGCGGCAGGATTGGCTGCCATTGTGCTTACCGCTATTGGCAGTTTAGGGGGTTTTGAAAACTTCCTATTAGCAGTAGTTCTTGGAGGTGTGATCCAAATGATATTTGGTTTTCTCAAAGCTGGTATTATTGGTTATTATTTTCCATCTTCTGTGATTAAAGGAATGCTAACGGGTATTGGTATTATTATCATTTTAAAGCAGATTCCTCATTTTTTTGGGTATGATTCTGCAAAAGAGGTTGATTTCGCATTTTTTCAAGTAGATGGAGACACTACCTTTTCTGGTATTTTAAATGCTGTCAATGCAATAAGTATAGGCCCTACCATTATAGCAATTATTGCCTTGATGATTTTGTTATTGTGGAGTAATGTGCTTTCTAAAAAAGGAAAGATATTTACCATCATACAAGGTCCACTTGTGGCCGTTGGGGTTGGGATTTTATATTTTATAGCTACCCAAGACAGCGAGGTATTGGGTATATCAAACGATCTATTAGTTAGTGTGCCTATACCAGATAGCCTTGATATGTTTTTAGGGCAATTTAGTACGCCAAATTTTTCTGAAATTTTAAACCCAGCCATTTGGGTTACAGCTTTTACCATTGCTCTAGTTGCTAGTTTAGAGACCTTGCTTTGTGTAGAGGCTTCCGATAAGTTAGATCCTCAAAAAAGAGTTACACCAACCAATAAAGAACTGCTTGCTCAAGGTGCTGGTAATATAGTATCTGGTTTAATTGGTGGTTTGCCAGTAACGCAAGTAATTGTAAGATCTTCTGCTAATATACAATCTGGTGGTAAAACTAAAATGTCAGCTATTATACACGGGTTTTTATTGTTAATTTCTGTTGTTGCAATTCCTACACTACTTAACAAAATACCTTTGTCTGTACTGGCATCTATATTACTTATTGTTGGTTATAAGCTTGCTAAGCCCTCTTTATTTAAACAGATGTATCTATTGGGTTGGAAACAATTTGCTCCTTTTACTGTTACAGTGGCGGGTATTGTATTTACAGATTTGCTTGTAGGTATTTCCTTGGGTTTAATTGTTGGTGTTGTTGTTATACTAATTAAGAGTTATCAAAACTCTCACTTTTTACACATTGAAGATAAAAGTAATGGCTTAGTTAAAGTAAAAATGACCTTAGCAGAAGAGGTTACCTTTTTTAACAAAGGTGCTATTTTAAAAGAGTTGGACGCATTACCTAAAGACAGTAGTTTAGAGCTAGATGTAACAAAGACACGTTATTTGGATAACGACATTATCGAAATTCTTGAAGATTTTCAGCAAAAGGCTCAAACCAGGAATATTTCTATTATATTAATTTCTGAAAGAGCAGTGGTAGAAAATCCAGAAAGTTTTATCGAATTTTTCACATTAAGACCCAAAAAAGTATCGTAAATTTATACCAGTAATAAATAATAATTATGAGAGCACACACAAAACAAACACAACAGGCGATGAGCCCAGATGCGGCCTTACAAGCATTAAAAGACGGTAATAAAAGATTTGTAACAAACACTCAAGTCTCTAGAGATTTAATGCAACAGGTTGCAGATACAAGCACAGGACAATATCCTTTCGCTACGGTGTTACACTGTATTGATTCAAGGGTTTCTGCAGAATTGGTTTTCGACCAAGGTATTGGAGATTTATTTAGTATTCGTATCGCAGGAAATTTTGTGAACGAGGATATTCTAGGATCCATGGAGTTTGCAACAAAACTAGCAGGCACTAAAGTTGTTGTTATTTTAGGTCATACAGCCTGTGGCGCTGTAAAGGGAGCCTGTGATGATGCAAAATTAGGAAACCTAACAGGTTTGCTCGAGAAAATAGCTCCTGCTGTCTCTCAGGTTAAAGATCCTACAGATGCAGCACTGCGCACCTCTGGTAATATTGATTTTGTAAACCGCGTGGCAATTAAAAACGTGCACATGGCTATTGATAATCTTAGAGCTATGAGCCCTGTTTTAAAAGAGATGGAAGATACGGGCCATATTAAAGTAGTAGGGGCTATGTACCACATAGAAAACGGACAAGTAACCTTTCTATAACCTACACTGTCATAAATTAAAAAACCGCTTCTTTTGAGAAGCGGTTTTTTTTGGTATTTACTTTTAGGTCATAGCTCTGTGGGTAGGCCACCTAGTCTTTTCTCAATTTTTTTCTTTTTAACAGTGAGTCTTTTCATGAGGTCCATTAGCGACTCATCTTTTGTCTCTTTGTAACGTTGGTTAATAGCTAATATGAGCCTTTTTGCCTCGCGTGATGCAGCAACTTTGTCGCTGGTAGACATATGGCTCATTTTTGCATCTTCATATGTCTTTGCTTGTTGTAATAAATCCATCTTATTATTTTTAAACTTGGGTAATTAAGTTACACAATACGCAGGTTGTTCTACTTATTGAACTGTTGTGTTTTTTGGACAATATTAATGTATTTTTTAAAACTAGACTAACAATAAGTGAAGCAAGATTAAGGTAATATTTGTCTTGTTGAAAGTTGGAATTAGTGCTGTATTTTTTTTGTTTTCTGAAAAAAAAAATATCAAAAAAAAAATCAAAAAAAAACTACGCTAGATGCGCAGTTTTGTATTGTATTAAGATATTTCTGACCTCCCTTTGAGGCGAACTTCTATTTTTTTCTTTTTTGCGGTGATGCGTTTCATGGCATCCATTAATTTCTCGTCTTTTGTTTCTTTGTACATCTCGTTGATAGCAAGTACAAGTCTTTTTGCCTCCCGTGATGCGTGTACACGGTCACTGGTAGACATGTGGCTCATCTTAGCTTTTTCAAACTCAGCTGCTTGTTCTAATAAATCCATCATTTCTTTGATAATTTAACTTTTTATAAACCTACAAAAATAGGGTGGATTGTGCAAGGGGTATATCTTGATTGTGATTTCTTTAACATTGAGCCTATTTTTTTGACATCCTACTGTAGGGAATTGGGCTATAAACACCCCTTTTTTTTTGATATCTTAACATGAACTTAGCACCTAGTACTATTACACAAAAAAAAATATAGCCAAAAAAAATAAGCCCTAATATAGGGCTTATTTCTTGTTATTTTGTGTGAGAACCGTCACAATATCCATTTTCATCTTGTGTGTTACCACATTGACACTTTGGGCGATCTGTTTTGTTTTCTATCATAGCGTTATCGTTTATTTAAGTTTATATCTAGTGTAATTGTGTCATTTATTAAATTGTCACCTAGGTTTTCAAAAAAGCTCCCTGAAGCAAACTTAATATTATACTTAGTTCTGTCAAAGGTCATTTTTGCTGTTATTTTATCTTTTAAAATTGTTACAGAGAAATTAACAGGATGGGTAATTTCTTTGATTGTTAAATCTCCAGATACTTCATATAGGTTTCCTTTTTTTGTTAGCACCTTGTTTATAGATACATATGCAACAGGATGTGTATTTACATCAAAAAAATCAGCCGATTTTAAATGCCCTTCAAGTTGTTGTTTTCCTTCTCCAGTTAAATCTGTATTGGTTAAACTTTCCATGTCTACCTCAAAAACACCAGAAGGATCTTTTAGATTTTCTAAATCTAAAGATGCTTTTACAAATTTTAATGTACCTGTGTGAGTTTGGCTTGTGATTTTTTCTCCAATCCAGGTTACTGTGCTGGTATCTAGGTTGAAATTGGATTGACAATAGGTAACTAGCGTTACAGAAAAAAGAAGTACTGTTAGTAATGATTTCATAATTTATTGTTTGTTTTTTTTATTAGTTACACAAAAGTACTATTTTTGGTTATATAAAGTAACATGTTACCTTTAGGTAACTGTATTTTTGTAGATACAATAAAGTAACTAAAACAGTTTTATGAAAGTAACTAATGAGCTTTGTCCTGTAAGTATGTTTACCGAGATGTTGGGAGGTAAATGGAAGTTAATTATTATTAATATTATAAGAAAAAGAGGTGTTATGCGCTTTGGACAACTAGCGGCGTCTATCCCAAATATCTCACGTAAGGTATTAACAGATCAATTAAAAGGTCTTGAAAAAGACAAGCTTATTTCTAGAAAACAATACCAACAAATTCCTCCAAAGGTAGAGTATAGTTTAACAGATAAATCTCAGAGTTTGTGTCCTGTGTTTAAAACAATAGAGCAGTGGGTTGAACAATAATGTCTCAACAACAGGGAGTTATACTGTAACTCTTTTTAGAGTATTTGGAATTATTTAAACTCTAATTATGATGTATTAACTATATTTACTAACAATCATAACGATGTTTTTTTGTATGATGTTTGTATTACGCTTTTATAACCTATCTCATGAAAAATAAGTCTTTCCTTTTCTCATTCCTTTTTTTGTTTTTATGGCAAGTTTCAGTTGCACAACAAACAATATTAAGTGATAGCAATTTGCCTATTATGGTAATTTCAACAGATATAGATCCCCAAACAAATTTGCCTACAGAAATACCAGATGAGCCAAAAGTACTGGGTAGTATGCAACTTATTTATAGACCTGATGGAACTAGAAATTATTTAACAGATAGTACCAATGAATTGTATCTAAACTATAAGGGTAGGATAGGGATCGAATTAAGAGGAAGTAGCTCCCAAGCATTAGATAAAAAACCATATGGCTTTACCACACTTTTGCAAGATGGTGATTCTAACAACAATGTTAGCCTTTTAGGGATGCCTTCAGAGAATGATTGGGTATTAAATTCTTTAGCGTTTGATCCCTCTATGATTCGTGATTATTTGTCATACACTTTGGCTAGTAATATGGGTAATTACGCCCCAAGAGTTGCCTATATTGAAGTAATTGTTAATGGAGATTACAAAGGAGTCTATTTTTTAACCGAAAAAGTTAAGAGAGATTCTGACAGAGTGAACTTAAAAAAAATAGCTGATGATGATAATGATTTTCCTGATATAACTGGAGGCTACATAGTAAAGGCAGATAAAACCACTGGAGGTGATGAAATAGCTTGGACGTTGCCTAACTATGGCGGTTGGGACACCAATTTCTTGCATCATTATCCAAAAACAGAGGATATTACCTCTGCGCAAGCTAATTATATAGAAAATGTTTTTTATGACTTGGCAGCACAAACAAACCCTGCTAATACATCTATTGTTGATGGGTATCCATCAATGATAGATATTCCCAGCTTTGTAGATTATATGCTAATGGCAGAATTTGCCTCAAATCCTGACTCCTATCAATTTAGTACCTATTTCCATAAAGATAGAGGTGGTAAACTCAGGGCAGGTCCTGTTTGGGATTACAACTTATCCTTCGGAAATGATTTATTTGTTTTTGGGTTTGATAGAAGCTTTTATGATGTATGGCAATTTGATTTTGAAAATAGGGGCGCTAAATTTTGGAGAGATTTATTTGAAGACTCCACCTTTAATTGCTACTTGGCTAAACGCTGGTTTGAGCTAACAGAGGCAAATAACCCACTAAATTATTTTACAATTACAAATCTAATGGACGGGTATGTAGCCTTGTTAAACGAATCACAGCAAAGAGAACTACAACGATGGCCGCCTGAGGAGGGTTGGCCCACCGTTGCCGACCAAGCAGAAAATATTATCGAGATGAAAGGTTGGATTCAAGAGAGAATTGCTTGGATGGGTGCAAATATTGGTTCTTCTAGTAATTGTTTGGATGTTCCTGTCCCAGCTTTAGTGATTAGTAAAATACATTACAACCCTTTAGAGGATGCAGGGTATTCTAGTAAAGAGCTTGAATTTATTGAAATAACCAATACCTCTAATCAAAGTGTTGACTTAACAGGTTATTATATTAGAGAATTAGGAATTTCATATCAATTTGCTGCTAATGCTGTAGTTGATGCAAATCAAAAAATGTATTTAAGTAGTGATCCTACCATATTCGAAAATTATTATGGTTTTGCCCCCTTTGGTGCCTTTACCAGAGATTTAAGCAATCGTTCTTACAACATTATTTTGTCTGACGCTTTAGGCAACACTATAGATCAGGTAAATTATATGGATAGTGATCCTTGGCCAGAACAGGCCGATGGAGAGGGCCCGTATTTACAATTGGTAGATGTAAACTCAGACAACTCCTTGGCAAGTAACTGGATAGCAAGCAGTCAGTCTCTATCTATAGAAGATGTCGCGACACAGAAAACGCAAATAATAGTGTATCCAAACCCTACAAATGGCATAGTAACTATTGAATATGATTTTTCAAATACCGATGCTTTAGAATTTTCAATTTATAATTCAATGGGACAATCTGTAGGGGATTTTATAGTAAACTCAAGTAATTTACAAGTTAATTTGAGTCATCTAAGTAGCGGTTTTTATTACTACAACATCAAAAATAATGGAGTAGTAATTTCTAGAAATAAAATTATTAAAAAATAAAAAAGCCTTACTCTTTTGGGAGAGTAAGGCTTGTAAGTTTTAAAAACAAGGTATAAATTATTCAGTAACTTCTTCTTGCGCTTGTTCCTCTTCTAAGTAGTTAATAAGACCACTTGCATCAAAGTAATCTCCTCCGCTTACAATAAGTCCATCTTTAAAATCCCAGGTGTGGTAGGCTTTCATTTCCCATTTTTTGCCGGTTTCAGTATGCATCCCAGACCAAGTTCCGTAAGACCGTACACTACCATCTGCTATGCCAGTTTCAGCCAAAACACCTGGCAACCAGTTATCAGCGGTGTAAACTACATCTTCCATTTGATCTTGCCATGCTTTTAAATATTGGCCAAATTCTTCTTTTCCAATTTCAGTAGCTCCAAAAAATACAGGTTGCCATTTAATATCTTCATGCAATAAATCTAACTGAGCTTGAAAATCTGCCTCAGAACCCTGAAGTTCTAACATTTTTTTTGCGGTAACGGTATTTTTAGCAAATTCTGGTGGTAAACCTTGAGAGCAAGAAATAAAAAGCGACACTGCTAAAACACTAAGTAATTTTTTCATTTTTTTCATTTTTAAATTAGTTGTTTCACGAAATTAATTTATTTTTTACTATAAAAAAAATAAAAATCATTGCTATGCCTGGAGCCCATAGGAGTGAAGTCACACTATTTTGGGGAGGATTTATATGTTTTACAACTTTATTATTTTGTTTGTCTTAGAAGCATTTTGGTCATTTACCACCCTAACAAAGTAAATTCCTGATGGCAAATCTCCAACCGGTATTCTTTTTGTTTCTGTAGTAATTTTCTTCTTTTTTACATTTCTTCCTCTAGAGTCGTAAATACTAAGATTAAAACTATCAAAGGATTTAATCGCTATATAATCACGAACCAATGTAGTTGTAACCTCAAAACCTACAAAAGCAGTATTATCTAATCCTATTTGGCCATTACTCAATACATTTTGATAGATTCTTATCTCATGTATGTTGCCCTCACAAGAACTAATAGCTAATTCGCTTAAAAAGCCTTCTGAAGGGTTTTCAATTATTAGGGTTTCAAGTGTACCATTATTGGAGTCTCCTGAATTATTGATTGTGTTTCCTACGGTATTTATAATCATACCATTACTATCCATTAAATGAGCGAAGGTACATTGCGGATTTATACTACCACAATAACTTATAACGTCAAGCTCTACTTTATAGATTTCTTGTAAACTTGATAAATCAACAGATAGTCTTGATGGGTAAAGCCATACATATGTTGATTCTATTCCAAAAAAGCAAGAGCCTTCTCCACAATCATCAGAAGTTGCAGTAACAAAGCTAAGATCCAAATTTTGCTCTGTCCAAATCTCATTACAGAGCGTATTTGAAGGAACATTATCAAGCGTAAGTGTTATTGTTTGTCCTGAGGCAACTAGTTGTATAGAGAGTAAAAAAGCTAGTAATAAAAGTTTATTAAGATTCATACTATTTTTTTTTGTCATTTTTTTATATAAGATAAATTTAGGCCATATTACTAGATGCTACAATACGCTCTGTAACGTATATTACACAAAAGGTAAATGTCTTAAATTAAAATAGGTTGTTACTATTTTAGTTGTTATGCCTATATATTGTTATGGACCAGTATTTTAGTTTCCCTTTATTATTTTGTCAATTACTTTTTTGCCAGTGTCTAGGTCTGTGATTTCAATAAGATAAATACCATGAGGTACGTTTTGAATTTCAATTACAGATTTATTTGTCATACTGCTAATTAATCTTCCATTTAAGTCGTGTAGATTAGCTTCGTAATTTAGATTTTTTGGAACATCAATATTGATAATATCTATTGCCGGATTTGGATAAATACGAATACTTGAATTTGTTAATTCATGAGTCGATAAAACCGGATTTAAATCAAATTTATAAATCTGTGTTACATATTGTGAAAAACTAGTTCCATTTATGATATACACCTCTCCATTAATTATGAAAGAAGCAGGAGCCCAACGAGATCCCTCAGGGTGAGAAGGCAATTCATCCCATGTGTCTGTTGCAGGGTCATAAGCCCAAAATTCCCCGGTATTCATAGAGCCGTGGTCATCTCCGTCACCACTTAGCACATAGCCTAAGCCATCATAGGAAAATTGTGTCCCCGCCACTCGACCTTCTGCTGGAAGTGTTGCTACTTGAGTCCAAGTTTCTCCAGCAATGTCGTAACCAAACCAATCATTAAAGATACCATCACCATGTCCGAAGCCCGTATAAACGTAATCACCAATACCAAATTGATATGGATGATGTCTCCCCAGAGAAGGTAAATCATCTTTTTGAGACCAAGTGTTTGATGCAATATCATACTCCCACCAATCCTTCAGATTTCCTAATGAACCTCCTCCTCCTAATCCTACAAATACTTTTCCGTTGTGCGCTATCATAGCCGGGTGCGTTCTTTCTGCACATGGACAAGAGGCCAATTCTGTCCAACTCATATTCGAAGGGTCAAATACCCATAAATCATTTAATAGTGACGTGCCATCATATCCAAATCCAAAATATGCTTTCCCATCCCAAGTATCACCAATCGCAAAACCACGAGCCGCACCGGGAAAAGGGGTAAGTTCTGTCCAAGAATCGTTTACAGGGTCGTACTGATAAAAATCATCCCGCATACCGGAATCCGAATTACCAGCGACAATGTAGCCCATGTCGTCAAAACTAAAAGCAAAAGAGTGATGTGTTTCATTAAAAGCATTAGGTAAAGAAGTTACTTCTACCCAGTCTTGCGCTTGGACCTGGAAATACATGCAAAGAAATAAAACATAAACTAATTTCATAATTAAGAGGTTTGTTGATCAATTATTAATCATCTGTTATTGATACGTTGTCAATTTATAAAATAGTGGCAGTACCCACAATACGTTATGAAGCGTATTTTAAGGTAAAGGGGCTTACTTGAAAAAACATTCATATTTTAAACAATCACGAAAGTGATTAATTTCTAGTTTCTGCCAAATTCGATTTCTATGAGTTCGTGAAGTGTTTTGAGAAATATACATTATTTCTGATATTTGCTCATTGGTATGTCCTTTGATAATAAATTTGAGAGTTTCTTTTTCTCTTATCGTTAATGAAGAAAATTTTTCAACATTATTTTTTATAAAGTGATTTTGTTTAATAATATTTTTAAATGAATTTATAGTGCCCTCAAAATTAGACGCCTGTTCTTTAAACTCAAAAACTGCTTTTCCACAGTCATCTGTTCCTTTAAAAGTGATTTCTAACTCCTGATCTTTGCTCTTAGAATCTTTAATATTAAATCCTTCACTCAACCAATTTTCAGCGTCTATTTCAGTCGCAAAATACTTTGGTTTAAAGCCACTAGTCGAATTCTCATTAAATATGCCCATTGTTTCAATGTAAGCCAACACATCCTGTCCAACAACAAATGCAACTTGATCAAAACCATCATGATTATTAGCTATAAATCCAGCTTTAAAAATTGGTTTTGAAATGTTTTCGTCAACCCACATTTTTGTGAGGTCATTTACTTTAAAAGTAAGGTTATCTATGAGCCACATTATTTGAGAAGGTTTTATTTTCTCAACTACGTGTAGATGTTCTATCAACTCTTTTCTGTACGTTACATCATTAGGCGGATTAGATTTCCAAGTAATAATTAGCCTTGAATTCTCCCCTTCATGTTTTATCACTAAATGAGGGCCATTATACACTTCCATTATTATTATTATTATTAATTACATCCATTTAAAATGTTGAATATTTTAAAGTAAAGCTAATTTTTAAATTTAATAAAAATGCTTAAAGTGAGTTTATTATTAGACAATATAGTAGCCTTTTCAATACTAAATTTGAAATTGTGCTGAATATCAAAGTAATGGTTTAGATGTCAAGCTAAATATTGCCTACCCTAGTATTAGAAGTATCGAAGCATTAAGTTCCTGAAAAATCAGATTTAGTTATTATTTCCAAGAATAATATTTGGAGAATAGGAGTGAAGTCACACTATTTTGGGGAAGATTTGGATGTTTTACAACTTTATTATTTTGTCAATTTCTTTTTGGCCAGTGTCTTGGTAATTTCAAATCCAATAAAGTATAAGTTAACATTTTCTAGTATTGTTATCTTATGGACCATTTCTATCTTAAAACCATCACTTGTTTATTAATCTGTGCACCATCAGCAAATTCAATTTTTAGTATGTAAATACCATTGCTTAGTGCGGTTACATCAAGTATTCGATCTGCTTTTTGATACTCTTTAACGATCTTACCGTCTATAGAAAATACGTGTAATTTTTCTATTTTAAGGCTACTATCTATCACATCAATATGGATTTCTGTCGAGGCAGGGTTGGGGTATATCCTGATTCTTTGTAAAAGCTCTTCAGACAAACTAAGGATTGGAAATTCTGCAGTGGCCTGGCAGCCGTCAAAATCTATTACAGTTACTATTTGTGTATCACCATTTACATCAATTGTTATGTCATATGGTTCTACGCCCCCTATCACTATGACTTGTTCATTTACTATATCGATACTCATGGTATCTAGAAGGCAACAAACATCTGGAGTGTCATTTGAAGGTTCATTATCTGGATAATACAGCTCGAGGATATCTTGAAGAATTTCAGTTCTCTGTTGAGCTTCCGTGGTATCGTAAATTAGCGATTTTTGGTAATGCCATCCCACACCATAATCTGGAGTTGCGGTAGGTCCATCTGAGTATAGATTTGGATATACACTTAAGGCATAATCAACAAATGCCGAGTTGTCCTCAGGAATCAGGGCAAAATAATCTTGCAGTCTATTGTAAATAGTTTGAGATGGAACAATCTCAATTTGATTCAATGAGTTTTGTAACGCGGTAGGGTCTTGTGGTAGGATTCCAAAAATATGAAATAGGGGACGTAAATCCACTTGGGCAGCGGCCGACATGCGTAGCATTCTACTATCAATATCTTGATTATTAACACCATGGTCTATTCCGTTTTCGAAGTCAATGAACTCTTGCTTCCAGAAATTTCTTACAGGACACCAGTCAAGTATATTTACTATTTCAAAATAGTGACCGTATCCTCTATGCTGGTAGCGTACTTCATCAGTTGTAGTATTTGAAATATCCCTCTCCGCACCAAAAGTATCTGATACCATACGGTGTGTTGCTGTTTTATCAATATCAAAAGTATTGGGTACAAAGCTGTATTTTACCGCTTGGTTGAGGTCTTCATTCAGGCCATAATTCATGGCCATGATGTATGGAAAATTGACCAATGCTTCCCCTTCTCCTGGAAATTTGCTCATCGCCAATGCATGCCCAGATTCATGAAAGTTTACTTCATCATCTGGCCCCGGGCCATTCATAAAATAATCAGGTCCAGGCACATTCGTGAAGTTTAGTGGGGTATTCGACATAGGATACCCTATGGAATAGGAATTAAACCTAATGGTAATATCAGCAATCATGTACATGTTGTGCTTATCTGACACGATTTCTCTAGCCATAATAGAATTGACACCTTGTAAAGCCGTATCCCACTCTAGCATGGCTTGCATAAGGTCATATTGACCAGGAATTATAGAATGTGACGGTATGGTGAACATAACATTATCTGTTTCAAAGACAGCCCAGGGTCCGGGCTTGGCAAGTTCTTGATTGAAATCTGGTGTTTCATAAAACGACTTCAGAGAAAAGAAAGGGGACTCTACACCATTTTTCACATTTACCTCTATAATCCCCTCATCTGCTCCGTATGGAACAACAATGGAGATGGCACCACCAAATGGATTGAAAACCTCAATAGAGGTATCGTTAATAGGGTATTTCTTGGTGATTCTGTCCAAACGATAAAAGTTTGGTCTAACTCCCAGATCCCATTCATGAGAACCAACCCTTACGTAATAATCTTGACCCACCAAGTTATTAGGTACCGTTACGGTAGCTATAGTCCCTGGAGCAAGATAAAGCCCGGTTGGTCTAAGCGCGTGATTAGTTCCATCTCCGTTGATGTTAAAGTATGGATTGGCTCCATCGGGGTCTTCAAAATTAGCTCTGATTAGAACAGAGTGATTCAACGATGGATCTGCTGGAGGGTCAACATATCCAGGAAAAGTATAACTAGTATTAAATACCCACCCATCAATATGTTCTGGATATTCTAAATACACCTCCGGCGTTATTACAAAGTCGAGTATTGCTTGTTGGAGTGCTATCATAGCCCTTTCCAAACCAAGGCCAGGCGCTGCAAGGGGATCTTTTGAAAAACCGTTGACCGTATCAGGAGTAGAGAAAAGTGGCCCTACTAGAGTGTCATAATCCTCGATGATACTTTTTGCAAGTACTATTACCTCTTCGTTAGGTAGACATTCAGGTTGTGCAAGAAGTATATCCCTGATTGCTAGTAGCTCTGATTGTGAGAGTACATTATTACCATTTATGTGATTTTGCAAATCAAGTAAAGCTTCCGATGTTTCACAGGGCGTATTTGTGGTGAAAGTTGCATAAGATCCAATATCATTAGAACCGCTTGAAACAAGAAAATCATCTACATACAGCCAATATCCACCTGGTGTAAAAATGCCATCCCCGTATTGATCATAGATTTCAAAAACAACGCTTGTTTGTTCAACAACACAAACAGTTTGTGAGTAGTTAGTGAAGTTTTCATAAACACCTTCTTGACCGCCTTGGATAATGACATCTCCACTTTCATAGGATAAGGTCCAGTAGTTTTCGTAACCGTAATTATCGGTTAAAATATCCACTCTAATTTCGACTTGTCCAGCAGGGCATTGTGCAAAACTGTAGTTTGTGAAAAGTGCTAGAATAAAGCTTACGAATATTACATTTCTCATTATAAATTTATTTACTACAAACATGCAAAAAAATATAAAAATTAATTTCACGTTTAAAGGTTAAAGTAAAAATTAAAACATTAGAATTCTTTAGGATCTAAAATCTAGCTTATACCAAATTCCTATTTGAAAACGATCATAGTTTTTGCCTGTAAAATGATTTTTTAAATACCCTACCTGTGTTGTTATAGCGCTGTTTAAATGATATCCTAGGGCCGCATATAGTCTGTTTTGACTAAAAACAGGTTCTTGTAGGTTAATAAAAACTTCATCATAGGCAGATACAAACCAATTTTTACTAATAGGGTAGGTGAGCCTCAGTAAATACCGCACTCTGTATTGCGTGTCATTTGCTGAAAGGGGATTGTTTATAAAACGTTGTTCGAACCTGTACCTATGTGTTGCTTTAAATTTTCCTAAATAATTTTTACTGGTAAACTGCCCATAGAGTCTGTGCTCTAGCGTGTTTTGCTCACCAGTTGGTTCATTAAAGGTTCCATCTGTGGAAATATACCCATACCCAATAGTAGCCGTCGTGCTCTTGTTTATATGCCAATTCACTCCTGTTCTTAGTAGTAACTGGTTAAAATTTGAACCAAACTCATAGGTTCTATACTGCACCTCTGGAGAGATACTAATTTTATCTGTCAGGCGTGCATTTCCAAAAAACATTCCCCAAGATCCAAATTCATCTTGGCCGTTTTCTTGTGCGTTTGTGTTTTGAATTGTTACAAGTGTAATAAGCAGTAATGCAATTGTTTTTTTCATTTCTTTAAAATATAATTTAGGGATACTTTTTTTAATTCTTACTAAATACTTTGATGTCTTTAAAAGGTTTTGTTTTCACCTTAGTCATAGCTTCTTTATAAGCTTTCCAGTCTTTTTCAAAAAACGCATTGGTATTATCAAGCGCCTCATTGAGCTTGTTTTTAGCATGTTTTAGTAGCGTTATCTCTGTTTTTGTCATGCCATCTGGCCTACTGCCGCCATACCAGCTTGCTGTTCTAATTCTATTTAATACCGTAACCTCAGGATTTCTAGTGATGCCTTGGCGCTTATCTTCTTTACCTAAATAGGTTGCAATAAGGTTTTCAATAGTTTCTGAAATTTCAGTGCTTAAGGCAATTGCCTCTTTGTGCAGCTTTTTGTCTTCTTTTTTTAATGTTTTACTAAAACTAGCTGCCGTGTTTTTACTTTCTACCAATTGTTTAACAGCATCTGCAGCAACTTGGGTCATCTGCTGAATCGTTTTTGAAGTTGCATACTTTTGGTCAATAGCTTTTTGAGAAATAACTAATCTTGGATCGCTAGCCACAGTAATGGTAGTTTGAGTGCTCACCCCATCGTTGGATAAAACAATGTTATAGTTTCCTGGTTTTACGGTGGTGCCACTTGGTTCATTTTTTCTTTTTCTTATTTTTCTAGAGGGTCTATCTCCGCCAGCTTCATTTAAATACCAGGTCCATTTATAAATTCCTGAGCTATCTGGAGTTTTTCTTTTAAGAGTCCTAATCAAACGGTCCTGGTCATAAATTTTCATGAATATAGAATCACTTGACGGCTTTTGCTCTTGAGTACTATCATCTTCAGCTTCTGCAGTTGTATGTTTTGCATTATACCAATAGCTAATATGCGCTCCATAAGCTTTGTTTTCTCCTTGGTACATCGCATCTGCGCCAAACCTGCTACCTGTTGGCTGCTGGTAGGCTGCTTGGTATGCCGTGGGTGGAGTAAATACTTTTAACCTCTCCTGTAAAAGTCTAGTTTCTTTGGCTATGGCGCGCAGTGGGCTAATATCATCCAACACCCAGGCGGCGCGGCCAAAAGTTCCTATCACCAAATCGTTCTCTCTTTGTTGAATCACCAAGTCTTTTACAGGTACTGTCGGGAAACCATGTGTCCATTTGGTCCAAGTTTTTGCCGCATTGGTAGAGTAATACAGGCCATCATCTGTTCCTAAAAACAGTAGGTTTTTTTCTTGTGGGTCTTCTATAATACAAAGGGCATAACTCTGGGTGTCTTCTGGACCTAAAATTCTAGTCCAAGAACGTCCATAATTTGTGGTACGGTATGCGTAAGGAGTGTAATCAAACCTTCTGTAGTTATTTGCTACCAGAAGCGCCTCCCCTTTATTTTTATTACTGGCTTTAATTTGTGTAATCCAGCTTCCTTTTGGCAATCCAGGGAGTTTTGAAATTTCCTCCCAAGCGCCTCCTGCATTTTTACTTACATGCACCCGGCCATCATCTGTGCCAACATACAACATACCTTTTTCTAAACTAGAGGGTTCTATCACTAAAATGGTGGTGTGGTTCTCGGCGCCCGTAGCATCCATAGTCAAGCCGCCACTTTGGCTCTGCTTTTGTTTTTCTGGATCATTGGTCGTTACATCTGGAGATATCACACTCCAAGTAAGCCCTTTGTCTATAGATTTATGCACAAATTGACTCCCAAAATATATGGTACTTGCATCAAAAGGATCAATGTTAATGGCGCTATTCCAATTAAATCTCAGGGTAACATCTGGATCTTCATGAGTTGGTTTTACCGTGTAGTTATTTCCTGTTTGATGGTCATACCTACTTACAGAACCTTGCTGGCTCATACTCCAGCCGTAACGGCTATCTTCTGTGTCTGGGACTACATCAAACCCGTCTCCAAAACTTATTTCTTGCCAGTAGCTGTTTCTTATGCCTTGGTCTTTCCAGACATAGGCAGGACCTCTCCAGCTACCATTATCTTGCATACCCCCGTATACATTGTAAGGAAATTCATTATCTACATTGATGTGATAAAACTGCGCTACAGGTATATTACCAATAAAGCGCCAAGTTTTCCCTCCATCTCTGGTAATGTTCATGCCGCCATCATTACCATCAATCATAAAATTTCCGTTGGTAGGATGTATCCACCAGGCGTGATGATCTGGATGTACTCCATTATCTACACCATAGGCAGGCATAAGTTGTTTAAAGTTTTTACCACCGTCTTCACTTACATTAACATAGGTAAAGACAGAGTACACTCTATTTTCATTTTGAGGATCTACAAATATATCACTGTAGTAGAAAGGTCTATTCCCTATATCACTCTTGTCATTGGTCTTAGTCCAGGTAAATCCTGCATCTGTACTTTTGTAGAGTGCATTTTTTTTGGCCTCTACCAGGGCATATATTATATTTGGTTTGTTGGGCGCTATGGCTAGTCCAATACGTCCTAGGTCTCCCTCTGGCAGCCCATCTTTGTGTGTGCGCTCTTCCCAGGTTGTACCACCATTGTGAGTTATGAAAATTCCAGAACCCTCTCCTCCAGATTTAAAAAACCAAGGATCTCTTTTATGCTCCCACATGGCTACAACTATCTTATTTGGATTTGTAGGATCCATGACCATATCTGCAACACCCGTTTTATTGTTTTGAAATAAGATTTGTTTCCAGGATTCTCCACCATCTGTGGTTTTATAAACCCCGCGCTGCTCATGCTCACCCCAAGGAGAACCAATAGCACCCACATACACCACATCTGGATTGGTAGGATCTATGAGTATTTTATGAATGTGTCTTGTTTTTTCTAAACCCATGGAGTTCCAACTATGGCCACCATCTATGGATTTATAGACCCCGTAGCCGCCGTTTAAACTATTTCTTGGGTTTCCTTCTCCAGTACCTACCCAAATCACAGCAGGGTTAGATTGTTGAATTGCCAGGGCTCCTACAGAGGCAGTTTTTTCATTATCAAAAATAGGCTTCCAAGAAATACCACCACTGTCAGATTTCCACAAACCACCAGATGCTGTACCCACATACATCACCTCTGGGTTATTAATAACAACATCTATTGCCGTGACACGGCCAGACATACCTCCAGGACCAATGTTTCTTGGCTTAAGGTCTTGTAAATAATCTATGGGTAACTCTTGAGATATAAGGGTAGTGGTGATGCAAATAAACATCAATAAGAGACTTTTTTTCATGGCTGGGTTTTCTTTTAAAAATAAGAATTAAATATAAACAAGCAAAACGGCATACGAGCGTTTAAAATCTTAAAAAACACTTAAATTTTTTACATATTTTGATACGTTTTTTAATAGCAGTTTAACGTTTTGGTTTTTTAATTATTCAGAATAAGCCGTAATTTTATACTATGAATAAACACTCAAAGCATATCCCATTACAGCACCAGAAATCTGGTTTTATATTCACCAAGCACAGTGCAGAGCAGGAGTCTATCTTTGATCGTTTATTTGGTGTTTTTCAAGAACTCATTACCCATACCTCTGGAGATTTTGATGAAGCTATAGATTGGTTACGCCAACTAGACAAGGAGTATGAGATTACCACACAGGAGTATACCATTGATGATTTTATTCAAGAATTAAAAGACCGCGGATACATAAGAGAAGAATTTGAGCAAGATGGAAATAATGGAGCTGGACAAGGCGATGGAAAATTATCTATCACAGAAAAATTAGAAAGATCGTTAAGAAAACGTGCCCTGGAGCAAATTTTCGGAAACATAAAGCGTTCTGGTCAAGGAAATCATAAAACCAAACACCTTGGCGCCGGTGATGAGCAATCTGGAGATTTTAGGCAGTATCAATTTGGAGATGCCATGGATCAAATCTCTATGACAGAAAGCATTAAAAATGCCCAAATTAATAATGGTATCGGAGATTTTCGCCTAACTGAAAATGATCTTGTGGTAGAGGAGTCTATGCACAAATCTCAAATGAGTACCGTACTTATGATAGATATTAGCCATTCTATGATTTTGTACGGAGAGGATAGAATTACTCCGGCAAAAAAAGTAGCCATGGCTCTAAGTGAACTCATCACCACCAGATACCCCAAGGACACCCTTGATATTTTAGTTTTTGGTAATGATGCTTGGCCTATCAAAATAAAAGATTTACCCTACCTAACCGTTGGGCCTTACCATACCAACACTGTCGCAGGATTACAATTGGCTATGGATATGCTTAGAAGAAAAAGAAATACCAACAAACAAATTTTTATGATTACAGATGGCAAGCCAAGTTGCTTGCGTTTGCCAGATGGGCGGTATTACAAAAACAGTAATGGTCTAGATGAGCACATTGTCAATAAATGCTATATGATGGCCGCCCAGGCAAGAAAATTGCATATACCTATCACTACTTTTATGATTGCCAATGACCCTTACCTACAACAATTTGTAGATCAATTCACTCTGGCCAATCAAGGAAAATCTTTTTATACTGGTTTACAAGGTTTAGGAGAAATGATATTTACAGATTACCAAACAAATAGAAAACGAAACCTAAGATAATAGCCAGCCACAAGCTGGGTTTAGCTCACAAAAATTATAATAACACAAGAACAGACCCCCATATATGGACATACAAAATAGTACAACTTTCGGAGCCCTTAAAGAATCTGGGTATCAATACAAATCAATCAAAGATGAATTGCGCAGTAACCTACTACATAAATTAACAGAAAAGCAAACCGTGTTTGAGGGCATACACGGCTATGAGTATACGGTTATTCCAGAACTGGAACGCGCCATTTTATCAAAGCACAACATTAATCTATTGGGGCTTCGTGGGCAAGCAAAAACTCGTTTGGCAAGACAAATGGTAACTCTGTTGGATGAATTTATACCAGTGGTTGCTGGTAGTGAAATAAATGATGACCCTTTTAAACCTATATCTCGATATGCACAAGATTTAATTTCAGAAAAAGGGGATGAGACTCCTATTACTTGGCTGCATCGAGATATGCGTTTCTCTGAAAAATTAGCCACTCCAGATGTAACCGTGGCAGATATCATTGGTGATGTAGACCCAATCAAGGCTGCAAATTTAAAATTGAGTTATGCAGATGACAGAGTGATACATTTTGGGATGATACCAAGGGCCAATAGATGTATTTTTGTTATTAATGAATTACCAGATTTACAGGCTCGTATTCAAGTTGCTCTTTTTAATATATTACAAGAAGGAGATGTTCAAATTAGAGGTTTTGCGCTAAGACTGCCACTAGATATTCAGTTTGTGTTTACAGCAAATCCAGAAGATTATACCAACAGAGGTAGTATTGTAACGCCCCTTAAAGATAGAATAGGCTCTCAGATACTAACACATTATCCGCAGACACTAGAGATTGCAAAAAGTATCACGGCCCAAGAAACTGCGGCTGCAGCAGCCGAGAAAGAAAATGTATATGTTCCAGAGTTGGCAAAAGATATATTAGAACAAATTAGTTTTCAGGCAAGAGAGAGTGAGTTTATAGATTCAAAAAGTGGTGTTAGTGCTCGTTTGAGTATTACCGCATTTCAAAACTTACTAAGTACCGCAGAGCGTAGGGGTTTAAAAAATGGAAATCCAGAAACTGCCCTGCGTTTGAGTGACTTTTTAGGAATCATTCCCTCTATTACAGGTAAAGTAGAATTGGTCTATGAAGGAGAACAAGAAGGTGCAGACCAGGTCGCAATGCAGTTAGTGGCTGATGCGGTGAAAACTCAATTTTTACTTTATTTCCCTAAGATAGAAAAGCTGCAAAAACAAGATGATAAAGACCCTTATCATGAGCTTGTAAATTGGTTTTTTGAGCAATCTAGCTTTGAACTTCTTGATACTCTCGATGATCAAGAATATCAATTACAGCTCGATAGAATAGAGCCTTTAGATGATCTAATACACACCTATGCTCCACAAACTTCCAATGATGATATTCCATTTATGAAAGAGTTTATACTGTGGGCTATGGTAGAGATGAAAAAGTTAAGTAAATATAACCTTACAGATGGTGTTAGGTTTAAAGATATGTATGGCGGGTATATAAGTGGATTATAAAATAATTCAGCAATAAAAAAAATCTCGATAGGGAACTATCGAGATTTTTTTATGACTATAATTTGAAACCTTAGCTAGCTAGGTGTATTACCTCCAATGCAGCCCGCTCTCCGGCAATCATTGCGGCGTTTAAAGAACCGTTTAACTGCGTGTCTCCAGCTAGAAATATAGTTTCTGTGAGCCTTGTCTCAGAGGGTAGCATTTCATACTGTATGTCTTTTAAATTTGGCAAGGCCATTGGTATGTTATACTGTTTTATAAAGGTGCAAGAATCTATATTGCATAACTCTTTCAACTCTTTTTGAACCCCAGTTACTAGCTGCTTATTTGTTAGGTTTTGATTGTCTACAACAGTAACAGAAAGGAGTTCTTTTTTGCTTGTTGTGCTTGTTTTTAAACTCGTATGATAAAAAATATTGTTTATCAGTGCCCCAGGCGCCGCTATAAGACCAATTAATGGTTTTTTAATCTCTCTTTTTGATACTTCAAAATAAAGAGTGTCACAAGATTTCCATTGCGTAGCTTGGTTTTTTAAATTTGAAACTAGCCCACTGGCCTGTGTTGCAATAATTGTAAAGTTACTTTTTATGGTTTCTCCAGATTCAAGTTTGATGCTACCGTTTTCAACACTTTTTACTTTCGTATTTAAGATGCAGGTTGTGGTTTTTAATTTATCAAACAATTGTTTTGGTATGGCCTCAATACCATGCTTTGGAAGGGCTGCATTACCTTCTCCAAACATTTTGTAAACAAATTCAAACATTCTACTTGATGTCTCTAATTTGTTTTCAAGAAAAATTCCGCTAAAAAAAGGGGTGAAAAAATCTGTAATTATTGCACTAGAAAACCCAAGATCTTTAAGATAGGATAGTGTTGTTTGTTCTTTTTCGGCAAATATTTTTTGAATTGATTTTTTCTTTAACCTTCTATTTAAAGCTAGTATTTTTAGTTTGTCATTAACCGTTCCAATTCCAGAGAATAGGGTAGGCAGTAAAAGGGATAGTTTTCTTAAGGGATCTCCAATAATTTTTTGTCTTCCATTTTTAAATATAGCAGATCCAGGTATAAACTCTTGCAATGCTAGGGCGTCAAAATCTAGGTATTTTTTTGCGGCCGGGTAGGCAGTTAACAAGACCTGGAATCCGTGATCTAAGTTATACCCCATTATACTATCTGTTTTAACTCTACCACCAAGTCTATCTGAGGCTTCTATTATTGTTGGTCTTAGGCCATGCTGTTCTAGAACTGTAGCAGCAATTAACCCACTAATTCCTCCACCTATGATATGTATGGCTGGTGTTGTTTGCTTCATGGTTCGCTCTTAAATGGTTTCTGAGAATTTAAAAAGCAAAAATATTGTTTTATTAAGTGTAAAAAAACAATGTTTAACGTTTTGTAAGGTATATTAAATGAATATTACAGATACATTTACCATATTAAAATTTGTATCAAAATGAATAAAATAGCTATTGTACGTTGCGAGCACTTTAATGCCGCACACCGATTACACAACAAAAATTGGAGTGATCAAAAAAACAAAGATGTTTTTGGAAAGTGTAATAATCCAAATTATCATGGGCATAATTATGATCTAGAGGTAAAGGTAATTGGACATTGTGATCCAGAAACTGGGTATGTAATAGACACAAAAATTTTGTCTGACCTTATAAAAAAATATGTATTAGATAGGTATGATCATAAAAACTTAAATCTAGACACCCAAGAGTTTAAGGATCTAAACCCCACTGCAGAAAATATTGCTATTTCAATTTACAATCTTCTTAAACCCAAATTAGAAGCTAATTTGGAACTGAAAATCAAGCTGTATGAAACCCCAAGAAACTTTGTTGAGTATCCTTACTAACAAAAATTAGTTTCTTTTTTTAAAACTTGCACTATGAATTTAGATATACCAAATAAAACCCACCTCTCTTCCCAGGATAAACAAACCCCTAGTTTGTATGACATAGCTATAGATACCATAGATGGTAAGGCTATTGATTTTTCTTCTTTTAAAGGGAAAAAGATACTTTTTGTGAATGTTGCTTCAAAATGCGGCTTTACAAAACAGTATAAAGAGTTACAAAAATTAAGTGATAGCTATAAAGATTCATTAATTGTAATTGGAGTGCCATGTAATCAATTCGGGAAACAAGAACCTGGTAATGCTGCTGAAATACAAAGCTTTTGCCAAGTCAATTATGGGGTAACATTTTTAATTACAGAAAAAATTGATGTAAAAGGAATTAACCAACACCCATTATACACTTTTCTTACCTGTGAGACCTTAAACGGTAAAAGAGATTCTACCGTAAAATGGAATTTCCAGAAGTACATTGTTAATGAAAGTGGATCATTAATAGATCACTATTATTCTATTACAAGCCCGCTTAGTAAAAAAATAACCAAGCATTTGTAATATAAATTATCCTAATGCATCTAGATATAACTTTGCATTATCTTGATGGGCTTGCTGTTTTTCTGTGGGCATTTTATCATACATGCGCACTAGCATTCCAAGGCGGGGGTTTGACAAGAAAAATGCTCTGTGTGTGTGCATAAATCTCCAAAATAGGCCGTCCCAGGTAGCTTGCCAATCTCCTTTTTTATAATTACTCATTTTAATGATATAGTTACTACCGCTTATGTAGGGTTTGGTTGCCATTAGTCCTCCATCTGCGTATTGACTCATGCCATACACATTGGTCACCATTACCCAGTCATAGGAGTCAATAAATAGTTCCATAAACCAGCGGTATACCTCATCTGGATCAAACTCACATAACATCATAAAGTTGCCTAAAATCATTAGACGTTCTATGTGGTTGCAATAGCCTGTCTCTAGTATTTTTTTTATGGTTTGGTCTATGGGAGGAATTCCCGTTGTGCCATCATAGAAAGATGCAGGTATTTTCTTGGTAAATTTCCAATAATTGGTGGTCCGCTCTTGGCTTCCTCTAGACTCATAAATACCTCGTATAAATTCTCTCCAACCAATAATTTGGCGCACAAATCCCTCTGTAGAATTTATAGGCACGTTATTTTTTTCAGCAAAATCTAAACAAGTGTCAATAATTTGTGAGCCAGTAATTAGACCAACATTTAGCATTGGTGTTAACACGCTATGATTTAAAATAGAGTTTTCTGCAACTATTGCATCTTCATATACCCCAAATTCCATAAAACGTTGTTCAAAAAATTGGTGTAACCAAGCCTCTGTGTCTTCAAAACTAGTAGGGTATAAGCTGTAAGAGGTAAGGCTTCCTAAATGGTTGGAGAAATGAGTGTTTACATACTGTGTTGCCTCTATATTGTAAGAGTCTAGATCTGGAAATGAAATGGTAGGCGGCACTTTTTTTGCGGGATACTTTTTTCTGTTTTCTGTATCAAAGGTCCATTTTCCTCCTGTAGGCTTACCCTCTGGATCCATTAATATGTTTCGCCTTTTTCGTTGCTCTTTGTAAAAAGTTGTTTGATGGTATTTCTTTTTATTTTTTCCAAAAAAGGGAAGTAACTCTTCTTTTGTGTTTAAAAAAAGTGGGTTTTCTAATGCTTTTAGGGAAATACCTAAAGCCTTACACCCTTCTTGAATTCTTTTATCAAGCCAGTTATCTGTAGGATCTATATAGTTTATGTGGCTAATACCTTGTTTTTTTAATGCCGGAAGTAGCTCTCTTATATCTGAAATTTTTTGGGTAGCCTCCACGTAGGTAACCTCTCTGTTTTTTTGCTGGGTAAGAAAATCTGCATACCGCTTCATGGTAGCTCTATGAAAGGCTATTTTTTGTTTATGAAAAGGATATTGTTTAAAAAACAAATATTCTTCAACTAGGTAAATGGGGGCATCTATATCAAAAAGGGGAGATGCCTTAAATAGTTGATGCGGAAATATAAGATGGATCTGTTTCATTTGTTTGAGCTGCAACGTTTGCTACAATATTTTACGTGTTCCCAGTTTTTCTCCCATTTTTTACGCCAAGTAAAGGGAAGCTTGCACACTGTGCATATTTTTTGAGGGAGATGTTGTTTTTTCATTTTTAAAATTCAGGTAATTCTTCTATTCTAGCATAGGGAAATTCTGCTATTTTTTTTAATTCATAATAGCTGTTTAGACCAGAAATACCAACACTATTGCTAGCCTGCAAGTCTATATCATCATTAACCATTGCGCTGTTATCGATAATTAATTTTTGTATTTCTCCAATTACCATTAAAGTACCATTGTGCTTGATTTCTAATGTTTCAATAAACTGCATCCCCATTTTAAAGGTGCTTTGCTTTACAAAAGGAGCCAAGATATCTCTTTGGTATTCTTGGCTAAGCCCACAGCGCTCAAATTCTGATTCTTCTGCTGTAAATTTGGCTGAGGTATAGTGTGCATTTTTTACAAAACTAGGATGAATATGATTTATAGTATAAGATCCGTTTTCTTTAATGTTTCTTAGTGTGTGGCCAACTTCTGGGGTTTGAGGTCTTGAAATAAACCCAAGTAAGGCTGGATTGCTGCCCAGATGCACCACTGAGCTGAAGATGGCTAGATTTGTTATTTTAGAATCACTGATGCTTCCTATAAGATTTGCAGGTTTTATACCGGTAACAGCATTAATTATTTTTAACCTAGTTACGCGGTCTAATTGCTCAATATCTTTTTTAGTGTAGATCATTGTGTTTTTTATTTACGTGAGTGTCTAACAAGCGTTTTTTTTCTTTTTGTACTGCAGGGTGTTTTTTATGGCCCCATATTTTATCTCTTGCCGTAGCTGCGCTTTGTTGCAAATCTACAACAGGAAAAGGGTACTGCTCCCCAATATACACATTACAAAAGGTTTGTTCCATAGCAGACATTTTCCAGGGCTCATGTATAAACGCAAGAGGAACATTAGCAAGTTCTGGAATCCATTTTTTTATAAAGATACCTTCAGGATCATGTTCTTGAGAGTTTTTAACAGGATTGTATAACCTTACGGTGTTAATACCTGTGGTGCCAGCCTGCATCTGGAATTGTGGATAATGAATACCTGGCTCGTAGTCTAGAAATTGTCTAGCTAGGTGGTAGGTGCCTTCTCTCCAGTCTTGATCTAGGTTCATGGTTAAAAAAGAGACTACCATGGCGCGCATTCTAAAATTAATCCAACCAGTTTGTTCTACCGCTCGCATACATGCATCTATTAATGGGATTCCTGTAGTTCCTGTTTTCCATGCTTTTAGGAAAGCTTCATTTTTTGTGTGCTGCAAAAGCTCATAACCGCTATTTATACAATGGGTTTCATAACTGCAATCTACCTCAAACTTTTGTATGAAATGGCAATGCCAATGCAACCTTGTGAGCATGGCAGAAAATGCTTTGCTGTTTTTTGTGCCAGATGGGTGAGTGCCTATGTATTGAAATGCCTGTTTTACACTCATGTTTCCCCAAGCCAAATAAGGAGATAGTCTACTACAGCTTAGCCTGCTTTGTGCAGGTTTTGAGATATGTTTTTGGTAATTAAACCCTCTGTTTTCGGCAAATGATTTTATATAACGCCAGGCATTACCCTCTCCAGCTGGTTGGTAGTATTTTGAGTAGTCTTTAAGTTTTAATTCCAATTTTTCAGGCAATGAAAAAGCGTGTGTTAAAGGAGTTTGTGTGGTAACAGAAAAATTGTTTTGTAGTACCGGTGTGTGCATTTTTGCTTGCCATTGTTTGCTCCAATCTATTCTGTTTTTAATACCTCTTAAAATGCCATCGCGTTGAAATTCTTCCCAACAAATATCATTTGTTTTTACAAAAGAGGCTACCTTCTTATCACGCTGCCAGGTTAGTTTAGTACCACTTTCTCTGTAGCTAAAAATGTGTTGTATATTAAAATTGCTACTCAGGTATTCAAAAATAGAAAGGGCACTACCGTAGAAAACATCTACAGATCTATTAAAAGGGGCTAGGGTTTTATCTATGGCCTTTATTGAGTGGTATATAAATTGCAGATGACGCTCACTGGTATCTGGATAGGTAATTATACTAGGCTCAAAAAAATAAACAATACGGTAGTCTATGCCTGCATTTTCTGCACGAGAAAACCCTTGATGATCTTGGGTTCTAAGATCACGTTTAAGCCATACAATATTGATTGGCTTTGTGCTCAATAGATGATTTGTTTTTTACATTTTTTCCAGAATCCAAAAAATGAAGGAAAATATCCCTGGACATCAAACATCCACTCTCTAGGATCTTGTATTCCCTTATAATGCTTGTTTAAGGGATGTTCTTTAAAAAATGTATTGCTAACACCATACTGCTGTTGCAAACTAGAAAACTCACCTACATATATTTGAATATTGGGTATGTTTTGCTGGGCAAGGTCAATAATAAAATCTATTGTTTTTTGTGACACAGGGTAGGAGTCAAAGCAAGAGGGCTCTAGAAGTAAAATTCTATTTGCTGTAATTTCTTGTTTCCAAAGAGGATCTAAATTATACATGTTATATATACAGCTAGGCAATGAGTTGTCTATAGAAATTGCTTGTTTATTTGGGAGGGGTGTTTTTAATACAAAGGGGCTTGTTTGTTTTAAAACCTCTGGAACATCCATGTCTGTAAAACCTTCATAGGGTATGTCTAGAAAAGTGCCTTTTTGATTGGTAAAACAATAGGTGTTAATATTTTCTTGATTGGCTACATATTTTTTATTTGCATTGGCTCCTGCAACCCATTGCCAACTCAGTGCATTACTTGCCCAATCTGCATCTAGTAGGTGGTAATACATCCATTTTGCAGGTGATTTCCAGTGGCTTCGACCCATATTACATGAAATGGCAGCGATATACATTCTTAGGTGGTTGTGCAGGTAACCCGTTTTGTAAAACTCTTCTATGGCTTTATCTACGGCATTAATACCTGTGGTAGCCTCCAGGATTGCTTTTGGCACCTCTGTATTTGAAACGGGTGCTTGAATATGCTTTATGTCATGATTTATGGCATCTGCTTTGGCAATCCATACTTGCTGCCAGTAGTCTCTCCAGGCTAGTTCTTGAATAAACTTTTCTGCTTGTTTGGGGTGATGCCCTTTTTTTAAAATTTCAGTAAAAATAAATTTTGTAGAAATAACACCTCTAGAGATGTAGGGAGACAAATATGATACAGCGCCATCTATGTAGTTTCTAGAAGCTCTGTATTTTAGAGGGTCTATGGCGTCAATACGCTGGAGTATTTCTTTATAAGATGTTGGAAAGGTAGGCTCTTTATCTTTGGCTAAATTCATTTAACGCTTGCTTATCTTATTTCCAGAAATGGCTTTTTGCCTTGAGCATTTAAAGCGTGTGATGTCTTGGTTTCTTTTTTTAAGATGTTTTTGACTCACACCGCTATTTACACGTTTTCGCCAACGCTTAAAACTAGATTCTTTAAGATTTCCGCGCATTACTTTAATGACTTCTTTTTCTGGGAGCCCAAACTGAAACAAAATAGCTTCAAAGGGTGTGCGGTCTTCCCAGGCCATTTCTATGATGCGGTCTAGTTCTCTTTCGGTAAAAGTATCGCTGGCTGTAGCCATATTTATGAAGGTGTTTTTGCTAATGATTCTAGCTTTTTCATTACCTGTTCTGCCTCATAGGCTTTTTGGTCACTGGCCTTTCTGTTTGTTTTAGAAAGATCAAAAGACTCTTTGGTGAGTTTTTGATAGGCAGCCTCTAGGGTCTGTTTTTCTGATTTTTTTTTAAATAGCCCAAACATATATTTAATTTTAATGACCCTTAGTTGGATCAACATTATATGGTAAAAATAAATAATGTTTTATGGTTTAATGTTAAAGTTAAACAAAAATAGCAAGCCCTTTACATTTATTAGTATCCTAATAACTTGACTTAAAAGTATTGAATATTATATTTTAGTAGTGTTTTATTTTTAATTGTTTAAATTACACCCCTAATTAACAAACACTTTACATTATGAAAAAAAGTATACTTTTTATTGCCCTTTTTGCTAGTGCATCTATGGTAAATGCTCAGGATTATCTGGATATTCTCAAAGTCTCACACTCGCAGGCTACCCTTGGAAATGTTACGGATTCATTAGAGACAGATGTTAGCAACACCAACATTGAACTTTATTTACCTATTCCTATTACATCAAAAGCTGTAATTCTTGCAGGTTTTACCTATGAAAATACAGGCCTAGGTAATATGTTTTTTGATTTTGGTGGATCACAGTATGATTTTGTGGATGGAAGCAAGAATTTAATAATGACAAGACTTAATCTAGGTGTGAAGATCAACCATGGTAATAGGTGGAGTGGAACATACGTAGCACTTCCAAAACTAGCTTCAGATTTTAATAATCTTGGATCAGATGATTTCCAGATGGGTGGTCTTGCGCTACTTGAAAAAAAATATTCTAGCAGAAAAGTTTTAAAATTTGGTGCCTATGTATCGTCAGAGAATTTTGGTACTACCGTAACACCTATAATAGGGCTTTGGTATAAGTCAAAAAATAGTAAATTTTACGTAAATGCAACACTACCAATACGCGCAGATGTAAACTACTCTTTAACAGATGCCTTTAGCCTTGGAGCTAACTTGTTGTCTTCAGTTAAATCGTATAACCTTTCTAATGAAAGAAATTCAGAATTTTATGTTCAAGAAGAGTCTATTCGACTCTCTGCTTTTGCAGCCTACGGATTTTTAAATGATATGCTTATTGTACGTGCAAGAGTTGGTCTAGACACTACAGATTATGCTCTTTATGATAAAAATGCCGCAAGTGTTGTACAAGTACTTACAAAACAAATAGGTAGCAGAAAAGACGCAGATAGAAGAAATTCAGAATTTGCTGCAGCACCTTTCGTAGGTCTTGATTTAATGTTTAGAGTTGGATTGTAAAACATATTTTAATTTCATCTTAGCCAAGGGTTGAGTTTGTTTTAAAATGTATCTTTTAATAAAATCCCGCACCCTTTATGGATGCGGGATTTTTTTGCTTGCAATAGTGGCTTTGTTTACCAATGTAAAAGATTATTGAACAAGTGCTTTTAAAACCTGATGCGTAGCATCTTGAGATTTTAAAACAATTAGATACATAGCCGGTTTATAACTTGAAAGGTTTAGGGTCACTGTATTTTGATTGTTTAAATTAATCTGCTGCAAGAGTTGCCCATTTAAGTTGTAAATAGCTAATGCGAAAAACGGCTCGATATTTATCACAGAAAATTCATTTATAACTAAGGCGTTTATAATTTTACTGTTATTTATGGTTGGTTGAAATAGCGGTTTGTCTAAAATAATATCTTCACAATCTTCTATAATATCTAGATCTGCATAAAAAGAAACTCCGTCTTTAAACATGCAGGCTACTCTTCCTGCTGAATTAACATCAGGGTCTCCCCCCGGGGCGTTTATTAACGATAGTGACCCAACACCCTCTACCCAAATTGCATCGTTTTCACTGATTGTATTAGAGGCAGCTGGAGATAAATAAAAATGACGATAAAGGTTGGAGTCAACTAGAGGGAGAAGTGTTATTGCATCTACTTTATAATATCCTGCATCTTCTATAAATGGAGAAGCAGGATTTTTAATATCTATTGAGTCACCTACTTCAAGTGAGAAGTCGTAAAGAAGATAATCTCTAATACCACTTGGTAGTATCGTTTTTAGGTATACTTTTTTTTCAGTAACATCTTCTCTGAGTAAAAAACCTCTTGATATGTAATGGTATCCATCGAGTACTTTATAATTCATTGCATCAACAATGGTATCTCCATTTGTATAATAAATATCTGTAGAGCAGCCACTAAAACAATACCGCACACTCCATTGGTTATAGGTATCTAATAATGGTTTGTATTCTTGACAAAGGGCAAGATTAGATAAAAACAGCAACAGTATGCAGAGTGATTTTTTCATATAATTAGTAAATGTATAGAATGTTATTTTGTTTTGAGTGAAAGTGAAATAAAATAAGTCTAGTACAGTAAAAAAACGACTTAAAGTAGTGCAAGCGTGAGTACCAAATTAGAAGAGCCAGACAAGCAATATCTGTTGTTAGGAACTAGATTGCAGAAGTACTTAAAGCCCTAAAGTAACTTCGTTTTAGTGCCCATAAAAAAACTATAAAGTAAAAAACCCATAAACAAATTGTTTACGGGTTTTTTTGCGGAGAGTAAGGGATTCGAACCCCTGGAGGTGTGACCCTCAACAGTTTTCAAGACTGCCGCATTCGACCACTCTGCCAACTCTCCAAAGTGTCTATTTAGGCTATACACCTAAACGCGGCTGCAAATATAACAAGCTTTTTAATAGTAAGCAATCTTTAGTTTTAAAATTTCAAAAAATTGTACTGCACATTTTTTAAAAACCTCACTACCTTTGTATTATGGAACACTGGTACTATTATCCCATACTAATTGTAGTGGGTTTTGTTGTAGGTTTTATTAATACTGTTGCTGGTGGAGGTTCTTTATTGGCATTACCTGTATTAATTTTTATGGGCTTACCACCAACACTAGCCAATGGTACTAATAGGGTTGCCATTATCATACAAACCGCTCTGGCCACAGCGGGCTTTAGAAGCAAAGGTGTTAGTACGTTTCCTTTTAATATATACCTTGGTATTGCTGCTTTTTTTGGAAGCCTTTTGGGAGCTAAAATTGCCGTAGATATAGATGAGGCAATCTTCAATAAGGTGCTTGCCATTATTATGGCCGCGGTTATTTTAATTATTATTTTTAAACCAAAAACCAATTTAACTAATTTACAAGAACGTCTTACCGGGAAATATCTTTGGCTAGGTATTATTGTTTTTTTCTTTTTAGGAATTTACGGAGGGTTTATAAATGCTGGCATAGGTTTTTTAATCATTTTGTACTTGCATTACACCCATTACATGAGCTTGGTTAGGGTGAATGCCACCAAGGTATTTGTAGTGTTTATTTACACCCTTGGCGCATTGGCCGTATTTATTTTGAACGATAAAGTAGATTTTAAAATAGGGCTTATTTTGGCAATTGGAAATGCTGCTGGTGCCTGGGTATCTAGTAGGCTTTCTGTTAAAAAAGGGGATGGGTTTATCCGGGGTTTTTTAATAGTCATGGTAAGTATTATGGCCATTAAGCTTTGGTTTTTTTAAACCATATTTATTCTTTATGATGAATTTAGCTCATTTTATAATAGTATTTTTATACTCATACTTTTAGTGTTCCCAAGACTTATTCACATCTCTTTTACTATGAATACAAGACAACAACAATTGCAAGGCTTTGATAGATTACTAACTATTATGGAGCAGTTAAGAGCGCAGTGCCCCTGGGATAAAAAACAGACCATGGAGAGTTTACGCCATCTCACTATAGAAGAAACCTATGAACTTGGAGATGCTATTTTAGAAAATGATTTAGAGGAAGTAAAAGGGGAGTTGGGAGACCTTTTGTTACATATTGTGTTTTATGCAAAAATTGCTAGTGAAACAGATGCCTTTGATATTGCAGATGTAACCAATCAAATCTGCGATAAGTTAATCTCAAGACATCCTCATATCTATGCAGATGTTACGGTAGAAAACGAACAACAGGTAAAACAAAACTGGGAAAACCTTAAGCTTAAAGAAGGAAAGACAAGCGTTTTGCAAGGAGTGCCAAAATCACTGCCTGCACTGGTCAAAGCAAATAGAATTCAAGACAAAGTAGCAGGAGTTGGTTTTGATTGGGAACATCCAGAACAGGTGTTTGAAAAGCTGCAAGAAGAGCTTGCAGAGTTAAAAGTTGAGGTAGCTGCCAAAAACCAGCAAAAGATGGAAGCTGAGTTTGGTGATGTACTCTTTTCAATGATTAATTATGCTCGTTTTTTAAACATAGATCCAGAAAATGCCCTCGAGCGCACCAATAAAAAATTCATCAAACGGTTTCAGTATCTAGAGAAAAAGGCCGCCCAGCAAGGTAAAGCCCTAAAAGACATGACCTTGGCGCAGATGGATGTGTATTGGGAGCAGGCTAAGTCTCTTTAAAATACCTTGCAATGATATGGTCTAATAATAGTATTTTTATAATTCTATTAAAGACCTTTTTACTACATTAATTAAAAGCAGTAACTTTTATATATGAAAATAGCAATTGTTTGTTATCCAACCTTTGGAGGAAGTGGTGTTGTAGCCACAGAATTAGGCCTTGCCCTTGCAGATCATGGTCATGAGGTCCATTTTATTACTTACAAACAACCTGTACGTTTAGATTTACTTTCTAAGAAAATTCATTTTCATGAAGTTACCATTCCACAATATCCATTGTTTAAATACCAACCCTATGAGTTAGCCCTTTCCAGCAAGCTAGTAGATATGGTTAAATTATATAAAATAGATATTATGCATGTACATTACGCCATACCTCATGCCTATGCAGGATATATGGCCAAGCAAATGTTGGCAGAGGCTGGTATAAAAATACCAATGGTAACTACTTTGCACGGTACAGATATTACCCTTGTAGGGAATCACCCTTTTTACAAACCAGCGGTAACCTTTAGTATCAATAACAGTGATTGTGTCACCTCTGTCTCACAGAGTTTAAAAGACGATACCCTGCGTTTGTTTGATATTAAAAACACCATAGAGGTGGTGCCCAATTTTATAGACACCAAACGCTTTGAAAATCAATACACAGATTGCCAACGTTCTATAATGGCCTTGCCACAGGAGCGTATTATTACTCATGTTAGTAATCTAAGACCAGTAAAAAGGGTGCAAGATGTAATTCATATATTTAATTTAGTCCAAAAAGAAATTCCCTCTAAGCTACTCATAGTTGGTGAGGGCCCAGAGAAAGAACCTGCAGAATTGCTTGCAGAATCTTTAGGCATTGCCGATAAGGTTGTTTTCTTGGGAAATAGTAATGAGGTAAATAAAATATTATGTTTTTCAGATCTATTTCTACTTCCCTCAGAAAAAGAGAGTTTTGGTCTAGCGGCCCTTGAGGCAATGGCCAGCAGTGTGCCAATTATCTCAAGTGATGCAGGTGGTCTTCCAGAGGTAAACATAGATGGCCAAAGCGGTTATTTAAGTGCAGTTGGCAATATCACAGAAATGGCAGCAAATGCCATATCTATTTTAAAAGACGATGCTACTTTAGCCAGCTTTAAAACAAATGCAAAAATTTCTTCTCTACGATTTGACACTAAAACAATAGTGCCAAAATACGAAGCGCTATACGAGCGTGTACTTTTAAAATCTCAAGGGGCTTAATTTTTTTAAACCACGTCTTTTTGGTGATTTATAGCATGATATTGAATGTATTTTTTCTATTTTTAGAAACCAACTCTATATTTTGAAACAGCTACTACAGCAATTAGCCAACTCTTTACTAGGTACTCTTTTTTTTGATGATTTACATAAAACTATGTATGCAACTGATGCCTCTGTGTATCGCAAAATACCTTTAGGGGTTGCCTATCCTAGGGGTGAAGATGACATACAAAAGCTTATTTATTTTGCCTTAAAGCATAAAGTCTCTTTAATTCCAAGAACGGCAGGTACCTCTTTGGCCGGCCAATGTGTGGGTGAAGGAATTGTGGTTGATGTTTCTAAACATTTCACTAACATTATTGATGTAGATGTAAAGGCTAAAACGGTAAGAGTACAACCTGGAGTTATACGGGATGATCTTAACGCTTATTTAAAACCCCATGGTCTATTTTTTGGTCCCAATACATCAACATCCAACCGATGTATGATTGGCGGTATGGTTGGTAATAACTCTAGCGGAACAACCTCAATACAGTATGGAGTTACCAGAGATAAAGTCCTGGCTATGGAGTGTATCTTGTCTGACGGGTCTCAGGTTTGTTTTTCTAGTATTTCTAAAGAAATATTTACAGAAAAAACCAAACTAAACACTCTTGAAGGTGCTATCTATAAAGAGCTTTACAGTGTATTACATGCCAAAGAAGTACAGCAAGAAATTCGCAAACAGTTTCCTAGACCAGAGATACATAGAAGAAATACAGGCTATGCACTAGATGAGCTGGTAGATACAGCTGTTTTTGGCGGCAACAGCTCTTTTAATATGTGTAAACTATTATCTGGTAGTGAAGGCACCCTGGCCTTTACAACTGCCATCACCTTGCAGTTAGATACCTTACCTCCACAAAAAACAGCAATGCTAGTGACTCACTATCACAGCCTAGAAAAAGGGCTGCTAGATGTGGTACATGCCATGAGACATGAGCTGTATTGTTGTGAGTTGATGGATGATATTATTTTAGAGCGCACCAAAGAAAATGCGATGTATCGCCCGTATCGGTTTTTTGTAAAAGGTACGCCAAAAGCCATGTTGTTTCTGGAGGTAAAGGCATCAACAACTCAAGCGCTGGAAGAAAAACTATCCGCTTTACAAGCTACATTAGATATAGAAAAATTAAGCTACCACACTGCAGTTTTATATGATGATGATGTTTTAAAGGCCCTACATTTAAGAAAGGCAGGTCTTGGCCTTTTGGGTAATATGGTGGGAGATAAAAAAGCGGTTGCTTGTATAGAAGATACCGCTGTTGCACTACAAGATTTACCAAAGTATATAGAGGAGTTTACGGCTATCATGAAATCTTACAACCAACAGGTGGTCTATTATGCTCACGCTGGAGCAGGAGAACTGCATTTGCGTCCTATTTTAAATTTAAAAACCCAGCAAGGGGTTTCTTATTTCAGGAGTATTACCACAGATGTAGCGCATTTAGTAAAAAAATATAGAGGTTCTTTCTCTGGAGAGCATGGAGATGGTATTGTACGCTCAGAATTTATACCCATTGTTATTGGAGAAAAAAACTATGCACTGCTTGGCCTTGTTAAAAAAGCCTTTGACCCTAATTGTATATTCAATCCAGGTAAGATTACAGCTCCTTTTAAAATGGACGTGTCCTTACGCAATGATTATAAACAAGATCCTCCCATAATAGCCACAGCCTTTAACTTTGATGACTCTCAAGGAATTCTCAGATTAGCAGAAAAATGTAACGGTAGTGGTGATTGTAGAAAATCTGCGGCAGCAAGTGGCATGATGTGTCCTAGCTATCATGCAACAAAAAACGAAAAAGATACCACAAGAGCCAGAGCTAATGTGCTTAGAGAGGTATTAACTACCAATGATGCCAATAATAAATTTGATTCAAAACAACTCAAAGAGGTATTTGATTTATGCATTAGTTGCAAAGCTTGTGGGAGTGAATGCCCAAGTAATGTTGATATGGCAACTAGCAAGGCAGAATTTTTATACCAATATCAAAAAACACACGGCGTTTCTAGAGCTACAAAACTATTTGCAAACTCAAGTAAATATACCTCTGTTGCTGCCAAAATGCCAAGCCTTACAAATGCATTATATACCAATAGAAGTACTGCCAGGATTATCAAAAGTATAGCTGGGATTGCTCCACAGCGCAGCCTACCAAAACTAAACCTTTGGAAAAGACAACAAAAAGAAGTTTCTGCAAACCCAAAGGGCAAAAAAGTGCTTTTGTACATTGATGAATTTTCAAAATATTTGGATGGTGGTATCACCCAAGATGCCATAGATTTACTCTTTGGGCTAGGGTACCAGGTAACAGTTGTAGATCATTTAGATAGTGCTAGGGCTTTAATTAGTAAGGGGTTTTTAAAGCAGGCTAAAGTGTGTGCTACAGAAAATATAACTTATTTTAAATCTAAAGTTTCTAATAAAATACCACTACTAGGTATAGAACCCTCCGCAGTGTTGGGTTTTAGAGATGAGTTTTTACGTTTGGTAGATGACATTGATGCTGCTACTTATGTTTCTAAGCATGTATATCTTTTAGAAGAATTTTTAGCCTCAGAGTTTGAAAAAGGAATGCTCTCCAAAACGCTGTTCACAAATGTTCCTGCCCAAATTAAAATACACGTGCATTGCCATCAAAAAGCCTTGTCAAATCAAAAACATACCTTTGATATTTTAAACTTCCCAACCAACTACAGCCCAACATTAATAACCTCAGGATGTTGCGGAATGGCAGGTAGCTTTGGGTATGAAAAAGAGCATTATAAGGTGAGTATGCAAATAGGTGGACTGCGTTTATTTCCTGCAATTAAAAAGGCAGAACCTTCTACTATTATTGCCGCTAATGGTACAAGCTGTAGACATCAAATAAAAGATGGAACACAGCGCCAGGCGCTACATCCCATTACTATTTTAAAAAATGCATTGGTTTAGTTTCCTATCTCAAAACTAGTTAAGGTAGCGGTGCTAACAGATGTATTTTGCTCTGGGAGTGGAATTTCTAATCCAGGAATGCCACTTAAATCTTCCAGGGTATAATCTATAGTTTCTTTAGAAAAAACGAGCCCTATGTTAGCAGCGTAATAATTCTCTACCACTAAGACATCTTGAGAGCTTAAAATAGGTAGCGTAAGTGTTGTGCCTCCTACTTGAATCTCTGTGCTTATTTCTAAATTCAATACAATTTTAGACTGTATTACATCTGAGTATGTTTGGGTATCTGTAGTGTAAGAAGATAATACCTGCTCCTGGGTTGTTATAGATGAGTACTCAATAATAATAGGGAAATCCATAATTGTTTCCTCAAACGATCCAGTGATAATGTTAAGCTGTGTTCCGCCAAGAGCATTTGGGTCAAACAACACGGCATTGTTTAATGGGATGCTAATATCCGGTAACCCTTCTATTGGGACACCACCTAGAGCTCCATTTACAATAAGTTTTCCTGTGTCTTTTCTAACAAGGTTTTGGGTAAGTAATCCAACCATAAAGCCGCCAGAATTTAGTTCTTGGGTATCTAGATTTGTGTACTGCACTCCATTTTCTTGTTGTGTTCCAAAAACAAACATGTTGTCTTGACTGTTTTGCCCCTCACTCTCATTGGTATAACTCCAGGATGAGTTTAAGCTAAGAGGGAAATACTCTGCTGTGTTATTGGTATTTGGTGGGGTATCATCCTCACCACAAGAAATTAGTCCTAAAGTTACTATAGTAAGGCTCAGTAAAAAATATTTCATAGTTACATGTTTTAAAGCAAATATATTAAAAACATTCAGACTATAAGTATCCAATACGATACAAGGCTGGTTTTACAGAAATGCCCCTATTCTAAACAACTAGACAAAAAAAAGAGCAATTACCGCTGGTAATTGCTCTTTTTAAGTATCATGTATTACACCTATCTATCCTAGATATTTTTTCAGGATATGACTTTTACTTTCTTGACGTAAACGGCGAATTGCTTTTTCACGAATTTGACGCACACGCTCACGACTCAGCTCAAAGGTGTCTCCAATTTCTTGCAATGTCATAGCAGGTTGGCCACTAAGCCCAAAGTTTAATTTAACTACATCTGCCTCACGAGGTGCAAGGGTGTCTAGTGCTCTGTCTATTTCAATTTTTAAAGACTCGTGTATGAGCGCTTTGTCTGGATTTGGTGTTTCGCCAGAGCTAATTACATCATACAGGTTATTGTCATTTTCACCTTCCTGGAAAGGAGCATCCATTGATAAACTTCTAGACGAATTTTTTAAAGATTGTTTTACACTACTTACGGTCATGTCCAATTCTTTTGCAATTTCTGATGCAGAAGGAACACGTTGGTGTACTTGTTCTAGATGTATAGATGCTTTACGTATTTTGTTTATATCTCCAATCTTGTTTAGGGGTAAACGTACCACACGAGATTGTTCTGCAATGGCTTGAAGTATAGATTGTCTAATCCACCAAACAGCATAGGATATAAATTTAAAACCCCTAGTTTCATCAAAACGTTGAGCAGCTTTTACAAGACCTACATTACCTTCATTAATAAGGTCACTAAGTGTTAATCCTTGATTTTGGTATTGCTTTGCTACCGAAATAACAAAACGAAGGTTTGCTTTTGTTAATTTGTCTAAGGCGCTTTGATCTCCCTCACGAATTCTCTGTGCTAGCTCAACCTCTTCCTCTGCGGTTATCATATCAATCTTACTTACATCTTGCAAGTAACTGTTCAAAGATTTGGTTTCTCTATTGGTAACCTGCTTGGTAATTTTGAGTTGTCTCATTGGATCAAATGTGTTTTAGGTTGATAACATTATAAAGTTACTTTTTTTATTTGTTGCCTAATGCTTCAGAAATAGAACTGTATCTGAGAACTGTTTTAACAACATGCTAACTTCACTACTTACTTATACGTAAGAGGTTATGTGTTTGTTACAAAATAATTTATTTTTTTTGTGAAACCCTTGTCTGTTATTTGCGTCTGTATATAGAACGGTACAATAGACTCCTTTTACAAGGATGCTACGGTCTCTATTTTTTAAAGTTTTATCGCTTTATAGCCCATTGGTGTATATATTTGTAATAGATTATTAATTTGAATAGTAGAATACAATCTATTTTTTTGGTGAAGCAATTGTTTTTAAGGTATAAATAAAAAAGTGTTTATGAAATTATATGTCTCCGTATTGATGTTTTTATTTTGCTTCTCTCTAAGTGCGCAGTTTGATAATACCACTAAGAAAGTTGATTTTGAGCCTATTGATAGAATAGTGAGTGATCCTGGGGGTTTGAAATTACCAAAATCTCCAATTCCAGGATTAACAAATCAACAAAATCGCTTTGAGATAAAAAATGATAACAGCAATACTCTTGGCACAGATGATCCAGAGCCTCTTGATATCTCAACAGATGATGGCTTTTTAACCACCAAGACAGACATGACTCCCAATGCTTTTGTTAAAGATAAACCAGCCTCAGATGCTTTTGATAGAGATCAAGTTCTGGGAGAGATTAAAACCAAGAGTGGTTTCGTGAATGTGGTTTATAGAGACCATCAAAGTGTAGATGGTGATAGAATACGGGTGTATGTAAATGATGATATTGTACAAAGTGACATCTCTTTGGATTCCAGTTTTAGAGGCTTTGATCTTACCCTCACACCAGGAGAAAATATCATAGAATTTCAAGCTTTAAATCAAGGTGAAAGTGGCCCTAATACTGCAGAGTTGCATGTCTATGATGAAAACGGAACCTTAATTTCTAAAAACGAGTGGAATTTACTAACGGGAAGAAAAGCCACAATTATAGTCTTCCAAGATTAATAGTTCAAACTCTTAAAATACTACTTCTATTTGCGCTACCTCTGCTGGTTTTAAAGTGCCAATAGTATGCTCTCCAATTCTAACTCTTACTAGACGTAGCGTAGGAAACCCAACAGCTGAGGTCATCTTGCGTACCTGCCTAAATTTTCCCTGGGTAATGGTAATAGAAATCCAGGAGGTTGGCCCGTGACGCTCATCTCTTATTTTTTTTGCACGTTTTGGTAGGGTAGGAGGGCTTGTAAGTAATGTAACTATACATGGCCTAGTAAGATAAGGCTTGTTATCTGAGGTGATATAAACCCCTTCTTGTAGTTTTAAAATTTCAGAAGCGGTTATTATACCATCTACTTGGGCATAATATTGCTTTTCTACGCCACTGTTATTTACATGATAGCTGTATGCGCCATTTGTAGTGAGTAGCAGTAGGCCCTCACTAGGCTCATCTAGTCTACCAATAGCCATGGTGCCTTTTGGGAAATCACCCAAAGCCCCTAAAAAAGTTTTGTTTTTAGCATGCCTATCGTTGGTGGTGAATTGACTCACCACTCCATAGGGTTTAAAGACTTTGTAATACCTGTGTGTTGTATTTTGCATTATTAGCCAATAAGCAAATCTATAATAGCGGCTAGTTCAAAATCTTTTTCTGTAACACCATCTGCATCATGGGTAGACAAGAAAATCTCTAAAGTGTTGTATACATTAGTCCACTCTGGGTGATGGTTAAGACGCTCTGCTTCAAAGGAGATGCGTGTCATGGCAGAAAAAGCCTCTTTAAAATTTTCAAAATCAAAACTGGCATATAGGCCCCCTTCAACATACTCCCAGCCCTGAAACTGAGTTAGCTTTTCTGTAATCTGCGCTTGTGTATATTTTATCATACTTATGTGTTTTTATGAGTAATAAGATCCTCTAGAGTAGAATTTTCTATAACAGCTGCCACGGTAGTTTGATAGTTTACAGGCAGGGTATTGTGCTTTGGTAAAATAGCTAAGTACTGATCATCATTACTATTGTAAATGCTTTTAAAGATAGGTGTCTTGTTGCTTATCTTCTCACAAATTTCTGTGAATAAATCTTGATGATGTACCAGATCATTGCTTGCTAAATGAAAAATACCCCTTAGCTCTTTATTAATGATGTAATGAATTTGTTGCGCTATGGTGTTGGCAGTTGTCACACTAATAATAAGATTTGGGTAGACATCAAAAACCGCTTGGTGTTTAATGGCTTGTCTTAATTGTAAAATTCTTGGGCTATAAGCGCCCAGCACCATTGGCAATCTTAAAATACTTACCTGATTTTTAATTTTTTCGAACAGTAGTTTTTCTACAGAGGTTTTAAACTTCCCGTATTCACTTACAGCCCTAGGGCGTGTATCTTCATAGCTTGGCACACTACAAAGGCCATCAAAGACATTAACAGAAGATAAAAATAATAGGCTACACCCTGGGGCGCCATTTATATACTTACAAACCTGTTTATGGGCATGGTATTGCGCTTTAAAATTTCCGCGAAGTGCAGAAATAATTAGGGTGGGCTTAATTTGTTCTAGGATTTTGGTAATATCATCATTGGCTATATCATATCCAAAGAACGCCTTATTGTTATCATACAATTCATGGGCACAATAGTAGGTGCCATAGGTCTCAAAATAGCTGCACAGCTCTCTATAGATAGCATTGCCAGTATACCCGCTTGCTCCTAAAATTAATATGCTGTGTTTTTGTTTCTGCATCTAGTTTGAATTAGCCTATATCTTTAATTGATTGCCAATGAGTAAAAAAGGTATTGGCACTAATTTATTTTTTATAGAATGGTAATTTCACAACCATTGCAGGTACTATTTTGTTACGTATTTGAATGTGTATTTGAGATCCAACTTCTTTTAATGCCACAGGCACATATCCCAAACCAATACCCATACCCATAGATGGAGACATGGTACCGCTAGTAACTCTTCCAATACTGTTGCCTTGGGCATCAACAATTGCATACCCCTGTCTTGGTATACCGCGCTGAGTGAGCTGAAAACCAACTAATGTTTTTGATATCCCCAACTCTTTTTGTTTTTTTAGGGATGCACTGTTTGTAAAATCTTTATTGAATTTTGTAATCCAACCAAGACCTGCCTCTAGAGGCGAGGTAGTGTCATCTATGTCATTTCCGTAAAGGCAATAGCCCATTTCAAGTCTTAAGGTATCTCTGGCAGCCAATCCAATGGGCTGGATGCCCCAATCTGCTCCAGCTTCAAAAACTTTTGTCCATATTTGGGCCACCTGGGTGTTTTTACAATAAATTTCAAAACCACCACTACCTGTATACCCAGTTGCGCTAATAATTACATCTTCAACACCTGCAAAGGTGTTTATTTTAAAGGTGTAAAATTTAATAGCACTTAAATCTTCCTGGGTAAGGCTTTGCATTGCCTGTATAGCTTTTGGGCCTTGTATGGCCAAAAGGGAATAGTTATCACTACTATTTTCAAGCACAGCTCCCATGGTATTGTGAGCGTTAATCCATGCCCAATCCTTATCTATATTTGATGCGTTTACAACAAGTAGCCATTTTTCTGCAGCTATTCTATATACAATAAGATCATCTACCACACCGCCATCTAGATTAGGAAAACAACTATACTGGGCCTCACCATCTTCTAGTTTGGAAGCGTCATTGCTACACACCTTTTGTATTAAACCAAGCGCATTAGGCCCTGTTATAAAAAACTCTCCCATATGGCTTACATCAAAAACGCCTACTTTTTCTCTTACGGTTTGATGTTCTATGTTAATTCCTTGATAAGAAACGGGCATATTATACCCAGCAAAGGGTACCATTTTTGCGCCAAGGGCCGCGTGTATTGCAGATAGAGCTGTGTCTTTCATTATATATTATATTTACACAGCGCGTAAAATGATGTTTTAAACACTGTGTTGTTTGTTGATTCCTATTTTAAAAAAGCAAATATAACGCTAGGGTGGTGGGCTTACCAAATTTTTATGAGTATTGCTTTAAAATAATAATTTATAATATTTCGCACTTTTTTTCTTTAATACGCTACTGCAATAAAATCCAGTACAAGAGCATTCTTTTGAATAGCTAAATTTCTGTTAGTTATACAAAAACATATATTGTATTTTTGTCTAAACAAATTTAAAATCATGTCTGAAATACATCATATAAGCAGCTCCCCTGTTGAGCTATCTGTCATTAAAGATATCGTTGATAATCAAAAACAATTAGCCCTTTCCAAAGAGGCTATAGATAATATAAATAACTCATATGAGTTTCTTTCAAAAAAAATAAAAAACAATGACACGCCTATTTACGGTATAAACACTGGTTTTGGATCTTTGTGTAATGTTAAAATCTCTTCAGAGAATTTATCAAAACTTCAAGAAAACTTGGTTACCTCCCATGCCTGTGGTACGGGAGAGTATGTACCTAAGGCTATAGTGAAGTTAATGTTATTGCTTAAAATACAATCTTTAAGTTATGGCTATAGTGGGGTGCAGTTAGTAACTGTTGCTAGATTGGTGGCCATGTACAACGCCAATGTAATTCCTGTTGTGTATACCCAAGGTAGTCTTGGCGCCTCAGGAGATTTGTCTCCACTAGCGCACATGTCTTTACCGCTTCTAGGCAAAGGAGATGTTTGGCTAGATGATGCAATAGTGCCCACTTCTAGTATCATGCAAGAACATAATTGGAGCCCAATAACACTGATGGCTAAAGAGGGATTGGCCCTTTTAAACGGGACACAGTTTATGAGTGCATATGGAGTTTATATGCTACTTAAGAGTTATAAGTATTCTTATCTGGCAGATGTTATTAGTGCGGTTTCTATAGATGCTTTTGATTGTAATATGAGTCCCTTTAATGCACTTGTGCATAAAGTACGCCCGCACAAAGGGCAGCTGGAAACCGCTGCACGTATCAATGAGATTCTACAAGACAGTGAGCTTGGGTCTGCCGAAAAAACAAATGTTCAAGACCCCTATTCTTTTAGGTGTATACCCCAAGTGCATGGCGCTACCAAAGACACTCTAGAATTTGTACAGCAAACATTTAAAACAGAGATTAACGCAGTTACAGATAACCCAAATATTTTTATAGAAGAAGATTTAATTATCTCTGGCGGAAATTTTCATGGCCAACCACTGGCCCTGGCCCTAGATTATATGGCCATTGCAATGAGTGAATTGGGGAGTATCTCTGAGAGAAGAACCTACCAGCTAATATCTGGTTTGCGTGATTTACCTGCTTTTTTGGTTAAAAATCCAGGTCTTAACAGCGGTTTTATGATACCTCAGTATACAGCGGCAAGTATTGTAAGTCAGAACAAACAACTTGCAACTCCATCCTCTATAGATTCTATAGTCTCCTCAAACGGCCAAGAAGACCATGTGAGTATGGGAGCCAATGGAGCAACTAAATGCTTGCGTATTATAGATAATATAGAAACCATACTAGCAATTGAGCTGATGAACGCCGCTCAAGGGTTGGCCTTTAGAGATAAAAAATCATCACCCTTTATAATGTCATTTATAGAAAGTTATAGAACCGTGGTGCCGTTTTTAGAAGAAGATAGAATTCTAGCAGATGATATTCATGCAAGTGTTGCTTTTTTGCAAAGCTTTAGTGTAGATAGTGAACTACTGTTTTAACTTTTTTTTTTTAAAATAGTATCCCATAACACTTTGCTTTTAAAGAGTAGGGGTTAAGAGTATAAAATAAAAACGCCCCTTATTAATAAGGGGCGTTTTTGTTATAAATCTTAGAGATCTTATTTAAGATTCTGTAGTCTTCTTTTTCAGTTTTTTAATTTTTATACTAAGTTCATTTTTCTTGTCGTCCAAATCCATGGTAATGGCATCTCCTTCTTTAAGATTGCTGTTAATTATTTCTTCAGCCAAGGCGTCTTCAATATATTTTTGAATGGCACGCTTTAAAGGTCTGGCTCCATAATCTGAATCAAATCCTTTGTCTGCAATATAATCTTTCGCTTTTTTGGTTAGAGTTAGGTCATATCCAAGTGCTTTAATACGAGAAAATAATATGGCCAGCTCTATATCAATGATTTTATGAATATCATCACGATCTAGGTTGTTGAATATCATCACATCATCTACACGATTTAAAAATTCTGGAGCGAATGTTTTTTTCAAAGCATTTTCAATAACTCCCTTGGCATTAGCATCTGCCTGGCTTGTTTGTGCAGCAGTCCCAAAACCAACTCCTTGACCAAAATCTTTTAATTTACGGGCTCCAATGTTGGAGGTCATAATAATAATGGTGTTTCTAAAATCTATTTTGCGTCCTAGACTGTCTGTTAGATGTCCATCATCGAGTACTTGCAGTAACATATTAAACACATCTGGATGGGCTTTTTCTATCTCATCCAATAGCACCACAGAATAAGGTTTACGTCGTATCTTTTCTGTAAGCTGTCCACCTTCTTCATACCCTACATATCCAGGAGGAGCTCCTACAAGTCTTGATATGGCAAATTTTTCCATGTACTCACTCATGTCAATGCGTATCAGTGAGTTTTCGTTGTCAAACAACTCTTTGGCCAAAACCTTGGCTAATTGAGTTTTACCAACCCCTGTTTGTCCAAGAAAAATAAATGAACCAATGGGCTTGTTTGGATCTTTAAGTCCTGCACGATTACGCTGTATGGCCTTCACCACTTTGTTTACAGCGTCGTTTTGACCAATTACCTTTCCTTTGATAAGCTGTGGTAATTCTGCCAGTTTATTAATTTCTGTTTGAGCAATTCTATTAACAGGCACTCCAGACATCATAGAAACAACCTCTGCTACATTGTCTTGGTCTACTGTTTCGCGATGAAGTTTAGAATCATTTTCCCAAATTTCTTGTTGGCTAATTAATTCTTTTTCAAGGTTTTTTTCATCATCTCTTAGCTTGGCTGCCTCTTCATATTTTTGCTTTTTAACCACCGAGTTTTTAAGTTCTCTTACCTGCTCAAGTTTTTGCTCAAGCTCTAAGATTTTCTTTGGTACATTAATGTTAATAATGTGTACTCGAGATCCTGCTTCATCCAAAGCATCAATAGCTTTGTCTGGCAAAAACCGGTCTGTCATGTACCTGTTTGTTAACTTCACACAGGCCTCTAATGCTTCTTTTGTATAACTTACATTATGGTGTGCTTCGTATTTTTCTTTAATATTTTCTAAAATTTCAATTGTTTCTTCTACAGAGGTAGGCTCTACTAAAACTTTCTGAAATCTTCTCTCTAAGGCGCCATCTTTTTCTATGTATTGTCTATGCTCATCTAGGGTTGTAGCTCCAACACATTGTATTTCTCCACGAGCCAATGCTGGCTTAAACATATTGCTGGCATCTAGAGATCCAGTAGCGCCACCGGCACCTACAATAGTGTGTATCTCATCAATAAAGAGAATGATGTCTTTGTTTTTTTCAAGCTCATTCATCAGGGCTTTCATCCGCTCTTCAAATTGTCCTCGATATTTTGTACCTGCAACTAGGCTGGCCAAATCTAATGTTACAACACGTTTGTCATACAAAATACGGGATACTTTACGCTGTACAATACGAAGTGCTAAACCTTCTGCAATAGCAGATTTACCAACTCCAGGTTCTCCAATTAGTAAGGGATTGTTTTTTTTGCGTCTACTCAAAATTTGTGATACTCTTTGTATTTCAGCATCACGACCCACTACAGGATCTAGTTTTCCTAAATCTGCCATTTCGGTAAGATCTCTTCCAAAATTATCTAATACAGGTGTTTTAGATTTTTTATTTGTTTTGACCCCTGGATTACCAAATAAATTTTCTTTGCTAGGCTCTTCCTTGTCTGACTTGTCATCACCTGGGAAGGCATCCTCTGCTGTTGGCATATCTATGTAGTCATCGTCATTGGAGAGCAATGATTTAAACTGTTCTTTGACACCATCGTAATCTACTTTCATTTTTTCAAGTAGTTTGGTGGTAGGGTCGTTTTCATTTCTTAGAATACATAAAAGTAAATGAGCGGTATTAATAGAGGTGCTTTGGAATAGCTTTGCTTCTAAAAATGTAGTTTTTAAAGCGCGCTCTGCTTGCCGAGTTAGATGCAGGTTTTTCTTATCATTGCCTACAATTCCAGTTTCTGGGTTTGCAGGGCTTAATATTTCAACTTTACGTCTAAGGTAGTTCAGGTCTATATCTAGGGCATTTAATATGGTAACAGCTTTGCCGTCTCCATCTCTTAGTAGCCCAAGTATTAGGTGTTCAGTGCCAATAAAATCATGGCCCAACCGAAGCGCCTCTTCTTTGCTAAATGCAATAACATCTTTTACTCTTGGGGAAAAATTATCATCCATAGGTTACGTTCTCTTTCGTATAAAATTACTAAAAATTAATGTTATAATTACAAAAACCATTCCTGTTTCTATCAAGTATTTTTTTTTAACATAACACACCTTAGTTATGTGCTTGTAAGCCCCTTTAGTTATTAACCAATTAGGGGTGTTTTTTTGTTAATAAAAACGTGAATAAGACCCTTGTTTTTTTAGCTAAAAAATGAGGAAATACCGTATCTTGCTTCTCTAGTAGAAAAAAACATAAATATAATATAAAACAACTATGGCTGAAGGTGAAAAATTGATTCCTATCAACATTGAAGATGAAATGAAATCGGCTTACATCGATTATTCGATGTCTGTAATTGTGTCACGTGCACTGCCAGATGTTCGTGATGGTATGAAACCTGTTCACAGGCGTGTTTTGTTTGGGATGCATGAACTTGGTATTCGAGCAACAGGTGCCCATAAAAAATCTGCCAGAATTGTTGGAGAAGTTTTAGGAAAGTATCACCCACACGGAGATACATCTGTTTATGATGCTATGGTGCGTATGGCACAAGAGTGGAGCCTACGCTATTTACTTGTAGATGGTCAAGGTAACTTTGGCTCTGTAGATGGAGATAGTCCAGCTGCAATGCGTTACACAGAAGCAAGAATGCAGCGTATTAGTGAAGATATGCTGGCAGATATAGATAAAGACACAGTAGATCATCAACTAAACTTTGATGACACCTTAAAAGAACCAACGGTACTTCCAACTAGAATACCTGGCTTGTTAATAAACGGAGCCTCTGGTATTGCTGTGGGTATGGCAACAAACATGCCACCACATAACCTAACAGAGGTTGTTGATGGTATACAGGCATATATAGAAAATCCAGATATTGACATAGACGGACTCATGCAGTATGTAAAAGCCCCAGATTTTCCAACTGGAGGTATTATATATGGTTATGATGGAGTGAAAGATGCATTTCATACTGGGCGTGGGCGTATTGTAATGAGAGCCAAATCTAGTTTTGAAGAGGTTGGCGGTAGAGAATGTATCATTGTAAATGAGATTCCGTATCAAGTCAACAAGGCAGACATGATTAAAAAAACTGCTGATCTTATAAATGATAAGAAAATCGAGGGTATTTCAAACATTCGTGATGAGTCTGACAGAAATGGAATGCGTATTGTATACATACTTAAAAGAGATGCAATTCCTAATATTGTACTAAACACCTTATTTAAATATACAGCCCTTCAGTCTAGTTTTAGTGTAAATAACATTGCTCTTGTAAAAGGGAGACCTCAAATGCTGAATCTTAAAGACTTGATTCATTATTTTGTAGAGCACCGTCATGAGGTTGTTGTTAGAAGAACAGAATACCTTTTAAGAAAAGCCAACGAAAGAGCTCATATACTAGAGGGATTAATTATTGCCTCAGATAATATAGATGAGGTGATACGTCTTATTCGCGGCTCTTCAAATGCAGATGCTGCAAAAGCTGCCTTAATTAAAGCCTTTGAGCTTTCTGAGATACAGGCTAAGGCAATTGTTGAGATGCGTTTGCGCCAATTAACTGGTCTAGAGCAAGACAAGCTTCGTACAGAGTATGAACAACTCATGAAAACCATAGAAGACTACCAAGACATTCTTGCTGACAAGGAGCGTAGAATGACTATTATCAAAGAAGAATTACAAGAAATTCAAGACAAATATGGTGATGAGCGTCGTTCTGTAATTGAGTATGCTGGAGGAGATGTAAGTATCACAGATTTAATTCCAGATGAGCAAGTGGTGTTAACCATTTCTCATGCGGGTTATATTAAGCGTACTTCATTGGCAGAATATAAAACACAAAATAGAGGTGGAGTAGGGCAAAAAGCCTCTGCGACAAGAAATGAAGATTTCTTAGAGCATTTATTTGTGGGAACCAACCACCAATACATGTTGTTTTTCACACAAAAAGGAAAATGTTTCTGGATGCGAGTTTTTGAAATTCCTGAGGGAAGTAAAACATCAAAAGGGCGTGCTATTCAAAACTTGATTAACATTGAGCCAGATGATAAGGTAATGGCATTTATTTGCACACAGGATCTTAAAGATGAAGAATATGTAAATAGCAGGTACGTTATCATGGCCACCAAAAAAGGGCAAGTCAAGAAAACACCACTAGAGCAGTATTCTAGACCTAGAACCAATGGTATTAATGCCATAACAATTAAAGACGGCGATGAGCTTCTGGAGGCAAAACTTACTACGGGAGACTCTCAAGTAATGCTTGCTGTAAAGAGTGGTAAAGCCATTAGGTTTGAAGAAGAAAAGACAAGACCTATGGGTAGAAATGCCTCTGGAGTTCGTGGTATTAGATTGGCAGATGATGCAGATGAGCTTGTTGGTATGATTGCCATAAATGACACCGCTTCTGAAATTTTAGTGGTTTCAGAAAATGGATACGGTAAAAGATCTAGCATTGAAGACTACCGCATCACAAACCGTGGTGGAAAAGGAGTAAAAACAATTAGCCTTACAGATAAAACTGGAAAACTTGTAGCCATTAAAAATGTGGTTGACAGCGATGATTTAATGATTATTAATAAATCTGGAATTGCCATTAGAATGGCCGTTGATAGTCTTCGAGTGATGGGACGTGCCACACAAGGAGTACGTTTAATCAAAGTTCGTGAGGACGATTCTATTGCAGCTGTAGCTAAGGTGATGAAAGAAGATGATCCAGAGTTGGATGAGTCTTTAGAAGATGCAGATTCGCAAATCACTCCTGTTGATGTAACAGGTGCAGAGCCAGCCACTGAGCAAACAAACACTGAGGAAGAATAATTTATAACTATTAATATTTCAGAAATATAAAAAGCCACATTTCTGATTCTAATTATTTTAAGATGAAAAAATCATTACTATTGGCAGGCGCACTTTTATTTGCTGTAGCGTCTTTTGGCCAAAAAAAAGAAATTAAAAAAGCGCAAAAGGCATTTATAAAGGGAGATGTCCAGGCGGCACAAATGCTACTGAATACTGCAGAAACTAAATTAGGTGAAGCAGCCCTTGAAACAAAAATAGATTTCTACATAGCAAAAGGTGAAGTGACACTAGCCCAGGCAGGAAAATCTGGATACCAGCAAATGAAAGATGCTGCTGATGCTTATAAAACGGCTCAAAAACTAGACACAAAAAACCAGTATAAAGGTATTATTGACACTGGTCTAGACAACACTCGTGTAGCTTTGTTTAATAGCGCCATTATAGAATCGAACGCAAAAAATTATTCTAAAGCTGGAGAAAAGTTTTATTTAAGTTATACGGTGAAAAATGACACCATAGATTTGTATTATGCGGCAGGTAGTATGATAAATGCCAAAGATTATGACGCAAGTCTTGATTATTACCAGCAGCTATTAGCTCTTGGGTATACAGGTATTAAAAAGAAGTATACAGCACTTCGTATAGAAGATAACAAGCAAGTGACCTTTGCCTCTGAGTCAGACAGAAACACTGAATTGTTATCTGGAAAATACACAAAACCAGGTGAGCGTATGTCTGAATCTATAAAGGGAGATATTTTAAAAAACGTGGTGCTTATCCTCTCTAGTAAAGGAGAGAATGACAAGGCTATAGCCCTTATGAAAGAAGCTAGATTAGAAAACCCCACAGATATAACCCTAGTTAGAGCAGAGGCAGAGATGGTTTATAAAATGGGAGATATAGCCCGTTATGATGAATTGATGCAACAAGTTTTAGAGTTTGACCCTACAGATCCTGAGCCGTATTATAATATAGGTGTTGTTGCGGCCTCTTCTGGAAACCCAGAAAAAGCCATGGAGTTTTACAAAAAAGCAATCGAACTAAAGCCAGATTATACCTCTGCACTTGTAAACCTTGGTGCTTTGATATTAAGAGATGAGATGAAAATTGTAGATGAAATGAATTCTTTAGGAATGTCTAAGGCAGATTCTAAAAAATATAATGCCTTGGAGATTAAAAGAGAAGGGCTTTACAATGAAGCATTACCTTATCTAGAGGCAGCCTACAGTTATAGAAGTGATAATCCTCAACTTGTTGCAAAACTTAAAGAAATATACAGCCTTTTAGGCATGGACGCTAAAGAATCTGAAATGAAATCTAAACTCGACGAGTTAGAGAACTAAGCTACATATATTGAGTACTAAAAAATCCCGCTATAACATGGCGGGATTTTTTTATATAAAGATACTCTGTACTTTTAATTAGTTTATATAATACGCTTTATTACTCTTAATTTATGAGTATGAAGGCTTGTTTGAATATTAAAAATACCTGTATGGTCTAACATGTCTATACGTACTTTACCATGTGCATGTATAATGTAGTTGTCTTTCATTATAATTCCTACATGTGTAATATCTCCCTCGGCGTTGTCAAAAAATGCTAAATCACCAGGTTCACTTTCTTCTATAAAACTCAAGGCTTCTCCTTGCTCAACTTGTTGGCTAGCATCACGTTTTAACGCATAACCATTGAGTTTGTACACCATTTGAGTAAACCCACTACAATCTATGCCAAAAGGAGTTTTTCCGCCCCATAAATAGGGTGTGTTTAGATATAAAAGAGCCGTGTTTATTACATTGTCTTTAGCAAATTTTTCTTGTACACTACTGCCTTCAAACTCATGATTTAAAATATCTAAGGCGTTTAAAGAACTACCCATAACTATAGATATCATCTGATTATCTTGGGTAGATACCATATCTACAAGATCCTCACAAACAATAGGAGTCTGCTTAGAGATATTATTGTAATTTTCTTCTTCTATAGGCAGAAATTGTTTGTTATCTATCCAGGCCTCATATGTATCATAGGCTAGGCGTATTCTGCTCCATTTTTTTCTTGACTCTAATACCTTAAATACTTCACCATACAATACTTGGGTCACTAGTTCACTGCTGTCTGCAGCTTCTGCCCTAAGAGGCACAATAGAAAGATTACAAATACCGTATTTCATAGAATAACTTGTGTGAGTTAGGCTCTTTCAATTACTATAGCAGATGCGCCACCACCTCCATTACAAATTGCTGCCGCTCCAAATTTTGCGTCGTTTTGTTGTAGTACGTTTAACAGTGTTATTATAATACGAACACCACTAACCCCAAGTGGATGCCCTAAAGAAACAGCGCCACCATTTACATTTACATTGCTGCTATCAAGGCCTAAAATTTTCATATTAGCAAGGCCAACCACCGCGAAGGCTTCGTTAAGCTCAAAGAAATCTATCTGATCTTGAGTTACACCAGCTTTGGCAAGGGCCTTTGGCAAAGCCTTTGATGGAGCCGTTGTAAACCACTGCGGCTCGTGTGCTGCATCTGCATATCCTTTTATAGTAGCCAATATGGTAAGTCCAAGTGAGTTGGCTTTCTCTTCACTCATTAAAATCATTGCACCAGCACCATCATTAATAGTGGATGCATTGGCCGCTGTAACGGTTCCTTCTTTCGAAAAAGCAGCTCGTAGGGCTGGAATTTTATCCATTCTTACGTTTTTAAACTCCTCATCTTCACTTACAATAAGAGCGTCACCTCTTCTTTGAGGTACTGCAACGGGTATTACTTCGTTAGAGAATTTACCTTCACTCCAAGCCTTTGCAGAGCGTTTGTAGGATTCTATGGCAAACGCATCTTGATCTTCTCTAGAGAAACTATATTTTTCTGCACAACTATCTGCCAATACGCCCATGGCATTTTTATCAAAGGGGTCTACCAGACCATCTTTTTGCATACCGTCTACCATTGTAGTGGGTCCAAATTTTACTCCTTTGCGCATGTGCATGTAATGTGGAATGTTACTCATACTCTCCATACCACCTGCTATAACTACACTGGCATCACCAAGTGCAATAGCCTGAGCCGCATTTATTACAGCTTTCATACCAGAGGCGCATACTTTGTTTACCGTTGTACAAGGTACAGTATCTGGGATACCTGCACCTATTGCTGCTTGTCTAGCTGGCGCTTGACCTACGCCGGCCTGTACCACATTACCCATATACACTTCGTCTACTTGGGTTGCGTCTAGGTTGATTTTATCTAAAGCTCCTTTTATAGCAACGCTTCCTAACTCAGTAGCTGTTAATGAAGATAAACCTCCCATAAAACTACCTATTGGCGTACGCACCGCAGCAACAATAACAACTTTTTTTATCATAATATTGAATTAATATTTATTTAATGAGTAACAATTATAAGCTTTAAATAATGGCTACAAAATTACATATTTATAACTAAATTATCAATATTTACGGCCATAGGTTTTGTTAGTGCATCAACCAATAGGTATCTTTACCTTGAATATTTTTATTATGAAAAATACATTAAGCACTCTATCTAGAAATCAATCCTTACTATACAAAGGATTTCTTTTTATTGCAGCTACTTTTTTAATACTCTATCTTTTTCCAAAAGCTGGACAATTTAAGTATGATTTCCAGAAGGGTAAACCCTGGCAGTATGAGAATTTGTATGCTCCTTTTAGTTTCACCATAAAAAAAGATGCATCGTCACTCGAGATAGAGAAACAGCAGATAGTTGATAATGCAGAACCATATTTTGATATAGATTTTGCTGCCGTTGATGGTGTTAAAATAGAATTTTACCGACTGTTGGATGAAGCCTACCAGAATTCATTGTTTAGGGTTTCAAAACTAGTACTGCAAAGTAAAGGCGCTGCTATTATTGATGAAGTTTATAAGCATGGCGTTGTAAGTGAATTGTACTCTTATGATGCAGATAAACTGGTGTATCTAAAAAACGATAATGAAATAGATGAGGTTACCTTTCATCAAATTGTTCGGTTTGATGACATTGCCTCTATTGTCAAGGCATCTACTTCTTTAGAGACCATTTCCCCTAGTATAGATTTGTTAGAGAAGATACTTAAAATTGTTATCAAGTCTAATGTTTCTTTAAACACCAAACTAACCCAGGCAGGTATTGATGATGAGGTAAATGCCATGAATCCTAACAAAGGTATTATAGAAAAAAGTGGTCGTATCATTGCCAAAGGAGAACTGGTAGATACTGATGCCTACCAAATTCTTGATTCTTTAAAGGCAGAGTATCAATCTCAAGTCTGGACCAAATCAAATTATCTCTGGCTGTTAGTTGGGTATGGTTTGCTTGTAATGTTGGTACTGTTGATGTTGTTGCTATTTCTAAAAAAATACAGGCAAGAAATATATACAAACAACACCAAAGTAACCTTCATCTTTTTTAATGTACTATTAATGGTTTTACTTACCACCATTGTGGTAAAGATGGATGCCAAGTATGTGTATGTAGTGCCACTTTGTATCTTACCCTTAATTTTAAAGGCGTTTTTCGACCCTAGATTAGGCTTGTTTGTTCATGTTCTTACCATATTATTGCTTGGATTTATAGTACCCAATAGTTTTGAATATTTGTTTTTGCAAATTATTGCAGGTATCGTAACTATTTTAACGGTGTCTGAACTATACAAAAGAGCCAATCTGTTTATTTCTGTTACACAGATCACCTTTATTTATATCATTGGGTATTTTGCATTTGTTCTCATACAAGAAGGGAATATATATGCCTTTGAATGGGAAATATTCGGGTATTTCGTTTTATGTGGTTTAGCCACTTTATTTGCTCACCCCTTAATTTATTTCTACGAAAAATTATTTGGTTTGGTGTCAGATGTTTCTCTTTTAGAGCTTAGTGATACCAATTCAAAATTATTAAAAGAGCTTTCTAATAAAGCCCCAGGAACATTTCATCACTCTTTGAATGTTGCCAATCTTGCAGAAGCTGCTGCCCAAGAAATTGGCGCCAATTCTATGCTCGTTAGGGTAGGTGCTTTGTATCATGATATTGGTAAAATGGCAAGTCCTACCTTTTTTATAGAAAACCAATTAAGTGGTATAAACGCGCACGATGAATTAGACCCAAAGGAAAGCGCTAGTATTATTATAAATCATGTTATAGACGGTATTGAAATTGCCAGAAAATATAATCTTCCAGATAGAATTATAGATTTTATACGTACCCATCATGGTACAAGTATGGTCTATTATTTTTATAAGAAAGAGTTACAAAATCAAGGAGAGGCAAATAAAGCCGATTTTAAATATCCTGGTCCCATTCCTTTTTCTAAGGAAACGGCTATTTTAATGATGGCAGACAGCGTGGAGGCAGCTAGTAAAAGCTTAAAGGAACCTACATCCACAAAAATTGATGTATTTGTAGAAAAGATTATTGATGCTCAAATGGAACAAGGTCAGTTTTTAAATGCCAATGTAACCTTTAAAGAGATTGAGCTAATAAAGAAAGTTTTAAAGAAAAAACTAAATAATATGTTTCATTTAAGAGTAGAATATCCAGAGTAATTCACACCAATTATACTCTTAATACACCCGATAACTATTATTTTCTGCCTTGATTTGTTAAAAAGTGGTACTTTTGTATCCTGAAAACGTTTCAGAACACTTCCTTATGAGCCAAAAAACACTATTAAACGCAACAGAGATTCATGTCGCTTTGCATCGTTTGGCTTGTCAATTAATAGAAAACCATAACGATTTCTCTCAAACAGTGCTTATTGGTATACAGCCAAGGGGTGGCTTTCTAGCCAAACGCTTGGTGAGTCTACTACAAAATCAGTACAAAATTAAAGAGGTACAACTAGGTTTATTAGACATAACTTTTTACCGTGATGACTTTAGAAGAAGTGAAAAACCTCTAGAGGCAAATAAAACTGCAATAGATTTTGTGGTGGAAGACAAAAAAGTTGTTTTTATTGACGATGTACTCTACACCGGAAGAAGCATAAGAAGCGCATTAACAGCCATTGGTGACTTTGGCCGACCAACAGAAATAGAATTACTCACACTCATTGACAGAAGATTTAGTAGACATCTACCTATACAGCCAGATTACAGAGGTAGGCAAGTAGATGCTATTGATGGAGAAAAGGTACGGGTTTGTTGGCAAGAGCAAGAAGGAGAAGACGCAGTCTATTTAATAAAAGAATAATTATACGATGTCTGAATTAAGCGTAAATCACTTATTAGGAATTAAATACATCACAGAGGAGGACATACAACTCATCTTTGAAACCGCAGACCATTTTAAAGAAGTGATTCATAGGCCTATTAAAAAAGTGCCTTCACTTAGAGATATTACTATCGCTAATTTATTTTTCGAGAACAGCACCCGTACTAGACTTTCTTTTGAACTTGCACAGAAAAGACTTTCTGCAGATATTATAAACTTTTCTGCCGGGTCTTCTTCGGTTAAAAAAGGAGAATCTTTAGTAGACACGGTAAACAATATTCTATCAATGAAGGTTGATATGGTGGTAATGCGTCATCCCAACCCTGGAGCTGGTGTATTTCTATCAAAACACATAAACGCAAGTATTATAAACGCAGGAGATGGCGCCCATGAGCACCCTACACAAGCCCTTTTGGATTGTTACTCTATTAGAGAACGACTAGGAGATGTGGCTGGTAAAAAAGTAGTGATTGTTGGAGATATACTTCACTCTAGAGTTGCGTTATCTAATATTTTTGCACTACAAAAACTAGGAGCAACTGTAAAGGTTTGTGGTCCTAAGACATTAATGCCAAGGTATATAGAATCTTTGGGTGTTACCTTTGAACCTAATTTGATAAAAGCATTAAATTGGTGTGATGTTGCAAACATGCTACGGGTACAAAATGAACGCATGGATATTAGTTATTTTCCATCTACCAGAGAGTACACACAGCAGTTTGGATTAAATAAAACAATACTAGACAACCTAGATAAAGAAATTATTGTCATGCATCCAGGGCCTATTAACAGAGGTGTTGAGATTACAAGTGATGTTGCAGACTCTAAACAAGCCATCATCCTAGATCAAGTTCAAAACGGTTTGGCTGTACGTATGGCTGTATTATATTTATTGGCTTCCAAAATCAAAAGAAATGATAATTAATACCTCCAAAACGTTTACTGTTTTAAAAGATCAAAAAGATGGTATTGAAGATTTTACCGCGTTTTTAACTCATATTGTTCCAACCCGTTTTAAAGACCAAAATCTTATCATTGATTTGTTGCCCTACACCAATCTATCCTTAGAGCAATTACTAATGTTTATTGAGATTTCTAACCAACATAGAATTTTAAAACATTCTTTTGTAATAGTAAATAATACCCTTGATACAGATATACTGCCTAATGAGATTATGGTAGTGCCAACACTTTTAGAGGCGCAGGATGTTATTGAGATGGAAGAAATTGAAAGAGATCTTGGTTTTTAACCCATACGCTCTACTACACAGGTTTTGAAAAAAAATCACTACTTTAACACCTATGTTTAATCTAGTATTTAAATAGCATGAAATTAACTATTGTTGGTTGTCATTCTGCCTCACCTCGATTTGACGCAAATCCTACAGCGCAAATACTGGAAGTAAAAGGACACTTGTTTTTAATAGATTGTGGGGAAGGTACTCAAGTTCAGCTCAGAAAGTTTAAAATAAAATTTGCTAGAATAAAACATATTTTTATTTCTCACCTGCACGGTGATCACTTTTTTGGTTTGGTAGGTTTGATATCCACATTTAAGTTATTAGGTAGAGATGCTCCTTTACATATTTACGGCCCAAAGGGTATTAAACAAGCTATTTTGTTACAGCTTAAATTGGGGAAAACCTATACTAATTTCGAGCTTTATTTTCATGAATTAGAAAGCAACAAGCCAACGCTATTATTTGAAGACGCTATTTTGAGCATTACCACCATACCTTTAAAACATAGGGTATACACCAATGGTTTTTTGTTTCAACAAAAACCTGGTGAACGAATTTTAAATATTCAAAAAGCTACACAATTGGGGATAGATTCTTCTTACTATCAAAAAGCAAAACAGGGATTTGATGTACCAGATAGCCAAGAAAATATAGTCTCTAACACTGCTATTACTTTTGATCCAGCCCCTGCGAAATCTTATGCTTATTGTAGTGACACTGCTTATTGTGAGCAGATGATACCCCAAATATCTAATACTACGCTACTGTATCATGAGGCTACTTTTTTACACCAGCATGCTCAATTAGCTTTAAAAACAATGCATAGTACTGCTCACCAGGCTGCTTTAATTGCTCACAAGGCAAAGGTAGGTAAATTGCTACTAGGTCATTATTCTGGACGTTATAGTGATTATAATGAGTTTAAACTGCAGGCCCAGGAAGTTTTCACGCCAACAGAACTAGCCATGGATGGTAAGATTTTTGAAATCTAATGCCAAAGGTGTTTTTTTAGTTTGCTATTTTACCGCTTATTTTTCACATAACTTTAAAGATTCTAGTATATTATAAATTATGCAATCTTTGTACCTTGCGGTAAAGTTAAATTTATGGATAAAAACCTTCACAACTATAGAAAATCTTACGAGAAAGGATCTCTTACAGAAGATACTGTTCAAGAAAATCCATTACAGCAATTTGCTGCTTGGTTTTTAGAGGCAGAAAATACCCCCGCTGTTGAGGAGCCAAATGCAATGACCCTGAGTACTGTAAATGGTCAAGGTATTCCAAAAGCGCGAGTGGTGCTGCTTAAAGAATATACATCACAAGGCTTTGTTTTTTATACCAATTACACCAGTGGTAAAGGACAGGCTATTGCGCAAAATAACAATGTTTGTGTTTCGTTTTTTTGGCCTTCACTGGAGCGTCAAATTATAATAACGGGTGAGGCCGTAAAAATTTCAGAAGAAAAATCTATTGCCTATTTTAATAAAAGACCTCGTGAGAGCCAATTGGGCGCTGTAGTAAGCGATCAATCTACAGCTATAGACAGCAGAGAAGCTTTGGAAGAAAAACTACTACAGACAGAAAAAAAATATGACACCAAGACTATAGAAAAACCTACTAATTGGGGAGGTTATTTAATACAGCCAACTTCCTATGAGTTTTGGCAGGGTAGAAATAGTAGGTTACATGATAGGATTAAGTATACAAAAAACAATAATAGCTGGAGTATAGGTAGGCTGCAACCCTAGTTTAGTATCTAATACCATTAGTAATGAAGACACTATATTTTATTAGGCACGCTAAGTCTTCTTGGAAACATACTGTTATTGATCAGCAAAGACCCTTAAATAAAAGAGGTGTTACTGATGCTTTACAAGTTTCAAAGTTAGTAGCGAAAACTAATGTAAAACCGCAGGTAATTATAACAAGTGATGCTCTGAGAGCTCAAGTCACTGCCAGGTATTTTAAAGATGCTTTTGCCCTTGATGATAATGCCTTTGTATTAAATTCTGCGTTGTATGATTTTAGCGGCCAACAAGTTATGAAGCTTATTAAAGAATTAAAAAATACCCTAGATTGTGTTATGCTGTGTGGGCATAACCATGCATTTACTTATATAGTGAACATATTGGGTAGTATAAGTATTAAAAATGTACCTACTTGCGGTTTTCTGGCCATTACCTTTGAGGCAGATAAGTGGAGTGAGATAACCACAGGAACAACCAATAACATAATTTTTCCGAGAGACTTAAAATAAAACTATGACACCAAAACCAAATAAAGCCCCTCTTGAGAATAGCTATTATAACCGAGAATTAAGCTGGTTACAGTTTAACGCACGTGTGTTACAAGAGGCTGAAGACAGTACAACTCCACTGCTTGAAAGGTTACGGTTTATTGGAATTTTTTCAAACAATCTAGATGAGTTTTTTAAAGTACGATATGCCACTATAAAGCGTATTGCTGATGCCGGGAAGGGTGGGCGTAGTTTTTTAGGAGGTATTCCAGCCTCAAAGCTAATGGAGCTAATTACCCAAACAGTAATCAAGCAGCAGAAAACTAGTTTAGGTATTTTGAGTGGCATTAAGCAAGAGCTTAAAAAAGAGCAAATCTATATGATCAATGAGACGGAGGTATCTAAGTCTCAGTCTGAATTTATTGAAGATTATTTTTTGCAAAAAGTTAGTCCTGCCATGGTTGTTATTATGATTGGTGAACTTAAAGAATTCCCTTCATTAAAAGATAGCGCAGCCTATCTAGCCGTGAAAATGGAAATGACTACTGATGATACAACCTTTGCTTCAAAACATAATTATGCTCTTATTGAAATACCTAAAAATGTAGAACGATTTGTAGAATTACCCTCACACGATGGTAAGAAATACATCATCATCTTAGATGATTTAATACGATATATGCTACACAAAATATTTAGCATTTTTAAGTACGATCATATTTCTGCACACATGATAAAAATTACTCGTGATGCTGCCCTAGATATAGAGAGTGATTTAAGTAAAAGTTTTATTGATAAAATATCTAAATCTGTAAAAAATAGAAGTGATGGAGATCCTGTAAGGCTTGTATATGATACAACCATAGATGATCAAACTCTCTCTTTTTTAATGGATAAAATGGGAATAAAAAACTCTGATAGTATTAATCCCGGTGGGAGATATCATAACAGAAGAGATTATATTAAGTTTCCTAGCCTAGGACGTCCAGACTTGCAATATGAAAAAATCATACCCCTACAAATCCCTGGTTTATCACTAGTTGGAAGCTTACTAGATAAGGTTGCCAAAAAAGACTACTTGTTACATGCACCTTACCAGAGCTTTTCTTATGTTGTAAAATTTTTGCGTGAGGCTGCACTAGACCCTACAGTAAAAACAATAAAAATAACTATTTATAGACTTGCAGAAGTATCTCATATTTCCAGTAGTTTAATAAATGCGGTTAAAAATGGTAAAGAAGTAACGGTACAAATAGAACTACAAGCACGTTTTGATGAACAGGCCAATATTCATTACGCTGAACAAATGCAGCGTGAAGGAGTGAAACTTATATTTGGAGTAGCAGGGCTAAAAGTACACTGTAAAATATGTGTTGTAGAGCGCATGGAAGAGGATAAATTAAAGAAATATTCACTTATAAGTACAGGAAACTTTAATGAGTCTACGGCAAGAATATACACAGATTATACCTTGTTCACTGCCAATCAAAAAATTGGAAAAGAACTCAATAGAGTGTTTGATTTTTTTGAAGTAAACTATAAAATTAAAGCGTACAAGCATTTAATTGTATCTCCACATTATACAAGAACAGCTATTTATGATTTAATACAGACAGAGATATTTAATACCATACAGGGTAAAAAAAGCGGTATTAAATTAAAACTCAATAGCCTGTCAGACAATAGATTAATAGACAGACTTTATGCCGCTAGTAGGGCAGGTGTTAAAATTCAACTAATTGTTAGAGGAATTTGTTGCTTAATTCCTGGTGTTAAATCTATGAGTGAAAACATTGAGGTGATTAGCGTTGTAGATAAGTTTTTAGAGCATCCAAGACTTTATATATTTGAGAATGATGGCGCTCCAAATGTATATATATCTTCTGCAGATTTTATGCGTAGAAATTTAGACACAAGAGTAGAGATTTCGTGTCCAATATATGACCAGCAAATCAAAGAAGAAATTTTAGAAACCTTCGATATTTGTTGGAGCGATAATGTAAAGGCCAGATGTATTTCTCAAAAACAAGACAATCTGTACAGAAAAAACAACAAGCCAAAAGTGCGATCTCAATTTGCATTGTATGAATATTATAAAAATAAACTAGAAAATTAATTTGTTACATATAGAGAAATATGCTGCTGTAGATATAGGTTCTAATGCCATACGTTTGCTCATTACAACGGTAATAGAGAAAGAGGGTTTCCCTACTCAATTTAAAAAAACTTCCTTGGTGCGCCTTCCCATTAGACTCGGCGCTGATGTTTTTTTAAAAGGAAGTATTTCTTCAAGGAATTACAAAAGGCTTCTTGATGTAATGCATGCTTACTCCTTGATTATTAAAACCCACAATGTGGTTTCTTTTAGAGCTTGTGCAACCTCTGCCATGCGAGAGGCTAAAAATGGTCAGCAAATTGTATCAAAATTAAAGGCCGCCACTGGCATTGATATTCAGATTATCGATGGTAATGATGAGGCAGCTATTATTGCCTCTACAGATTTAAAACAACTCATTAGTGATAATAAAGTGTTTTTATATGTTGATGTGGGTGGAGGTTCTACAGAATTCACCGTATTTGCTAATGGTAAAAATATTGTCTCACACTCTTTTAAATTAGGTACGGTGCGTATTATAAATGGCATGGTGGAGGATGTTACTTGGCAGCAGGCAAAAAATTGGGTTACCCAACATACAAAAGCATATTCAAAAATTAATGTAATTGGTTCTGGCGGAAATATAAACAGTATATATCGCTTTAGTGAAAATAAGATAGGACAGCCCCTGAGTTATTTATTTATGTCAAGCTTCTATGAAAAAGTAAAACAGTATGATTACAACCAGCGTGTATTCGAGCTAAAAATGAATCCAGATAGGGCAGATGTTATTATCCCTGCCACGCGTATTTATCTTTCTGCTATGAAGTGGGCAAAAGCAAAAAACATGTATGTGCCTAAAATTGGACTTGCAGATGGTATTGTAAAGCAGCTTTATAATGAACGAAATGCAACTACATAGAAATATAATTAGTGTATCTGCAGTGTAAAATTATCCATGAATACTTTCGTTTTTGCTTAAATCTTTCATGACTTGCGCTTCAAAATTTAGTAATTCCTGCCACTTGCTGTCTACTTCTTTACGGTCTCCATATTGCCTAGCAAAACCTAAAAACATGGTGTAATGATTTGCTTCGCTAACCATAAGGTTATGATAAAAATCTGCTAATTCTGGATCTTCTAACTCTTCACTCAGTAGCCTGAAACGCTCACAGCTTCTTGCCTCTATTAGTGCAGCATATAATAGTCTGTGAACTAGTTGGGTTGTTCTACTGCCACCTTTTGGAAAGAATTTTAAAATCTCCAATACATACCTATCTTTGCGATCACGGCCCAAAGTCCAGCCACGTGCTATGATTTTATCATGCACTAGCTTGAAGTGACTTATTTCCTCTTTTACAAGCGCCACCATTTCTTGAACCAGCTCTGTGTACTCAGGAAAAGAAACAATTAACGATATAGCAGTTGATGTTGCTTTTTGTTCACAATAGGCGTGATCTGTTAGTATTTCTTCAATATTTTTCTCGACAATATCTACCCATCTAGGGTCTGTAGGTAATTTTAACCCTAGCATTTTAATTGGATTTTGCTTTTTTGAATTCATAGCACTACTTTAAATATCTAGTTCAAAGGCTCTTCTAAGGGCTTCTAGATTAGGGTTTTTCTCCACTAGTTTTTCATACTTTTCTTTATCTGTGTACGCATAGCGTTTTACTTGCAGTTCATTTACTTCTATTACAAGATCCACATTGTAATTTTGAAGTTCTTTACGCATATAGGTTAACAGGTCAAACTTATCTCTTTCTACCTCAAGTTTGATGGTTTGGTTTGGAAACTCAAGATGAATCATACCGTCTTTTAAGGTAGGGACATTCATGGTAAGGTGAGACAGAAAATTATATTTCCCCTGGCCCTTAACAATCTCTGTGTAGGCATTCCAGTGCTCAATCATTTGCTGCTGAGTAAAATCTTCTGTAGGAAGGTTTTCTTTCTTAGGGCTTCTATCACTTATTTCTTTAGCGAGTTGTTGCTTTTTTTGTATGCTCTTTAATGATAAGGCCGAAACTCTTTTTTTGGACGTACTCTCTTGATTAATTACTTGCGGCTTGTGAGCGTGTTCTTGGCTATCTGGTTGGGTAGAAGATAGGTCTTTGTTTGGCGCTACTGTTTTTTCTGTTTCAATAGCGGGGGTTGTGAGCTCTGGTGTTTGCTTAGGTCTGTCTAGTTTTTCTTGAACTTGTCCTGGTGTTTCTTTAAAATGTGCTGGAGGAAGCACAAAACGCTGGTTTAACTTATTGGGCTTTTTTTTTTCTCCCTTCGCAGTGAGAGAGCTAAGTTGCATTAGGCATAATTCTACAAGTAATCTTTGGTTGCGACTTGTTTTAAACTTCAAATCACAAGAATTTGCAATATCGAGCGCCTCCATTAAAAATTCGTGAGGTGTTTTTTGTGATTGCTCTAGGTACATTTTCTTTACTTGATCACCTACCTCTAGAAGGGAGATGGTTTGTTGATTTTTACAAACCAATAAGTCTCTAAAGTGAGAGGCAAGGCCCATAATAAAATGATGCCCGTCAAACCCTTTGCTTAAAATTTCATTGTAGGCTAACAATACTTGTGGAATATCATTTTGGATCACAAGATCTGTGATATTAAAATAATAGGTATAATCTAATACATTTAGATTTTCTGTCACAGCCTCACGGGTAAGATTTTCTCCAGAGAAACTAACCACTCTATCAAAAATAGAGAGCGCATCTCTTAAAGCTCCATCTGCTTTTTGAGCGATAACATGCAGGGCATCATCTTGGGCTGATATATTTTCTTGTTGTGCAACAGATGCAAGGTGTCCTTTGATATCTTGTACTGTAATACGTCTAAAATCAAAAATTTGACATCTTGATAATATCGTTGGTATGATTTTGTGTTTCTCTGTAGTCGCCAAAATAAAAATGGCATGCTTTGGAGGCTCTTCAAGGGTTTTTAAAAAAGCGTTGAATGCCGCAGATGATAACATGTGTACCTCATCTATAATATAGACCTTGTACTGTCCAACCTGCGGAGGAATACGTACTTGGTCAATAAGATTTCTTATGTCATCAACAGAGTTGTTAGAGGCAGCATCTAATTCAAAGATGTTAAACGCAAAATCCTCGTCCTGTTTATGGTTTCCGTCTTGGTTTATTTTTTTTGCCAAAATACGGGCACAAGTAGTTTTACCAACCCCTCTTGGTCCTGTAAATAAAAGTGCTTGTGCTAGGTGATTGTTTTCTATAGCATTCTCTAGAGTATTAGTAATAGCCTGCTGGCCTACAACATCTTTAAATGTTGTGGGTCTGTACTTTCTAGCCGATACAATAAATGGTTCCATAGTATAGAAACAAATATAGGTAGGGGAGTTACTTAATTAAAAAAATAGCCCTTCTTATTTTACGATATTTATTAACAATAATGATACTTTTGCAACAGCAGGTCGCCTTATCGCTTCAAACTTGTTTTGAAGAGGAAAGTCCGGGCACCATAGGGAAGTATAGCGGCTAACGGCCGTCATTTCTAATAGCTTTGCTAAAGGAAAGAGGACTAGTGCAACAGAAAGTATGTACAGGTTATGCTGTAGTGAAACCAGGTAAACTCTATACGGTGAAATGCCACGTATACCAGCAATTAAGGGTTCCCGCCCATGCTGGAGGGTGGGCAGATGGAGTGTATCTGTAAAGATGCACCTAGATAAATGATGAGGAATTTTTGGCATAAGCCAAATTGAACAGAACCCGGCTTATAGACCTGCTTTTTTTATAATTTGGACGAGATATACGCTACAGCCTCCTCCAAGGTGTAAAATGCCTCTAGATCTTTGTAGAAGGTTTTTTCAAACTGTGCGTTATTGTAACTGGCCTCTTCATGACACAGTATTGCCATTGCCTTTAAGCGCTTGTATTTACTTGATTCTAAATAGCAGGTAGGATTAACAGTGTAATCATTCACTCTATTGGCAATTAATCCAAAGTCTTTGTTTGGAAATTGATTTTCGAACACCTGATATATAATTTCTAATTCATTAGTATCAAACACAACCCCCTCTTTAATTGTTGTAATTAAAAAACTAGGATATACTTCAATAGACACAAAATCTAATTCTATAATTTTAAGGAGTTGGCTTTGCATGTATAGGTAACTATTACTTTAGGTGTAAGTTGCTGTTGAATTAGAAAATTTTTAGTAAAAATAGAATATAATTTTATTGAAAAAAACTGAAGACAGAACCTCCATATCTTCTTGACTCAGAAAAACGATCAAAGCCAGACACATCTGTATGCTTTGAGTGTTCTAAAATAAAAACACCTTCTATAGCTACAAGACCGTTTTTGAAAGATTCGGTAATCATTTGCTCTAGTTGCTGAAGGGTAAAATCATAAGGAGGGTCTGCAAAAATGATGTCAAAAGACCTTGAAGGCATTTTTGTATACTTAAAAATATCAGCTTTGATGGCATGAATGTTATAGTCTAACTCTTCAGAGATTTTAGAAATATATTTGATGCACCCAAAATGACTGTCTACCGAGGTGATATCTTTGCAACCTCTGGAGGCAAACTCATAGCTAATATTTCCTGTACCCGAGAATAAGTCTAATAATGAGATGTCTTGAAACATCCACCTGTGGTTTAAAATATTAAACAATCCTTCTTTAGCAAAATCTGTGGTAGGACGTACCGGCAATGACTTTGGAGCCATCAGACGTTTCCCTTTATGTAAACCTGAAATGATACGCATTGTTAAATATTAGATATAATATATTGTTGGTGCTTTGGTGTGTCTTTAATTATCACCCCTTTGTTGTTTGGCTCAAAATTGATATGTCTTACATAGGTGTATAATAGTGCATATAAAGAATCATCTTTTGCAATAAGCCCACTTAATGTTATGGTGTCTGTTTCTGTTTTAAGTCCTAATTGTTCATAGCAAAAAAGGATGTAGTATATAAAATCTTCAGAAGTTTTATAGCTGTAGGTGTTACACAGTTGCAATTTGTTGTTTGTACTCACAATACAGGTGAAACTATCTTTAAACACATGTACATGTATTTTTGCCACCTCTGGCTCACTTGGGCTATTTAAAATAGTATCCAATAATTTTGTCGTAGCGTGGTAGTAAGAAAATTCCCCATAGGTATCAAAAAAGAAATTATTGATATTTATATATGGTGCATATACCGTAATGATATCTTGGGCGTGTACCTGATCAAAGGCTATAAAATCTGTGACAAGTATTTTGGAGTTAAACTTTAAATACTCCGCTGCTTTTTGAGAATCAAAAAGTGATTTGGGCACGCTTGTGACCATATCATTACAGTGAATTAAAACCACATGATCAAAATTTTGTTTAAGCTCAGAGGTGTCGTTAATTTTTTGAGTAAGATGGGTGAGTAACTCTTCTGGTGTAGTAGCTTGGTCAAAGATAGTTTCACAAAAAAAGAGAACTTCTTTAGTTTGGGTGTGGGTTATTAAAAAAGAATGTCCGGTCAATGCTAATTGAACGGACAGGCTTTGATGGGCAATAGGCCCTGTATTATTGTTTTGTTTGCTCAGCGTCATATATTTTTGGCCAATTACCAGAGGTATCAACCTCCTCTAGAGATCCAACTTTAACAAAGGCGCCATTTACACCCTCAACAGAGACAACCTGCTCTTCTTGGTTGATTAAATCTTTATCCAAACCTTCTAAAATGATTTTCTTACTAATTCTAGCTACAAAAGCAGAGTAGGCTTTCTCATTTTTTCTTCCTTGATTTTTAATAACTTCTCCGGCTACAAGCTCTATAGTTCCTGTAATGCCCTCTTGCTGTAGTGGTAAATTCATCATTGTTTTGTAACGATCTGTACCTCCAAATATAGAATCTCTAACAGCTGTAAAGCCTAAAGTATCTAATAATACAGCCTCTAGAATATATCCTCCTGTTTTTGCATCAAGGCCATAGGCTTTATTTTTCTTCTCATCTGCATAACTTGTGTCACGCCTTTGAACGTTTGCAAACTGGGCAGTATCTAAAAAACGAACCAAGCTGTCAAAGCTACCTGTAAATTTCCCTGTAATTTCTTTGTGTGCTAGTTCTGCGGCACGAACATCTTTTAAGTTTTTAATTACTTTGGCATAACGTGCGTCACGTTTTTCATTAAATTCTACAGGTCCGATAATGGCGCTGTATAATTTCCACCCTAAAAAGATAATGAGTACCCAAAGAACAAGTTGTATTATTAATTTCATTGTAAAGAAAAATTTAGGTTTTTTAGAATTACTAGGTCTATCGCAAATCTACAATTTTTTTTTGTTCGTAAAAGTATATTCTTAAAAATAATGGCATCTTTAAGGCTTCTAAGAAACCTCTTTTATGGATGTATCACAATTTTATAGTTTACTGAAAAGCGATTTTCCGCATAACACTACTGCAAAACAGGATATTGCATTGCATTTGCTGTCTAAATTTGTGCTCAATGATAAAAAAAACGAGGTTTTTTTACTCAAAGGATATGCCGGAACTGGTAAAACAACCATTACCGGAACCATTGTCAAGAACCTTAGTAAAGCAAAAATGACCTCGGTGCTATTGGCACCAACAGGAAGAGCTGCCAAGGTAATTAGTAACTATGCTGGTAAAGAAGCCTTCACCATTCATAGAAAAATATACTATCCCAAACCAAAAAAAGGAGGTGGGGTTTCTTTTACACTACAAAATAATAAGCACAGAAACACTATTTTTATGGTGGATGAAGCTTCTATGATTCCAGATATCAATCAAGACGCTAAGCTTTTTGAAAACGGTTCTTTACTCGATGATTTATTACAATTTATATACAGTGGTGATAACTGTAAGCTACTGCTTATTGGAGATACTGCTCAATTACCTCCTGTAAAACTAGATGTAAGCCCAGCGCTGGATGCACGTATATTAGAAAATCAATTCAACAAACATGTTATAGAGATAGAACTGGATGATGTGGTACGCCAGCAGCAGCATAGCGGTATCTTATGGAATGCAACCAAGTTAAGAGAAACTCTAAATGAAGGTATTTACGATCGTTTTAAATTTTCTAATCAAGAGTTTGCAGATGTAGTGAAGCCTCAAGATGGGATGGAAATTATGGATGCACTAGAAGAGCATTATAATAATGAAGACAATGACAATACAGTGCTTATAGTAAGATCCAACAAACGCGCAAATTTATACAACCAAAGCATACGCACTCGTATTTTGTTTCAAGAAGATGAGCTTTCTGCGGGAGACAGATTAATGGTAGTAAAAAATAACTATTATTGGGTTTCCAATGAAAGTGATGCAGGATTTATAGCAAATGGAGATATATTACAAGTCCTAGAAATTTTTAGATTTGTTGATCTATACGGTTTTCGTTTTGCAGAGGTAAAGGTACAGTTAGCAGATTATCCAAAAATGAAAGCTTTTGAAACTGTACTGCTTTTAAACACACTAACTTCTGAAACTCCCTCACTAACCTATGATGATTCTAACCGTCTGTATCAAGAGGTGATGAAAGATTACGCACATGAGAGTTCTAAATTCAAAAAATTTCAAGCAGTTAAAAAAAATAGATATTTTAATGCCCTTCAAGTAAAGTTCTCTTATGCAATTACATGCCATAAAAGCCAAGGGGGGCAGTGGCAAAACGTATTTGTTGAACAGCCCTATTTGCCAAGTGGTGTAGATAAAGATTACCTTCGTTGGTTGTATACGGCTATCACTAGAGCACAAGAAAGATTATATTTGATTGGTTTTAAAGAAGATTTTTTTGAACAAGATGCTTAATGTTATTCTTCAATGTGCGTTAATACGTATTTTTGTGTAACCGATATATTAAAAACTAATAAACTCTAAAGTACGCTTTATACTAGTATGAAAATAATAGCAATGATACCGGCACGTTTTGACGCCTCTCGTTTTCCTGGAAAATTGATGCATGATTTAGGTGGTCAAACTGTGATTTTGCGTACCTACCAGGCAACTGTTGCCACAGGGCTTTTTGAGGATGTTTTTGTAGTCACTGATAGTGCTATTATTTTTAAAGAAATTACAAGCCATGGAGGTAAAGCCATCATGAGTATTAAGGATCATCAGTGCGGCAGTGACCGAATAGCAGAAGCTATTGCCCAAATGGATATTGATATAGTTGTAAATGTGCAAGGAGATGAACCTTTTACAAATAAAGAAGTGCTGGTGACGCTCTTAGAAGTTTTTAAAGCTAAGGATGCCTCAAAAATAGATGTAGCCTCTTTGATGGTTAAAATCACAGATTTGGATGAGATTAATAATCCTAATTGCGTAAAGGTTATTGTTAATAAAGAGAATTTTGCTCAGTATTTTTCTAGAGCACCCATACCATATCCTGGTGATGCAGATTTGGCAACAAGTTACTTTAAACACAAAGGTATTTATGCCTTTACAAAGCAGGCGCTGTTAGATTTTTATCATTTGCCAATGGGCACTCTAGAGGCTATCGAGAAAATTGAATGCCTCCGGTATCTAGAATATGGTAAAAATATCAAAATGGCAGAGACGACCCTTCAAGGAGTTGGCATTGATACCCCTGAAGACCTAATTAAGGCAAATACTATTTTAAAGAATAAACAACACTAGAGTTGTGTTGTCTTAGAATACGAGTACCATCATAATTTAGCAAAACAATCCAAGCAATACTTCATGGGATTAACAAAATATATATACTATAACTTACTTGGCTGGAAAATAGAGGGTGGTTTTGACCGCTCAATAAAAAAATCTGTCCTAATTATTGCTCCCCACACCAGTAATATGGATTTTTTATTGTCTGTAATGGCAAGACGTGTTTTGAAGCTGCAAATCAATTTTGTAGGTAAAAAAGAGTTGTTTAATCCTCTATGGGGATGGTATTTTAAATGGATGGGTGGCGCTGCTTTGAATAGAAATAAGTCAGAGAATAAAGTGCAAGCCATTGCAAATGTGTTTTCCAGGCATCAAGAATTTAGGTTAGCTATTGCTCCAGAAGGCACTCGAAAAAAAGTAAGCACTTGGAAAACGGGATATTATTACATAGCCCTTACCGCCAATGTGCCAATTATCTCTGTGCGTTTTGACTATCAAAATAAGGTGATGGGTATTAGTGAGCCTTTTTATCCTACTGGAGATATCAAGGTTGATGAGCTCAAATTAAAAACTTTTTATAAAGGCATAAAAGGCAAGGTGCCAGCTTGGAGTTAGTGGGAGTAAAGCTAGGCCTTTTTTCTAGTCTTGGGTTTCTTTCATGGTGTGATATACATTTTGTACATCATCATCTTCTTCTAGTTTCTCTAATAATTTTTCTACATCTGCCATTTGATCTGGTGTGATAGATTTGGTTACCTGAGGGATGCGCTCAAAGCCAGAAGATAAAATTTCAATATGATGCGTTTCTAGGTAGCTTTGAATATTTCCGAAGCTCTCAAAGGGAGCGTAAATTAATACGCCATCTTCATCTTCAAATATTTCTTCTACGCCATAATCTATAAGTTCCAGCTCTAATTCTTCAAGATCTAAATCTCCTATGTTCACTCTAAAATTACACAGGTGGTCAAACATAAAAACCACCGACCCAGAAGTACCCATATTACCATCACATTTATTGAAATAGGAACGTACATTTGCAACAGTTCTAGTATTGTTGTCTGTCGCTGTTTCTATTAATATGGCAATACCATGTTGTGCATATCCTTCAAATAATACTTCCTTATAATCTCCTAGACTCTTATCACTAGCTCGTTTGATGGCGCGCTCTACGTTATCTTTAGGCATGTTCAAAGACTTAGCGTTTTGAATTACCGCACGCAACCTGGAATTTGAATCTGGATCTGGGCCTGAATCTTTGACCGCCATTACAATGTCTTTACCAATTCTAGTAAAGGCCTTACTCATGGCAGACCAACGTTTCATTTTTCTTGCTTTTCTGAATTCAAAAGCTCTTCCCATAATAATTTTTTTAAGTAAAAGCCAAATATAAAAAATACACACTCCAAAAACCAACTGTATAATCAAAAGTTTCATTTCAAAAATTAGTAAGCGTATATTTAGGCTCTTTGTGTTTGTTGCACATGCCATATTTTTTCAAAAAAGAGTTTTTTTCGAAAAATACTCTTAAACTCGTATGGTAGAAGTCACAAAAGAACGTAATTTTGCAACTTGCATAAATTCTCATAATTGTGGCTACAGACACTTCCAATAGTATAGACGAAACAAAAACTGGTAAAGATTTATACTCCTACCAAAAAGGGGCAATTGATAAGATTTTTACTGCATTTGATGATGCTCCCCAGGACTATCATTTGCTATACCAACTACCAACTGGTGGTGGAAAAACAGTTATTTTCTCTGAGATAGTACGACAATACCTTAAAAACCACAATAAGCGTGTGCTGATAATGACACACCGTATCGAACTATTAACCCAAACCTCCAAAATGCTCACAGAGTTTGGAGTAATAAATAAAGTGGTTAATAGTACTGCAAATCTTGATGACCAAGACCAGTATAGTTGTTTTGTAGCTATGGTGGAGACACTAAACAATAGACTTCAAGACGAAAAATTTGACATCAGTAACATTGGCCTTGTAATTATAGATGAGGCGCATTACAACTCATTTACTAAGTTGTTTGGCTACTTTGATAAGTCTTTTATTTTGGGAGTAACGGCAACACCTCTTAGCTCAAACATCAAACTACCCATGAATGACAACTACAATGAACTCATTGTAGGGGAGACCATTGAGGCTTTGATAGAAAATGAGTTTTTATCTAGAGCAAATACCTACAGCTATAACGTAGGGCTAACTTCTCTAGAGATAGGAGCCAATGGTGATTACACGGTTAAGTCTTCTGAAGATTTATACACCACCAATGACATGCTTAGCAAACTAATGCATGCCTATGAGGAGCATTCTAAGGGTAAAAAGACTTTGATATTTAACAACGGTATCAACACTTCTTTACATGTATATGATGCCTTTAATTATGCAGGATACCCTGTAAGACACCTAGATAATACGGCAACCAAAAAACAAAGACAAGAAATTCTAGAGTGGTTTCATATAACACCAGATGCTATTTTAACCTCTGTTAGTATTTTAACGACAGGTTTTGATGAGCCAACCGTAGAGTCAATTATTTTAAATAGAGCTACCAAATCTTTGACACTTTACTATCAAATGATTGGTCGTGGTTCTCGTATTTTGAAAGACAAATGTACTTTTGATGTTATAGATCTTGGAAATAATTTTCATCGTTTTGGACCTTGGGGTGCAGATTTGGATTGGCAACGAATTTTTAGATCACCAAACTATTACTTAGATAACCTGATGGATGATGAAGAGCTGGAAAGCTACTTTATCTATGAGATGCCAGAAGAGTTAAGAGCAGCGTTTTCAAAGTCTGAAAACGTCACCTTTGATATTAAAAAAGCCTATACAGACTCTGTTAAGGCTGGACACTCTTCGAAAGTAATATTAGAGCGTTCTATTTCTCAACATGCTCTAATTTGCTCACAGAACAGTGAAGATGTCTATGACGCTTTAATTTTGGCAAAGAAATTAGGTGATGATATAGATTTTAGAATAGAGCGGTATTCAAAATGCATAAGTAAAAGCACACATAATTTTATAAGCTGGCTTAAAAACGATTACAGGTTAAAACTTCGCAGTCATCTAAGAGAGAACTTTGATAACATCTATGAAGGCATCCATGGGCATCCTCCCGTAGAATAAAGGAGCGTATTATTCGTCTTTTCTTGGATGAAATTTGGTGATGGTTTCTTGCAAAAAAGAAGTTTCTATGTGGGTATAAATCTCTGTAGTAGTAATACTTTGATGTCCTAACATTTGCTGTATAGCTCTTAAATCTGCGCCATTTTCTAACAAATGTGTTGCAAAAGAGTGCCTAAAGGTATGTGGGCTAATTACTTTATCAATACCTGCTTTTGCTGCCAGCTGTTTTATAATGGTAAATATCATGGCTCTTGTGAGCTGGTTTCCTCTTCTATTTAAAAACAAAGTATCTTGAGCCTTTGGTGCTATTTTTTGATGTACCCGAACTTCTTTTTTGTACAATTCTATGAATTTTATAGTAGTATCTCCAATGGGTACAAAACGTTGTTTATCTCCCTTTCCTGTAATTTTTATAAACCCTTCTTTAAAGAATAAATCTGAAATTTTAAGACTTGTTAACTCACTCACCCTTAAGCCGCATCCGTAGAGGGTTTCAAGCATTGCCCTGTTACGTTCTCCTTGTGGGCTACTAAGGTCAATGGCTTTAATGAGTTGGTCTATTTCCTCAATTGCGAGAGTATCTGGAAGTTTTCTACCAATTTTTGGACTTTCAATAAGCTCTAAAGGGTTTGTTTCTCTGTAGTTTTCAAAGATGAGATAATTAAAAAAACCTTTCAATCCAGAGATGATTCTACTTTGAGATCTTGGGTTTACATCTTTGGCTATGGTGTAAATAAACTCTTTTAAAACTTCTGGCTTAATTGCAATAGCTGTAGTGTGTATTTTAGAATCATCAAGCCAGGAGATTAATTTTTTAATATCCAAGGCGTAATTGTCTATTGAGTTTTCAGAAAGTCCTCTTTCAATTCTCAAATAGCTTTGATAATCTTTTAATGCCTGTTGCCATTTCATGGATTTGGGTATCTAAAATTTTAGTCTAATAACAAATTAAAGATACGAATAACAAATGTGTTTGCCTTGGTATAAGTATATTTGATGTATAACTTTAAAAATATATCAATTGAAAAATTTAGTACTAATAGTAGTGGCTTTTTTTATAAGCACTACCGTATTTTCTCAGGAGTTAGACCTAGGAATTAAACTAGGATCTAATTTTGCATCTATAAGTGATGCCCAACAAGGTTCATCGACAAGAACAGGAATCCAGGCAGGTATCTTTGGGGGTGTAAAATTTAATGACAAAATAGCTATTAAGCTTGATGTATTGTATTCTCAACAAGGGGCAGATTTTGATGCTGGAACCTTTGATTTAACCTATGTAAACCTTCCCTTTGTTCTAAAGTACTACCTTGTTAGTGGCTTACACATTCAAGCAGGACCTCAGTTTGGGATTTTAGTTGACAACTCCATTAAAGACTTATATGAAGAAATTGTAGAAGCAGAAACCTCAGATATCTCTGGAATTATAGGAGTAGGGTATGATCTTCCCTTAGGTCTTCGTGTTGAAGGAAGGTATAATTTTGGTCTTACAGATATATTAGAAGATTCTAATATTAAAAACTCTGTTTTAACCATTTCAGTTGGTTTCTCATTTTTGTAAAACACACAAACACATTTATTTATATTACTATAAATAGTGTATTTTTGTCGCATATTTGTAAATAAAAAATAACATGAAAAAATTACTTCTATTACTTTGCTTTTTCGCTGGTTTTTCTGTCATTCAAGCCCAAGATCAATACAATGACTCTAAAGGTTTTAAAGCAGGTTTTGCAGCAGGATATCTTTCTGAAATTGAATCTTTTGGGGGTAGCGTAGATTTAATATACCAACTTGATCAAAAGTGGAGTATTGCAAACACTACTTTATTTACTGTAAGTGAATTACCTAGCAAGGAGCGTTTAAAATGGTTTTCTATGGATCTTAATGCTCGATACAATGTATATGATAAATTTTATATGCTAGCTGGAGGCCAATTTTTATATCAAACATTTATAGAAAAGGTATTAGTTGGCGGTTTTGTATCTGGAGAACAAGCAATAAAAAGTTCAAATTTTGGAGCCAATATAGGTGCGGGATATGTCTATCACTTACTAAGTAACGCTAATGTATTTGCAGAGATAAAATATACAATTCTAGCCAATGAATCTGAGCCAATTCAAAGCTCTGCTTACATGCAGGCAAGAATTGGTTTGGTGTTTGATCTTTAGACAAACCAATTATATTTTCTAAAAACGAAAGAAGTCAATTTCTTTCGTTTTTTTATTTTCTATATTTGATACATGAAACTAAAGATAATTAATGGTCCAAATTTAAACCTGCTTGGCACCCGTGAAACGGCTATTTACGGAACTACTACTTTTGAGTCTTTTTTTAACCTCTTACAAAAGAAATACCCAAGGGTAGAATTATCTTATTTTCAATCTAACATTGAGGGAGAACTAATCGATAGCCTTCAAAAAGCAGGGTTTACCTATGATGGTATTATATTAAATGCTGGAGCTTACACTCATACATCTATTGGTATTGGAGATACTGTAAAAGCTATTGATAGCCCAGTGGTAGAGGTGCATATTTCTAATACCTTTTCTCGTGAAGAGTTTCGTCACAAATCTTATATCTCTGCAGGTGCCAAAGGAGTAATACTAGGGTTTGGTCTAGAGAGCTATACATTAGCCCTAGAGAGTTTCTTATCTACTTAGCTATACTATTACGGCTTTACCCTATGGGGTGCATTACAGATATCATAGTGTTATGCAAGTCAGGTGTTTTGTTTACCACCTTTGCTATAGTAGAATAAAAAGAGCCCATATTAAAACTTAAAATAGACAGTTAATGACAACAAGTGTATCACCATCATCACTAAATTTTCTACAAAAACTTCGAGAAAATAATCATAAAGATTGGATGCAAGACCATAAAAAAGAATACCTCGCAAGTGAGGTTTCTTTAAAAGAACTTTACAAGCAGATATTAAAAGGGTTGGGAGTTACTGATGAAATTGAAAAACAGAAAATTTTCAGAATCAATAGAGATGTACGGTTCAGCAATAATAAGACCCCTTATAATTCTCACAGAAGTGTGAGTTGGAGTAGAGCAGGGGCATCGCGTCGGGGTAGTTATTATTTACGGATAGAGCCAGGTAAATGCGCAATAGGAGGTGGTTTTTTTGGCCCCGAGCCGCAAGATTTATTACGCATAAGAAAAGAATTTGAAATGGATAGCGAACCCATTAGGGATATTTTAGCTGAAAAAGAGTTTCAAAAATTTTATAAAAACTTCAATCAACAATACAAGGTTAAAACAGCTCCAAAAGGTTTTAATACCCTTGATCCTAATATAGATTTAATACGATTGAAAAGTTTTTTTGTAGTGCATGAGTTTACAGATAAACAAGTGCAATCAACAAATTTTGCAACTACTGTAGTAAAAGCTTTTGAACTGTTAAGACCCTATTTTGATTATATGAGTGATGTACTTACTACAGATCTAAACGGAGAATCAATTCTTTAGAGAATAAAATATTTTTAGTTTGAAATTTCAAACTGCATCAAATTATTCTTTAAGCGTTCTTTGGTAATGTTCATCATTCGTTTGTTAAAGGCAGATGAGTTGTCGCTGTAGCGCTGGTATTCTTCAGTTGTAAATTGGCCAATAAACATGCCTTTTAATGAATTTCTAAACTTAATATTTTTATATACTGCATTGTCTATGTATTGAAGCCTTTTTTCAATAGTTAGGTTGTAGAATACATTTTTGTGTTTGGTTATGTAGTTTTTAAAAACCAATACAAAAAGATCATTTTGAAGTTTAGCAATAGGGCGAAGCGTAGTGTTTTGAAAATGTTCCTGGTCAGACATCCCTTCTGTAATTAACGCACTAGGTATTGTTGGTCTACAGGAGAGTAACTGGGTATCACGAGTATTCATGGCTATTGATCTTTTTATAAAGATACGTTTTGTGTAGCCCAATTTGTTGAGTCTTTCAAGCAAGTTATAAACACTAAAGACCTTATAAAAAAAACAAAACCCCACAAGTGTAAACTTGCAGGGTTTCATATTTTTGAGAGCCTATGTTAGTCTTTGGCTAAAAACACTTCTTTTGCTTTTACAGCAGGAAGAGATATATCATTGCTTTTAAGGGCTTTATAAAACTTCTTTACTTGTTTGTCCATGATTTTCTGGAAGCGAGTTTTCTCTGTAGTAAACTCTTCATTAATTAATTCGAAGTTACTCTTTAGAGATCCATCAATACGATCATAGTTTGTTGCTATGTTACTGTACAATTCACCCATACGTTCACGTAATTCTGGTTCTGCGCTAGCTACATAGTTATCTCCAGTGGTTACAACTAAGTCTGTTCTAAGAGCCTCTAAAGCATCCCAACATTTTTGTGCTTGCTTGGCTGGTTTTCCGCCCATATCAACCACCTGTTTGGCTTTTGTTTGTATTTGACCAATCTCATAGACTAGAAAGGCTAAATCTTCAACCATTGTAAACATGGTCTGAGTTAAGGCCTCTTGTTCTTTACGCTCATCAAGACTTGTAAAAGATTTACTATCATATTTGGTCTCTATGATATGCTCATAGGTTTGTTTCCCTTTTTTAAGCACTACTTTGTACTGTCCCTGTGGCACACGTGGGGAGGTAAACCCTCCAAAAGAGAGTGTTTTTGCAGCTGCCATTTTAGGATTTCTTGTGTTGAATCCCCAGTTTACAATATTAATACCCTTAGATTTTCCAGGGCCAAGAGATGTGATTTTATTTCCTTGCATGTCTTGTATTTCAAGGGTCATTTTACCAAAGGTATGCCTCTTTTTTAAATAGTAGATAATACGTGCAGCGCTAGATTTGTTTGGTCCTACAAACTGCGTTTCTGCTCCAAAAGAACCTGCAAAGCCACTGTCCTCTTGCATTGTGAAGGGCTTGGTTTTGAAGAAGTGCGTCTTTTTTGCTAGTACCTGCTGGTTTAATTCTCTTAGAGGGCTTATATCATCAATTATAATTACTCCTCTACCGTGTGTACCCATGACAATGTCATTGGTTTGTTTTTGCATATCGATAAAATGAACAGCAACCGGTGGCATGTTATTGGTGAATTGAGACCATCCCTTTCCTCCATTAATGGTAACGTAAAGTCCCATCTCTGTTCCTAAGAATAATAAGTCTTCATTCACGTAATCTTCCTGAATATTTCTTACAAAAGCATTTTCTTGAATGTCTTTTGATATAATATTAGTCCAAGTTTTCCCGTAATCTGTAGTTTTCATGGCATAGGGTTTCATATCTCCCGAGGTATGGCCATCAAAAACTGCATAAGCGGTTGCTTTTGAATGCACACTAGCCTCTATATGATATACCCATGTATTGGCCGGTATGCCTGTAAGATTGCCTGTTACGTTGCTCCAAGATTTACCTGCGTCTGTGGTTATTTGAATATTACCGTCATCGGTTCCTATCCAAAGTACATTTTGATCCAGGGGTGACTCCGCGATTGTAAAAATAGTTGTGTGGTTTTCAGCACCACTATTATCTACAGACAATCCTCCAGATTTTGACTGGTCTTGTTTTGTTTTGTCATTAGTGGTAAGATCTGGAGAAATTATCTTCCAGTTGTCTCCCATATCTTCACTTACATGTAAAAATTGGCTAGCCATATAAAATCTATCTGGCTGGTGTTGGCTAACTGCCATAGGCGCGTTCCAATTAAAACGAAGTTCTGGATCTCCTTTTTTAGGTAGTGGTTGTATGGTTTTGGTTCGGTTACGATCTACATCATAACGCCATACATTTTCTGCACCTTGCATTTCTGAGTATACAATGTTTTTTGTAGGATGTTTTAATACTCTAAAACCATCTCCATAACCAACACTGTTCCAATCTCTGGCATTTACTCCTCCTGGAGAGGAAGAAGGCCCATACCATGATCCGTTGTCTTGTAGGCCTCCGTATACATTATACGGCTCCTTGTCATCAACACTAATGTGGTAGAACTGTGACAGGGGTAGGTTTTCTACAATTTCAAAGGTGGATCCTCCATTCCAAGAGCGGTATACACCACCATCTGTTCCAGAGTAAATTACATCGCTATCATTTACGTGAAAAGCAAAGTCATGAATATCACTATGCATGTTTCCTAAACTTTTAAAGGTTTTTCCTCCATCACGGCTTATAGATCCGTTCAAGCCACCTTTTAAAACAACCTCTGGATTTTTAGGATCAATTACAATTCTGGAGAAATAAAATGGTCTTACCACTAGTCCAAAGTCATTATTTAAATGCTCCCAAGAAGCACCCCCATTGGTAGATTTCCATAATCCATTTTTGCTTTTTTGTTCTGTTTCTAATACAGCATATAAAATACTGGCATCACTAGGGGCAACTGCAACTGCAATTCTCCCAAGTTTTCCTTCAGGAAAACCACTGTGTATTTTATTCCAGGTAGTACCTGCATCTTCAGATTTGTAAAGCGCACTGCTACTTCCACCAGAGCTAAAGCCCCATCCTGTGCGTCTAAATTCCCACATAGATGCGTAGAGCACTGCTGGGTTTTCTGGATCCATAATCACATCACTTACTCCAGTTGATGGCCCTACATATAATATTTTACTCCAAGAGGCGCCCCCGTCTTTTGTTTTATAAACACCTCTATCTTGGCTGTCTGACCAAAGTGCTCCCAAAACACCAACGTATATCTCTTGATTATTTTTTGGGTTAATAACAACAGATGTGATTCTTTCACTATTTTCAAAACCAGGTACTTCTTTAAAGTTTGCACCACCATCTGTAGATCTAAACAAACCATCTCCAATAGAGACAGAGTTACGTGTCCAGGTCTCTCCAGTACCCACCCAAATGTTTTGATCTGGATTTGTTGGGTCAAGAGTTACCACGCCTATAGATTGCACATGCTTATCAAAAATAGGGGCGAAGGTAGCTCCACCATCATTAGATCTCCAAACACCACCACCTGCAGTTCCTGCATATAAAACACGAGGGTTTGTTGGGTGGCTTTCAAGATCGTTGATACGCCCACTCATAAGAGCTGGTCCTATTTGGCGCGCACGCATATCACCAAATAATTCTTTACCTTTTAATGAGATTTCTTCCTGTGCATTTCCAGTAAATGAAAATAGAAGGGTTACTAACAAAGCAAGCAGTATTTTTTTCATGAGATACATTTTTTAGTTGAAATTTTAAATATTTTTAAAACACCTAGGGTATAGGGTAAAAAAAATCCTCACGTTTTGGGAGGATTTTTTTTTAATTTAATTTATTTTTATTTTTCTTCAGGAAATGCAAAAAGTGCTGCATCTACCTCAGGATTTAGAATAATTTCTTTCATGATAATTGGTTGCCCACCTTGAGATATTGAGAACGGAAAATACAAGCCACCTACTTCTTGATAGTCGCTAAATCCAGAGGTAGACATTTGTCCTTTTGCAGGCCCCATGTTCATTGTTGTTTCTACAACAATTGGTACATAGTTTTCTGTTTCAAAGTAGTGAAAAGACACCGTTGGCTCTTCTTTACCATCAATCATAATTGGCTTTTGAGTTAACTTGAGCTTAAAGGTTTCTGTTCCTTCTTTTGTTTCTTTACCAAGGTACTCAACAGTGTATCCTTTTTCTTTATAATTTAAAAAAGGGGAAGGGAAATCTTGATTGTTTACTTTCATGTTCTGTGTGGTTTCTGTATCACTTTTTTCTGGAAGCATCGTCATCATATTGGTAGTCCACATGGTCTCTCCATCAAAAGCACTCATGGTCATCTCTTGTCCTTGTAAATTAATTTTAAGTAACTGTTTACCGTCTTTCATTTGGTACATTTCTATAGGAATCTCCATACCTTGATTAACAGACCCTACCATTTTAATTCCTTCAAGTGCATTCCAGGCAGCTTCTCCTCCAGTATTTTCAAAATAATTGCTTAAGATTTCGTCAGCAGTTTGTGCTGTCATTGGTGCTACGGCTAGAAGGGTTAGTGCAACAAATAAATTTTTTAATGTTTTCATAAAAGTATAGTATATAATTAATTGTGATTTAAAAGATAAGACGATTTAATTTTAAAAATGTTACAAACTTTTCATTTTTATGGTCAACAAAAATTTGAGCTCTTACATATACTTCCAAAAATAGAAAATTGTACGCATTAATTTTAATAATACGTTTGCTTTTTTTAATGTGTTATTGTTATTCTAAAATTTATTTAAAAAGTATCTTTATACTTAAACTTTACCCCTATGAATTTTCATACTAGAAAATGGATAAAACCAGAAGATCTAAATCCAAACGGAACCTTATTTGGAGGTAGGCTACTACAATGGATTGATGAGGAAGCCGCATTATATGCCATTATACAGCTAGAAAACCCCAAGACGGTAACTAAATATATGAGTGAGATTAATTTCAAAAGTGCCTCTGTTAAAGGCGATATTATAGAAATTGGTATTAGGGCCACCAAATTTGGAGCCACCTCATTAACTCTTTGCTGTGAGGTTAGAAACGTCATGACTCGAGAGGTAATTATAACCATAGACACCATTGTAATGGTTAGTCTAGACCAGGATGGGAAACCAAAGCCTCACGGTAAATCTAAGATAGAATACGTGAAAAATAGATTAAAGTAGCACCCCTTATGTTTTGCGGTATCTATTTCTTTGATCTAAGGTGATAGTATTATTACCAAGTAATAGTGCAATTGTCTTCAATATCAAAACTTCACTTTGGTCTATGTTTTGTTGTATTTCTCTTGATGTTTTTGGGCCACTCTCCAGCTCCAATAGTATGAGTTTGCTAATTTCAAGAAGCTCTTTTTTGCTAAACTTTTCTTTTTTTGAGCTACATACGCTACAAATACCACAGGGCATAGCTGTAGTTTCACCAAAATAGGATACTAGTTGCACGCTCCTGCAGGTGTTGTTGTTTTCTACATAGTTTAGGAGCTGTTGTACTTGTTGTTTCTTTTTATCGTTATGAGAAACTACCTCTCTTGCAATTACATTTATTGTTTTATCATCCTCTCTTGGTGTTAAAAATGTAATAGCTGCATCTGTAGTATTTAGGTACAGTTCTATGATGTTGGCGGCTTCTAGTTTTTTTAAAGTTTCAATTATAACGGGTTGTGATTGACTTGTTTTAGTTTGTAAAACTTCTAGATTTACCCCAGTCATAGTCTCAAAAACACCTCCATAGAGTCGTAATATGGTTTTACCAATTACAGATGCGAGTTTGTCATGTTTAAAGTAGGCTAGGGCTGTATTTGTGTCTACTAAAAATTTTAACCTGCTGGAGCGCCCAAACTCCTTGGAGAGTTGTAAAACACCAAGTCTGTCTAGGGTGTTTAAACCATTAAAAACTTGAAGAGTGTTTAAAGAGTAGGTTTTACAAAAGTCTTCAAAATTAAAACCATGAGTAGTAAAAACACCCTCTCCGTATGAGATTTGAAGGTAATTGTTTAATTTTTTATATATAAATTTAAGCAAATCTACATCTGCTAATGATGCTATAAACTGCTTTGTAACTAATTGCTTATCGTAGGTGTTGTATAAAATGGTAGCTGTTGCCCTATTACCATCTCTACCAGCGCGACCTGCTTCTTGAAAGTAGCTCTCCAAACTCTCTGGCAATTGTATATGTATAACATGCCCAACAGTTGCTAGATCTATTCCCATGCCAAAAGCACTGGTGGCTACTATAGTAGGTGAGGTGCCATTTTTCCAGGCTTCTAATTTTTTAGTTTTTTCCTTCGCAGGAATACCTCCATGAAAAAAATCACTTTTAATACCAAGACTATTTAAGTGACTGCTTGTCTCAACAGCGCTTCTCCTGGTTCTAACATATATAATAGCTTCTTTTTTATTTGATTTAAGTAGCTGCTCTATATGGTATAATTTATCTTCTACCTCCAAGGTGTTATAGGCTATATTAGGGCGTACAAACGAATCTTGGAATACCGCTGGAAGTTCTAGCTCTAGCTCCTTGATGGTGTCTTTTAACACCTCTGGAGTTGCTGTTGCTGTAAGGGCTATAATAGGCGATAGGGGTTGTAATTCTCTTAAAATACTGATGTTTTTATAGGCAGGTCTAAAATCATTTCCCCACTGAGAAATACAATGCGCCTCATCCACAGCGATGCAGTTTACATCCATTCTCTTTATGGTGTTTTGGACAAGTTCTTGTTGTAATCTCTCTGGCGAGAGGTACAGAAATTTATAATTTCCGAAGCTAGCATTATCCAGTAGTGTATTTACCTCTGTAAATGATTTCCCTCCAGTAATTGCAAGGGCTTTAATGCCTTTTTCTTGCAAACTCTTAACTTGATCTGTCATCAAGGCTACAAGAGGTGATATTACAATACATATCCCTTGTTGTGCTAGAGATGGAATTTGAAAACAAATAGATTTCCCTCCACCCGTTGGCAAAAGTGCTACAGTATCCTTACCGTCCATAATAGAGGTAATTATGGCTTCTTGTTTTGGTCTAAAACTAGTATGGCCCCAGTATTTTTGTAATATGTCGAGGGGTTTTTTCAGAAGGCGTCTTTTAGGTAGTTTAAAATAAAATCACAGCGCTGGTTTATAGCTCCTTGAGGCACCTCAATTATGGTGTAGCCATATTTCTTATAGCCATCACACAATGATTTGTATATTTCCTGTGCTTGAGTAAAAGTTTCGTACCGCTCATTATCTTTTGTGTAGATCAGCTCCCAAGGTGGTAGTAAAAAAACACAGTCGTAAAGATGCGTAAAACAAGGCTTCTCAAACTCCGGTGGGTACTCGGCGCCTATAAAATCCATGTATGCAGTGATATCTGGAGTAGCTCTATCATAAAACACATAGGCAGTCTCTAGGTCTTTTGCCTTCTCAAATTGAGACAATCTACTTTCTAGCAGTTTTTGACTAAACAGCATAGGGTCTGTTAGAAAAAGCTGGTCAATACCCTGCTTTCGAGCTTCGTTTATTATCTCGCGTGAAACTTCATGCATCGTTGGGTAACCAAGATGCTCTATGTGGTTTATTAAGGTGGTTTTTCCAGACCCTGGGCCTCCGGTAATGACAATTCTTTTTGTGTACACTGCTAAAAAAGGATGTTAAAAATAATTTCTAAACCACAAAGTACGTTAATTTATATTGATGCTGAAAGTGTATCTTTGTAGAATACTAATTGATGCTAGTTTGCACTCATTAATTAGTGAAAACAAGCTACCAACCCTGTTATATTTCTTAAGAAATACAATATGAAAGATACTAAAACAGAAGAGTTTTACGCTAGATTACAAGAACAATTAAAAGGGGATACAACATGGCCTGCTCCTTATTTATACAAATTTATAGTACCAGGTAATGCTCAAAAAATAGCACAAATTGAGGCCATTTTTAATGGCACAAATGCTCAAATAAACACCCGCGATTCTAGCAAAGGAACCTATACAAGCCTGTCCATAAAAGTAGTGATGGCATCTCCAGAGAAGGTGATTGAGAAATACAAGCAAGTTTCTCAGGTGGAAGGAGTGATTTCTCTATAAAATGTGTATTTTGCAATACCTATTAATTCTTCATTTACACATTTCCCAATTTATACATACAACACATGTTTTTTACAGATATAGAATACAATACTGAGCGCCCACATTTGATTATTCCAGAATATGGTCGTCATATCCAAAAAATGGTTGATCAGGCTGTTGCAGAACAAGACATTGAAAAACGAAATAAACAAGCAAAGAGTATCATCTCTGTGATGGGTAATTTAAACCCTCATTTAAGAGATGTTGCAGATTTTCAACACAAGCTTTGGGATCAATTGTTTATCATTTCAGACTTTAAACTTGATGTAGAGTCTCCCTATGATAAACCCTCTGTAGAGGCATTAAGAGAGCTTCCAGTAAGTTTGCCCTATCCTCAAAATTACCCTAAATATCGTTTTTACGGCAATAACCTGAAACGAATGATTGATGTTGCCATTGGTTGGGAAGATGGTGAAAAAAAAGATGGGTTGGTACTTACGATTGCCAACCACATGAAAAAATGTTTTTTAAATTGGAATAAAGATACCGTTGAAGATGATGTAATATTTAATCATCTGTTTGAACTCTCTGAAGGAAAATTAAATTTAAAAGATAGTGATCAAGCCCTTACAAATTCTTCTACATTACTAAAAACAAAAAATCGTTTTAGTGATACCAAAGCCACTACAAATACTTACAAAAAACACAACAATAACAATAGAGGCCGTAAGCGCTACTAAATTTCTTATCAAAAGCTATGGGAACTTTTAAAATCGAAGGAGGTCACAAATTAAAAGGTGAAATTACTCCGCAAGGTGCAAAAAATGAAGTTTTGCAAATACTCTGCGCTGTTTTATTAACTCCCCAAGAGGTACTTATAGAGAACATACCAGATATAGTTGATGTAAACAAATTAATAGGCATCCTTGGTAACTTAGGTGTTAAAATTCAAAAATTAGGGAAAGGAAAATATACATTTAAGGCAGATGATGTGAACCTTGAGTATCTTGAGTCAGAGCTTTTTAAAACCCAGGGGGGTTCCTTACGTGGTTCTATTATGATTGTAGGTCCTCTTTTGGCTCGTTTTGGGAAAGGATACATACCACGTCCAGGTGGTGATAAAATTGGAAGAAGAAGATTAGATACTCACTTTGAAGGTTTCATAAAATTAGGGGCAAGTTTTAGATACAATAAAGAAGACCGCTTTTACGGAGTGGAGGCTCCCAACGGTTTAAAGGGCTGTTATATGTTACTTGATCAGGCTTCTGTTACAGGTACAGCCAATATTGTAATGGCTGCTGTTCTGGCCAAAGGAACCACTACCATATACAACGCTGCCTGTGAGCCATACTTGCAGCAACTGTGTAAGATGTTAAATTCTATGGGTGCAAACATCAAAGGCGTAGGCTCTAACATGCTTACAATAGATGGTGTTACGCAGTTAACAGGTTGTTCACATCGAGTGCTGCCAGATATGATTGAAATTGGCAGCTGGATAGGACTGGCGGCCATGACTCATAGTGAAATTACTATTAAAGATGTAAGCTGGGAAAATTTAGGTATTATTCCTGATACCTTCAGAAAATTAGGAATTACTCTTGAAAAAAGAGGTGATGATATTTACATACCATCTCAAGATAGTTATGAAATCCAGGGATATATTGATGGTTCTACTTTAACTGTTGCAGATGCTCCTTGGCCCGGTTTTACCCCAGATTTATTAAGTATTGTACTAGTTGTATGTACTCAGGCAAAGGGAAGTGTGCTAATACATCAAAAAATGTTTGAAAGCCGCTTGTTCTTTGTTGATAAACTCATTGATATGGGTGCTCGCGTTATTTTGTGCGACCCGCACCGCGCAACTGTTATAGGCCATAATTTTGAGTCTATGCTAAAGGCTACAACTATGGTCTCTCCAGATATACGTGCCGGTATTTCTTTGTTAATTGCAGCACTTTCTGCTAAAGGAACCAGCACTATTCATAACATAGAACAAATAGATAGAGGCTATGAAAATATAGACGAGCGTCTTCGCGCCATTGGTGCCAAGATTACAAGAGTAGACTCTTAGCGATCTATTTGAAATAGTATCATTTAAAAAAATCCCAAACACACCTATGTGTTTGGGATTTTTTGTGAGCATAAAATATACTGCAATAGTTACTTATTCTTGTTAATTTCGTCTTGTAGTTTTCTTCGAAGTTGTTGCTGCTCCTCTAATTTTTTTTGACGATAGCTATCAAATTCCTGCTCAATCTCAGATAGCTTGTGATTTGTTTGTTTTGTAATAATGTTGCTGTTTTTAAACTTAATTACAAAAAACAAAAGGGCAAGCACTAAGACACCTATAGTAGAAAACAATAAAAAGTTATACGTTCCTTTTTTAGTAGTCATTCCAAAAAGGGAGATAGTACCCTCTTTTTCAATAGAGGTATCCAGGTTATTTTGTGTATTGCTTAAGCTACCCTCTAGGGTTGTTATATTGCTGTTTTGAGATGCGATTGTCGCATCTTTTTGCTCGATAGATTTTTCAAGTGTTTCTATAGAGTCTAAAATATTTTTTCTTAAACCCGCAAGTTTGGTTCTTTTAATGACCTTGTATTTTTGGTAGTTATTAGATTTATCTATAACCTCCACAAATTGTGCCTCAATAGAATTATCTATTTGGTCGTTGTTTTGAGAATAGCCTGCCGTTGCACACAAAAAAAGGAAGCAGTTAAAAAATGTTTTAATAGTCATGAGTGTGGTTTTGTAAAAATTATAGAGCGCTGTTTTTTACTACGTTTAATGACAGCAAAAGTAAGTGTAATTTAGGTATTTGTAAAGTTTTATTGGCAAGTTGTAATTGTAAATTAAAATATAGCACTACCTAAAGTATTTTTTTATGTTTTAGTACAGCAGCCTATTAGTCATGATTTAAAAGACAAGATTTTTGTTTTAACTTTAAAATAAAGCGTTAAGTATTGTATAACAATTATTATAACTTACATTAGTCTAAAAAAAAATAAATCATGAAAAAGTGTCCAAGGTGTAAATCTAAATCAAGGCAACGGACGAAAAGAGTAGGTATTGCAAAATATATTTATGGACTTCAAGAATATGATTGTGTCAATTGTAACGCAAGATATTTTTACATTCCTTTACTTAATTTAAGTTTTTATATTTAACTAATCAAAAAATACAACTACCTCAAAGGTCATTAGCATATAAAAAATGCCTTACGTGTATCTTCGTTTCACTTATTTATGAAGTTTAGACATCTATAAAAAAAAAGAACCAATACCACGTCTTTAGTTATTCATTTATTCCTTTTTTATAGGTCTGTAGGCATCTCTGGCGGGCAAGTTTATGATCTACAATCATGGCAGCATATTTTTGAGTTTCATATTCAGGGACCCATTTCTTTATATACCTTTTGTCTTTATCAAACTTATCTGCCTGGGTTATGGGATTAAAGATTCTAAAATAGGGTGCTGCATCAACTCCGCTTCCTGCTGCCCACTGCCAATTACCAACATTACTTGATTGCTCATAATCTAAAAGCTTTGATGCAAAGTAGGTTTCTCCCCATCGCCAATCAATAAGCAGGTGTTTACATAAAAAACTGGCAACGAGCATGCGCACTCTATTGTGCATATGTCCTGTTTTGTTTAATTCTCTCATTCCGGCATCTACTAAAACATAGCCCGTGGTCCCGTTTTTCCAATGTTCAAACTCCTTCTCGTTATTGCGCCACTCAATACGGTCATACTTTGGTCTAAAGGCTTTTTGTTGGGTGTGAGGAAAGTGCCAAAATATCTGCATAAAAAATTCTCGCCAAATAAGTTCGCTCCAAAACACATCATTTGTTTGTGAAATTGCCTTTCTCATCATTGCCCTTACACTCACGGTACCAAAACGTAAATGCGGTCCTAGATGTGATGTGCCCTCTTGTGCAGGAAAATTACGGGTATCTTCATAATTTTGTATAAGACTTGCAGAGGTATTGTGTTTAGGCACTTTAATACTAGAGGCGGTAAAACCCATTTGCCCAAGGGTAGTGTTTTTTAGGCAGGTGTCTTGGTACAGATTTTTGAAATAGCTAGTTGTTTTATGGTCTTTTAAATCTATTTCTGGGTTAAATACACTTTTCCATTTATTTTTATAAGGAGTGTAAACAACATAAGGAGTACCATCCGCCTTAACAATGGTGTCCTTTTCAAAAATAACATGGTCTTTATAATCATAAAAACCAATTGGTGTAGCACTATTTTTGTTTTGAGTTAAGGTAGTTAAATACTCCTTAATCTCAAGGTCCCGCTTTTGTCCATAAGGCTCGTAATCTCTATTGGTAATTACATTTTGCACATTATACTGCGTAGTTATTTCTTTAAAAACCTCTAAAGGGTTGCCGTAATAAATAGCCAAAGAGCTTCCATGGTTTTGCAAGGTAGATCTCAGCTCTTGTAAGGTGTTGTATATAAAATCTACTCTAGCATCCTCTTTTGTGAGCTTGTCTAAAATTTCGGTATCAAAAATAAAGATGGGAACCACAGGTGATTTACCCTGCAATGCTTTGGAGAATCCTACATTGTCCTCAAGGCGTAAATCACGTCTAAACCAAAAAATATTTACAGTTGCTGCCACTTTATTGTGTTTGTAATGTTGATTTTCCGCCATCTATGGCAAGAACTTGCCCAGTCATCCAGCTAGATTGCTCTGTGAGTAAAAAACAAGCAGTATTGGCAATGTCTACACTAGTTCCAATTCTTTTTAGTGGATGCATTTCTCCCATGCGTTGTTTTTTATCATCACTAGAGAGCAGGCGCCCCGCTAGTGGAGTATCTGTAAGGGAGGGTGCTATAACATTAACCCTCATTTTTGGAGCATACTCTGCAGCCAGGGCCTTTGCAAAACCTTCTATAGCTCCTTTTGAGGCAGATACACTTGTATGAAAGGGCATTCCCACCTTAACGGCTACGGTACTAAAGAAAACTAAGCTTGCTTGGGGTGAGGCTGTTAATTTTGGAAGTAAGCCTTGTATGACCTTAACCAAAGATAAAAAGTTAACCTCAAGGTCTTCTTGGAATGTTTGAGGTTTTATTCTCTTAAAAGGTTTTAGATTGATACTTCCCGGGCAGTACACCAGGCCATCTATTTGATCTGGCAAGGGCAATGTAGAGATATCATCCGTTAGGGCATTAAAGACCATGTGAGTAACTCCCTGTGGTATGTTGTCTTGTGTTCTTGAAGCTACATACACCTTGTGAGTGTCTTTAAGCTGTTTTGCTATTGCGGCTCCAATTCCGTAGGATCCGCCAATAAGAAGTATGTTTTTCATAATTATATGTTGTTATGAGGTACTTATATAGTACCAAAAAGTTCAATTAATTTTATTTTTCTGTGCTTGAATATTTCATCAAGTTTAGGCTTTACTAGTATAGGATGCACCAATTGACCCAACCACCCCAGTGGAACCTTATAGTCTATAATATCTTCCATTTCTACACCTCCTGGAATTTCTTTTATAAAGTGTTTGTGGTGCCAAAGTGCATAGGGACCAAAGAGCTGTTGATCAACAAAATACTCACCCTGTTTAACTTGGGTGATTTCTGTCACCCATTTTGTTTTTATACCCAGCAGTGGGGTTACTGTGTAGTGTATGATTTGTCCTGCGTACATGGGTCTATCTGCTCCAGATTCTATAATAAAACCCATATGCTTTGGTGTAATAGCTTTAAGGTTATTAGGGTTAGACAGAAAATCCCAAGCCTGTTGTTTGCTAATTGGCAGCTGTTGTTTAGAGTGTAGTGTGTAAATTTTCATAAACTATATAAGCTCAAAGATACTTTGATGGCTAGTATTTAAGGTATGATTTTGAAAACTTTAAGATAATTAAGTTTCGGGTTGTTTTTGAAATTATAACAAGCTTGTATCTAACTAAATTCAAGAAGGGTTTTCTGTCTAGCAATCCTCATCACAGCACTGCTCACTTTTTACTAACTTGCAGCTTACCACAGCCAGTAAACAGCCAATAATGGGTGCAAATATATAAATCCATAAATCTGCAAGATTCCCAGAAACTACGGCGGGAGCAATAGAGCGAGCTGGATTCATAGAAGCTCCAGTAATAGGTCCTGCAAACATGGCCTCCAGAAGCACGATACTACCTATGGCAATACCAGCAACTACGCCAATTTCTTTTGACCCAGTTGACACATTAATAATTACTACCATCAAGAAAAAAGTAAGTATTATTTCAAATATAAAAACTTTCATCGCCGAGAGCCCTGGCAGGGTAGCGCCAAGGGTTTGACTCTCTGGAAATAAGTACAACAGTATACCACTGGCTAGAAAAGCTCCAATGAGCTGCGCCAACACATAGCCAGGAACTTCTTTCCATGGAAATTTTTTAGCATACGCAAATCCAATAGTCACCGCTGGGTTCATGTGGGCGCCACTAATATCTCCAAAGGCATATATCATGCCCATAACAATGAGCCCAAAGGTTATTGCTACACCAACGTGGGTTACGCTGCCACCTGTAAAATCATTAATTACCATAGCTCCAGTACCACAAAATACAAGTGCGAATGTTGCTATTATTTCTGAAATTAAACGTTTTGACATCCTACAAAGGTACTACAGAAAATGGAATGTTTTTTATGCTCTTAATAATAAAAGGCCATAGTTTACTTTTTTGTATTTTTGCGGCATTATTAACACCTAACAATTTATAATGAAAAATATAATTTTATACACTGCAATGTTCTTGCTAACCCTTACAACAACTGCGCAAATTAAAACACCTGCACCAAGCCCAATGCAAACCCTAGAGCAAACTGTTGGACTTACAGATGTTACTTTAAAATATTCAAGACCTTCTGTAAAAGGCAGAACTATATTTGGTGGTTTGGTACCCTTTGATGCTATGTGGCGTACAGGAGCAAACCAAAACTCTATGATTACCTTTAGTGATGATGTTTTGATTGCAGATACAACCGTAAAAGCTGGTACATACGCAATCTTCACCAAGCCAGGTGCAGTAAACTGGGAAGTTTATTTTTATAATGACACTCAAAACTGGGGAACACCAAAGCAGTGGGATGACACAAAGGTTGTAGCAAAGGTTGTTGCTAAAACCTACCAGATGCCTACCAGTGCAGAAACCTTCACAATGGCTATTAATGACATTAAAATTGATGGTGCTACTCTTGCTATAATTTGGGATAAAACCTATGTATCTGTTGAGTTTAAAGTTATGACAGATAAAATGGTAAGCGCTAGTATAGACAAAGTGATGGGAACTCCAAGTGCCGCAGATTATTACAGCGCTGCTGTTTATTACCTAGAGGCAGATAAAGACATTAATCAAGCAAAAACCTGGATAGATGCTGCTGTATCCTTAAATGGTACCGCATTTTGGTACAAAAGACAACAGTCTTTAATTTATGCAAAATCTGGAGATGTTAAAGGTGCTATAAAAGCTGCAAAAGCTTCTATGGCTCAAGCCAAGGAAGCTGGAAACATGGATTATGTTGCCCTGAATAAAAAATCTTTAAAACAATGGGGAGCTAAATAGTAACTCTTTTTTATATTTTAAAAATCCTTTCAATGACCTTGTGTTATTGAAAGGATTTTTTTTAGTAGTATTTTTTCTACCCTTCAAGCATTTTGTTTTTGTTTAAGCTCACTGCTTGCAAGATAAAAGCGATAGCAATAACTAGGGAAGCTCCTGCAACATTGAGCCATAAATAGGGCATAAGGTCAATCCACCAGATATATACAATAATTCCTTGGGTAGTAATAGCGGCAATAAAGACGGCCCTGCTCTTAACATAGGTAAAGAAAAATGCCAGCAAGAAAATCCCTAGGACATTTCCGTAGAAAATAGAACCAATAATGTTTACAAGCTCTATTAAATTTTCAAATAAATTGGCCACACAGGCAACTCCAATGGCAATGATTCCCCAGAGCATGGTAAAGCCTTTTGAGGCCCATAGGTAGTGTTTGTCACTTCTTCCTTTATTGTTACGTCTGTAAAGGTCTATGGTAGTTGTTGACCCAAGAGCATTAAGCTCTGAGGCTGTTGAAGACATTGCAGCGCTTAAGATTACTGCCAACAGTAGGCCAATTAAACCTCTAGGCAGATTGTTTAAAATGAAATGTATAAAAACATAATCTTTATCATTGGTTTCTGCCTTTGGGTTTGCTTTTTTTATCAACTCTTTAGATGCTGTTCTTAGCTGGTCTTCTTGAGATTGCAAGGTTTTAATATCTAAAAGCACTGTTTGTTTTTGCCCCTGGTTGTCTAACACTGCGTAGTTTAATTGCTGCTCTTTGATGGCAATCTCTAGGGTGTTTTTTTTATCCTGTAGGTCTTGGTACTGCGCTGCGTATGGAGAGTTTAAAACATCGGTTACTGCGCTAGGATTAAAGTGTAGGGGAGAGGGATTGAACTGGTAAAACACAAAAACCATTACTCCAACCAAAAGAATAAAGAACTGCATTGGTATTTTTAGAAGCCCATTAAAAATCAGACCCATTTGCATTTCCTTCATAGATTTTCCGCTAAGATACCGCTGCACCTGGCTTTGATCTGTACCAAAATAGGAGAGTGCAAGAAACGTACCTCCAATAATACCGCTCCAAAAAGTATACTTGTTATTAAAATCAAAGGAGAAATCTAGTATTTCCATTTTCCCACTTGCACCAGCAATCTCTAAAGCTTTGGTAAATGTAATGTCTAAAGGGAGGTAATTTAATATGAGTAAAAATGCCACAAACATTCCTCCAAAAATAATTCCCATTTGTTGTTTTTGAGTCACGCTTACTGCCTTGGTGCCGCCACTTACAGTGTATATAATAACCAATACCCCAATAATAATATTAAGCATCACTAAATTCCAACCCAGTACTGCAGATAAAATAATTGCAGGAGCAAAGATGGTTATACCAGCGGCCAAACCGCGCTGTATTAAAAAAAGAATAGCAGTAAGGGTACGTGTTTTAAGATCAAAGCGAGTTTCTAAATACTCATAGGCAGTAAACACCTTTAGCCTATGGTATATGGGTATAAAGACCAAACAAATTATAACCATTGCAATTGGCAATCCAAAATAGAACTGCACAAACCCCATCCCGCTATGAAAAGCTTGCCCTGGAGTAGATAGAAATGTAATAGCACTTGCTTGTGTGGCCATCACACTAAGGCCAATGGTCCACCATCTAGAGTCACTTCCACCCTTTAGGTATTGGGTAACATTTTTGCTACCCCTAGATTTATAGGTACCATATAGTACAATAAATAACAATGTCCCGATAAGGATAAACCAATCTATCTGCTGCATTTATACAAAGTGTTTCATTAATAAATAAAAGAGTACTACATAGATGGCATTAACAACAAGTACAAGTGTGAATTTTTGTGTCCACACAAACTTCTGTTTCTCTGTTGTGGTTTTTTTATCTTCCATAATGTGTTTTTAAAATCCTATTTTCCTATAGATATGATATTGGCAAATAACCTGTATGCTCCTGGTACACCGGCGGGAAGCTCTCTAAAGAAACTAAGTCCTGTGTATACGTAGTGTCCTTTGCCATAACTGGCTACCAAAAGAGATCCTTTTGTTTGCGAAGCTCCTTTATCGTTCATTGCAAGTATGGGGGTAAACTCATCTGCCCATTTGTTAGGAAAATAAAGCCCCCGTTCTTGTACCCAGCCCTTAAAATCTAGCTGTGTTATTTTGTTAGGGCTATTTAATACAGGGTGGCTTGGCTCTAAAATAGTTACCGGTGCAAACTCATCTGTAACCCTGTCTCTGGATAGTGATAATGCGTATGGGGCTAGTTGTTTAGTGACCAGTCTATGACTTGTGTTGTATTGCACTACCATTGTGCCTCCTGCCTGTACGTATTTGTTTAACTCTTTTTGTGCAAAGGCTAGATCTGCATTGGTGTTGTAGGCTCTAACGCCAACTACAACTGCATCATATTTTTTAAGGCTTTGGGCTGAAATTTCTTCAACATCAAGATTTGTTACAGTGTATCCTATTTGCTCTAAACTCTGGCCAACGCCGTCACCAGCACCTTGAATATAGCCAATGTGTTGTCCTTTCTTTTCGATATCAATTCTTACAACCTTTGCTTTACTAGGTAAAAGCACAGATTGGTAGGGGATGTGATCATAATCAATATTAATTAATTCTTTGTCATAATACGTATCTCCAATTAATATCAAAGGCCTAAGATACCCTTGGCTTTGATTCTTTGGCGGAGTTACTGTAAACCATAGGGTGCTAGTTTCTCCTTCACGCGCTAGGGTAAATAATTGCGGGGAAGAAATACCCCATCCTTTTGGAGCATTTAACTGCAAGGTACCTTCTAGATTGTCTTTTCCGGCTCTAAGGTGTACAGCAACCTTTTGAGGGTTTTCATTGGCAAATACAAGTACCTTTTCTGCAATACTAGCAGAGACTTTTGGAAGTACATTAAAAGGCCTATAGACTTCGCCATCTACGGGGTCATTAAATTTAAAAACAACATCTCTAACTATCTCTAGGGCTGTTTTGTTTATGTTTAAATTGAAGACAATTTGCTCTGCAGCGGGAGTTTTTGGTAATCCAATCAAATCCTTAGGTGCGCTGTACATCCCCAAAGAACCTTTAGTTTTAAGCCAATAAGCCGTAGAGGGTACCTTGTTTTGTGAAGTTACTTCTAGTTCAATATTTTTACTTTCATTAAACAATAGGTTAATCTCTTTACTAGATAAAACAAGACCACTTTTGGTTGTTATAGAGGAGAGCGTAACGTTGTTAGCCCCTCTATTAATGGCCTCTAGGTTGAGCGTGTATTTTCCCATTGGGTTGATGCTTTCTTTACTAGATACAGCCTCCAGGAATATACCACTACAGGATACAATTAACGCTTGTAATTCTTTTAGTTTAATACTACGCCAATGCCCCTGTTTTGTGTCTTGTAAAAGCCTGTAGGCCAGAAGTAGATCAGGTACTATTATTGATGGGTCTTGAAAATTAAAGCTATCTAAAAGAGGGTTTAGTATTTTGCCAATAGCTACTCCTCCCTGAATTCTTGACCAGCTAGTATCAATACCGTCAAATACATTGGTGGTGTCTTTGGGAAATTCTCCTTTTAGAATTTCAAGATACTCCGTTTGTTTGCCACGAGTTCCTGTACTTCCAAAACCTTGAGATTTATGCATAGATCTGCTCAAAGAAGCAATTTCTCCATTAGATAACCCAAGGGCTGGGTAATAATTTCCTGTTTCTACACTAACGAGCTTTGATTTATCTGCTTTTTCAAATTTTTCTTTAGAACCATAAAACCACCAAGAGGTATTAAATAAAAGTCTTTTTGGTTGCCAAGATCCAAAGGTTGTTGCAGTTTCTGGAAATTTTGTAGCATCTCCCACCAAATCAAAAGCTTCAAAGCTTAACATAGCTGAGGCGGTATGATGCCCATGGGTGCTTCCTGGGTTTCTGTGGTTAAACCTGTTGATAATTACATCTGGCTTAAATTTTCTAATAGCTCTTACTACATCACTTAAAACTTCATCTTTGTTCCAAATCTCTAGTGTTTCATCAGGATGTTTTGAATACCCAAAGTCATTAGCTCTTGTAAATAATTGTTTCCCACCATCTGTGGCGCGAGCAGCTAATAATTCTTGAGTTCTTATAACTCCTAATAATTCTCTAATCTGTGGTCCAATTAAGTTTTGTCCTCCATCTCCTCGAGTTAAGGAGAGGTAAGCTGTATTTGCATGTAGGTCATTGGCCAGGTAAGAGATGAGCCTCGTGTTTTCATCATCTGGATGTGCAGCTACATATAGCGCACTTCCAAGAAAGTTGAGCTTTTCTAGTTTGTGGTAAATCTGTGAGGCATTTGGCTTTTTGGGTTGTTGGGCCAAAACCCCAGAGATACTAGTATGGACAATTATAGCTGCCAAAAATAAAATTCTCATTTTTTGGTGTTGTTATTACAATAGATGTTTACCAAAGATATTTAAAACTTCAAATCTGCAAAATTGCTTTTTAATCTATACTCTTTAAATTATTTTGTAGACGATAGGTGTTTTTATCTAAGGGTAGCACCAAAGTCTTTTTCAAAACGTTGCTGCAACTTGTTCATGATTTTGTCAATCTGGGTATCTGTTAAGGTCTTGTTTTCATCTTGTAGAGTGAAACTAAGAGCGTAAGATTTTTTACCCTCTGGCAGATTTTTACCTGTATATACATCAAAAAGATGTACTTCTTTTAGCAGGTTTTTTTCTGTCTGAAAAGCAGTGTTTTTTAAATCTCCAAATCCTATAGACTCATCTATAAGAAGTGCAAAATCACGTTTTACCCTCGGAAATTTAGATAGAGGTTTTACAATAAAATTGTTTGTCTTTAAAAGAGATAGTATGGTGTCCCAATGAAAATCTGCAAAGAGAACTTCTGTGTCAACACCAAAATGTTTGGTTGTTTTTTGATTAACCACACCAAAACTTACAAGGGTTTGTTTTTTTAAACATAGCGATAGCCCTTCAGAGAATAGATCACTTTCTATTTCTTTTTCTGAAAATAAAGACAATCCTAGCCTATCTAAGATAGCTGTAATTACTCCTTTAAAATAGAAAAAGTCAGCACTGCCTATTTGAGAGCTCCAGGTGTTTTCTGTCTTGGCACCTGTTACTACTAAAGACAAGTGTTTTTGTTCTTCTCTAGTGGTTTCGAAATTTTTATAGGTATTTCCAAACTCAAAAAGCTTTACGTTAGCCGCTTTTCGCTTGGTGTTATATGCCAGTGATTCTAGGGCTCCAAATAACATAGATTGACGCATTACAGACAAATCGTTACTAAGGGGGTTTAGTATCGTTACATTATGCTGCTCATTTAAAGTGTCAGAAAGTTGGGTGTACTTTGGTGATGTAAGGGAGTTGTTTAGCATTTCAAAAAAACCAAGGGCTGTAAGCTGAGAGGCAACTTTGTTTTGCACTTGATGGTCTTTAATTCCTATGCTACTTGCTATAGATGCATTTAGTTTTGAGGACACACCAATATTGTTATACCCATAGACGCGTAAAATCTCTTCAATAACATCTGCCTGTCTAGTGACATCGTTCCTGTAGGCTGGAATGGTCATCCCAATTCCTGTTTCTGTTACGTTATTAACCTTTATTTCTAAAGAGGTAAGGATGTTTTTTATGGTTTCTTTCTCTATTTTTTGACCAATTAAGGCTGTTGCTTTGTCAAAATTCAAAAATACCTGGTGGTCTTTAATTTTCTTTGGGTAAATATCTATAATATCACTGGTCATTTTTCCACCAGTTAATTCACAAATTAAAATAGCACAATGCATCAGGGCATATTCTGTTGTTTTTGGATCGATACCACGCTCAAAACGGAAAGAGGCATCTGTATTGAGTCCATGACGTTTTGCGGTTTTTCTTATACTTACAGGATTAAAGTAAGCACTTTCTAAAAATATACTAGATGTTGATTCTGTAACTCCACTGTCTTTTCCGCCAAAAACACCAGCTATGCACAAGGGCTTTTCTGCGTCACAAATCATTAAATCTTCTTTGTGTAGCTCTCTTTTTACCCCATCAAGAGTTGTAAATTTAGTTCCGCTGGGTAGGGTTTTAACATTAATTTGGTTTCCAGCTATTTTTTTAGCATCAAAGGCATGTAATGGCTGCCCTAGGCTATGAAGCACATAGTTTGTTGCATCTACAACATTATTAACTGGTGTTAAATCAATGGCTTTAAGTCTGTTTTTTAACCAATCTGGAGATTCTTTAATACGTATATCACTAATTGTTACACCGCAGTATCGGGGGGCAAGTTTTTTGTCTTGCACCTTTACTTCCATTTTTAACAATCTGTTTTCAATCTTAAAATTAGTGGTCGATGGGGTGATTAATTCTAATGCTATATCTTTTTGCTTTAAACCAGCACGTAAATCACGAGCAACTCCCCAATGACTCATTGCGTCTGCGCGGTTTGGCGTTAGGCCTATTTCAAAAACAAGATCATTTTCAACTTTTAAAACATCAGCAGCAGGTGTGCCTGGTGCTATATCTGGGTCTAATACCATGATGCCATCGTGAGCGTTTCCAAGCCCTAACTCATCTTCAGCACAAATCATTCCTTGACTTACTTCTCCTCGTATTTTGCCTTTTTTAATTTTCCAAGGTGTTGCATCTGCATCATAAAGTGTGGTGCCTATGGTTGCCACAGGAACTTTTTGTCCTGCTGCTACATTGGGTGCTCCACATACAATCTGCAGTGTTTCACCATCACCCACATCAACTTTGGTGACTTTGAGGCGGTCTGCATTTTGGTGTTGCTCACAAGAGAGAACATGCCCAACAACGATCCCTTTTAGCCCTCCAGGCACAGAAGAAAAAGGGGTAATTCCTTCTATTTCAAGACCTAAGTCTGTTAAAAGTTCGCCAGTTTGCTTGGCGTCCCAATCTGTGTTAATAAACTGTTTGAGCCAGTTGTATGAAATTTTCATAATGCGTTTTACTTATATAAGTACCAAAGATAACAATACCGCTGCTTTTTGTAAGTGCTTTTAAGGTTTTCAAGCCAAGATTTTTTCAAAAACAATACTTAGTGAAAACATCTTTTTTGTTCTTTGCTTTTTAATGTATCCTTGAAACACAGTTGAGCCTATATTATGTAGGTGTTTTGGGTGTTTTGTAGCTTGTTTAATTTGTCATGAAATATAGTTCCAGATATTTCTATATTTTGCTATTTGCCCATAGGTGTTTTTTATAGCACTATTTTTCGGCAACATTAATGAAGGATCTTGGTCCAAGATTTGTCTTGCGTAGCCTCTAGCTATTTTTAATATATGAGTATCTTTTACAATATCTGCAATTCTTAGATTTAAGACCCCACTTTGTTGGGTACCCATGATATCTCCTGGGCCTCTTAGTTTTAAATCTACCTCTGCAATCTCAAAGCCGTCTGTGGTGCCTGTCATGGTCTCTAATCGTGTTTTTGCATCTGCAGATAATTTGTGGCTGGTCATTAAAATACAATAACTCTGCTCAGCGCCACGACCCACGCGCCCTCTAAGTTGGTGTAGTTGAGAAAGCCCAAAGCGTTCTGCGCTTTCAATGACCATTACAGAGGCATTTGGCACGTTTACTCCAACTTCAATCACCGTGGTGGCCACCATGATTTGTGTTTCGCCTTTAATAAAACGATTCATTTCAAATTCTTTATCTGCAGGTTTCATCTTACCGTGTACAATAGAGATTTGGTACTGTGGTTGCCCAAATTCTCTTGAAATGCTCTCATAACCGTCCATAAGATCTTTGTAATCGAGCACTTCACTTTCTTGAATAAGCGGATACACAACATACACCTGCCTTCCAAGAGCGGTTTGATCTTTAATAAACTTGAATACTTTGAGTCTATTGCTGTCAAAGCGGTGCACTGTTTTTATGTCTTTTCTTCCGGGAGGAAGTTCATCTATAACACTAATATCCAAATCTCCATACACGCTCATTGCCAAGGTTCTTGGAATGGGTGTTGCAGTCATTACAAGTATGTGTGGAGGGTACTTATTTTTGTGCCATAATTTGCTTCGTTGGGCAACCCCAAAACGATGCTGTTCATCAATTATAGCGAGCCCTAAATTTTTAAATTTAACCTTATCTTCTAGTAGGGCATGGGTGCCAATTAAGATGTTTAATTGGCCATTTTCTAGTGATTCATGTATTTCTTTTCTTTTTGAAGTTTTAGTTGAACCTGTTAGTAGTGAAATACTGATTTTAAGTGGTTTACATAATTCAGATAAGCCTGTATAGTGTTGGACTGACAAAATTTCAGTCGGGGCCATTAAACAGGCCTGGAAACCGTTGTCAATAGCTATTAACATTGATAAAAGTGCTACAATTGTCTTCCCGCTACCTACATCTCCTTGCAGTAACCGATTCATTTGTGCATTACTGCCTAAATCATTGCGTATTTCTTTGATAACTCTTTTTTGCGCACCTGTTAATTCAAAGGGAAGATGCTCCTTGTAGAAGCTGTTAAAATTAGTTCCAATTGTTGTGAAAGGATAGCCTTTAATTTTGCTTTTATGAACTAAGTTTTTTATTAATAATTGTAGTTGTATAAAGAATAATTCTTCAAACTTTAACCGGTAAGTTGCTTTTGCCAATTCTTCTCCATTTTCTGGAAAATGGATATTCAGTATTGCTTTGCTTTTAGGCATTAATTGTAACTGCTCAAGTACCTCTGGTGAGAGGGTTTCTACAAACGATTTTTTAAGCTCCAGAAACAATTGTTCCATAAGCCCGCTCACAACTCTGTTGGTAATACCACTGTTGCTTAGTTTTTCTGTAGAGGGGTATATTGGCTGTAGGGCAGAGCGCAGCTTGCTTTGGTGTTCTTTTAGTAGTTCTAAATCTGGGTGAGGCATAGAAAAAGTGCCATTGTAAAAGTTTGTTTTTCCGAAGGCTACGTAGGTTTCATTGAGTTTTAAATTCTCTTTAATCCATTTATGTCCTCTAAACCAGATGAGCTCCATCATGCCATTGGCGTCTTTAAAGGTTGCTACCAGACGCTTACCACGCTTTTGATCAACAGTTTTTAAATGAGTTATCCTGCCTATAACCTGCACGTCTGCGCTATTGCGTTGCAATTCTATTATTTTATAGTACTGGGTTCTATCCAAATACCTGTTTGGGAATAGATTTAGTAGGTCTTGAAATGTAAAGATGCCCAACTCCTTTTTTAACAAATCTGCCCTGTTAGGCCCTACGCCTTTAAGATATTCAATGGGTGTTTGTAAAAAGTTAGGATTCATACAACGAATTTACTTAATTTGACAACACATTTGCTAGTATCCTTTTATGAAATATGTAAAAAGTTGTGTATTGAGTT